>Ga0180435_10005960_pt1 | contig 11762 bp, 6 predicted proteins | sample SS_ome_3_FD_132467 | JGI IMG/M metagenome (GOLD analysis project Ga0180435, IMG submission 132467) | Hypersaline lake sediment archaeal communities from the Salton Sea, California, USA - SS_3_S_1 metaG | ecosystem: Environmental > Aquatic > Non-marine Saline and Alkaline > Hypersaline > Sediment...
AATAAAAGAAGATGGCTTACTGCCTGAAATCGAGAATTCCCTCAAAGAAAACGGTATAGAATATACTTTGCTTGGAGGAGTAAAACCAAACCCAAGACTTTCTAAAGTATATGAGGGTATCGAAATCTGCAAAGCGAAGAATATTGATTTTATTCTTGCTGTCGGCGGAGGAAGTCCGATAGATACTGCAAAGGCCATAGCTGTCGGAGCAAAATATGACGGTGATGTATGGGATTTATATCTTGAAAAAGATACGTTTGAAGAAGCTATTCCTGTAGCAACAGTCCTTACGATTTCTGCAGCCGGCTCGGAAGCGAGTATTGGTTCCGTTATTACTAATGAAAAAACAGGATACAAAAGACCTTTTAACTCCGAATGTGTTAGACCTGTTTTTTCCATACTGAATCCGGAACTCACCTGCAGTGTGTCTAAGTATCAAACCGCCTGCGGCAGTGCCGATATAATGATGCATGATATCGAAAGATATTTTACAACCGTAAAGAATGTCGCTCTTACCGACAGGTTGTGCGAAGCAGTTCTTCTAACAGTTATTGAGCAAACGAAAATTGCACTTGAAAATCCGAATGACTATGCTGCAAGAGCCGAGATCATGTGGTCCGGAACAATCGCACACAATGACATTCTCAGTACCGGTCGTGTCGGTGATTGGGCATCACACAATATTGGTCACGAAATCGGCGCTATGTTTGACGTAGCCCACGGCGCAACTCTTTCTATAATATGTCCTGCTTGGATGACCTATGTATACAAAACCGATATCCCAAGATTCAAGCAATTCGCTGAAAGAGTTATGGAGGTTAATCCTGATGGTCTTTCAGATGAGGAAATCGCTTTAAAAGGAATCGCAGAATTAAAAGCCTTTTTTGCTTCAATCGGTCTGCCAACCAGCCTGAAGGATGTTGGTGTGGACGAATCTAGTATTGATGAGATGTCAAAAAAAGCGATGCTCCTCGGAAAAATCGGCAACTTCGTAAAGCTCGGAGAAGAAGACATAAAGGTAATCTATAAACTTGCATTATAGAAAATTCCTTTAGCTTAAAATGAATGCGCAGAGTTTATATATAAAATTCTGTGCATTTTTATTTGATTTGTGTTAGAATTGCCTTTGAAAATACGTTTTAACTGGAGTATGTTTTGAAGATCTTATCGGTTTCAAATCTGTCTAAATCGTTCGATGATCCGCTTTTTAAGGGGGTCACTTTTGAAGTTGGCCATAAAGACAGAATAGGACTTGTAGGTGCAAACGGAGTCGGCAAAACAACTCTCTTTAAAATTATTCTAAACAAGATTCCGCTTGATTCGGGAGATGTTTTCATAAACAAGCATCTAACCATCGGATATATGGAACAGCATTTATCAGTCGACAAAAGCAGAACTGTCTATGGAGAGGTGTTAAATGAGTTTTCACATCTTGTCGACATAGAGCTTGAGTTGGACCAAATTCATCATGATATAGACCATAATATCGGCAATTTGGATGCGCTTATAAAAAGGCAGTACAGTCTGCAGAAAAGTTTTGATGATAATGGCGGACATACTTTTCGAAGCAGAACAAAATCGATGCTTTTGGGTTTAGGCTTCAGCGATTCGGACCTAGAAAAGAAAGCCGCTTCACTGAGCGGCGGTGAGCAAACAAAGATATCCCTGGCTAAAATGCTTCTTTCAAACGCAAATCTGCTTCTTTTGGACGAACCTACCAATCACCTTGATATAGACTCTGTTGAATGGCTCGAGGGTTTTCTGTCCACCTATTCCGGAGCATTTATCGTCATATCTCATGACAGGCGCTTTTTGGATTCTGTTACAAACAGAACTTTTGATATGAAATTTGGCAAGCTTAAAACCTATACCGGAGCATACAGCGAATATCTTAAGCGGAAAAAAATCGATGAAGAGCAAGTACTGCGAGATAATAAAAACCTGCATAAAGAGATTGACAGAGTAAGCGGTATTATCGAACAACAGCTTCGATGGAACAGAGAGAGGAATATTAGAACGGCAGAGAGCAAGCAGCACATCGTCGATAAGCTCACGACTCAGTTAAAAGAAACTGAAAAAAAGGGCTCTCAATTTAAGCTTAAGTTTGATACAGAAAACCTCGGCGGCAAGGAAGTCGCCCAAGTAAAAAAGCTTTCAAAATCCTTCGGCTCACAATGTCTTTTTTCCGATATCGATATTTCGGTATCGCGCGGAGAACGATTATTTCTTCTCGGCGGGAACGGAAGCGGTAAGACGACTCTTTTTAAAATTCTTTTAGGAGAAACAGCTCCTGACAGCGGTGAAATTAAAATAGGTATTAACGTATTTCCATCATATTTCGATCAGAGCCAATCGAACTTGGCAGAAAACAAAACCGTCTTTGACAATGTTGCTGATGAGTACCCGGCCATGACCGAAACACAGATTCGTACAATATTGGGTTCTTTTCTTTTTGTAAAGTATGAGGTTTTCAAGATGGTTTCCGATATAAGCGGCGGCGAAAGAGCAAAGCTTTCCTTGCTTCTTCTTATGCTTTCAAAAGCCAACTTTTTACTTTTGGATGAGCCGACAAACCATTTGGACATAAACTCTAAAGAAGCCTTACAGGAGGCCTTAGAGGAATATCCGGGTACAATGTTTATAATCTCGCATGACAGATATTTGATCAATGAGATGGCAGACAGGATACTATATCTTGAAGATGAGAAAATAACTGAGTATCTCGGCAACTATGATTATTACCTTTCCAAGCGGGAACAGCATATCAAATCAAAGTCAGATACTAAAACAATTTCCGTAGTAAATGAATATAAGCAAAAAAAAGAATTACAGTCCAAATTGAACAGAATTAAGGGGAAAATCTCCCGACTTGAAGACGATATCAGCAAAGACGAAAGTGCAATTGCCGATCATGAAAATGAGATGGCAAAACCGGAAGTTGCAAACGATTATAATAGGGTTTTAGAGATTTCAAAGCAAGCCGAAGAGCTCAAAGACATTGTACATAAGAAATATGAAGAACTGCATTTATTAGAGGATGAGCTGATCAAGACACAACAATAGATTTAAAAAAAGATGAGGCGACTACCTCATCTTCTTATTATCCTATATTTACAGAAAGCACTTCAGTTACTCCCTTTTCCTCCATCGCAAGACCGTAGAGAACATCACATATCGCCATTGTTGGCTTTCTGTGAGTGATTACGATAAACTGCGTTTCGTTGGTGAACGCTCTCAAGTATTCCGCAAACTTATGAACGTTTGCATCATCAAGAGCTGCGTCTATTTCGTCCAATATACAGAGTGGAGAAGGGTTTATTCTGAGCAGTGCAAACAGCAAAGCTATCGCTGTAAGAGCTTTTTCTCCGCCGGAGAGAAGCAGTATGTTTTGAAGATGCTTGCCCGGGGGTTCTGCAACAATCTGAATACCGCTTTCCATGATATTCGTTTTGTCTTCCAATACGAGATTTACCCTTCCTCCGCCGAAAAGCTGCTTAAACACCATTTTAAAGTTCTCATTGATTATCTTAAACTTATCTTCGAAACTCTCCTTCATCTTATCCATCAGGCCATCGATTACTTTTTCCAAATCGTCACAAGCTTTTTCCAAGTCCTCTTTTTGCTCGGAAAGGAAAGTGAATCTCTGCATAAGATTATCATAGTCCTCAATAGCATGCGGGTTTACATCACCCATTGCCCGGATTTTTGCCCTTATGGATTCAATCTCTTTTGTCGCTTCGGAAAGCTTTATCTCCTGCCTGAATTTCAGAGCATTCACATAAGTGAGCTGATATTTATCCCAAATCCTGTTTTGCGAAAACTCAAGATTGCTCTCGATTTTGGTTATATTCAGCTCTGCTTTATGCTTCTTTTCGTAAGTATCGGCGATTCTTTGATGCAGCTCTTCCTTTTGACTGAGTTTGGATTTCACGTTCGAACGTGCATCCTGTTTTTGCCCTAAAGCAGCCTCGAGGATTTCCTGACTGGATACTGCTGCTGCCTTTTTCTCTTCCATCTGCTGCAGAAGGCTAATCGTTCCCTTTTCAAGATCCGCAATCCCCGTAGTGCAGATTTCTATCTGCTTTTGTTTTTTCTCAATCGAATTGGTACTTTCGATATTTTCTTTTTCAAGTCTGCTCCTCTCCGCATTCTTTCCTTCGTTGTCCTTCTTAAGCGCGGCGAGTGCAATCTTGTCCTTGGACAGCTTTTCCTTTAGCGCATCGATTTCAACAGCGTGGTCGTTATACTTCTCTTCCAGCTCTTTTATCTTTTCATCTGTCTCGTCTCCGGTACCGACAAGCAGTTCTTCCTTGTCCAAAAGCTCGGATGCTTTATACTCGGATGACTCAAGCTCCCTTTCCAGCTGTTTTCCTTCCTCACGAAGAATTTCGCAGCTCTCGCTCAAAGATTTCTGTTTATCAGCAAGGGCATTCATCCTTTCAAAAACAGAAGCGATATTGACCTCTATTTTTCTTTGTTCACTGTCCAGATTGTTTTTTTCTTCACCGATTTTCTTCAACTTTTGCCGTATGTCCACAAATAAGCTTCTCGTTTTCTCGGCTTCGTTATTGAGCTGCTTTTCTGATTCTGTAAGTTCGCTCAAAACACGTTCCCTGGACAGCAATCCAGCTTGATTTTTCTTTACGCTTCCTCCGGTTATAACTCCGCCGGGGTTTAGGACCCCTCCATCGAGCGTCACAGTTCTGAAGCTGTATGAGGATTTCTTCATCAAAGAAATCGCATTTGACATATTATCAACTATGACCGTTCTTGCAAGAAGATACTCAACTGCAGGTGTAACTTTTCCTTCAAAATCGATAAGATCACTAGCTATGCCTATTACGCCGTTTTCACGCAAATGATTTTTTTCGCTGCTCGAAAGATATCTTTTCTTAAGTGCATTTAACGGAAGAAACGAAACTCTTCCCATATCCTTTTTCTTAAGGTATTCTATGAGGTCCTTTGCATCATATTCATTTTCCACGATTATGTTTTGCATCGCATTTCCAAGCGCAACCTCCAAAGCGACTTCATACTTTTTCGGCACTTGTATTGCGGAAGCTACCGTAGAAACGATTTTAGTTTTAAGTCCGCCGTCTCTGTCTGCGCTCCGCAAGAGATTTTTGACGCTGTTATAATATCCCTCGAAACCATCGCGCATTTCGGAAAGCAGTTTTTTTCTGGATTTTATTCCCTCGAGTTTTTTCTCTATATCATAAAGCGAAACCGTAGACTTGGAGAGTTCCGCTTCTTTTTCACTGTATTCTCTGGCTAGGTCAAAAACTTTTTGCTTTAATAAATTGGATTTTTTCTCGGATTCCTCGTGGTCTGTTTTAAGCTTTTCTTCATCCTGTTTAAATGCGCCTATATCCTTTGTATAGCCCTCTACCTTTTCTTTTATATCAGAAAGCCTTCTTTTTGCAGAATCCCTTGCAGAGGTTATCGCAGAAATACCGCTCTTTATATCGGAAAGCTCACCTAAGTTATCAAAAACACCGCTCTTGACGTCCGTAATTATTTTCAGCTCTTGTTCTTGGTTGATGATTTTGTCCGCTAAATCGTTTTGGAGTTCAAAAATCTTCTCTTCAGTTGCTCTTTGGTCACCCGAAGATTTTTCAATCTCCTGACCAATCAAAACTATCTTGTCCTTCTTAGCGAGTATGCTCAAATTCTCATTGTCTATTTCCTGCTTTAATCTTTCGATATCCCTTTTGAAAAACGCATTTCTCTCCTCTGATAGCTTAATTTCTCCGTCAATTCTTTCGATGTCCCTTTGACATGCAGTTATATCATAGTTAAGCTTACCGATTTTTTCATCGATTTCGAGTACAGCTTCCTCTTGTCCTGCTGTATTCTCCTCAAGATCAGCAAGCTCTTTTTGGAGGCTTTCCTCCTCCTCTTTCAATCCTTCAATCGTTTTGTTTATGGTATCAATCTTCTCGCTGTGTTTGTCGTACGCATCAAGATATAGATTTATCTCCAAGACCTTTTGTCTTTCTGCAAGCTCGACATATTTCTTCGCCTGTTCTCTTTGTTTTTTCAAAGGCTCAATCTGTGTTTCGAGCTCGCCCAAAATATCCTGCACTCGAACAAGGTTATCCTTAGTACGTCCGAGTTTTCTCTCCGCTTCCTCTTTTCTTACGCGGTATTTCATTATTCCTGCTGCTTCTTCGAAGATTTTTCTTCTTTCAGTGCCTTTCTCGGTTAGAATCTCATCGATTTTACCTTGTCCTATTATAGAATATCCTTCTTTACCGATGCCGGTATCCCTGAACATCTCCAGGATATCTTTTAATCTGCACTGCGCCTTGTTTATGAAATAGTCGCTTTCACCGGATCGGTAAAGCTTTCTTGCTATATGGACCTCAGAGAAATCCGTGGAAAGCATGCTCGAAGAATTATCGAAAACCAAAGAAACCTCACAAAAAGACTTCTGTTTTCTGTTTTCGGATCCGCCAAAGATAACGTCCAGCATCTTACCGCCGCGCAGCGATTTTGCACTCTGTTCGCCCAAAACCCAGCGTACAGCATCGGCTACATTACTCTTTCCGCTTCCGTTCGGTCCAACAACTCCTGTGATTCCGCTGTCTATTTTAAATTCCTTTTTGTCCGGAAATGATTTAAACCCGTTTATAAGTATTGACTTTAAGTACAATGTTGTTCCTCTCTTTCTTAACGCATACCATATTATAATATTTTCGTGTGCATATCAAGTGAATATCGTCATAAATTTTGGAAGCGTGTCGAAATATTTTTTTATTATACCAAATAAAAAGAGAGCAGCCCAAAAACCAAAAGATACTCCCCCTAAAGCATGTATGATTATACTGTTTATTTCTATTTAATCATAACAACCGATGCCATTGCTCCGCCGCTTTTCCCCTGTCTTCGATAGGAAAAATAGTTCTCTTCATCGCAATATGTACATTCTTTTGCGATAGTCAAATTCTTCGCAGGCAGACCGTATTTATAGAATGAAAGCGCAATGCCTATCTCAATATCACCAAAAATTCTGCCGTCCCTTCTTTCAACGGAAAAATCACCAAACTCAGTTTTGAATATTCTTTCAACGTCCTCTTGAATCTCGAAACAACATGATCGAATGCAGGGTCCGACACCTGCAAGAATATTCTCTGCTTCGCAGCCAAAGTTTTTTGTCATAATATCAAGAGCATTTTTCACTATTCCTCCAACAACACCGCGCCATCCCGCATGGCATACACAGACAGCTTTTTTCTCCTTATCATAGAGAAATATCGGAGCACAATCCGCATGCATAGTGACCAAAGGAAGCTTTTCTATCTTCGTAGCAAGCCCATCACAAGTCGGTAAGCTTTCGTTATTATATACGCCTTTGCCTCGCTCTTCTTCGGTGACTTCAATTACGTTTGGAGTGTGACCGTAATTATCCAAAACGATATCTTCGACCGGTACATTCAAAGTTTCAGCGATTATACTAAAATTTTTAAGTATGTTCTGCTTGTTTTTTTCTCTTCCGAAGCTAAAATTAAGAGAGGAAAATCCTCCCTTGCTGACTCCGGTTTTTCTGGTCGTAAAGCAATGTATCAAACCGCCCGCATCATCAAAAGACGGAACGGTTAAAAACTCCACATTTTTTTCTTCGTTATGTCTAAATCCAGTATTGACTTCTTCGAAATACTTTAGGAAATCCATAGCTATTTCTCTGAAATCAATTTATTGAGTTCATCCATAAAGGTGTTTATATCAGTAAACTGCCTGTAAACAGAAGCAAATCTGACATACGCAACTGCATCAAGTTCTTTCAGCCCATTCATCACCATTTCACCGATTTCTGTAGAGCTGATTTCTTTTTTAAGGGAATTGAAAGTTTTCTTTTCAACCTCGCCTGCAAGTTTGTCGATTTTCTCAATCGGAACGGGTCTCTTTTCACAAGCTTTTATAATGCCCTTCTTAATTTTTTCGATATCAAAGGGCTCCCTGGAACCATCTTTTTTTACTACCAATAGAGGCAAACTGTCTATTTTCTCGTATGTAGTAAATCTCTTGTTACAGTTCAGACACTCCCTTCTGCGTCGAATTGCAGTGCCTTCCTCTGTCGGTCTGGAATCCACAACTTTGCTTTCGATACAGCCACAAAACATACATTTCATAAGTTCATTTGTCCTTCCAAACGCTTAATTTAAGCACATTATACCATGCGCGCGAAAAAAAGGGAATTATGAATATTTCGGTATACAGTTTTCATCTACTTCAACGAGAATTACATCCTCACCGATTTTGCATATGTTCTTCCAATAGATTACGTAGTCCCTGTCGCTCCTCGAAAAGAAAAAAAATCTACAAGGACCGGGAACAATAATCGCACATATTTTCCCGGTACATATATCCAAAATCAAATCACAAATATATCCGAGCCTTTTTCCGTTACATACATTTACGACCTCTTTTTGTCTCAACTCTGAGAATTTTGTCATATCGCAAGACTCTCCTATAAATATTTTGCGACACAATAAGCCTTATTACTATAAATTTCTGTAAAAAAACAAAATATAATTGTCGCTTTTATATATTTATATTTTTTTCTCGGTTTTTATGTGCTTTTGTATGACTGGTTTGAAATAAAAAAAGCAAGCTGTGAGTTTATCACAACTTGCCTTCTATAAATGCTTTTCAAATGAATTTTAGAAAATAACCTTTTCTTCGATTTCTTTGATAATTCTATCAAACACTTCATCAGCTGGCATCGGACCGAGATCCCCTTCGCCGCGCTTTCTTACAGCAAAGGTCTTGTCCTCGACTTCTTTATCTCCAACCACGAGCATATACGGTATTCTCTCGTTCCTCGCTTCACGTATCTTATAGCCTATCTTTTCGCTTCGAAGATCTGCTGTAACCCGTACGCCCTTTTTCTTGAACTTTTCTACCCATTCCTTACATGTCTCCGCTGCTCTGTCCGTAATCGGGAGAAGCCTTACCTGTTCCGGCGAAACCCAAAGCGGGAGCGCTCCGGAATATTTTTCTATCATAACCGCCAAAGTTCTTTCGTAGCAGCCCAACGAAGCTCTATGAATGATATACGGTCTTTGTTTTTCTCCATTTTTGTCGACATAGTACATATCAAATCTTTCAGCCAAAGCGAAATCGATTTGGATTGTAAACAGCGTATCCTCTTTTCCGTAGACATTCTTAAACTGAACATCCAGTTTAGGGCCATAAAAAGCTGCCTCGTCTTCCGCTTCATAATATTCCAGCTTAATATCATCCAAAATCTTGCGCATCATGTCCTGCGAAAATTCCCAAGCTTCCGGATTATCGATATACTTATCCGTTTTCGTGCTGTCCCACTTTGAGAATCTATATGTGACTTCGTCTTGGATACCGATAGCCGTCATTAAATAGACGATCAAGTCCAAAACCCCTTTAAACTCAGCCTCAATCTGATCCGGCGTAACCATAATGTGTGCATCGGAAAGAGTGAATTGACGAATTCTTATAAGTCCGTGCATCTCTCCGGACGCTTCATTCCTAAAGAGAGTTGCGGTTTCGGCATATCTCAATGGCAGCTCACGATAACTGTGATGTCCTGCTTTGTAAATCATGAATTGGAACGGGCAGGTCATAGGACGCAAAGCCAAAACTTCCTCACCCTTTTCCTCGTCACCCATAACGAACATCCCATCCCTGTAATGCTCCCAGTGTCCCGATATTTTATACAGGTCGCTTTTCGCCATAAAAGGAGTTTTGGTGAACTGATACCCCCTGCTCTCCTCCTCGTCCTCGACAAATCTTTGAAGCACCTGGATTACTTTTGCTCCCTTTGGCATTATAAGCGGCAATCCCTGTCCGACTTCCGGCGCAGTAGTGAAATACTTTAACTCTCTTCCGAGCTTGTTATGGTCTCTTTTTTCTGCTTCTTTCAGCATCTCAAGATATTCCAGCAAAGAGTTTTTCTTATCGAAAGCAGTTCCGTAAATCCTTTGAAGCATCTTGTTGTTCTCATCGCCCTTCCAGTACGCTCCGGCGGTTTTCAGAAGCTTGACGTTTTTCACTTTCGCTGTGGATATCAGATGCGGTCCTGCACAAAGGTCTGTGAATTCGCCTTGCACATAAAAGCTTATCGCTTCGCCTTTCGGAAGTTCCTCAATAAGCTCAACCTTATAATCCTCACCCTTTTCCTTCATAAGCTTTACAGCTTCATCTCTGGGCAGCTCTTTTCTTTCGATAGGGTGGTTTTCCTGCAAAATCTTGTTCATCTCTTTTTCAATTTTTTGCAGGTCATCAGCAGTAAACGGCGTTTCTATATCAAAATCATAGTAGAATCCATTTTCAATCGCAGGCCCTATAGCTATTTTTGCATCCGGATATAGTCTTTTGACTGCTTGTGCTAACACGTGCGAAGCCGTGTGGCGAAGAGCATGCTTACCTTCTTCGTCCTCGAAAGTCAAAATCTCCAAAGCACAGTCTTTATTTATCGGCGCATTAAGCTCTTTCACAACACCGTCGATTTTTGCTGCTACAGCAGCTTTTTTTAAGCCTTGACTCAGTTTTTCCGCAACATCCAAAGGGGTAATCCCTTTATCCATCTCCAATACGGACTTGTCTTTCAGTGTAATTTTCATCTCTTTTTCCTCTCTAATATAACAAAAAACGCCCCTTAAAATACGTTTAACGCATTTTGTTGGGACGAGTATAACCCGCGGTTCCACCCATATTCTTATGGTCTATGACCAAAGCACTTTAAAGGCATTTTTAAGTTTTTCCCGGGTTGGTAAAGACCTGTTTCTCGTGTTTTTAAGCTCTTTTTCAGCTGTTATGAGCCTCTCTTTTATAAAAACAACCATCGAAACGCCTAGCCCGAAAAACAAAGCACTGCTTTGTTACAGCCATTATATGCGAACGAGTGTTTCCTGTCAAGTGGGATTGTGTTCTTATATTATATCGTTTGAAAACAGAACTTTGTCTATAAAAATTCGTTTTATGGTATCGATAAGCAGTTGATCCTCGATTTTATCAGCATTATGCACGATAATCTTTTCCGGAGCTATGCTTATCAACATCGAAAGCAAAACATCCTCATTAGAAAGCTTCATATTCTTATCCTCTGAGCTTCTTATAAGAACTCCGTCATCAACCACTTTTAGTAGATCATTAAGTAAAATAAATCTTCCGTCTTTGCCTATTGTTATATGAATTGTATTTATTTTCGGTTTTCTTATCTCCACAAAGTACTTGAGTACATTGATAAATTCCCGATATTCCTGCTCCATCAAATAGTGATCTATCGAGGCCACAAGAACGGCCCGCCAATCACTCAAGAAATCCTTCATCCGAAATCGCATAAATCCTTCAAGTGTAAACTCTTTTTTTTCCTCGAATATACCCTCCAGTCTTTTTGCTACCACAGCTTTCGCTTCCTCGATGTTCATAGTTGCGCTGTTTTTCCATATATTGTTTAAGGCGAAGACCAATATCTCACATTGCTCTTTTTCGCTCAGAAAATAATACTCTGATTTTAAAATATTGACGAAATACCTTATTTCCAAATTTTCGATTATTATGTCAGCGAGCACTTTCGAAAGGCTTTCTCTTTCATTATCCAATACTTCCAATTCACAAAAGGCTATCCCACCTTTATCAAAAGCCCGTATTCCCCAATTTTCGGCTGTTCCTACTATCTTTTCACACCGAAGCTCTATAAGCTTATAAAAATCTATTCTATTATCTTCAAGTCCTATTTGAACCTTCAATCTATTTTCCTCATTTTTATCATTGCATAATAT
>Ga0180435_10005962_pt1 | contig 11758 bp, 9 predicted proteins | sample SS_ome_3_FD_132467 | JGI IMG/M metagenome (GOLD analysis project Ga0180435, IMG submission 132467) | Hypersaline lake sediment archaeal communities from the Salton Sea, California, USA - SS_3_S_1 metaG | ecosystem: Environmental > Aquatic > Non-marine Saline and Alkaline > Hypersaline > Sediment...
AGGTATGTCCAGGCCATCGCCCTTGACGTCGAACCGGTTGCGCCAGCTCCCAGCCATCGCTTTCAGTTCGATATCCCACAGGTCGTTGCGCATGTCGCTTTCGCCCTGGTACCAGAGCACGCCCTTGATCGCCAGCGGAACTATCGGATGAATCTTTCCGTTGTAGAATCCGCACATGTCCCGATCCTTGGGTTCGGGCATGAGCGGCTGGGGATGTGGGAACGGTGTACCGTCGGACAGCGACTTCTCCGCCCGGGTGGTCCACTGTTCGATTTCCTCCAGACGCCGCTTCCAGACCTTTCGCCCGTGCGGCGTGTCGGGGTAGCAGGTGTCGACCTTTTCCGCCAGTTCTTTCAATTCCGGTTCGAGGCGCCAGGCGTCTTGTGGCAGCCATTCCTGAATGATGCTTCCGGCCCAGGCCTGCCACAGCAACCCGATGGGCGCGTCCACTTCCTCCCGAACCCGGCGGGCGAAGAAGAATCCCACCGCGCAGCATCCGCGAGTCGATTCCTCGTCGGCGCAGATTTTCCACGGTTTGGGTTCTGCGAGTTCAAGCCGGTCGAGAGGATACTTCTCCGACTTGCCCGCGCCCCAGTAGCGAATCGCCGGGTGCTTCCACTTCATGCCATCGGGTATTGCGCTGCGGGAGACGCTGCGCCCCATGTTGGACTGGCCCGAACAAACCCACACGTCGCCGACGAGTATGTCGTCAAGCGCGATCTTCTCGGCGCTGGCGATCGTCATCGTTTGCGGCCTGGAGTTGAGTTTCAGCGGATCGAGAACGACCATCCACTTCCCGTCGGCGTCCGCGACGGTCGACCTGCTCTGCCCGGCGAAGCTTACGGTAACCTTCCGCCCGGGCTCGTCCCAGCCCCAGACGGGAACAGGCTTGTTGCGCTGAAGTACCATGTGATCGGCGAATACCGCCGCCGGCGCCAATCGGCCCGGAGACGAACAACCCGCCGCGAGGATGAGACAACAGGAAAACATCAACGGCAGGAAATGGCGATAACGCGTCAACTGACGATCAATTTGATTCTGCGCCCCCGCGGGCCGGTTGCACGGGGATGGGTGGGGGGGGGCGAGGGGGGATCGTTCGGTGCTCGCCTGGTGCTCCGCGTCAGTCGTTTTTATTGCCTGATGCATTTGCGCGATCCGTTTCGAGGGTTTGTTGAAGCCCGGAGATCGTTACTGAGCCTGTTAGAGGCAATATGACACCCGATCCCGGTGTCGTCAATGCCGAAACAGGAAAGATCCGCCGGGGCGCCACTGTCCGGATTAGCTGCCCGGTCGGATAATCCGTTCGGTGTTGCGTCAAGCAGGTCCCGGCGCCTTTGTCTGCTCTGTTTTTCGGCATCTGAAGATCAGAAAGTAGGGGATTATTCTGGTGTCGGCGACGTTTGGGCACTTTTCGGCGGCTTCTTTCGATGCACTTGGTTCGGCCAGTTTTTCGACGCTGAATCCGGCTTCGGTCAGCGTGTTGAAATACTCGCTGAGAGTTCGGAAGAACCTGGGTATGCGGAACGGCCGGGTGGTCTGGCGGACATCTCGCGGCGCGCCGCCGAAGTACCATTCATCAATATCACTGCCGGGTGAGGTCGCCGCGAGGTGAAAATAGTCGCCGACCACCACGCCGGTCTTCTCATCTCGATCGTCGTATATCCACCGCCACATCCGTGTCATCGTACATGGATGCGATACCGAAAACTGAAACAGGCCTCCAGGTCTCAGCACACGGGCGATCTCGCGAATCGATTCGGCGTAGTCGTCGAGGTCCATCAACGTCATCGTGCTTAGGGCGGCGTCGAAGGACTCGCCCGCCAGCATGCCCATGTCGCTCGCCGGCGCCTGGTGATATTCGATACCGCGCGGTTCGCCGGTTTCGTGGTCGCGGGCGGCGGATATCATCAGGCGGCTGACGTCGGCGCCCACCACTTCGGCGCCGAGGTCGGCGAATTTCCGGGTGCTGCAGCCCTCTCCGCAGCCGACATCGAGGACTTTCATACCTGCAATATCGCCGAGGAGTTCGAAGAACGCCGGATCGTTGACCAGATCGCGATAGACGTCCCAACCGGCGCGGACGGCTTCTATCCAGTCCGGGGCGTTTTCGTCCCAGAACGACGCGACTTCCTGATTGTCCATTTGTCTTCCTTGATTCGGCGAGTGAGTCAAAGCAGAATGTAGCAGACCAGTGCTATTGACGCCACTAGCGCGGCGAGAATCCACCACCATGCCGGGCGGTATATCGCTGCCGCGTTGCCCGGGAGGTACTGTCCGCAGACGGGGCACCGCGGCGAGTCGTCGTATATTTCGGCGCCGCAGGCGCTGCAGGGTGCGGTCGCCGGTTCGTCATCGCCGTCGAACTCTTCCAGATCGCTTTCCAGCGGTCCTTCGTCCGCTTGATCGTCGTCGTACCATTCATTCACACGAACTAATATAGTCTTCAGCGCGTCGCGGTCAAACCCTTGGCACGGGCGGAGAAGGTCGTTATCATCGGGAAAACAGACTGTTTCCAGATACCTAGGAGCGGGAGGACGATTAGTATGAATGCGAATTTGAACAGGCGGGATTTTATCAGGCTTGTCGGTCTTGGCGTATCAACCTGCGCCTTGTCGGGTTTGTCCCGCGCCGCCGAGGCGCCGAAGGAACGCGGTAAGCCCAACATCCTGTTCGTCATGGTTGACGATCTCGGGAAGGAGTGGATCAAGTGCTGCGGGGCCGGCGGGATCGAGACACCGAACATCGACGCGCTGGCGGCCGGCGGGATGCGATTCACCAACGCCTATTCCATGCCCCAGTGTACGCCCACACGCGTGACGCTGCTGACGGGGCAGTATCCCTGGCGCACCGGATGGGTGAACCACTGGGACGTGCCCCGCTGGGGAGTTGCATACTATGACTGGAAACACCACACGACGTTCGCCCGGGTGCTCAGGGGCGCCGGTTACGCCACGGCGGCTGCGGGCAAGTGGCAGATCAACGATTTTCGCCTCGTACCCGACGCGATGGACAAACACGGTTTCGACGAGTGGTGCATGTGGACCGGTTACGAGACCGGCGTTCCGGCAAGTGGAAGGCGTTACGCCGATGCGTATATAAATACGAGAGAAGGCTCCAAGACGTACAAGGGCAAGTTCGGGCCTGACGTGTACACCGACTTCCTGATCGAATTCATGAAGAAGCATAAAGACAAGCCGATGATGCTCTACTTCCCGATGGCGCTGACGCACGGTCCGCTTACAAACACGCCGGACGAGCCGAACGCCTCCGACAAGCACAAGGCCATGGTTCGCTATACCGACAAGCTCGTCGGGCGCCTGGTAAAGGCCATCGACGATCTCGATATTCGCGAGCGGACGATTGTGATTTTCACCACGGACAACGGATCGGGCGGAAGGCAGACAGGCGTGCTCAACGGGCGGAAGGTGCGCGGAGGAAAAGGCAAGGAAACCGAGTCGGGCTGCTGCGCGCCGTTTATAGTCAACTGTCCCGGTCTCGTGTCCAGGGGCGTCACCGATGCGCTGACGGACTTCACCGACATGCTTCCAACCTTCACCGAACTCGCCGGGGCAAAACTACCGGAAAAGTTTCCGGTGGACGGAAAGTCGATAGCGAAGGTGATACTCGGAAAGGCCAAAGACTCGTCGCGCCAGTGGATCATGGCGCTTGGACACGGTCCGGCGAGACTGGACGCGAAAGGCGTTCGCGGAAAGGTCGATTTCGCCACGCGCGTTATTCGCGACAAGCGGTTCAAAGTCTGGGTCGGCAGCGATCGGAGGATAATCCGCCTGCACGACCTGAAGTCCGATCCGGCAGAGAGGACCAACCTGCTCGACAGCACGGACGCGGTTCACGCGGCGGCCCGGAAAAAATTCCAGGCCGTCATAAACGCCTTGCCCGAGAAAGACGCCCGCCCGAAGTACGATCCGCGAAAATCCAATCCGTGGGACAAGTCTGTCTCCGGAAAAAAGAAACGAGCGAAGGGACGAAAATGAAGCGACGGGAATTCTTGAAATCGATTGGTTTTGGCGCCGCGGTTCTGGCGGCGCCGGGCGTGATGATTGGCAAGGACGCGTGGAATAAGTCCAAGCCGAACATCATCCTCTGCATGACTGACGATCAGGGGTGGGGGGATACTGGCTACAACGGGCGAAAGGAGCTAAAGACTCCCGCCCTGGACGCGATGGCGGGCGAGGGTATCAGGTTCGATCGATGGTACTCCGGCGCGCCGGTCTGCAGTCCGACGCGGGGCAGTTGCATTACCGGGCGGCACCCGTATCGATACGGGATATTCTTCGCCAACGTGGGGCACATGAAGAAGGAGGAGATCACGCTGGCCGAGGCGCTCAAGACTCAAGGATACGCCACCGGTCATTTCGGAAAGTGGCATCTCGGTACGCTGACGCGGGAAACCAGGGATGCCAATCGTGGCGGCCCGCGCGGGGTCAAGCATTACTCGCCTCCGTGGGAGAACGGTTTCGACGTATGTTTCGCCACGGAGTCCAAAGTGCCCACCTGGGACCCGATGAAGCGGCCCGGCAGCGACAAGCCGTACGGTACGTACTACTGGGACGGACCCGAACACCGCGTTACCGAAAACCTCGAAGGCGACGACTCGCGCGTGATTATGGATCGGGCGATACCGTTCATCCGCGGTGCTGCCAAAGCGGGCAAACCGTTCCTGGCGGTGATATGGTTCCACAGTCCTCACCTGCCCGTGGTGGCTGGCGGAAAGTATCGCGAGATGTACAAGGGAAAGAAGGGGGTGGACTTTCTAGGGTGCATAACGGCGATGGACGACCAGGTCGGGCGGTTGAGGGCGGAGCTGAAGAAACTCGGAGCGGCCGACAATACGATGCTCTGGTTCTCCAGCGACAACGGTCCCGAGGGCGGGAAGTTCAACGGCGCCAACGGTTCTGCCGGTCCGCTGCGCGGGCGGAAGCGGAGCCTTTACGAAGGCGGTATCCGCGTTCCGGGTCTCTTGGTCTGGCCGGCGAAGATCACCAAATCCCGCGTCGTCAAGATACCGTGCAGCACGCTGGACTACTTCCCGACGGTTTTGGATGTGCTCGGTTTCAAGATGGAAGGGCAGCCGGCGCCGATCGACGGGGTGAGCCTCCTTCCGCTGATAGAAGGCAAGATGACGCGGCGTCCGCGCCCGATCGGTTTCGAGTCGAGCGGGCAAATGGCGCTTGTCGACAATCGCTACAAGATCTACGGCCGATCGGGCGGTCGGGGCGGGAAAAAGAAGAAGAAGGGCGGGAAAGTTGATACCTCCGAGCCCAGGGGCGCCTCGTCCGGCGGGAGGTTCGAACTGTACGACCTGATCGAAGATCCCGGTGAGCGAAGGAATATCGCCGCCGAACATCCCGATATTGTCAAGGCGATGTCAGGGCAGTTGCTCCAATGGCGGGCCTCGTGCAAAACCAGTAACTCCGGCGGCGACTATAAAAAATAGTGCGGGTTTTCGGCGCCTTGTCGTCAGACTTTTCCGGGAATTAGACATATAGGCATTGAGTTAATGCCGATATTTGACTTGAGAGCGTGATGTCCAGATGAGCGAACATACCACGAATGAATTCGCCGATGGGGATCTGGTCTGTGGCGATGATTTTATTCGCCTGGTCGGCCATCGTTCGGTCGACCTGCTCGGCGTGATGAGGGCCCTGTCGGACAGTGACTCACCGGTCGGCCTGGTCAACCGTCAGTTGATCGCCAGGATACTCAGCCAGGCCACACAACTCGTGGAACTGCTCGACAGGTACGGTGCGAACAACAACAAGAAATGGCGTGTCTATCGATTGTTGGTTGCCACCATAAAGGGGTTTGCCGGAATCAGTTACGAGATGCACCATATCCTTAGCGTACTCCCGTCCTATCGTCTTATTCCAATATCCCATGACTTTGTGGGCGATACCAAAGAAGCTTTGGCGTTCAGTAACGGCGTGATTGTGCGTTCGGGGATGGAGCTGCTTGCCCAGGCCGACGAGTTATCGGTGGTGTCGCCTCCGCCTGCGGTCCTGGATTCTCCCAATTACGTGAACCTGCCTTCGGGTGTTTTGCCTCGCGATTATCCGGCCCACACTGAGGCGAATGTAAGTCAGACCGTTACGTTCCTGGCTACAGCTTTTCTGAACGTTGCGTCGGAGTGCCGGGACGTTCTTGCCGCCAGCGGTGCAAAGGCCGAACAGTACGCTTCATTCATACCCAACGCCATCAGCGAGGAGAAACTTCGCTACCTTTGCCATCGCCTTCACAATCTCCAATCGCTGTACGATACGTGGGTCTCCGATACGCAGACCGAGAAGGTCGATGAGAGCCTGCCCGTTCTGCGAGGGCATATCAGTGTGGTTTTCCACCTGCTGACGATAGCCACCAGTCTCATCCATTACTACGAGAGGCATATCGAGGCCGGTCATTCGACGCGACGGACCGTGGCTTCGCTGGTGAATCCCGCCGAACTGCTTCACACGACGATGAGTTACTCGATTCTATTCGCGGGTGTTTATCTTGACGCCGCCCGCACTCTCTGCCAGGACAAGCTCAAAAGCTACGCCGAGATCTGCGAGATCGAACTGCCCATACCCAGGTATCGCGGTTTTCACGTCCGCCCGTCGACGCTGGTGGCCAAGATCGTGCTTTACTACGGTAGCGACGTGCGGTTGAATCTGAACGGGCATTCCTACGATGCCAGCATGCCGCTGGAGATATTTCGCGCCAACGAGACAATCAATGCCCACAAGCGCCGGTGGTTGGCTTCGGCAATCGCCGATCACGAGGTCGTCAGGGGCGCTTGCTGCGAAGATGCCGACGTGATGGAAAACGCCAGGAAGATCGTGATGGACCTGGCCAGTCAAGGTATGATGATAATCTACGCCCAGCCCCTGGTCCTGCCAGATATCCCGGTTCGCGAAAACGGAGGTCTGCTGGAGCGCGTTATCGACGAAGTCGCCCGTCTTCAGGCGACCGGGAAGATTGATATCAACGTTGAACTTACGATCACCTTCAGGGGCGACAAGCGAGTCCTGAACGATCTGAAACTGCTGGCAGAGCACGGTTACGGGGAGGACAACATGGGAAACGACATTGTCCTGCCCGATGAATTGGCGTATTTGAGGAGGTGATCAGTCCAGTTCGAGTCCGGACTTGTCGGCCACTTTGATGGTCCTCTTTCCTGCGAGCATTTCTTTTAGCCTCTTTCCGGCGAATTTTTTTCGCCAACCGGTCAGCAGTTTCAGCGTGTCCGGTTCGGGCGTTCCGTATCGAACGGCGCTGACCAGTGCCGCGTAGAGGCTGCGGCTGGCGAAGAGTGAGTGGCAAAGGTCGCGGGCGAGGCATATCGACTGCCCCGTCGCCGACACGAGATCCACCAGCATCTTGTCGACGGGATTTTCGTCTTGCGGTTGGATCGGATCGGGCAGTTGGGCTTCTGGTATGTTGCGTCCGGTTTCTATGGCCTGCAGGACGATTTTTCCTTCTTTGTTCGCCAGGGGTCTGGGGAAGCCCTTTGTATCTCGCAGTTCCTTTACGGTTGTGGGCATCTTGCGTGACAGGGCGGTCAGGACCTGGTCTTTCAGGAATGTGCGAGGCGGAAGGTTGTGACGTTTTGCGCCCTGTTCCCTCCATGCCGCCAACTCTCGGAGTATAGCAAGCCTTCTCCGGTTCAGGCGCTGCCATCCCTGGACGCGCCGCCACCTGTCCTGCGGTTTGCAATCGAGCATTTCGGTGCTCTCGAGGGACTGCATCTCCTGTCGCAACCACGTTTCCCTACCTAGCTTTTTCAGGCGTTTGGTCAGGATATTGTGGATCGCATCGAGATGGATCACGTCTTCCACGGCGTAGTGGAGTTGTCCGGGGCTAAGGGGGCGCCGGCTCCACTCACTGTAGCTCTTGTCCTGGAGAGTCTTTTTTCCGAGAAGGGCCTGTACGAGCTTTCCGTAAGACATCGGATATCCCAGGCCGACAAGCCCGGCGGCGACCTGCACGTCGAAGATATTTGCCCCGGGACGCTTTATATGCAGATAGCACATTTCCAGGTCCTGCGGACCGGCGTGTACGATCTTGCAGATATCGCCGTCGGCGACCAGTTCCCAGAATTCCCGGGCGTCAACCTTGAACGGGTCGATCAGGGCAATGAGGTCGGGCGTGGCGGCCTGGATGAGGCACAATTGCGGAATGTAGCTTCGTTCGCGGATGAATTCGGTGTCGAAACCGAACGTCCCGGCCTCCCGGAGCGCCTTGCAGACCTCGCGAAATTTTTTTGAGTCGGTTACCAGGAACTCAGACGGATCGGTGTTTTCAAGCGACACTAAGTTACTCCCGAAGCAGGGGGGCTGGAAACCCCATATGTATCACCTCGCCGCGCAGGAATATCACCGCGGCGGTTTCAGGCGGGTATATCGTTTTCGATGACATTATTTCGAATGAGTCTCCTATAATCGCCGGGGCGGTGCTCTCAGACGCCCAGTGCCGTTTTAATGGCCGCAATGTGCTCGGGTGTCGTTCCACAGCATCCGCCGATTATATTCGCCCCGGCGTCGAGCAGCGCCCGCGCATGGGCGGCCATCTCTTCGGGGCCTTGCCTGAAGACGGTCTGCCCATCGACGAGTTCGGGCAGACCGGCGTTGGCGTGAATCAGTATGGGCAGGTCGGTGTACTTGCGGAACTCGATGGTGATATCGATCATCTGCTCTATACCGTTCCCGCAATTCGCCCCGATTACGTTTGCGCCGGTCTGTGGCAGTTCTTCAGCGACCCGTTGCGGATCAACGCCCATAATCGTTTTGAATCCGTTGGGCGTCGGGTCAAAGGTGAACGTGGTTATTATGTCGAGTTTCGCGTCGAGTTTCCTGGCGGCACGGACGGCTGCTGCCGCTTCTTCAACGGCCGTCATCGTTTCGATACAGATCGCTTTCAGTCCGGCCTCCAGAAGCGCTTCGATCTGTTCGGAGAACACGGACTCCATTTCTTCGACCGTTGCGCTTCCAAGCGGTTGGATGAACTGGCCGGTGGGTCCGACCGAACCGGCCACCAGCACGCCCGGTGCGCCCTGGAGGGAATTGCGTGCGCCTGCGAGGTTAAACTCGCGAACCCTGTTTCCGTAGCCCATTTTCGCCAGTTTCGTCGCCGAGCCTCCGAACGTGTTGGTCAGGATCATATCGCTTCCGGCCCGGGCGTATTGGGCGGCCACCGATTGTACTTCTTCGGCGTGGGATACGTTCCATTCCTCGGGGCAGTGTTGGGGCGCAAGGCCCTTGCCCTGGAGCATCGTGCCCCAGGCGCCGTCGGAGACAAGGACCTTCTTGTCGGCCAATAAGTTCAACAGTGCGCCCATGGTTGGGAGTTTCCTTTTCCTTTTGGATTACGCGTGCGCCTCAATCATAACGGGACCGGGCTCATATCCAAAGCGTAAATCCGGATGCCTGGGAACAGGCGCGCAAAAACATGTAAGATTTGCGGTGTGTTTGCCATGTGTCGGATGAGGCTGACCCCCGCGCCGCGGCGGGCTAGAATTCGTCGTAGAAGATCCGGTTGTCTTCCAGGCCCTTGGCCTGGAGCACTTGCGTTACGGCATCGATCATCGGTGGCGGTCCGCACAGGAAAGCCTGTCGCTTCCCACCGTCCGGTTCGATCATCTTGTCGAGAGATAAATGGATGAAACCGGTTTCACCGGTCCAGTCATCGTCGTCTTTGGGTTCTGAAAGCCCGTAAATCACGTGGAAGTTAGGATGCTTCCTGGCGAGTTCCTCGTACATCTCGAGATAGAAGATATCCGCTTTGGCCCTGCATCCGAAGAACAACCAGCAGGTCCGGTCCGGCTGCTGCTCGTACATCGAAAATATAATGTTCTTCATCGGCGCCATACCGGCGCCTCCACCCACGCAGATCAGTTCGGTCTCTGGGTCTTCGTCGAAGATGAATTCGCCGTACGGCCCGGTGAATTCGACCGTGTCGCCGACCTCGAGATTGTGGAGATACGTCGAGCCTACTCCCCCGGGTATCAGGCGGACGACGAGTTCAACTTCGTTTGTCTCGTATGTCGCCGAGCTGATTGAATACGCGCGGAAAACGGGCCCGTCAGGCGATGGGGCCTGGACCTGCACGTATTGACCGGGGCGCGAGAGTATCTCGGCCGGTTCGATCAGGCTGAAGCGTATTTCCTTGATATCGCCCGTCAATGTGGTGGTGCTCTTGACTGTGGATGTGAAGAGTTTTACGTTCAGCAGTTCCTCTGGTATTCTGACGTTGATGTCTTCTCGGATTTTGACCTGGCATGCCAGTCGCACGCCGTCGCGTCTTTCACTTCTGGATATGAAAGGCGTTTCGGTGGGCAGCATCGGCCCGCCGCCGCTGAGTATCTCGATCTTGCAGAATCCGCACGTGCCCCTCCCTCCGCAGGCCGACGGAATGAATATCTTCGACTCGATCAGCCCCGAGAGCAGCGACTGACCTCCCTCGACCTCAAGCGACCTCTCGCCGGCGTTGACGTCGATCGTGCAGATTCCGTAATTGATCAGCACGCTTTCGGCGACGGTAAGCAGCACCGCCAGCCCGACAACCAGCAGGACCAGAACCAGTATTGACCAGAAAAAAACCATAAAGCCTACCCGTCAGATCTTCGCCATTCCCGCAAAGCCCATGAAGATCATCGCCATGATCCCGGTAATTATCATAACTATCGCCACGCCCTTGAACGGTTTGGGAACGTCGCTGTAAGTCATCTTCTGCCTGAGACCCGCGATCAACACGATCGCCAGCATCCATCCGAGTCCTCCACCGAACCCGAAAGCCGTCGACTGCAGGAAATTGTAGTGCCTGGTGATCATCAGCAGCGAAGCGCCCAGGATCGCGCAGTTGACGGTGATCAGGGGAAGGAAGATGCCAAGCGCGTGGTACAACCTCGGGCTGAACCGTTCGACAAACATCTCCACGAACTGCACGAACGCCGCGATCACCGCGATGGCGACAATGAACCAAAGATGTTCTATCCCCAGGGGGAGCAGGACGTGAGTGTATATGCACCAGTTGATCGCGGTGGTGCAGACCATAACAAATATTACCGCCGTTCCAAGTCCAATCGCCGTGCCCACCTGGCGGGAACACGCCAAAAACGAGCACATGCCCAGGAAATTCGTCAGCAGTATGTTGCTGGTAAAGATCGAGGCGATCAGGATTACCCAAGGTGATACGTCGCTCATGGCGTGGTCTCTCCTTCGGAATCGTTAGCGCCGCTGAGGGCGTTGTAGAGTGCGATCAGGAATCCCAGTGTGATAAAAGCGCCCGGTGCCAGTATCATCACCACATTCTGAGGATACCACCCGCCCTTGGATGTGGTCTCCATAATCGTGTATCCGAACAACTGGCCCGCGCCCAGCAGTTCGCGGAAAAAGCCCACCGCGCACAGGACAATCGTGTATCCAAGCCCGTTGGCGAAACCGTCGAGCATCGAGACCACCGGCGGGTTCTGCAGGGCGAAGGCTTCCGCCCGCCCCATGACGATGCAGTTGGTGATGATCAGCCCCACGAAGACCGAGAGCTGCTTGCTGATGTCGTAGAGAAAGGCCTTGAGCAGCTCGTCGGCCAGGATCACCAGGGTCGCGATGATGGCCACTTCGGCGATGATCCGGATGTTGCGCGGAATGAGGTCGCGCAGGAGCGCGATGATCAGGTTGGAGAAGGCCACCACCATTGTCAGCGCCAGCCCCATGACGATGGCGGTCTGGAGCTGGACGGTGACCGCCAGCGCCGAGCAGATCCC
>Ga0180435_10005963_pt1 | contig 11753 bp, 8 predicted proteins | sample SS_ome_3_FD_132467 | JGI IMG/M metagenome (GOLD analysis project Ga0180435, IMG submission 132467) | Hypersaline lake sediment archaeal communities from the Salton Sea, California, USA - SS_3_S_1 metaG | ecosystem: Environmental > Aquatic > Non-marine Saline and Alkaline > Hypersaline > Sediment...
CGGCCGGCCGTGGATGAAGGCTGGACCGAGCTATCCACGATGATTGGCCAAAGCGGCAAAATGGTTAATCCCCAACTTTATATCGGTGTGGGATTATCGGGTGAGCAACAACATCTGGTTGGTGTGGTGGATGCCAAGGTGATGATTGCCATCAACAACGACGACAAGTCGCCTGTTTTCGAACAAGTGGATTTTGGTATTGTCGACGATTGCCGTGGATTCGTACCCATGTTGGTCGAAAAACTTAAAACGGCCCAGCAGGAAAAAGACACCTGTTGATGTTGATTATTACTAGAGTTTTGCATCGCCCGGTGGCTTTCATAGACAATGTTTATTAAAGCCTCATCAAATTTCATGCAGTTCAGGAACAGCTTTAAAGGAGAATAATCATGACGATTAAAACCAGAACCGACTACCTAACCGCTTTGCGAAAACTCAGACCGAACATTTACAAATTCGGTGAGCTGATCGAAGATGTCACCACCCATCCCGCCACCAAACGGACCGTAGAAAGCCATGCCCGCTGTTATGATGCCGCCAACGATCCGGATATGGCCAAGATGTACACAACCAAATCCATGTTTAGCGGAGAAACGATTTTACGCTGGAATTCCATGATGCAGGATGAAGGATCCCTGATCAGCAACATGAAATTCAAACGCCAAAATTATCGCCGCACCGGTTCGTGCACAGGAGCAGTCTGTGTGGGCTGGAATGCCATGAATGTCCTGTGGGCCGTAACCGAAGAGATGGATGCTGAATACGGCACCGAATACAAGGCGCGTTTGAAAAAATGGATCTTGCATGCCCAAAAGGAGAGAATAGCGGTCTCAGGAGCCTTGACCGACGCCAAAGGCGACCGCAGCAAGCCGCCGTCCCAGCAGGCCGATCCGGACTCTAATTTACATGTCAAGGAAGTCCGCGAGGATGGCATCGTCATTCGCGGTGCCAAGCTCATGATCTGTGGTACGGCAGCAGCGCAGGAAATATTTTTGCTACCGGGCAGTGGTTATAAGGATCCGGATAAGGACTATGCCCTGGCGTGTGTAGTACCGCGCGACATTGAAGGCTTGACCATTGTGGAGGCGCGTCACCCCAGCGATAAGCGCGAACTGGAAAGCACAGCCGATGTAGAGTGCCCCGATACCGGGATTACCCAGGGATGGCTGTTGTTTGATGATGTCTTTGTTCCCAACGAGCGCGTATTCATGTGCGGAGAAGCCAAATACACAGGCAAAGTCATTGGGCATTTCACTGCCAATTATCGAGCCTGTATTGGCGGCTGTGTCACCGGCCAAGGAGATGTCATGATCGGGGCCTCCATTCTCATGGCCCGCGCCAATGGTCTCAAGGCCAAAACCTTCATGAACAAACTGGTGGACATGAGTATCAACAACACCATAACATTCGGGCTGGGGGCCGGAGCTATTGCTCTCGGTAGCCAACATCCTTCGGGATCATTTTTTGCCGATCCGCATACCGCCCACACCAACAAGGTCATGGTGGCCACCCTGCCCTACGAAGTGAAGCGCCTGACCCAGGAGATCGGTGGTGGTATCGTCGAAACTGGCTGTATGCCCTCCTACCAGGATGTCTCCCACCCGGAATATGGTCCCTTTCTGCAAAAATGCATCAAAGCCGGTGAGTGTTCGGCCGAATCGCGCTTTAAAGCCGCGCGTCTGTCCGAGTGGCTGACCATTGGCGCCGGCGTACCGGGCTGTATGCACGGGGGTGGTTCACCGGACGGGGCCAAACTGGTCGTACGCTTCACCACGCCCATGGAGGAATATGTCGATTACGCCCGCAACATTATCAATATTGATGAAAAGATTACTGAATAAGGGGAATCTGAGATGACTAACTATCGTGCCTATTGGGATGAAGAGCTTGAAACAATGCCTCGAGATCAGCTCAAATCTTACCAGTTCAAGCTTTTAAAAGAAAATATAGAGTTGGCCTATCATAAATCGCCATACTACAAACGACAATTTCAAAAGGCCGGTGTTGCGCCCTTAAATTTAGAAAGAATTGAAGATATCAAAAAATTTCCGACCATCGATAAAAAAGTCCTGCGCCGACAACAAGAAGCCTACCCGGACTTCGGTGATTTGACCTGTGCAAGCGAAGAGGACTTTGTATTCTTAAGCGCATCCAGCGGATCCACCGGCGTCCCCACTGCATCTCCGTTTACGGCTAAAGATTTTGAGGCTTTTCAGGATTGTGAAGCACGCCTTTTCTGGTCTTCGGGGATGCGACCCAATGATCGTTATTGTCACGCCTTGAATTTTACGCTCTTCGTGGGCGGACCCGATGTCATCGGGGCCATGAAACTGGGTGCCCTAACCATTTGGGCCGGGACGATCCCATCCGAAAGGCTACTTTCGATTTTTCAAACCTGGAAACCCACGGTTACCTGGACGACCCCGTCGTATGCATGGTTTCTGGGTGAAACCGCCAAAGAGGCTGGTATAAATGTGGCCGATCTGGCGATCAACAAAATCTTTGTAGCTGGCGAACCCGGTGGATCCATCCCGGAAACACGTCAAAGCATTGAAGAATTGTGGAACGCAGAGGTCTATGACTATTATGGTTTGTCTGATATTTTCGGGGCTTGTGCGGCCATGTGCATAGAAAAAGACGGTTTGCACTGGGCCGAAGATCACATCCTGGTGGAAGTGGTTGATCCGGAAACCGATGAAGAATTACCCGAGGGCGAACGGGGTGAGATGATACTGACCTCACTTAAAAAAGAAGCGCGCCCCCTAATCCGTTTTCGTACTGGTGATATTGTATCCTATACCACCGAAAAATGCCGTTGCGGCCGCACGCACATGCGACTTGATGGCATTCACGGACGCCTCGACGATATGATGATTATTAAAGGTGTCAATGTATTCCCCAGTGATATTGAGACCATCGTCAGAGACAATGCCAATCTGACCGGCGAATATGTATGTGTTATCACAGAGGAAAAACACATGGCCGTATTGACGGTCGAAGTGGAAAAATCAGACAGCTATACTGGGGATGAACGCGGGTTGGCAGCAGAAATTCAAAATGAATGCAAAAAGATTGTCGGCATCAAACCACGGGTTTCAATTCTGCCGGCCAAATCCATTGCCCGCGCCACGCACAAGGCCAAACGGGTCAGGGATGAACGCAAAAAAAACTGATATGGCGACCAAAGCAAATACCTTGCTCGACCACCTGGAAAGGCCAATTCTGCTTGACGGCGGCATGGGGCGAGAGTTGCGGGCTCGCGGTGTCGATATCATGACATCCATCTGGTCGGCCAATGGCTTGTTGACCGCACCCCACACGGTTAAACAGATTCATACGGATTTCATATCCGCTGGTGCCGATATGATTACCACCAACACCTATGGCATTATTCGAATTAACTTGGCCAAAGAAGGTCTGGAACATCGCTTTAAAGAACTTAATTTACTGGCCTGTGATCTGGCAAACCAAGCTCGCCAACAGGCTGACCGTACGGTTCTGGTTGCCGGTTCTCTGCCGCCCTTAGCCGGTAGTTTTCGACCGGACCTGGTGGGCGAGATAAGCAAAATAGCTCCTTTGTATCAAGAGCAGGCCGATCTGTTGGCACCGCATGTCGATCTGCTCATTTGTGAGACCATGTCGAGCGCCAGCGAAGCCAAGGCTGCTGCCATGGCTGCCTGCCGAACCGGTAAGCCGGTATGGGTGGCCTGGTCCTTACACGAAGACCGGTCCGGCAATTTAAGAAGTGGTGAATCGATCCAGGAAGCAGCGAAAATGCTGTCCGACCTCCCTGTGCGTGGTTTTCTGGCCAATTGTAGCGCTCCGGAAAGCATTACCAAGGCCATGCCCCGCCTGGCCGGAATCGTTGGGGACTTTTTTGGTGGGTATGCCAATGCCTTTGAAGCCATTCCCGATGATTGGGAATTGGATGGGGGCAAAACATCTGACGGGTTATTGGATATGAGATCAGATCTTGATCCGGAACAATATGCCCAACACGTGGCCCACTGGCTGCAAGCAGGTGCCACGGTTGTGGGGGGCTGCTGTGGCACCGGGCCGGAACACATTGCCAGTCTTTACCGGTTGATTCACAATGATAATGCAAATTAATTAAACCGAATAATGACCTCGTTTGACAAGGAGGAAGCACTTGTTTATTTAAGTACAGGCAATTCCTGCGGCTGAGCGATTCTACTGATCGCGCTAGCTTAAAAATCGCCGTTCAAATCTTTCCGCGATACCCGCTTTAGGCTATCGCACTAAAACTAAGGAGGTAAGAATGACTCAACTCAAGAAACTGGAAAAATTGTTTTCACAAGGTAAGATTAGCCGCCGCGCATTTTTGGCCCAGGCCTCTGCGTTGGGTTTAGCAGTGACCGTATCACCGGCGCTGCTGGCAAAAAAAGCCCGAGCCGCTACTCCCCAAAAAGGAGGAACCCTAAAAATCGGAATTACCGGTGGATCAACCACGGATTCCATGGATCCGGCAACCTTAACTTCCAACATGAACCAGAACATCAACTGGCAGATAAGAAATTCGCTAGTGGAAATCGACCATAATTTCAATGCCATCCCCGAGTTGGCCACATCATGGGATTCGACACCTGATGCCAAAGTGTGGAAATTTCAGCTGCGCAAAGGAGTTGAATTTCATAATGGCAAAACCATGACCTCCGAAGATGTGGTCTTTTCAATCAACCATCACCTGGGTGAAGATTCCAAATCGGCCGCCAAGGGGTATTTGAAAAGCATTACCAATATTAAAGCCGACGGTAAATATGGTGTTATCTTCGAACTTTCCGGGGGCAGTGCTGATTTTCCGTTTATCTTGGGCGACTATCATTTAACTATTTGCCCCAACGGAACCGCAGGACCAGAATTTGAAAAGGGTATGGGTACAGGGGGTTATATCCTGGAAAGCTGGGAACCCGGAGTCCGCGCATTTACCACGCGCAATCCCAATTACTGGAAGTCGGGCCGAGCCCATTTTGATGCCATTGAAACATTGTCAATTGTGGATACCAATTCTCGGACCAATGCTTTGCAGACCGGCCAGATTCACTATATGGATCGGGTCGATCTGAAAACCGTCCATCTGTTGAAGCGCTCCAAGAACATCAATGTCAACGCCACGACAGGCACAGCCCACTATACCATCCCAATGCTGGTCAATCAACAACCATACAATGACAACAACGTCCGCATGGCACTGAAATTGGCTGTTGACCGTGAAGCTTTGGTCAAACAAATCCTGCGGGGTTATGGCGAACCCGGCAACGACCATCCCATTGCTCCGGTCAATAAATACCATGCCAAGAATTTGGAGCAAAGAACGTATGATCCGGACAAGGCCAAGTATTATATAACAAAAGCAGGCATGCTGAACCATACATTCAACCTGCATGCTGCCGATGCGGCCTTTGCCGGCGCCGTCGATGCAGCCGTCCTCATGAAAGAACAGGCCAAGAAAGCGGGCATCAACATCAATGTGGTACGTGAACCCAATGACGGCTACTGGAGCAATGTCTGGATAAAGAAAGAGTGGTGCATGTGTTACTGGGGCGGACGTCCCATCGAGGATATGATGTTCTCGGTGGCCTACTCAAAAGGGGCTCCCTGGAATGACACCTTCTGGGACAACGACCGTTTCAACAAGCTGTTGGTGGACGCTAGAGCTGAGTTGGATGAAGACAAACGCAGAACAATGTACGAGGAGATGCAAGAAATTGTCCGAAACGACAGCGGAACCGTGGTTCCAATGTTCAACCAGATGGTTGAGGCCAGCACCAGTAAGCTGGCCCATGGACCCATCTCCGGGCATATGGCCCTGGATGGCATGCGCAACGGTGAACGCTGGTGGTTTAAATCCTAAATAAAATCACAGCACGATTTTATGATTTACAACTTCATGGTTTGGGGGTGCTGTGCTTCAATTTGCCCGCACCGAAGCGCGGCCCCTCAAACCTGAAAAAGATCCGTGGTAAATATTTGATTTCCCCCTGCAGGACTTATCCAAAAGGAATTTGGCCAGACGCATTCAAAGGCCTCAAGTCTAATCGCAGCGGGGAATTCAAATTTAATGAGGACCTAATTTGAGCGATTGTCGAGATTACTACAGCTACAAGAAAGATCTGATGTCGCTATAGTAAACTATGCGGCTTCGCCTCTGACGCCGTAGATGTGGTAATATCGGCGATTCCAAAGGGTTTCAAATTAAATTTGAAACGCTCAATTTAGGGAGGAGAATGCTGCATGTCATTGGAACGTCTATTGAAACCACGCAGCATCGCCGTGTTTGGCGGTGCCCAAGCCCAGGAAACCATACGTCAGAGCGATTTGATGGGGTATACTGGAGAAATCTGGCCGGTTCATCCCAAAAAGACAGAGATTTTGGGTCGCAGGGTTTATCGCTCGGTGGCGGATCTCCCCGCCAGTCCTGACGCTGCCTATGTGGGTGTGAATCGTAATATTACCATTGATATTGTTCGACAGTTGGCTTCAATCCAAGCCGGTGGGGCGGTTTGCTATGCTACCGGATTTACCGAAGCCGGCCAGGAAGGGGTTGAACTGCAAAAACAGCTTTTGGATGTGTCCGGCGATATGCCTTTGATCGGGCCCAATTGCTACGGACTGCTCAATTACCTCGATGGCGCCATGCTCTGGCCAGACCAACAGGGTGGCCGTCGAGTCGAAGCAGGTGTGGCCATCATTACCATGTCTTCAAATGTGGGCTTCAACCTTACCATGCAACGGCGTGGCCTGCCCATCGCGTACCTGGTCTCTTTGGGAAACAAACTGAAATTTGATCTGCATGATGCCATTCATACCTTTGCCCAAGAAGACCGTGTTACCACACTGGGCCTCTTCTTGGAAACCCTGCCGGATCCGCAGGCCTTTCAAGCGGCGGTCAATTATGCGCGTGAGTTAGGCAAGCCCATCGTCGCCATCAAAGTTGGACGTACAGACGTCGCTAAAAACATGGTGGTGTCCCACACAGCTTCATTGGCTGGTTCGGATACACTCGTGAACGAGTTGTTCAAACGCCTGGGTGTGGCTCGGGTCGATTCATTGGAAGCCTTTGTCGAAGCCTTGAAGGTACTGCACATCCTGGGCCCCTTGAACGGTGGTCGCATCGGCGCAATGAGTACTTCCGGTGGCGATCTGACGCTTTTGGCTGACGCGCTCGGTCCTAATCTAAGTCTTCCCCCACTTTCCAAAATAACATCCACGCGTCTGCGTGAAATCGTTCATGACCGCGTGATAGCCGCCAACCCCTTTGATTATCAGATGTTTGGCTGGAACGATGAAGATCATATGGCTGCCAAGTTTGAGGCCTTCATGTTGGAAAAGTTTGACGTGGCCTTATGTTTACTCGATTATCCTCGAAAAGATATCTGTGATCAATCGACTTGGTCCGGTGCTGAACAAGGTTTTGTAAGGGCCGCCAAGCATACCAACACCAAAGCCGCAGTCATGGCGACTTTTGCTGATACGATCACCGAATCGGTGGCTCAAAACCTAACAAAAGACGGCGTCGCTTATCTGGCCGGTATCGATACCGGAATCGCCGCTATTCAGGCAGCAGTTGATGTGGGACAAGCTTGGCGCCAACCAGTGGCCCCGCCCCTACTTCCAGTCCCCATGCATTCTAATTCAAAAGCATCCAAGGTTTTAAACGAAGCCGAATCCAAAACCTTTTTAGCCTTACATGGGGTGCCGGTCCCAGATGCCCAGATAGTCACAAATGTAGAAGAGGCTGTCAAGGCAGCCGATATCTTGGGGTATCCGGTTGTCGTCAAAGCCTTGGGTATTTCTCACAAAACTGAAGAGGGCGGTGTGCAGATCAATCTTGTCAACGCCGAAGGGGTTGCAGAAGCCGTAAAGGGCATGGCAGATATCAGTCAAAGCTATCTGATTGAAAAAATGATAACCGCGGTGGTGGCGGAACTCATTGTCGGTATTTCCCAAGATAAGCAATTTGGACCCTTTCTCCTTGTTGGCGGCGGTGGTATTTGGGTTGAAGTGATGAAAGACAGTGCATCGATCCTGCTACCGACCACCAAGGAACATGTGCGTCAAGCCCTGGATACACTCAAGTGCGCTCCGCTATTCAATGGATATCGGGGAGCCCCACCTGCAGATTTAGATGCCGCCGCCACTGTCATAATGGCCATTGCGTATATGGTAGAAAAAGATCCGACCACAATTCAGGAGCTTGATATCAATCCCTTGATGTTGCTGGCTGAGGGCCAAGGTGTGGTCGCAGCCGATGCTCTCATTCGACTGAACCAAACCGGAAAGGACCAGAGTGAATGACACCTCGCAATAATGGAATCGAGAAAACAGTCATCGCCAAAGCAAAAGATCTGGGTGCGTCCCTGGCTGGTATTGCACGAATCGAAGATCTAAAAGCATCCAAATCATATGAAGTTTACAGCCAAAACCCATTTTACGAAACCTATGATCCCAATTCACCCAATTATTTTGAATTCAAAGGTATCAAATGGCGCCCGGAACACAAATCCCTGTTGGTTTGGGCTTTGAGCCATCCCAAGTCAGAACCGGCCTTGGACTACTGGAGTATGAAGGTGCCGGGCTTTACGCCTGGTAACCGCATCATGCGTCGGCAGTCCAAACAAATACGCCTATGGTTGGAAGCCGAGTTCGGTATTAAAGCTTACTCGCTGCCCTACCAAATCGAATTTGGCGGTGCTTTCCTCAAAGATTCCGCTCATCTCGCAGGGCTGGGTGTCATCGGCAGAAACAATCTTTTGGTAACGCCGGAATTCGGCACTCGTGTCCGTCTGCGTGGCATGTTCATCGAGGCTGAACTGGAGCCGACCGGCCCCATCGATTTTGCCCCTTGTTATGGCTGCGACCGGCCTTGTCATAAAGCCTGCCCGCAAAATGCTTTCCGAAGCGGGAAATTTGAACGTCGCCTGTGTGCAATAGAGAATGACAAACGCGAAGCCGATGTGGAAATACTAGACGGTTCGATTATGGGGATTGACGAGTCCAGCGAGGTAACCAAACCCTGTCGCTACTGCGAGTTGGCCTGCCCGGTTGCTCAGTAAAACCAATTCTGCGCTAATCTTAACATTTCTGTCACACGGCTGTTGTGTTCATGTTTGTGACGTCGACCAGGATGCCATCGATGATTTTCTCACAAAGAATCCTAATGCTACTGCCAGTATGGCGGATGTATCCGACGCTGGGCAGGTTGAAGCACTATTCAAAGCTCTTTCCAGTCGTTTTGACAAGCTGGATACTCTGGTCAATAATGCCGGCATCGCGGGCCCCACTGCTAACCTTGAGGATATAAATACCGTAGACTAGGATAAAACCATTGCCGTGAATCTTAACGGCCTGTTTTATGTTACCCGACTGGCCATACCGAATCCTTATCCAATGTTATGGATTGATCGGCCCAAATTATGAATTCTAATCAACCTCACCTGCTTTACCTACCCTCTTAAGATCTATCATGTTTAGACAACCGTTTGACAATACGTAAAATTCCAATTTGTTGTTACACAATCAACACCTAAATGGCGCTTCCGGGGATGATGTTTTTGCCATAAGGATGCGTTAGGTCTTTACATTTTTGGATAGAATTGGTCTAAGCTTGTGTATTAATTTTAGTTCGTTGGAAACATAGTGCACTTCTATAAACCATAAGTCGATAGAAGGCGAAACGACTTTGAAAAAGTGAGCCAGTGATAAACAAAACCCTGCAGATGTTCTATTGGAAAAAGGTATAAAGGAAAAAATGAATCAACAACTTTTAAATTGGGCTCGATACCTTGTTATTGTCGTGATCGTCATCTTCACATCCCAATGTGCGTCGGCAGTTGGAATTGCAGGCGTCAAACCTTTGGTTAGCAGCTACACTCAGTTGGATGTCATTTTGCTTATAACGTATATCTTATTGGCGCTGGTTTTTTCTTTTCTCTGCAGTGTGGCCGAAGCTGTTCTATTGAGCATCACGCCATCCTATGTCGCTGGCATTCAGAAAAATACTCCCAAACTCGCTGCTCTGTTGAAACAATTGAAACAGGACAACGTGGACAAATCGCTGGCTGCTATTTTAACCCTAAATACTATCGCCCATACCGTGGGAGCCATCGGTTCCGGGTCCAAGGCCACTGTGGTTTTCGGAAATGCGTGGTTTGGTCTGTTCTCCGCCATCATGACCCTGATGATACTTTTTTTATCCGAAATTATTCCTAAAACCATCGGTGCTGTTTACTGGCGATCCTTGGCCGGTCTGACGGCACGATTTGTTAAGGGCCTAATCTGGCTACTGTACCCCTTGATCTGGATATCGGAAACTCTGACCAGATTCATTTCTCGTAACAAAAACATTCATGTGTTTAGCCGTGATGAGTTTGTCGCCATGGCTGAATTTGGAGAGAGCAGGGGAAAAATTGATCCACGAGAATCGCGGATCATTCGAAATTTATTTCGGTTGGGTTCCCTGACGGCTAGCGATATCATGACCCCGCGGACAGTGATTTCCGGCCTACCAAAAGATTTAACAGTCAAAGAGGCTTTAGACACCAAGCCTAGAGTAACGTTTTCGCGCCTCCCGATTTACGGAAAGGATTTGGACCATATTACAGGCTTCATACTTAGGGATGATCTTTTACTTTCCAAGGCACGCAATTGTGGCGATGAGAAAATAGAAACATTGAAACGGGATATCAAAACAGTGCCTGATTCTATACCCCTATCGAATCTGCTTGAATTTTTACTCGACAGGCGACAACATATTGCGCTTGTAATAGATGAATACGGTGGAACTAAGGGATTGGTGACAATCGAAGATGTTGTCGAAACCTTGTTGGGCATGGAGATCGTCGATGAGATGGATCGAGTTGAGGACATGCGTGAACTGGCTCGTCAACAATGGAAAAAGCGAGCCAAGGCTATTGATTTGCAGGAAGCCCCCGATGATTAGTAGGTGGTAGACATCAGAACGGTCAAGCTGTTCGCGATCATCGTACAGCGCCTGAAACAGGCTCATTTCACCCAGGTATTCCAAAAAGGCCTGCTGAAAGGGGATGCGGTGGATGCAGGGCACCACCAAGCCGTGCGGACCGATCTCTTTTCTTCGCCTACAAATGCTTCGAAATCGAAATCGGGATCGGGATCGATATCCTAACTATTAGAGGGACCAGAATGTTAGATCCGATGCCGATACCGATACCGATATCGATTTATTCAAGAATTTGCTTCTACCAAGCCATCACATCTTGGGGCGTTCACTCTTCGGATCATACGGCGACCTCAAATGCACCGTGGCCGCAATCATCTGGCCCTCCACCATAATTTCATATTTCCCATCTAAAATCCATGCATCACTAATCCCATCGGGATGACTCAGATAACCAAAGCCAACCGCTGACCCGATTTTAAAACCGTAGGCACCGGAAGTGATCTGGGATGCCTGTTTGCCATTGCGATAGATGGGTTCGTTCTGATACAAGAGTGGTTCTGGGTCATCCAAGGTGAACATGACCAGCTTGCGCTTCAATCCACTTTCTTTCTGTTGGCGGAGCGCTTCCCGTCCGATAAAATCACCCTTATCCAGCTTGACGCCGAATCCGAGTCCGGCCTCATAAGGGGTATCTTCCGGGCAGATTTCGGTTTCCCAGTGACGCAGACCAGCTTCCACTCGCAGAGAATTGACCGCCTGCATGCCTACCAAGCGCAGATTAAACGCCTGGCCGGCTTCCATGATGGCATCAAAG
>Ga0180435_10005964_pt1 | contig 11752 bp, 8 predicted proteins | sample SS_ome_3_FD_132467 | JGI IMG/M metagenome (GOLD analysis project Ga0180435, IMG submission 132467) | Hypersaline lake sediment archaeal communities from the Salton Sea, California, USA - SS_3_S_1 metaG | ecosystem: Environmental > Aquatic > Non-marine Saline and Alkaline > Hypersaline > Sediment...
ATCAGCATTGACATATTTTTTCTGAACCGCATTCAGATCTCCGGTCCTGGCTTCGGGAAGGTCATGAACAAGGCACATGGATACGAGTCTGAAGCCATTGACACCGGGCTCTATTTTGCACATTGTCCATGCAATAAACGTAGTAATAAAAGAGTGTTCTGAAATCGATTCATTTCCTGTCCCTAAAAAGTGATACCCGGAACGAGGGATCTCTTTTAACATCCTTGCCTCAAAAAGAAGATTGGCAATGTTTTTCATTTTACCCCCATGTGTTATAAACAAAATACTGAAAGTCTTGACAAATTTGCCAAAGACCGATAAATCGAATAGAGAAGGTTTAAAATAACGGCCGTTAACTAACCCATTAACTTACAGGTGCTACCTATGATCTCAAAACTTAGACTCTGTTTTATAACACTACTCGCCGCTTTTATGGTAATACTTTTTTGTCATCATCCCGCCAAAGCGGAAGACAGCCGGACAAAAGTGAATCAGAAGGCCGAGTTCTATTATACGGTTAAAAAGGGTGACACCCTGTGGGATATTTCAAAACACTTTTTCGATTCCCCCTGGGAATGGCCTGAGTTGTGGTCTAAAAACACCCAGATCAAGAATCCGCATCTCATATACCCGGGTAACAGGATTCGTATTTACCGGGAGGAAGGGGTCATTAAAATAGTTCAGGTGCCGCCCGAAGAGGTGCTGCCGGAAGAGGACGTTCAGGAGCCGGAACCGGAAGTCGAACCAGAGGTGGTGGAACAGCCTGAGCCCGAACAGGAAGAGGTGGTGGAAGCGCCCGAGGCAAAAGGTCCGAGCTTCTGGTATTCTAAAATTGAATGGGTTGGCTTCGTAAGGGAAGAGGCTGCCGTCCCTTACGGACGGATTTTTAAAATGAAGGACAAGAGAGTACTGGTCAGTAAAGATGACATTGTTTTTATTAAACAGAAAAAGGGCCTTGACGTACCGAAGTTGGTTCCCGGAGGCTTATATACGATCTACGAACAAATGGAAAAACCGGTGACCGATCCCAAAACCGGAAAATTTATCGGTATCCAGCATTACATCAAGGGCGTTCTCGAGGTCACTGAGATTCTGCAGAATGAACCCGAAGTCATAGCCGAAGGGAAAGTCGTTAAAAGTTTTAGGGCGATTAAGGAAGGCGATTTTCTGCTTTCATACAAGCGGAAAGCACCGGACGTACTTTTGTCGGAAAGCGCGGAAGGTGTTGAAGGCCGCATCCTTGCTTCGGAGGAGGGGGTATCGTTTTTCGCCCAGGACTCCATTGCGTTCATCGATAAGGGGCATAGGGACGGGGTAAAGCCCGGCCAGGAATATGTCATCTTTTACCAAGAGATGACCGAGCCGGTGGTCAAAGAAGTTGAAATAGGCACGTTTATGGTGCTCCATACCGAAGAAACCACATCCACCGTTATCATTACAAAATCTACAAGAGGTGTACGGCCCGGCTACATGTTCCGAGGGGTGGAGTAGTTCTTTTTTTTTCGGATACGGTAATCGTAAGACCGGGTTTGCTAATTCGTCTGGATGGACTCCCAGGTCACGCGAAGCACTTCCTGATATGTGGTTGCCCCGTTAAGAAGCTTGGCTATGGCGTCTTCCCTTAGGGACGCCATGCCTTCTTTTTTCGCGGCTTTACGGATCATTTCAAAATCAGCCTGCGCGCCGGTGAGTTTTTTGATGGAATCAGAGAACGGCAGAACTTCGAATATACCCACCCGTCCCAAATATCCGGTGCCCCGGCATCGGATGCATCCTTTCCCTTTGAAAAGCTGAAGCGTTCCTTCTTTGCCTGTTTTCAGGCCGAGGTCCTTCAGTTCAGCCGCTTCCATCTCAAACGGTTCTTTGCAGTATTTACAGATTTTTCGAACAAGGCGTTGGGCAAGAATCCCCACCAGCGTTGCCTGGATGAGGAAATGGGGCACCCCCATATCCAGGAGGCGTGTGATAGAGGACGGTGCATCATTCGTGTGAAGAGTGGAGAGGACAAGGTGGCCCGTCATTGCAGCCTGGATGGCATTTTCTGCGGTCACAAGATCCCTCATTTCCCCTATCATTATGATATCCGGATCCTGGCGCAGAATGTTTCTTAAAATTGTTCCAAAGGTGACATCAACAGCAGGTTGCACCGCAATCTGGTTGAACTCTTCATGAATCATTTCAATGGGGTCTTCCACGGTGGTAATATTGATTTCAGGTGTCGAGATCGACCTGAGACTGGAATAGAGGGTGGTGGATTTTCCGCTTCCCGTGGGGCCGCAGACCAGGACAATGCCGTGGGGCATTTTTATAAACCTGTTGAATGTATTGAAGTCATTTTCACTAAAGCCGAGATGGATCAGGTCCTGAAAAAGAATATCCGGGTCCATGATTCTCATGACAACCTTTTCTCCGAACGCCACCGGTATTGTGGACACCCGTATTTCAACTTCGGTGCCGCCTTTGTCGGTTTTTATTCGGCCGTCCTGTGGCCTTCTTTTCTCCGCCATATCCAGCCTGGAAAGGGTCTTGATTCTGCTTATAATGGCGAGATGAATTTTTTTCGGAAGCTTATAGACCGTGTGAAGCACACCGTCAATTCTCATCCTCACGTGGCTGGTTTCCCGCTTGGGTTCAATATGGATATCACTTGCGCGTTGATCAATGGCATAGCTGAACAAATGGTTCACTGCTTTAACAATATGCTGATCATTGGAGGGCAGTTCATCTTCCGATGCGATTTTGACATATTGTTCAAGGTTGCCGAGATCCACTCCGGTGGAGCCGAATTGAGTTTCCGCTGCGGCAATCGATTTTTTGAAACCGAAAAACTCGTTAATGATTTTAATGATATCCGATTTCGGGCTGACCACCACCCGGACTTTCATTGGTGTGACACGGGTGATATCTTCGAACACTTCCTTGTTAAACGGGTCGGATGTGGCTACGGTCAACTCGCCGTCCTTGATGGAAATCGGCAGCACGAGATGCTTCATGGCGAATGATTTAGGGATGGTCGCGGTCACCGTATTCAGGTCAAGCCTGAGGGGGTCGATTTTCATGTAGGGGAATCCCCAGGCATCCGAAAGCAGCTGATAGATGACTTCTTCATCGAGCACTTCTTCCGGCGAATCCTCGCGTGCGGTATTCATGGAGGCAATGACATCGATAATTGACACCGGATTTTTTATCCTGCTGTGGGACGCGGCGTTTTTTTTCTCCAGCTTTTGCTGTATCTTTTCTTTTTTATTAATTATTTCTTCAGCCTGGACCCTTGAAAGGGCGCCGTTTTTAAGAAGCACCCTGCATACATTCTGCGCGGAGAGATTATCGTTTTTTTGTTTTGCCATTTTTAGGTCGATCCATTTTTAGTGAGGTTTGAATTTCGAAAACTATACCACCTTTATGACGTCATTCAAAGTTTTTTATCCATTATGCCCGCATTTGAAAATTGTTTTGCCATTACCCATCGTAATATTTATCGTCTTGCCAATTCAGTGGATTATTGACAATGTATTCCCGAATGCGATTCAATTCGTTTTCATCGCGGATAATGTGCTCGTAATAATTTCGTTGCCATAATTTTTGGTAAGGGGTGTGTTGATATGCCCATTTTGTAACCCCAATTTTAAATCCACGGACGATTGAGCCAATGGTTTTCGATGTGCCATGGTGTAGGGGCAAAAAATTTTTTGCCCCTACGGATTCCATGATAATCAAAATTCCGTGAATATGATTCGGCATGATACAAAATGCGTCCACTTTAACATGTGGAAAATGTGATGGGATCTCCAACCAACACGTTTCAACGGTCTTTCCCGCACCATTTAATATTATCTCGTCATTTTTAACATCACCAAAAAAGCACACCCGGTTTTGTGTACAAATGGTTATGAAATACAATCCCTTTCGAGAATAATCATAATTTTTTAAACGCATAGAGCGACGATGATGGATATCGGGGTTATATTTCATAATTTCCAATCAATTTCTATAAAAATATTAAAGTCAAAATGCGGATACCCTGGGATAACATGATTTATTTTTTCCATCGAATTGTTGGTACAACTTCAAGCTCGTTGCCATCCGTCCTGATGGATATGGCGCCATGTCGATCAGTTCTGAATATTTGGAAACCCAGCTTGTTATAACGTTCAAGCACCTCAGCATGGGGCATATTATACCAGTTGTTCCATCCGGACGAAATGATCACCGCCTCGGGGGTTACGGCCCTTAGAAACGGCTCGGTGCTTGATGTCCGGCTGCCATGGTGCGGCGCCACAAGAAGTGTGCTTTGAAGCTCGTCCCCCGAAAGACTGACGAGCTCATGTTCGGCGTCTTTCATTATATCACCGGGAAATAAAAAGCTCACGGTGCCGAGTTTCAGTCTCACAACAAGGGAGTTGTTGTTTGAGTCCTGCCGGAAGGATGTCTCCTTTTTGTCCGTAAAGCGATCCGGAGGATAAAGGATGTCCATCGTAACACCATTTATCATAAGGGATTTTTGTATATCTTCGAATGCCGGCATATGAATATCATTAGCGATGATCGTGTCCAGGAAAAGTTGATAAGCGTTGCTTTCAGAAGTTTCATTGGTCGAGAGGACGGTGTCGACATGAAAATGCTCCGCTATATATATCAATCCATTTAAATGATCACAGTTGGGATGCGACAGGACAAGGGTGTTGATGGTCCGAATTTTATTCCGCCATAAAAACGGCGCAAGTATACGCTCTCCCACATCGAATACGGTGTTGTCCGAGAAACCTCCGCCGTCAATGAGCATTCGATGGCGGCCGGGAAACTCGACCAGTGCCGCGCTGCCCTGGCCCACGTCCAGGATCGTGATGGTCAGCTCCGTATTGAAAAACCGTTTGTGCAGCCAGTAGCCGGCATCGATTCCAAGAGCAAAAAGAAGGGTAAGGGCGCAAACCCTTGATTTATTGCGACGAAGGAAGACGGCAGGCTCTTTTGCCGAATGTATTGATACGATCAACAGCAGATAAATGCAGACAATTTCAAAGTGGCTGGGGGAAACGACTTTAAACGCGCTGAACGGAACGCTGGAAATAAACTTGATCAACACAATTGTTTTTTCAAGAAGGACACCGCAAATGCTTATGCCGAACCCTGCTGCCGGCATGTGGATGGGAAACAGAAGGATGGACATCAGTCCCAAAGGAACGATGACAAAACCGATGATGGGTATGAACAAAAAATTCGTAATCAAACCCGCAAATGATATCTGGTTAAAATAGAATGCCACCAGGGGCAGGGTGCCGGCGATTGCAAAAAGAGAGATAAAGAAAAAAAGGACTGTTTTACGGACTATCCTCAGGCGCAGGCTTTCGTCCTTTCCATTTTGTTTCACAAGGTTCGAAGAAGCATAGACAATGAAGAAAACAGCGGCAAAAGAGAGTTGAAAGGAAACGGAATATAAGGAAGCGGGAGAGACAAAAAGAATCGCAAATGCTGCCACCGCGATGGTGTTCAGCATATCCTGCCTTTTTTCAAAAAGAAAAGTGAGAAGAAATACAGTCACCATTATCACAGCTCTCTGGGTGGACGGCGACATCCCTGAAAGAATCCCGTAAAACAGGACAGGTATGCACGAAAGAACGGCGGCGCTTTTTTCAGCCCAGGCATTCCAGAGAAAACAGCGTATTCTTGAAAACATCCCTCTAAACAGGAAAAATGACAGGGATGAAACAATGCCGATGTGAAGCCCGGAGATGGCGAGCAGATGAGCTGCGCCGGCCCTGTTAAACGCCTCCCTGAGAGCTTTGGGTATATTTTCTTTTTCTCCGGTCAGGAGCGCTTTTAAAACATGTTTGTGCTCTTTTCGTATGCTGGATTCAATTAGCCCGGATATGCGTCCCCGGAACATGGCTATATAATCTGAAACGCAATGAGTTGTTTTCCGTTTTGTCACCCTTATGCTTGATGCCTTCGCATAGACGGTGGCGTGCACCCCCTTGAATGACATATATCGCTTGTAGTCAAAGCCGCCCGGGTTGCTGAAATTTCTGATGGGTCTGATGCGCCCGGTGATTGTCACAGTGTCCCCTGGATAAACCGGCGGAAGCTCCCCTCTTGTCGTGACCCGGAGTTTCCCGGCGGCGGCATGGCGAGTGCCCCTCTTCACAACAGTTTCGACGTTTAGATAAAATGTGCGCCTGAAGCCTTTTTGAACCGGCGTTCCGGAAATGTCGCCTGATACGGTGGCTCTTCCTGAATCCGAAAAATGAATAATATGGTTCAGGGGAAGGCGAGGGGAGACATGGGGGTGCATAATTAAATAGCCGAGGCAGACAAAGAAAAGAAGGACGGGGACTTTTGGATCTTTTTTCATGTATATGCAAATAAGGAGGAGGCTTCCGGCGCAAAAGGAAAGGAGCGCGGCAAGGTATTTAACGCCTGGAAAGAAGGAGCAGAGCAGAATTCCTGATGTAAGGGAAAAAAGAAGCGGGACCGCCGGTCGGAGAAATATGGTTTGCAGAGCACGCTGAATGGTCATGCGGTTATATGTAGGTATAAAAATCGCAAAAAATCAACAAGAAAAAAAGAGATATTAGGGATGCGGCCTGATTCTGATCAGTCATGTAAAGGGATAAAGCGCAATCTTAATCGCAACCATACTCTTAATCATAATCTTTTACATTGCCCAAGAAAGGAAAAAACCTGATTTACGATTATGATCAGGATGTTGTGCGCCGGATGGATGCGCCCAATGCCTTGAATTTTTTTTCAATGGCGTCATATCCCCGGTCGAGATGATACACCCGGTTGATTTCGGTCGTTCCTTTTGCCACGAGACCCGCAAGGATAAGGGATGCGCTGGCCCTTAGATCGGTGGCCATCACCGGCGCTCCGGAAAGCTCCCTGACCCCTTTGACGGTGGCGATATTTCCGGCAATACGGATATCCGCACCAAGACGCTTAAGCTCACTCACGTGGATAAACCGCTTTTCGAATATGGTCTCGTAAATGGTGGAATGGCCTTTCGCTACTGCCATGAGCACCATAAACTGGGCTTGCAGGTCGGTTGGAAACCCAGGGTAGGGGAGGGTCTTGATATCGACACTTTCTATTTCGTCAGGGCCTTTAACGACTATGGTTCTCTCAGTCGTCTGTACTTCCGCCCCGGTCATTTTAAGCTTGCTGATAACACCACTCAAGTGCTCCGGCTCGCAATCCTTAATGGTAATCTCTCCTCCGGTTAAAGCGGCTGCCGTCATGAAGGTTCCTGTCTCAATCCTGTCCGGGATGATGGTGACGGATACGGGATTCAATGCCGTGACGCCGTTAATTGTGATGATTGATGTGCCCGCACCTTTGATGTCCGCTCCCATTTGATTGAGCACCTCGGCGAGGGCGGTAACTTCCGGTTCCCTGGCTGCATTTCTTAACACAGTTGTGCCGCGGGCAAGAGCGCCTGCCATCATAAGGTTCTCCGTGCCTGTAACCGTGGGTATGTCAAAGTAAATATCACAGCCGGACAACTTGTTTACTTCGGCTGAAACATAGCCGTGCTCAAGGGTGATGGCGGCGCCCATGTCTTTAAGGCCCTTCAAATGAAGATTGATGGGTCGTGCTCCAATTGCGCAACCACCGGGCAAAGATACTTTTGCTTTGTGGAGACGGGCCACCAGAGGACAAAGGACGAGTATGGATGCACGCATTTTCCTGACAAGGTCATAGGGGGCCTCGTGGTTTGAAAGTCCTGCGGCATTGATACGTACACAATCTCCATCACTTTCAACCTTGGCCCCGAGGTGTTCAAGAAGCAGCTTGATACTTTGTATGTCCCTTAAATCCGGAATGTTACGGTATGTGCACCAGCCGTCCGTCAAAAGGGCCGACGTGAGAATAGGCAGGGCGGCATTTTTTGCCCCGCTTATGCTGACTTCCCCGGATAGCCTCTTTCCGCCTTCTACAATAATTTTGTCCATGGTAGTTCGTCTATTATATTTGTTAAATTAATCTTAATCTTAATGCTACTCTTGATCATAATCCCTTAATCTGAAGTTCTCAGTAACAACCGAGTAAGATTATGATTACGTGTATGATTAAGACGACGTAAACAAAAACGCCTGCCGCTTCTAAGATCGCGCTGGCGGCAGGCGTTACAGGTTCGATATTTTCCCGTTGATTTTGATTCAGTGGTGACTTCCGTTACCGTCATGTTTCGATGTATCGATGATTGCTTTAATAATGCAGTATGTCATGCCGAGGCCGAGGATGGTCAACGCGTACCACAGGCCGCCCATGAAAACAATGTGGCCCATATCCCAGACCCATTCAAAAATAAATGGAAACATGTTATATTCTCCTTATTCCGCTGCTATGATTCAATCGGGTTTAACTCCGGCTCCTGCGGAAAAATCGGCAAATACCTGTAAGAGATCATTACAAGAATCACGCCGTATGCCACGGGAAGAATCGTGGTTGCAATTTCCTGCCAGCTCGGGAAGTAAAGCGCCCAGCTGTCAAACGGAAGCACGGGAACAGCCATTACCTGAAGAACCATCACCCATCTGTTGGTGCATACGCCTATACAGCCGAGAATCACTGCAAGCCACAACAGCGATTGCGTATTTCGACCTTTTTTTGTAATTAAAATCAAACCGGGCAGGATGCCGCCAATGATGATTTCAGTCACAAGTATCCAAATTCCGTAGAATTCATTGTTAGTGTAAAAATCCATCAGGGACTGGCCCTGCGCGGGGAGGGTGACGGTTACCCAGTACCAGGTGTCAATAATTTTAGCCGTGATATAGGTTACAATCATCCAACCGGATATTTTTGCCAAGAGGTCGATCACATTATCCTTTACCAGTTTTTTCCCCGTGATTTTTTCCATCAGCTTTGTGAGAAAGATGGTAAAGCAGGGGCCGTACGCCGCCGCGGACCAGGTGAAAAGGAAAAATGTCCACGGCCAGACAAGGAGGCCTTCGCGGTATGCAAATGGCCGTCCAAAAAGGACCCCGGCTACACCGCCAAGGGATCCCTGGTGGAAGCATGAAAGAAATGCCCCCGTTGCGGCAAAAACCGCCATAACGTCATGCATATTATGGCTGAGATTATGGAAAAAGGGGATTTTATCAATCTGACGGTTTTCCAGTATCAACGGAATATACTCTATGGTCAACACTACAAAATAACATGAAAGGCAGAAGGCCACTTCCGTGAGCATGGAATGGACATTGGCATGCCAGAAAATAAACCAGCCTCTCAGGGGCTGACCGATATCTATGGCCAGGATCAAAAGAGCAGAACTGTAGCAAATGAATCCGATTAGGACAGCGAAGTTAATGATGTTTTTTAACTCATCTTTTCCGACTATATATTTGAGGAAGCCGGTAAAGAATGCGCCGCCTCCGAGGGCGATAACCGCCAGGTCAGCCCAGATCCAAAGCGCAAAACCATAATAATCATTCATATTTGTCTGATTAAGGCCTTTAAGCCAGATAAGCAGCATGGCAAAAACACCCCACAGTAGAACTGCGCCCACAATAGCTATTCCAATGGCAAATTTTGGAAGAGGGCAACGCTTGACGCCTATGGGTATTAATGCAGAATCCATAAGTTAAATGCTCCTTGTAGATATTTGAAATTCATATTAGATGCCTCTTTGTAAAATCCAACATCTGTTTCTACTAGTGATGGTTCCCACCGCCTGTATTTCCTGTTTCTTCTCCCGGCAGGTAATTGTCTGCCTGGCGCCTGACCCATTCGCGGCTCGACAGATAATATACTTTCGGGTTTGTTCCGAGTCGTTCAAGCAGCCGGAATGCGTTTCTGCTTTTTTTCAGCGCGTACACCGCATGGGTTTTATCGTTCAGATCACCGAAAGTGATGGCTCCGGCAGGGCAGGCCTGTGTGCAGGCCGTCTGGTATTCATCCTCTTTGATGTCCCGCCGTTTTTCGTAGAAGGCTTTGTCTTTTGCCGCCTGATACCGGTGAAAGCAGAAGCTGCATTTTTCAACGACCCCCCTCATGCGGGGCGACACTTTCGGGCTTAGCATTTTTTCCATTCCATCCGGCCAAACCGGGTCCCACCAGTTGAAATAGCGGGCATGGTAAGGGCAGGCCGCCATGCAATAACGGCATCCGAAACAGCGGGTATAGATCTGGCTGACAATGCCGGTGTCCATATCATAATCGGTGGCGGTGGCAGGGCAGACAGATACACATGGCGAGTGGCCGTTATGTCCTTCGCAGTGCATGCAGGGCCTCGGCAGGTAACAGATGTCGGTGTCGGGAAAAGATTTGCCGTTTGTCAGCCTGTAAACATGCATCCATGTAATGCTTTTCAGCTTATCGGTTTCGTCTTTTTTAAAAGGTACATTGTTTTCCGCCATACAGGCGACCATACACGACCCGCATCCCGTGCACTTGTCCAGATCAATTACCATACCGAACTTTTTAAATTTTTCATGTTCTTGTTTCATCAGAGCCTCATGATGTCATTTTAAGCTTTAACTAGCTTTGCCCTTGCCCCCCAGGCAATATCAAAACCTGAAGCAGGGTCTTCCACCGGGGTTATCAACTGGTTGTAATTATCTCCTTTATTCGCCAGGTATGCGTCATAACCGCTGTGGCCCAGACCTTTGGCCATTGCCACGACACCCGGCATGATGCCTTCAAAATAATGTACGTTCACCCGGATGGTTCCAGCCGGAGTGGTTAATTGAGCCGATGCCCCATCAGACAGGCCCAATTGTTGAGCGGTTTGGGGATTAATCTCAACCACCGTATCGTTGTTTAACAGGATACTGTTCGAAACAATTTTCATCATAAATGGAGGCGAGCCGGTATTCCCGGATGAAAGCCGCAGGGAGTCAATGGGTATGAGCGTTAGCGGATATTCTTTCTCTCCGCCTTTGATCAATAATGGCTGGTTGGCCATCAGGTAACCTGCATCGGGAAATTGAAACTTGCCGGTGTCGGTCTGAAAGCCCTGGCTCCATGGTTCAGAGGAACCATCGGAAGTTTCGATATAGCCATTCTTCTCGAGGGCATACCACTGTTCACCCAGGGTGTCTTTCAGGCACACCTCGTAATTGTCCCATGGAAAGGCGGCGCCGATGCTTCCACCCATTTTTTTTGCAATGGAAATGACGGCATCTCCGGTATGCATTGTATTGAACAGGGGCTCGACAACTTTTTTTGCAAGTCCGATAACCGGTTTTTCAAGACTTCTTGTTGCCGGCACATCCTCGAAACGTTCGAGCCACACATGGTTCGGCAGCACCAGGTCGGCGAATTCCGTTGTATCATCCATATACGAAGAAAAGCTGACCTTGAAGGGTATCTTTGCGAGTGCGTTTTGAAAAGCTTTAGTGTTGTGCATGGAGTGGCAGGGATTGGTTCCATAAATAAAAAGGGCCTTTATTCCGTTATCACTTGACATTAAAGCGTCTGAAACCCGGTTGGGAAGATGCGTCGCATCGGGATACTGCCCTGTCCCGGCTCCGTCAAATCTGCTTTTGGCAAGGCCGCTGGCAGCGGTGCTGTCCAATTGTATTTCAGGCCAGGATACATAATCGGGTTTCGGCACAGACCATACACCGCCTTTTTGATTGATGTTGCCGACAAGGGCATTCAATGCGTGGATTGCTGAGGCCTCCGCCATACTCACCGGCGTGCTTCCCTCTCCCCTGCCACAGATGGCGATGGGTTTTGTTGAACGGGCAAATTCTCTGCCGACGGATTTAATGATTTCCGGGTCGACGCCGGTAACCTGCGCCAC
>Ga0180435_10005966_pt1 | contig 11746 bp, 13 predicted proteins | sample SS_ome_3_FD_132467 | JGI IMG/M metagenome (GOLD analysis project Ga0180435, IMG submission 132467) | Hypersaline lake sediment archaeal communities from the Salton Sea, California, USA - SS_3_S_1 metaG | ecosystem: Environmental > Aquatic > Non-marine Saline and Alkaline > Hypersaline >...
ATGGAACAGCCTGATGTCCCGGTTTTCTGTCTGCCGGGTAATCATGACATAGCCGAAGTTATGAGAGAGACCCTGGTTGATTCACGGGTTGTCTATATCCCGGCCGTGATTCAGGGAGACTGGTTGTTTGTTTTCCTGGATTCCACCCTGGCTGACAGCGAGGGGGGTAAACTGAGCCAGAAAGAACTGGATCTTCTGCAGGCAACACTCAGTGAGCATCCCGACAAACATGCACTGGTTTGCCTGCATCATCATCCTGTCCCTGTCGACAGCAAATGGATGGATACCATGGTGCTGGATAATGCTGATGACTTTTTCAAGATCATTGACCAGCACAGCCATGTTAAAGGAATTCTCTGGGGACACATTCACCAGGTCTATGAAGGTAAACGCAACAATATACCCCTGCTTGCCTCACCATCCACCTGCATTCAGTTCACGCCGGAAAAAGATGACTTTGACCTGGACAACGAACCTCCAGGTTGTCGCTGGCTGGCCTTGTTACCAGACGGTGAAATTCGCTCCTGCGTAACGCGTCTTGCTGAAATGCCGGAAGGCCTGGATTTCAATTCGGTTGGTTATTAGCAGCGCTCTCGTTACAATACGCGCCGAACTTTTAATCAGCAGGAACCCTCAGCCTATGTCTGATACCAAGCGCGTCATGCTATCCGCCACTATTCTGTTTTTTCTAAGCCAGGGAACCATCAAGGCCAGCGAATATCCTGCACCTCCAGGTCACTACGGCCAGGATAAAATTCTGGAAAACTCCACCTTCAATACGGGCAAGGGAGCGCCCTACGTCACTATTTTCCCCGCCGAAGAAACGGCTACTGTTAAAACAGAGAGTAATACCATTGCGCCAACTGAGTCGCTAATAAAGCCGCAATCGGAACCTGCTCAAACACAAAACCCGGTAATGCCGCCTTTTATTCCAGCACAACAAAATCCTGTCGCTGCTACCTCCGGGCCGATCGCTGTACCTATGGCTGAACAACCGGTGTATTCTCCTGCGCCCGAGACAGCACCATCCAGATTTCAGGAAACCATCTATCCGGATGCAAATGACATGTCCCGCCATTACGAACTATCACGCAGCCTGCCTTTTGAACAATGGGGAGAGCAGTTGCCCGAAACAAAAAAACAACCTCAATATGACTATCCAGCAACGTATCCAATGATGGAGCCAGCATACCGGGAACCAATGAACCAGACTTTCCAGGGCAGTCCTGATCTGGCCAAAGAGATGTTTAATCCACAAGCCAACCGGGGAACAGGCTATAAGTTGCCAAAAAGAAACAAACAAAGTTTCTTTAATCCGGGCAACTTTCCAGTCGACAGGATGGATCAGTTCTGGGGAGGCAGAAACAGCGGATTTATGCCACCTGTGAATAACCAGCTAAAGACGTTTGACCAATTTCCTGTTCCACAAAATCTCTATGGGCCCTCAGCCATGAACCAGCCTGGCCAGACGGGTAACCGGCAATATTTCAGACAGATTCCCAAAGAAGAAATTATTTATCCGCCACATTATCCAGGTAACAGACAATAACTTATTCTGGTAAGCGCACGGCTGAGGCCTCCCCAGCCCGTGCATTGTCAGATGACTGAACAGGAACCTTTACTGCCAACTGGTAGCCTTTATCATTCATTGACAAACTGTGGATTTCTCCCTGGATCCACTGCCCCCGGAAGGCCGCATTAATCATCTGGCCAATCTCAATGGAGGCTATCTGGTTACCTTCCAATGTAGTGGTCACCAGCATTTCATCAGCCCGCGCAATTTCCAGCATGACCTGGGACTCAGTCTCATTAACCACAACTTCACCGGGTGCAACAAAAACATTCAGAACAACCGCATCGTAAGGAGCACTTAGTTGACTGTACTCCTTGTCAAGACGTGCCTGTTCATAATCGGCTTTCGCTTTGGAAAAGACCGCTTTTGCACTCGCCAATCCTATATCCGCCTGTTGTCGGTCATAATCAGACAGCACGGTTCGATCATAGAGTTCTATCGCTCGATCCTGTTCACGTTGTGCTTCTTCCATCAACAGGCGCGCATGCTCCATTGCCGCCCGGGACTGCTGAACGCGCACATCGAAATTACGCTGATCAAGCAATATCATGGCTTCATCTTTTTTTACCTTCATACCCGGCCTGATCATGACCTTGCTGATCTTGCCTGAAACCGTCGTCCCCAGTTTTCTCAGGTCTGACCATTCGAGTACGGCATTGATTTCAGCTGCCCATACTGCCGGTGCTACCGTAAAAAGCAGGATAAGCACCAGTGAAAGATTTATGCGTTGTTTGATCATTTTGCCTTCCCGTCATCCACGGTTTTGAAAATATCTGTTACTGCCTGGCCCTGTAAGGCAGCCAGTTGTGCTTCGGTCGCTAAAAAATCGAGCCTGGTTTGCAGTTTTTTCAGAATAACTTTTGATACCCTGACAACCGCATCACCAAAGTCTGAAGCCACTTCCAGCTCGTACAGTGCACGGTTTTTGTCCATATAGAGTTCACCGTATTCCTCACTGACCTGTTGCGCCTCCATATCGGCTTTCAGCGTTTCCAGCCTGAGTACCTGCTCCATGACTGATTCGTGCACTGCCAGTTCAATCAACCTGAGATTTGCCTGGGCTTCACGCAAGCCCGCACGGGCAAGTGCAACATCGGACTTGTTTTTACCACCGGTATAGAGCGGAATTTCCAGAATCAGTCCCGCGATGGCCTTGTGGGTTGAGCCGGTTTCACGTTGATAGTCGGCAACCGACATCTCACCATGTAAAACAGGATTATCTTTAGCCTGTGCAGCCTCCAGTTTACGGTTAGCTGACTTGACCGCCTCTCTGGCCGCCAACAAGGCCGGATTTGAAGACAGCGCCTTTTCCAGTACGGCTTGCAGAGAAGGCAGTTCCTTATCCCAGATAACTTGCGGTTCGGATAATTCTGCAGGCGGCTCATCAGGACGGTTCAAGGCCAGCGCCAGTGATTTGCGAGTAAGACGCTGCTTTTGTTCCATGACCTTACGCTCCTGCAACAACTCACGGTAACCGTTTTCCAGTTCCATAAGGTCAATATCGGACACTGTTCCCAGCTCATGCCGGTCACGCGCCTTATCATAACGCAAAAAGGCCAGCGTCATTTCTTCGTTCTTCAGAACATAGCCTTTATCTGCGACCAGTACCGCATTGAATTTCTGGATGATATCCAGCAAATGTTTTTGCTTTGCATCAACAGTCAACCACTGCTGGCTGTCGACATCACTTTGAGCGGCTGATTCACGAGCCTCTGTATAACCAAAATCATAAAGCCTTTTCTTTGCGAGCAGTTGCGCACGACTGTCATTATTGGAACGATTGATAGATATATCTGAAGGTTCTACGGCACGGAGGTGTGCAAGAGCCGTGATATTGAGCCCTGATTCTGAAAGTAACTGCTCTTTCCTGGCATTGACCAAATCCAATTTTGAGTCCGCCAGTTGTATTGTCGGATTACTTTGTGTTTCAGCAACCAGCAACGTATGCTGCAAGGTCAGTGGAACCGGCAAGGCCTCAGCTTGAACAATACCAGCCATAAGCAACAGCAGAGCGCTGACCCCTGATCTGATCATTGGCTTAATTCTTCTTCAGCGATTTTTTATAACGGGTAAAACTGGTCTTTTCATTGATGCCTTCGGCAAAAAACCGACCAAAGGCCATGAACTCATCGACACTGGTCATCGCTCCGGTGTAACGGCCGCGTTTCATTTTTTTGCCATCTAAACCAAACATCATGAAAACCGGCGTGGCACGTACACGGTGTTTCTTTTCAGCAAAGTCCTTCATCAAAACTGGAGTACCATCAAAATCGGTTATTTCAATGACATTCTCCTTATCGATGACAATAATGCGGAAATTCTCACGAAAATAGTCCTGTACTTCGGACTGGTTCAGAATAGTCTTTTTCATACGCGCACAAAAAGGACAGTCATCTTCTTCAAACATCAACATAACGCCTTTTTTGCCTTCCTCCTTTGCTGTTTCAAGCTCACCATCAAGTTCATCGAAGAACTGGTTGAAGAAATACTGCATTGGATCGCGTTGCTCAGCACTGACTGGTGCAGCCAGCAGCAGGAAACTCGACATCATAATAAGTATGAGACTAAACAGTGGTGTTTTTCGAGTCATTTTAATTATTCATCCTTTTAGAATATCTGCTTAAGCATAGGAAAAGCTCTACAGCCGTTCAACTATGGTTTTCCATTAAAAAGTTCATCCAGGGGTATCTGCATGATTTCAGCGGAGGATTCCAATACCCGGGTCAATATGGGTTTGATAGTGGCAGCAGCCTCACCGTTATAGGAAATTATTTCATCCGTAGTTGGCAGCAGCAATGAACGCATATCCAGAAGCTGGGCAAGGGTGAGGTGTGACAAATCCCTGCCCAGCGCCCACTCATATTTCATGGTATTCAATACCAGTCCAGACTTCTGCATCCGAATCAGGAGATTTTCTATCTGCTCTTCACTGGCAGTACCCAGTTCAGAGGTTAATTTTTGCAATGATAAAGCATCACCTGTTTGTTGTGCTCTCCATAACCGGGAAAGCAATTGCAATACGTCCAGCAGCTTATCCCCCTGCCAGTCGGCATCTGTTTTCTGGTAGCGGTATACACTCAGACAATAGGTAAACTCAGCCCCCAGCAAGGTAACCAGCCAGCAAAGATACAGCCACATCAGGAAAATGGGGATGGTTGCCAGCGCTCCGTAGATCGCCTCATAGGTCGCAAATTGCGTGACATAGAAGCCAAAACCGCGTTTGGACAGCTCAAACAGTATGGCCGCAACAAATCCTCCGACCAGAGCGTGTTTTATAGGTACAGGCCTGTTGGGTATCACCGAATACATCAGCATGAAGGCAATAGCAGATACCGCAACAGGGGCAAAAACCAGTAGCTTACCGGCTGGCTCAAACACTCCGGAATCCGACAGCAAAGGCAATGAAATGATATAGGAAGTGACAGCGATACTGAGCGCAATGAGAATTGGGCCCAATGACAACACCGACCAGTAAACCATAAACTTTTTTATAAAGCCGCGTTTACGTTTTACTCTCCAGATACGGTTAAAAGCCTGATCAATACTGGCCATCAGCATAACCGCCACGATCACCAGAAAAACAAAACTGGTACCGGTCATCTTGGCTGCCTTGCCACTGAATTCATCCAGGTAGGATTGCAATACACCACTCGAGGCCGGAACAAAATTTTCGAAGACGAAATCCTGTACTGCAAGACTGATCTTGTCTGCTATCGGAAACACAGAAAATACGGCAATACTGACAGCAATCAGCGGTACCAGCGATAGCAGCGTTGTGTAGGTCATGGCAGCAGCATTTTGCAGGCTATCATTGGACATGAAGCGTGACAGCAGCAGCCTCAGGAAATCCAGAGAATGCTTAACTACAGAATCAAATGTCAGGTCGGTCTTTTTTTTCATCGTTGAGCCTGTTTTTTGGATCAGGGTCTGATTACAATTGTAGCCAGTCAGGTAGTTTCCAGATAGCCCGAAATCCAAGGATAAAGTTATGACAGCAAAAATCTACCATAATCCACGTTGCAGCAAATCCCGCCAGACGCTGGCTTTGTTGACTGAAAACGAAATGGATGTGGAAATTATTGAATACCTTAAAACCCCGCCCTCCAGAAAAGAAATGACTGATATTCTCAAGATGCTCGGCATAAAACCGCGGGACCTCTTGCGCAAGGGAGAAAAGGAATACAAGGAAGCTGGCCTGAATAATATGGAGCTGAGCGACAAACAGATTATTGATGCCATGCTTGAACATCCTAAACTCATCGAACGTCCGATTGTCATCAAAGACGGTCAGGCCCGAATCGGCCGCCCGCCTGAACTCATCCTGGAAATCGTCTGATGCCATACATTCTGGTCCTTTATTACAGCACTCATGGTGCCACAGCCGAAATGGCAAAACAGATTGCGCGTGGAGTGGAAGAAAACGGTTCCATGGAAGCGATGTTGCGCACGGTACCATCGGTATCTGCCAATAGCGAAGCCACGGAAGATTCCATACCTGCTGCAGGCGCTCCCTATGTCACCCTGGATGAATTGAAGAACTGTGCAGCACTTGCCCTGGGCAGTCCAACCCGTTATGGCAACATGGCCAGTGCGATGAAATATTTTCTTGATGGTACTTCCAGTCTGTGGATGTCCGGAGCCCTGATAGGTAAACCTGCCGGGGTGTTTACTTCCAGTTCTTCACTGCATGGCGGACAGGAGTCAACCTTGCTCAGCATGATGTTGCCTTTAATGCATCACGGCATGCTGATCACAGGGTTGCCCTATTCCGAATCATCATTGATCACCACCCAGTCTGGTGGTACTCCCTACGGCCCCTCTCATGTCGCAGGTAAGGAAAGCAACCAGCCACTGACCGATGAAGAGAAACAGCTTTGCCGGGCTCTTGGTAAACGGCTGGCTGATACAGCTGACAAACTACAGAGCTGAATCGCTCACAAACAGATGCAGATCCCATTGGAATTAAAACTGCCTGTCAGAGCAGAGTTGGAGGATTTTATCGCCCGCAACAGCGATGAAATCACCACCGCCGCCAAACAGGTTGTTGATTCATCGCGGCATGAATTCCTTTATATATGGTCGGCGCAACGCTCGGGAAAAACACATCTGTTAAGTGCATTATGTTCAATGGCTGAGAAATCCGAACAGACTGTGATTTACCTGCCAATGCAACAGGCCAACGACTTATCTCCAGAAATTTTTGAAGGACTGGAAACCGCTGATATTATTTGTATTGACGACATTGACATGATCGCGGGCAATCCAGACTGGGAACAGGCCTTATTCAATTTGTATAACCGCTTGCGGGATAGTCATCGTAAGCTTGTTGTAACCAGCCATGCCAGCCCAGCTTCGATTCCTATCAGCCTGCCTGATCTAAAATCAAGACTAGCCTGGGGCATCACTCTCGGTATTGCCTCTCTGAGTGACTCTGACAAAAAACACATCCTGCAATTACGGGCCAAAAATATCGGCATGGAATTATCGGATGAGGCGGTATCCTACCTGCTCAATCACTTCAGTCGCGACCTGGCTTCACTCATCAAAATACTGGACAAACTGGAAAATGCTTCACTTATTGAGAAACGTAAGGTGACTATTCCATTTCTAAAGGATCAGTTGGGTAAATTTCAGCCGCTATGAAAGTAAAGCTGATTAATCGGAGTTTTTAGAATCGCTATCTGTTGTGTGATACCTGTCCTTGGCCCGCTTACCCCATTCATAAACATAGGCAATACCACTTAATAAGGTTGTCGCGGTCACTGATAGAATCAAGCCGTGAAGGATCCATTGTGGCATTGCGTAGATCCCATGGTTTACCACCACAACCAGCACCAGGACAATCTGTAATAGCGTATTAAGCTTGCTGATGAGACTGGGCTCGGCATTGAGTTGCTCTATCTGTACGGAATAGACCAAAGCCCCGGTCACAATAACGACATCCCGAAAGATAACCAGTGCAACCAGCCACGGTGGTAATAAACCCAATCCACCCAGGCATAGGAATGATGACACCAACAGAGCCTTGTCAGCCAGCGGATCCAGGAGTCCGCCCAGGCGGCTTTGCCAGTGAAGACGCTTGGCAAGGAAGCCATCCAGGCCATCAGACACGCCGGCTATAAAGAAAATCACCAGCGCAATCAGAAATTCTTCCTCAAGCAGCGCCCAGATTACCGGTATAGTCAGTAACAGGCGAAGAAAGCTGATGATATTGGGAATATCTTTTTTCTGCATAGCGATGCAACAACACTCTAACGCAGACGATAAAACACGTGAATATCAGTCAAAGGGTCTCGAGCTAGTTCAGTAAAAGTCTTCTCAGCAACTTGCTCCACGGCATCTCCAGCTGCTTCAGCCGATTCAGCAGGCGCTGAAACTGGTTGTTCTGGTGTAGAGACAACAGCGGCTGGCACAGGTTCCTCAACAGGTTCTTGCGGTAAAGCAGAAAACATCATATCAACCTGCTCAAACAAACCGGAAAGTTCTACAGCCTGCACAAAAGCCTGCATTCCCCCTCTTAGCGACAGGGCAAAAACAGCTTTGTCTGCCTGGCTTTGACGCAACTGGTATTGTTGCACGGTTTCCTGGCCCTTCAGAAAAAATTCCACTTTGAGCAAATCTTCAAAAGTATCGAGCCCACTAACCTGCATGTTGACGACCTGGGCATCCCCCCCTCCGGCCGGTGCATAGATAGTGGCAAGATGATCTGCAACGGAATTCATACCCTGCTTGATTACCTCATTGAATGTCTTTGCTCTGAAATCCCACTGACGGGCATCGGCACTGCCTAACAATGACCAACTGGAACGCACTAAACCACCACTGCCTGATTTGATACGCACCATCATAATGGAATCAGCCTGATAGCGCAGGGAAGCATTGCGCACAGGCTCCTCAAAAGCACCCCATAAATCACTGGCAGAAATCGCCGACTGGTCCTGCAAATCCATGACCGGAAACAACAAAGGGATGCCACGTGAATCAGCAGCGCTGTTGAACATTGTCATGATCTGCTGATCGAACTCTGGCGAGAGCAGCTTTCTTCTGCTGCCATTATCAAAACCTGTCCAGACTATAATCAGGGGACGAGATTTGCCCCATACGGGCAAACCATTTTCACGGAGCACACGATCAACGGCCTGCTTGTCAAAAGTTATGCGCAAAAAACGCTGTTCAGTTGCCTTATCATCTTCGCCAGCTTCTACCCGGTAGCGATATTGCTGGACAAAACGTGATGCTTTCCTGAAAGTTCCAGCCAGCGACTGGTTCAGACCTATGTTAGGGTTGCCGGTCACTTTAACCAGCATCTGACGAAAACCTTCTGTTATCGCCCGGTTTCTTTCCTGCTGCCCCTGGTTGGCAACAGACACTTCCGCCTGATAAAGGTGATCAACTTCGGCAGCCTGCACCATGGATAGTGAAAACAGCCATAAAAAGACGATTTGCTTTAGCATAAAAGGAGCCTGTCAGATAAACTTCCGCCATTGTATAAACAGAGGCCAGACTTGACCAGTAAAGGTGCTAGAATTGCCCTCCAAATTGAAAGAACGGAACCCGATATGTCCAGCAGTGAAAATAATGATTCATTAAGTTACCGCGATGCCGGTGTTGATATCGATGCAGGTAACGCCCTGATCGAAAAGATCAAACCCGTTGTAAAAAATACTTTTCGACCCGGCGTTCTCACTGGATTGGGTGGTTTTGGCGCCCTTTTTGAACTGCCGACCGAAAAATATAAAAAGCCGGTACTGGTTTCCGGCACTGATGGCGTAGGCACCAAACTGAAGCTGGCACTGGAAATGAACAAGCATGACACCATTGGTATTGACCTGGTCGCCATGTGTGTCAACGATATTGTTGTCACGGGAGCTGAACCACTGTTCTTCCTGGATTATTACGCAACCGGCCACCTCGAACTGGACACCGCCACGGATGTGATTTCCGGTATTGCCAAGGGATGTGAACTTTCCGGCTGTGCACTGACCGGTGGTGAAACCGCCGAAATGCCCGGCATGTATGAAGGTGAAGATTATGACCTGGCCGGATTTGCCGTTGGTATCGTTGAAAAAGATCAGATCATTGAGGCTGGTGAAGTTAAAAAAGACGATATTCTGTTGGGACTGGCCTCATCCGGACCGCACTCCAATGGCTATTCACTGATTCGCAAGGTATTGGAGCGTGCCAACACTGAGTTAGACACGCCTTTCGAGGATACCACGCTGGGTGAGGCCCTGCTGGCCCCCACCCATCTGTATGTAAAACCTTTACTCGCTTTGATGGATACTGTGAGGCCTCATGCCTTCGCCCACATCACCGGTGGCGGCCTGACTGAAAACCTGCCTCGCGTTTTACCTGAATACACCACGGCTGTGATCAACAAGGATAGCTGGAAGCGTCCGGCCGTCTTCGACTGGCTTCAGACCAATGGCAATATTGAAGAGGAAGAAATGCTGCGCACATTTAATTGTGGTATTGGCATGGTGGTGTGTGTTGATCCGTCCGATAAAGACAAGGCTATTGCTGAATTACATAAACAGGGAGAGAAAGTTTTTGAAATCGGAAAAATCGAAAGTTATGATTTTCAGGAAGCCTGCGTTACCTATCAGTAAATGACCACAGCAACTTCCTCAACACGCTGCTCCCTGGTCGTACTGATCAGTGGCAGTGGCAGTAACCTGCAAGCGATCATTGATGCCCAGCAGGACCCGGATTATCCTGCTGAAATCAGCGCAGTCATCAGCAACAAGCCGGGCGTGAAAGGCCTGCAACGGGCTACTGAAGCCGACATAGCTACTGAGGTCATTTCACATCAGGATTATCCGGACCGGCAAAGCTATGACGCTGAACTGGCCAGGGTGATTGATCGATATCATCCTTGCCTTGTAATTCTAGCTGGATTTATGCGCATTCTGACTGATGGCTTTGTTAACCATTACGCAGGCAGAATGCTGAATATCCACCCTTCACTGCTGCCAAAATACAAAGGCTTGCACACCCATCAACAGGCAATTGAATCCGGTGACAGTGAACATGGTGCGACTGTACATTTTGTGACACCTGACTTAGATAGCGGCCCATTGATCATTCAGGCCAGGGTACCTGTGCTTGAAGATGACACAGCAGACGTTCTTGCAGCCCGCGTGCTGGAGAAAGAACATGTTATTTATCCCAGGGCTATCGCACAGGTCGCCAGCGGACTGGTTACATTGAAAAATGACGTTGTCAGACTGAATGGCGAAGCATTACCGGAGCCCCAACAACTCTGAATAAATTTCAGGCAAAAACATCGAGTCGCCCGCCCATTATCAGCGGCTCACTACCTTCTGCTTTGATGACTTTTTCTACAGGACGCGTTGAAACTGACTCATTTTCCGTCTGCGGTGAACCAACCGTTCTTTCCGTTGCAGAATAAGTTGGCTGCTGAAGTGCAGAGGTAAAGATTGAAGATTGAATATTCATGTCTTTAATTACTGAAAACACCGTATGCAGTATTGTAAGACAAGTTTAGACACTATATGATGTATTGTATAGTATTTTTCATCAGGCAGTGCATCAGATGAGTCTTAAGTGGGATACCCGTTTTCTCGGACTTGCCGCCCATATTTCCAGCTGGAGTAAAGACCCTTCCTCACAGGTTGGTGCTGTTATCACGGATGGCAACCGCATTGTATCGCTGGGCTACAATGGCTTTGCTGCCGGTGTCAATGATACCGCAGACCGCCTTGAAGACCGCACCTGCAAACTCAACCTCACGATTCATGCCGAAGAAAACGCGATGATTTTCGCTAAACGGGACCTGACAGGTTGTACGGTTTACGTCACCCACCCGCCCTGTCCTCGTTGCGCTTCCAAACTGGTTCAGGAGGAGGTCAAGCGTGTGGTGTTTATTGCTCCCAGTGAGGATTTCCTGTCACGCTGGTCTGATGATCTTCAACTCTCTTATCAAATGTACGAAGAAGCCGGCATTGAACATGTCGCCTATAGCCTGGATGAGATCAGTATTGATAATGCAGGTGTCACTATTGCACCCGGTGGTTTTTTCCAGAAAGTATTAAACCGCTTAATGTCCTGAGAAGATTCTGTGAATTTTGTCTATGCTATTAAACTGCGAAACAGGTAAATGACGGATAAACAAAAATTTTTTTATGGCAACCTGATTTACAACAGTCCAGC
>Ga0180435_10005967_pt1 | contig 11744 bp, 11 predicted proteins | sample SS_ome_3_FD_132467 | JGI IMG/M metagenome (GOLD analysis project Ga0180435, IMG submission 132467) | Hypersaline lake sediment archaeal communities from the Salton Sea, California, USA - SS_3_S_1 metaG | ecosystem: Environmental > Aquatic > Non-marine Saline and Alkaline > Hypersaline >...
AGCTTCCGGGTGGCCATCCACATCAAGGAACCATTCATTGTCATACTCCCAGTACCCCAGCACAGCCTTCACCGAGTGTTCAGCAACTTCTGTATCCATCACCAGGGTTGCAGAGGACCAGTCATAGTCGTAGAAATCTTCTTCTTCTACACCCGTGCTGACGCTTCTGATGGCATTCGCACGGTATTCAGCGTTCGGGTCCGTTGTGGATCGAGTCATGATGCCGGTACTGTTGAGCAGCTGGTTGTTACGCCCATCCGTGGCTGAATCACCCGTTTCAAGCTTAAGGTAGAACATCGTCGTGTCGCTGGCGTCAAACTCTATGCCAAGCCGCGCGGCGCGGGTTTTCTTATCCCCATCATCGCGACCCAGAGCAAGGTTCTTTGTATAGCCATCCAGGTCATCCAGGCGAACAGCAAGTCGAGCACGAAGGCGGTCTGTTAGCGCACCAGAAAGATAGCCTGTGCTGGTGTAACCACCGTTTTCAAGTTCGGCGCCCATTTTGATCTGCGCTTCAAACTCCTGCGTGGGTCGCTGGCTGACCGCATTAATGGCGCCGGCAATTGTGCTTTTGCCAAACAAAGCGCCCTGAGGACCGCGAGCAACTTCTAATCGCTGCATATCGAGGAACGCAGATTCCAGACACTTGCCCCGACCGCAATACACATCGTCAATGTATACAGGTACCGAGGAGTCGAACGCGAGGTTAGTGATACCAGACCCCAAACCGCGGATCCGCACAGCCCAGCTGCCAAAGGTCTGTTGCACCTGCAGGCCAGGTACAAAGTTCTGCACATCGCTCATATCGCGAATATCAAATGTTTCTATAAAATCGCCGGTCACTACCCCGACGGATATCGGCACATCCTGCAAACTGGTTTCTCTTTTCGTCGCAGTGACCACAACTTCTTCGAGCACCGTCTGCCTTTCCTGCGCAACAACAACAGCACTGCTGAAACAGCCTACTGCTGTGAGCACCGCTGCAAGACTTATGTGACTCAGGCTCAATACCTTCATTCTCATCTCCCCGTTAAAATGCTTAACCACCTCTATTCTCCAATGTGCAGGCTTTTCTGTTTTAAAAGACAAGCTTGCCAGCGCCTCCAGAGCGCTGATTCAACTCATTTGAGTTGACTGCCAGGCCACCAATTGCAGCTGGCCTTGCGTTTCCTGCCAGACCGATAAAAATCTGGCATTCAACAATTTTGTTTCGCCGTTACGCACCGCACGGCCACTGAGCACACCTTGATGGACATAATTCCCGCCAGAACCTAACACCCGATCCTCGGTCACTTCTAACGATTCATAGGCCACGGCGCCTTGTGCAAGCGCTTCAATCACCTCACCCTTCGATTCGGTTTTGCCCGAAGAATGTGTCCAGATCAGATCTTCAGCCAGCAAGCGTGCCAAAGTACTGGTGTCAGCAGCAATCATCGCCTGTCGCCGCTCCGCATCAGCTGCCAACAAGCGCTGCCCATTACTCAACACCGGCTCCCGGCAGATACCATACCGGCGACGTCCAGGCGCGCTCACGTATCCAACGATCTGCTTGTGGAAACTCATCACATCGTCCTTCGCGCTCACACCGGTACGCACTCCACCGCGGCGTGGGTACCTGCAGTACTCTTGCGTACCAGAACGCTGGGTCCTTGACACTCAGATTTTTGTCCTGCCACTGCACGCAGACATCCGCAGCACCGTCTTTGTTCTGCCAGACGTCTACAACCTCTTCATGCACTTCACCCTCATCAAGATAGCCTTTGATGATCTGTACCGTACCGATGGGTGAATGATCTGCCTGCACCTGAATTCGGAAGAAGGCATTTTCGACCTGATTCAGCACCCCACCCATAGGCGTCACGGTAACTGGCTCATCCGAGGAGCAACTTAAAGTGTCAGCTGCCGCATCGAGGCGAACCCGCAAACGTGGCCCACTGGTGGCATAAACTTCCCTGCGCTTGAGCGCAGCAAAAATACTCTGACGGGTATTCTCTTCGGCCCATACAGCAACCAAACCTCCTGGATTCCAATCCACGCGGACCATGGAGCGATCAAAATCGCCAAACCCGAATACCGTGCCGGGCCAGGTTTCTTCATCGACAAATCCACCTGTGCCAGAATGGTTATCAGTTGAGCCTATAAAGCCGAGCTGCAGAGGATTCAGCATTCGCTCTCCGGACTGCTGGTAGCCATACAACCCGCGCAGCAGCAGGCGCCGCACATAACCGCTGCGCATCTGCTCCCACTCCGCCTCAACAAAACCGTCTGCACCTGTCGGCACTGAATTTTTTGTCAGGTACAACTCGAAATTACAGTCTTCGTCTGTCTGGCCAAAATCAGAAAGACATTCGCTGTTGCCCTTCTCCTGGTGTATCTCAACCAGGCGTTCGTACCTGGCACGCAAAGCCAGTTCATCCGGGGACTCGGTTTCTACGTCAAAGCTTTTTCCGTCACCCATATTTGTGTTGTGAGGAATAGCAATCACATCACAGCCATTTTCCGGGAGGCACTGCTTCTCCAGCTGCTGCCAGAGTTTGTGCGGCGTGGGGTATCGCATGTAGTCGGGCGCGTCCGGCGTAACATTCTCGTTGGCAAAAATCAGGTTGCGATGGTTGTGACTGTAATCGGGTGTTGCTGACCATTCAAAACCGATAAAGGAAGTGAAGCTGCAGGGATCATTGGCTTCATTGGCCTGCTCCTGAACACGTTGCCACTGGGACAAGTGGGAGGACGCGCAGAGCTCTGGCTGCTCTTCACACAAAAGCGTTGGCTGGGGTTGCGCCTCTGTGATGGTTGGCAGCACATAGTTACGGAACACTTCTGTGCCGGTCTGCGGTGTATTTTTTTCGGTAAGGATATCGCAGTAAGGGTGCGCGCTCGCCAATGGGTCCGTACAGATGTACATCAGATTGAACCACTCAGCGTGATCTGTCACCGCCATAAAATCCAGCGGCCGCGGCATCCTCACCGCGGTGCCATCCGGCAAAGGAATCGGAGCACCTCTGGCAAAGGCATAGGCCTGGGCTGGCGTTGTGGCAGTACCATATCCCCAGGCATCCAGGGAATACCCCGAATGCACATGCAGATCACCCCAATAGATATGTTTTTCACCCGCTACAGAGCCCGGACAGGTTTCTGCAGCCACAAATGACGACAGCACCAGGAAACAAACCGCCGAAACCAGCTTGAAACAGTGTTGCCAATGTCCAGGAAAAATATTCACGGTCTACTAGATAGGTCCGTTAGCAGGCAGACCAACCAGCAGACGGCCATATATTTCCGTACTGACATCCAGGTCAAACACCGTGTGACAGGAGGCTGTGTTCAAGTCTCGTAAGGCTCGCTGCAACGGGTTGTCCAGGAAATGGGCACTGGCGCCGCAGGCTTCCACCACATCGCGAACAACATTGCGTGATCGCCTTACCAGGTGCCCAATCTCAACCCGAAGGCGCGCACGGTCCAGTTCGGGACAGGGTTCACCACGTGCACCCCAACTCTCAACCTCTGCCGCGACGTGGAACAGCTGGTCAACAATGGCATCCATTTCAACACGGGCATGTGCCAGCCGCGATTGCGCCAGTGCACGCTCACCCTGTTTGCTTGTTGTACCGTACACTGTGCGACCCTGCATGCGCTCTTCAAACAGGCGCACCGCGTTCTTTGCGGCACCTACCAGCGGCGCCGTTGCGGTCAGACCCAGAACAGGCAGCATGGGCATTTTATAGATGGGTGAGCCATGTAAACGCGCACCTGGACTGCTGCCATCTCGCACCAGAGAAAGGTCAACCAGACGATGTTCAGGGACAAAGACATCCTTTATTTCGATGTCGTTACTACCGGTACCTACCATGCCTTCGACATGCCAGGTATCTATGATTTCCGCCTCTTCAACCGGCAGCACAAACATGCCCAACATCGGCGCTTCCTGACCCGGAACGGGTGTCAGCACACCAACCATCACCCAGTTGGCATGCATTACACCGGTACCCCATTGCCAGCGACCGCTGATGCGATAGCCGCCTTCAACTGGTGTTGCTTTACCGTTGGGGGCAAGGCTCCCTGGCGCAATGATATAGGGTTGATTGCCAAACAGATCGTCCTGAGCAGCCTGATCGTAAAGCGCCAGTAACCAGTTGTGCTCCATACAGAAAGTGGTAACCCAGGCGTGAGAGGTACAGCCTTCGCCCAGAGCAATACCCACTTCCATGAAACCGCTGAGTGAATACTCATAGCCGCCATATTTCTTAGGGACAAACCAGCGGTAGGCACCTGTATCTTCGATGGCCTGCATGACCGCATCGACGGGTTTACGCTGCCTTTCCGCGAGGGCTGCATTATCACTCAGCATAGGCGCAAGCGACGCAAGCGCGTCGATGAGCGCGCGCTCCCCTTCTGCGTCAGCCAGATTGGCTGAGCCGGCTCGACCGGACAATTCCTGCGCAACAGTTCCTTCCGCCATCACCTTCTCCCCAAGACACCTACAAGCGTTCAGATCGTTCATTCTACTTGCTTAACGCTCAAGATCAATATACTTTGGATGCTAAGTACTTTCCGCGATATGAGCACAATAAGAGGAAGGATCATGCCAAACTGGGAACGCGAATTTGTCTCCTGCACTTCTGCAACCAGCACGCGTAATGGTGCCGGTTTTAATCCTTGCCAGGGTCTCTACTTCAAACCCAGCGGTAGACCAGCAAAAACGGCGCTTATCGCAACGCACTACAACGTCGACTTCAGTGAACATTATCTCGGCCCGTATATGGCAGAGCGCGGCTTCGGCTTTCTCGGCTGGAACACCCGCTTTCGCGGCAATGAAGCGTTTTTCCTTCTGGAACATGCACTTATCGACATCGGTGCCGGCGCTGCGTGGCTGCGCGAAACCGCCGGCGTCGAAAACATCGTGATTCTGGGCAACTCAGGCGGCGGTTCCCTGATGGGGGCTTATCAGTCACAGGCACTGGGCGTCACCATGTCTGCGACGCCCGGCCTTGAACTTCCGGATGCGCTCAACGATCTCATCCCAGCCGATCTGTATATCTCTCTGTGCGCCCACCTCGGGCGCCCGGAAGTGCTCACCGACTGGTTTGATCCGTCGATTACTGACGAACGCGACCCAACCAGTGTTGACGAAAGTCTCAACATGTTTAACCCGGACAATGGCCCACCCTACGCGGCTGATTTTATTGAAAAATATCGTGCTGCTCAGCGAGCGCGCAATCACCGCATAACAGACTGGTGCCATGCAGAACTTGCGCGCCTTAAAGAACTGGGCATGTCTGATCGCGCATTCAATATGTACCGCACCTGGGCAGACCTGCGACTGCTTGACGGTACAATAGATCCGTCAGATCGAGAAGTCGGCCGCTGTTACGCTGGCGATCCAAAAACCGCCAACTTCTCACCCAGGGGAATAGGTCTAAACAACACATTGCGTACGTGGCTGTCGATGTGGTCTCTGCGCGATTCTCACTGCAGTGGCACTGAACACCTGAGCAGAATCACTCAACCTGCGCTGGTGATTCAGAGCACCGGAGATTCAGGCGTCTTCCCCAGCGACGCAAAAGCGATATATGACAACCTGGCCAGTACCGACAAACATCTCGAGATGATCCCCGGTGACCATTACCTGGAGAACCCAGACGATGCGCGTGACAACGTTGCGGACATGATCGTCGAATGGTTGCGCTCCAAAGGAGGCTGAGCATGCCGCAAACGGGCAAACAGCTCATAAACAACCCCTACCTGCAACCTATGCACAGCATGGGTTATCTGAGCCGAGTAAACTTTCGCATGTTTTCCAGAGCCCTGGAAAAGCTGACCCTGCCTCACGGTGTCAGTGCGGGACAATGGCGCTTACTCAGAGTGCTGTGGGAAGAAGACAACATCACGCAGCGGGAATTGAGTGAACGCACAGGGACCAAAGAAGCAACCACCGTGCATGCCGTTCGCAGCCTCGTTGAGGCGGGTTTTGCGATGCGCACGCGATGCAACCAGGACAAGCGCAAGGTCTATATTACCTTAACCCCTGAGGCCCACAGTCTGAGAGCGACATTGATGCCGAAGGTGGTCACCATTAACGAGATTGCACTTGCCGGCATTAGTGCCGGCGAAATCGATATAGCCAGAAAGGTCCTGGCAAAGACCTATGCAAACCTCTGCGATCACCTTGGAGAAACAAATGTTTGAATATCCGATCCTGCCTACCTCACTGGTCGGCAGCTACGCCCAGCCAAACTGGCTGATCGATAAATCGCGTCTCGGCGCGCGACTGCCTCCCAGAGTTGTTCTGCATGAACTGTGGAAGCCTGCCCCTGACGATCTGGAAGAAGCGCAGAACGACGCAACACTGATCGCGCTGGAAGATCAGCGGCGTGCAGGCGTTGACATTGTCACCGATGGTGAAATGCGCCGCGAAAGCTATTCCAACCGGTTTGCAAACGCGCTGGAGGGCGTAGACATCGATAACCCCGGCGAAGCCATAGATCGGACTGGTAAACAGGTACCCGTACCCCGTGTTACCGGCGAAATAAGACGCCGGACAGCGGTAGAAGCGCCCTACATTGCCTTTCTCAAAGAACATACCAACAAACCCATTAAAATCACCCTGCCGGGGCCTTTCACGCTGGCACAGCAAGCTGACAATCAGTTCTATAAAAGCGAAGGCGACCTGGCAATGGCCTACGCGGACGCGGTTAACGAAGAACTCAGAGACCTTTTTGCAGCCGGTGTGGATATCGTTCAACTGGACGAACCTTACGTACAGGCGCGTCCGGAGGCTGCTCGTGAATATGCGGTGGCGGCCATTGATCGTGCTCTGCAGGGCGCTTCGGGCCCCACCGTGCTGCATGTCTGTTTCGGCTATGGCAAGCACGTTGATAACAAGCCGGAAGGATACGCATTTCTGGGCGAGCTGGATGCGTGCCGTGCAGACGAAGTATCAATTGAATGCGCACAACCTAAGTTGAAAATGGACCTGCTCGCCTGCCTGCCTAACAAAAAGGTACACGTTGGAGTACTGGATTTACGCGATACAACACCTGAGACACCAGAGATCGTTGCCGACCGCATTCGCGCAGCACTTAAGGTGATACCTGCCGAACAGATTGTAGTCGCACCAGATTGCGGCATGAAGTACCTTTCACGTGAGGTTGCTTTTGCAAAGCTGCATAACATGGTACTGGGCAGAGACATTGTAAGAGCAGAGATCTCATGAGCTCTGATCATCACTATGTTGTGGTCAATTTCAAGACGACCACAGAAAATCAAAATCAGGCTATCGACGATATTGCCGATTATGTTGCCGGCTTTCTCAGCCAGCAACCGGGTTTTATAAAGAGCCAGCTTCTGGCCAGCAACGACGGGCAGAACATTGTGCACCAGGCGCAATGGATAAATGAAGCCGCATTCCAGGCTGCTGGCGTTCTGGCACGCAAGCACCCCGACTTACCTAAGCTGATGGCTTACGAACCGAAAGGTATGGGCTACCGCCAGATGCGCACTTTCTGAGCAGTCGCGGGCGGTAAGATGCGTATCAAGGCGATTCACGAAAAGACCGTTCAGCTGCAGGGCAATATTGCCAATGCAGTTGTCGATTTTTCGAAACACACGGTATCCCTGATTGCCGTTGTCAGCGACCAGGTCAAAAACGGTAAAGCGGTCGTTGGCCTGGCCTTTAATTCCATCGGCCGATTTGCCCAGGGCGGCATAATGCGTGAGCGCATGATACCTCGCCTGCTGCAGGCTGAGCCGGCATCGTTGTTAGATTCCAGCGGTTTAAGTTTCGACCTGAGCAACATTTCTGCCACTGTCATGCGTGATGAAAAACCCGGTGGCCACGGCGATCGCGCGGGCGCAGCTGCAGCGTTGGAACTGGCATTCTGGGACCTTAATGCAAAACTCGCCGATGAGCCGGCTTATCAACATATTGCACAGGCATTCGAACAAACACCAATCACCCTGGGTGCACCGGTTTACGCAGCGGGTGGCTACTACTATCCGGGAGCATCCAGCCAGCGCTTAGCCGAGGAACTGAAGTCCTATCAGGACCTGGGCTATCAGGCTTTCAAGATAAAAATTGGTGGCGCCAGCCTGACGGAAGACATGGGGCGTATAGAAACTGCAATCAAGGTTGCGGGTAATGCGGGCGCCATAGCCGTAGATGCTAATGGGCGTTTCGATCTGCCTACCGCCCTTGCCTACGGCAAAGAACTTGCGCCTTACAGACTGCGTTGGTACGAAGAACCAGGCGATCCTTTGGACTACGAGCTGCTGGCAGAGCTTGGCGGGCAATATCAGGGCTCAATGGCCACCGGTGAAAATCTCTTCAGCGCGGCTGATACTCAAAACCTGATGCGTTATGCCAGACTACGTCCTGGTAAAGATATTCTGCAGATGGACCCTGCATTATCTTACGGCCTGTCTGAGTACCAGAAGATTCTGAAGCTCACCGCCGAAGCTGGCTTTTCCCGCACACAGTGCATTCCTCACGGCGGCCACCTGATCAACCTGCACATTGTCTCTGCCCTGGGACTGGGCGGTTGTGAAGCCTATCCAGGCGTATTTAATCCATTTGGCGGTTATTCTGTGCAATGCCGTGTTCAAGACGGGCGGGTGATTCCCAGTGACGCCCCCGGCTTCGGCCTGGAGCAGAAAGCGGAACTGGCACCGTATATCGACCACCTACTGGGAGCGTGAAATGGATATATTTGTGGTGGGTTGTGGCGCTATGGGATCGATCTACGCCGCCCTGCTTACCTCCGCAGGACACAACGTTTCCGTTGTCGACCCCAACGTTGATCATATCAACACAATCAACACCCGAGGTCTGCGTGTCAGCGGTGCCAGTGGCGACCGCACCGTAAAACTGCAGGGTTATATAACACCACCAGCTATCCCCGCAGATCTGATTATCTGCGCCGTGAAAGCCCGCTTTATCGAATCTGCGGCGGCTTCTCTGCAATCGCTGATCGCTCCGCACACGCGCGTGCTGACAATCCAGAACGGACTTGGCAGTGCGGAGATCGTTGCAGACCAGGTCGGTGCAGAACGCCTGCTGGTCGGGGTTGCACAAGGGTTTGGAGCCTCGCTGCCAGAGCCAGGCGTTGCACATCACAATGACATGAAAGCCATTCGCATGGGGGCGTACTCTACCCTCGCCTTTGATGAGGTGGGCAGAATTGCGCAACTGTGGGCGGACGCCGGGTTTGACGCCGCCCCGGTCAATAATATAGCCGCCATGCAATGGGAGAAACTCATCTGCAATGTCGCCTACAGCGCGCCTTGTGCGATCACCGGCCTGAATGTCGGTGAGATTCTGGATCATCCGCATATGAGTCTTGTCAGTAGAGCAGCTGCTCGGGAAGCTTTCGATGTGGCGATAGCCTCTGGCATAACGCTGCGGTTCAACGATCCCGACCAAGAGATCAGAGACTTCGCAGAACGTATGCCAAACGCTAAACCCTCGGTGTTGCTGGATCTGGAGGCAGGACGTATCAGCGAAGTTGACGTCATCAATGGTGCCATCCCTCGTCAGGCAGCAAAAATCGGGCTTACCGCACCAGTCAACACCACATTGACCGCCCTTGTACAGACGCTTGAGTTAAAAGGACGCACCTGAGCAGATTACAAGTGCTTTCACCCTCGCGACATTACGTCGCTTTTTCTCCCGCATGATGATGGAATAAACGCACAGAACTCGGGTGACCGAGTTAACAATTCAGCACTGCAATGACGACCCAAAGCCCCACGCCTGTATCAAACGCAAAGTCTGCTGGAGGTTGCCGGGTTACCCTACCCTCGACCGCAACGTTTTGACGGAACCCTGCAGACCCGATGACCGAAACAACCCTTTTGATACTGGGCGGCCTGGCTGTCTACTTTACTGTCGTATTCAATCGACTGATCTCCGCACGCAACAGTTGTACCAACGCCCGTGCGGGTATCGACGTCAATCTGACACGTCGGCATCAGCTCATTCCCAACCTGGTGACAGTGGTTCGTGGCTACGCTGCCCACGAACGGGAGACTCTGACAGCGGTCACACTGGCGCGAAGTCAGGCGATAGTTGCGCTCGGTGGCACACAAAGTGCCAGTGCTGAAGCCGGCCTGGCGCAGGCTTTAGCACTTCTGAATGTTCGCCTTGAAGCTTATCCGGAGCTGCAGGCACAGACGCCATATGTCAACCTGATGAAAAACCTGACTGAAGCAGAGGAGCAGATTTCAGCGTCCCGACGCGCATTTAATGCCCATGTAATGTTGATGAACAACCTCGTGCAGCAGTTTCCCACCCTGATTGTCGCAAATCTATGCGGCTTCGGAGTTCAGGCACCTTTCTCCGCAGGTCCAGGTGCGCAGCAGGCACCGCTTGTGAACCTGCCTGGATAAAGCTTGTGAACACTTCGAACAGGCAGGTCAATAAACCGATCGCCGTCACGGACTTGAACGCGACCTTCCGGGCGCTGGAAGATCAGCGTCTGCAGGCTATCCGAGCTTTCTGGCTGACACTGGGTAAAACACTTCTGTTGCTGCCGCTTTGTTTTCTACCCGGCACGTTTTTTGTCCCGATTAACAATGCAATCGTCTGGCAGACTCTGGCAGAGCAAAGTGCATCACTCTTCGGCTGGCGCACCGAAATGGAAGCAAACTTTACCATGGGCCTGTTTATGATTGGCGCCATCTGGTTCTTTGGTGGTCTGTATTTACTCATACGTTACTTCAACCGGCACGGTAGAGAGCCCGGTTGGAACTATCTGAGAGACTTTAAAACCAAAGTCTTCGGCCAGATATGCGCCACGCGTTTTGCCGGGCTCGCTTACAAACCCAACAGTGGAATTCCGTGGCGAATTCTTGATGACAGCAATCTGTTTCCCTGGGACAGTGATTGGTATCACAGCGAGGACCTCTTCGAAGGACGCGTACAACATACCGACATTACTTTTGCAGAAGCACACGCTAAACGAGAACGTACCCGGGTGACTGGAGACGGCATCGAAACTTATCTCGACAGCTATTTTCGCGGCATCATTTTTATTGCCGACTTCCATAAACACTTCCACAGCACAACCCGCATCATACCCGCCGCTGAAAAGCAGAAACGCGTCCGCAAACAGAAAGTGGTTATTCTGGAAGACCCCGAATTTCAGAGCCTCTTTGCAACAACAAGCACCGACCAGAGTGACGTTCGTTACATTTTGAGTACCAGCATGATGCGGAGAATCCTTTGCGTGCAGAAAAGATTTCCAAAACTGCGGATTCTGTTCGAACACGAAAAGATGATTATGTTGCTACCCACGGGCAGAGATCGTTTTGAGCCTTCTCTTTATAAACCGGCCAACTGTGAAGTGCAGATCAACAGTTTTATTGGCGATGTAGAGACGCTGCTGCCGGTGGTTGACGAACTCAATCTCAACCTGCGGATATGGTCAAAGTCCTGACTGGACCTGAACAGGAAATCACTGTCTCTTTCGCGTATACTCTTCCCCTTCGCTGGCTGTGAGTCATTTGACGGTCAATGCCTTTTTGTGCAGGTGGCTGTGCAGCTGGGATTCACGCGGATCCAATTAAAACCACCATAGCTTTAACAGGGGCTGACGCAATCTGATGAAAAAACCGAACTACTCCCACGAAAAACGGCAACGCGAACTCGCAAAACAAAAAAAGAAAGAAGCAAAGAAACTCAACAAGGCCAAACAAGGAGCCAACAGTGAAGAAGAAGAAACAACCCGAATCGAATCCTAATTCAGCCC
>Ga0180435_10005968_pt1 | contig 11743 bp, 6 predicted proteins | sample SS_ome_3_FD_132467 | JGI IMG/M metagenome (GOLD analysis project Ga0180435, IMG submission 132467) | Hypersaline lake sediment archaeal communities from the Salton Sea, California, USA - SS_3_S_1 metaG | ecosystem: Environmental > Aquatic > Non-marine Saline and Alkaline > Hypersaline > Sediment...
CGCTCGTCGCGCTCGCCTACGTCGTGACGACCGTCCGTCCGCGGTTTTCCGCGGTCGGCGCGGCGGCGCGCGCGGCGCTCAAGTTCGGCCTGGAAGCCTATCTCGCCAACCTCGTCTGGACGCTCTTGTTGCGCATCGACGCCTTGCTGATCGGCTATCTCTCCGGGTCGCGCGAGGTCGGTATCTACTCGGTGGCGGTCCTCCTGGGAGAAATGCTCTGGTACCTGTCGCGCTCGCTGACAACCGCGCTCAATCCGCGCATCGCCGGCGGGACACGCGCCGATGCGTTGCGCCTGACGCATCGGGCGGCGCGCACCGCCTTCTTCGCGGTCACCGCCGGCGCGCTCGGCATGCTCGTCATCGTGCGGCTCGCGATCCGCCTCACCTTCGGGCCGGAGTTCCTGCCTTCGGTCGAGCCGTTCCTGCTGCTGCTGCCGGGCATCGCGCTTGGCGCGCTCGCTTCACCGATCTCGCTCTACTTCACACAGCAGCGCGGGCGCCCGCGGATCAACGCGCTGACGGCGGCGATCGGGCTCACTGTCAACCTGGCGCTCAATGTCCACTGGATCCCGCGCTACGGCGCCGCGGGCGCGGCGGCGGCCTCGAGCATCGCCTACGGGATCGTCGCTCTCTCGCTCTTGCTCTTCTTCCGCCGCGAGCCCGGCTTCGAGCTCGCGCGCCTCTTGCGCCCGCGGGCGGAAGATCTCACCCTGCTCAAGGAGACGTGGCAGGCGGCATGGGCCGCCGTGCCCGGCCGGCGCGCCGGGCCGCGCGGCTGAGGGACGGGCACAGCCGAGACGGGACACGACGATGCGTATCGCCTTGATCGCCGACCCAGACAGCCCGCACACGCGGGCCTGGGTCGACGCGTTCGCCGCCGCCGGCGATCGGGTCGAGCTCTTCTCACCCTACAAACAGGTACCCGCGCTCGACCTGCCGGCGACGATCACGGTGCCGCTCGCCCGCGCACGACCTCGCCGCGCGGCGCCCGGCGCGGGTCGCGACATTCGCGCCGGTGCCCGGGATCGCGCGCCAGCGGCCCCTCCGCGCGACCCGCGCAAGCTGCGCGCCTTGACGCGCGCGCTGCGCCTCGTGCCCGCCGTGCGCGGCTGGCTGCGCGATGTACGGCCCGACCGCCTGATCGCTTTACGTTTCCAGCCCGAGGGCTACCTCGCCTCGGCCGGCGGCTTCCGGCCTTACGCGCTCGTCTCCTGGGGCCAGGACGTGCTGCGCTTCGCGCGCGCGCATCCGCTGCATTTGCTCTGGTCGGCGCACGCGGCGCGGCGTGCGGCACTGCTCCTCGGAGAAACCGACGCGGTCGTCGCCGCGCTGCGCGGCCTCGGCGGCCGGCCGGACCGCTGCCAGCACGGGCTGACGGGGATCGACGTCGAGCACTGGTCCGCAGCGCGCCACGAGGCCGACCCGCTCGCGCCGCTGCGTGCCTGTGCCGCCCCGAACGCGCCGTGGCTGGCCGCGCTCGAGGAAGGGGCGCCGCTCATCCTCTCGCCGCGGGCGGTTGCGCCCAACGGCCATCAGCGCCAGCTCGTCCGCGCGGTCGGGCGCGGGAACGAGGCGGCGCGCGACGCCGGCGGCTTGCCGCCGCTGCTGCTGCAGGTCGGGCCGGGGGATGCGGGCGAGCGCGCGCTGTGTCAGGATCTCGCGCGCCAGCTCGGTTTGACCGCGCGCTACTACGATCTCGGGCGCGTGCCGCGCGCTGCGCTTCGTTCTCTCTACGTGCGCGCCACCGTCGTCTGTTCGCTCTGGGCGCCGGACGGGCTGTCGCAGACCTTGCTCGAGTGCATGGCGGCCGGCGCCCTGCCGCTCGTCGCCGACCTGCCCGGCAATCGGGAGTGGATCGAACCGGGGGTCAACGGGTTGCTCGCCGACCCGACGCAACCCGAGCAGCTCGCCGCGGCGCTCGCGCGCGCGCAACAGGACGGCGCGCTGCGCGATCGGGCGCGCGCGGAAAACCCGGCGCGCGTGCGCGCGCGCGCCACGCGCCACGAGCAGATGGCGCGCCTGGTAGCGATGATCCATACGCTGGAGGCAAAGCGATGAACGGCTTGGCGGCACGACCGCGAGGAGCGGCGGCGGGGCGCGTTGCGGCGGCGGTCGTCGCCTTGCTCGCCGTCGCGCTCGGCGCCGCGACGGTGCTCGACCCGGTCCTCGCCTTCTTCGCCGTCGCCGGCCTCGCCGCCCTCTTCTTCGCCGCGCGCGACGCTTCGGCGCTGATCGTCGCCACGCTGCTCGCCGGCATGATCGGCGAGCCGTGGGACATCGCCTACGCCAACGTCTCGGTCGCCGGGCTCAACCTCTACCCGGCCGACCTGCTCATCCTGCTGCTGCTCGCCGCGTGGGTTCTGGCGACGCTGCGCGACGGGGCCGTACCGGCGCCGGCGCGCCGCCGCAGCGACCTCGCCTTGTGGGCGCTGCTCGCCTACGGGCTCTTCGCGCTCGCCCGCGGTCTGCAGCTTCACGGCAGCACCGCCCTGCCCGCCTTTCGCCAGCAGTACATCTACCCGCTGCTCTACTTCCTCGCGCTCTGGGCGCTGCGCGACCGCGCCGCCCGCCGCCAGCTATTGATCGGGATCTTCGCCGGCGCGCTCGCGATCACGTTGCTCGGCTTCTACAACGCGCTCACCGGCCAGCCGGTCGGCTCGGCGACGAGCACGTTCAGCTATCGCTATCTCTCTGGCCTGCAGGCGCTGGCGATCTTCTTCGGCCTGGCGTTGCTGGCCGGGTACGTCTGGACGCGCGCCCGGCCGGTCTGGAGCCTGGTGCTCGGCGCGATCTACCTGGCGGGCGTCTTCCTCTCTCAGGCGCGCTCGGTCTGGCTCGGCGGCGTGCTCGGCGGCATCGTCGCGCTGTTCGCCGCTTCGGGCCGCAGCCGCAGCCAGCTCTTGCGCTACGCGCCGCTCGTCGCGCTCGTGCTCGTTCTCTCGATCGGCGCGGTCGTCACGGTCAACATGGGGATGACCGCGGATCTTGCCACCCGCGCCGCCAGCGTGACGGATGTCTCCGAAGATCTGTCGACGATGTGGCGCCTCTTCGTCTGGGGCGAAGCGGTCAAGGAACTGCAGCACCAGCCTCTGCTGGGGCTCGGGCTCGGCCACCAGTTCAAGTACTACGACGTCATCGACGACGAGTGGAAGGCGAACCGCCAGCTCCACAACTCATATCTCGAACGCGCCTACTTGAGCGGGGCGATCTCCGTCCTGCTGCTGATCGCATTTCAGTTCTTCGTCTTGGTGGTGACGCTGCGCGCCGCGCGCCGCGCCGCCGGCCGGCCGCGCGAGGGGGAACTGCTGGCACTCGCCGGCTGTCAGATCGCGCTCGCCGGCGTGACGTTCACGAACGTCGTCAGCGCCTCGCTCGTCTCGACGCTCTACGTCTGGGTGCTGAGTGCGGTCTCGGTACTGGAGGCGGAGCAGGACGGCTAGCGTGCGCGGCGCTGGAGCGGGCGCCGGAGCGCGAGGCGGAGTTCGAGCCCAAGCCGGCGCCGCGGCCTTTGCGCTAGCCGCGCCACAGGCTGCGCAGCAGGCGCTGGTCCTCTTCCCGCCAGCTGTAGTTGCGCCACCATTCGAGCACGTGCGCGATCAAGATCGACAAGAGCAACCCGAGTAGCGCGGCGATCACGACCGCCTTGCGAATCGCCAGACTCTCCTTGTAGATCGGCACCCGCGCTTCGTCGAGCACCTGGATCACCGGCAGTGTCTCGGTTTCCTTGATGCGCGCCTGGTAGAGCTGCTCGGTCAGTAGCTCGTAGAGCTTCTCCTGGATCTTGACCTCGCGCAGCTTGAAGGCGTACTGGCGGCCGATCTCGGGCAGCGCCTCGAGCCCGACGGCGAGGCTGTCGCCTTGGCCGCCGAGACCGGTCGTACCCTCGCCGCCCATCCCGCGCTGCAGTTGCACGAGCTGGTCGCGCAGCGCACCGAGCTCACTCTGCAGGCGACGCACTTCGGGGTTCTCGGGCGACATCGTCTGCAGGGCGACGCCGAGCGCCACCTCACGCGCCAGGATCTCGCCCTCCAGCGTTCCGGCCGTCTCGATGCCGACGCGCATCTGATCGTCGAGACTGATCGCCATGTGCTCTTGCTGAAACTCTGCCAGCTCCCGGCTCGCCCGCTCCAGCGCGGCGTTCGTCACCGCCAGCTGCTCTTCGAGGTAGATCCGCGCGCGGCGCGCCTGGTTCGTGTTCTTCTCGCGGTTGACCGCTTCGAGTCCCGCCGCCATCGCATTGGCGATCGCCGCCGAGCGCTGTCGCGCGACCCACTTCATCTCGCTGTTCGGGAAGTAATCGGTGTGTGCGCGGGCCTGAACCACGATCAGGCCATTGCGAAAGGTGATCACGTTGACGTCCGACTCCAGCTGTCCGAGCGCGTAGGTGATCGCCCTGAGCGTGTCCTCCATCGCTGCCAACCCGTAGACCTCAAGCAGGTCGAGCTCGTCGATCACGTAGCGGCGCACCGAGCGGCTGCGCAGCATGTCGGCGTAGAGGTCGGAGGCGTTCGTGCGCGCAAAGCCCATCTGCAAGCTCGCTAGCGAGGAGGCGATGTTGCCGCTGCCGAGCGCGAAGGGTGAGGATTGCTCGGGCGGCAAGATCGTCAGCGCGGATTGATAGGTCACCGGCGCGATCAAGCCGAAGACCCCGGCGGCGATCGCGGCGCCGAGGGTGAGGCCGATCACAAGCCGGCGCCGCCGGCCGAGGACGCCCAGGAAGGGGGCAACCGGCAACCGTCGCCCGGTCGCCGACCTGTGCTCGGGAGCGTAAGCGTCGCTCATGCCTGCCTCCTCGCCGCTTCCAGGGTAATCGCCGCGCGCGATGCCTCCAGCACCTCCGGCCAGGGCGTCGGTGGCCGGCCGCCGGCGGTGAGCGCCGTCAGACAGGCGCGCCACAGTCCCGCCTGGCCCTTCTCGGCGCGCACCCAGCTCGCGTGCGGTTCCTTGCGGCCCGCCTCCAGGAGCGTGCGAAAGTCATCGATCTCCAGTGTGCGGCCGTCGAAGTGGCATTCGATGCGCTCCTTCGGATGCGCCTGCGCTCCGCGCGCGGTGTAGAGGATCGCCGCTGTCGACCCATCGGCATACCCGAGCAGGAGCTGGAAGTCATCGGCGGCGGGCTCGCTCGCCTCCGGTCCGGCGCCGCCCGGCATCACCGTCGCGCGCGTGAGCGGCGCGCCGACCAGCACGCGGCACAGATCGATCATGTGCACGCCCTCGCCGATCAAGCGGCCGCCGCCCTGCGGACCGCGCAGCCAGTGCGCGGTGGGCAGCGGGCCGGCCTGCACGCGATAGGCGATCTGCAGCGGACCGCGGCGCGAGAGCAGTTCGACGGCGAGGCGCTCGACCGCCGGAGCGTAGCGGCGGTTGAAACCGAGCGTCAGAAAGGGCGCCACCCCGTCGGCGCCGGCCAGACGCGTCGCCAACGCGTCGAGCCGCTCGACCTCCTCCAGCGTCAGGGCGAGCGGCTTCTCGCAGTAGACGGCCAACCCCGCCTCCCAGGCGCGCTGGATCAAGTCGGCGTGCCGGTCGTGGCGGGTGGCGATGACGACGAGATCGATCTCTGGATCCGTCGCCGCCGCCGCATAGTCGGACGTCGTGCGGGCGAAGGCGTGCTGGCGCGCGAGCGCTTCGCGTCGCGCCGGTTGGCTGCCGGCGAGAAGCTCGAGGCGCACTTGCCCGGTCAGCGGCGCGAGCGCGGGCAGAATGCCGCTCGCCGCATAGCCGCCCGTGCCGAGGAGCGCGATCCGCACCGGGGTCGCGACCCGGCGCGCGGGCGAAGCCGGTGTCGGGGGCGCCGCGGGCGGGACAGATTGGTCGGCGGACGGCGCGGAGTGGGCACCGGCCGGCGGCGCCGCGGCGGGCGCCGGGCCCCAGACAGTGGGTTCCGCCGCGGCCTGCGCCGCCGCATGGCGAAAGATCAACCCCAGGCTCGCGAGCGTCCCCTGGCGCAGGGCGAGATAGGCCTCGGCCGCCGCCGAGAAGTCGCGCAGCGTGTGCGTGACCGCGTCGAGCCGCACGCGGCCCGCGGCCAGCAGCGCGAGCCAGGCGCACATGTTGCGGTTCTCGCTCCAGCGCACGTGTGCGTAGGGGTAGTCGCGCCCCTCTTCCTCATAGCTCGGATCGTAGCGGCCGGGACCGTAGGAGGTCGAAAGGCGGATCTCGAGCTCGCGTTCGTAAGCGACGGCGCGCGGCATGCGTACCGGCGTGTCGCCGAGCAAGACGAGGCGCCCGGCGCGGCGCGTCGCGCCCGCACCCGCCTCGGTCGCCGTCGCTGAGCCCGCGGCGGCGACGATCACCTGGTCGGCGCCCCGCCCGCCAGTCGCCGCCAGCGTGGCCGCGGCGACGGCGTCGATCGACTCCACCGCCAAGACCTCGATCGCGGCCGCGGGGGGCAAGCCGTCAGACGCCGCGGCACTTGTCTCGCCGGCGGCCGCACGCAACTCTCCCGCCGCCTGGGCGCGACGATCGGCGCGCGGATCCCAGCCGAGCACGCGGCAGCCGGCGGCGAGCAGGATGCGCGCCGTCAACTGGCCGATCAGGCCGAGGCCGAGCACGAGAACCGTCTCGCCGATGCGCGCCTCGGCGCGGCGCACCGCCTGGAGCGCGATCGCACCGATCGCGACCGTGGCCGCCGGTGCGAGCGGCAGCTCGCGCGGCACGGGCACGGTCAGGTTGACCGGCACGGCGACCGCATCGGCGTGCAGCGCGTAGCCGGCGCCGGCGACGGCGACGCGGTCGCCGGGGGCAAAGCGTGTCACCCCTTCACCGACGGCGCGCACCACGCCGGCGGCCGAGTAGCCGGGGATCAGCCACGCCTGGCGGCGCTCGGCGAGGCGGCCGACGCGGCGGCGGATGTCGTCGAAGTCGCGCGCCCGCAGCGCGCGCCAGAGACGATCGACGCGATGGCGTTTCTCGAGCGCGAGCGAGACCAGCGAGCGGCCGCTCTGTTCGAGCAACTGGCCTTCCGTCCCGGGGCTGACGGCCGAGTAGTGCACGTCGACCTGCACCCGCCCCGGCGCAAGCCCGGGCCCGCAGGTCTCGTCCAGAACGGGTCGTCCCCCTCGGAAGAAGAGCGCCTTCATTCCCTCTACCTTTGTGGTCGCGGCGGCGGCACGGGCGTTTCTCCCGCAGCCCGGCGCCGGTCCGGTACCGGTCTAGCGCCCGGGCGCGAGGAAGTGCAGCGCCGTCAGCCAGCGATGCGGCAACGGCCCGGTTTGCGTTGCTTCGAGCACGCAGACCGCTTCGCGATCTCCGTAGCGGCGCGCCGCATACCCGCGCCGAATCTGCCAGAGCGCTTCGCGCGGGCGCAACAGCAGAAAGCGCATCTCGCCGCCGGCGATCGCCACGCGACACTCGCTCCCATGGCGTTCGGCCGTGCTGCCGCGCGGCAAATCGCCCCCGCCGGTGGGGGCGTGCGGATCACCGTCGCCCAGCAGGCGCGCGGCGAGGCCGGGGGCGAGCACAAAGCGGATCACCGTCGTGTGCTCGCGCTGCGGGTCGCCGTCTGCGCCGCGGCGCCCCTCGGTGCCGACCGGCACGAAGACGACGTCCTCGAGGCACAGCCCGCGCAGCCGCCACGAAATCCGCCGCGTGTGCTGGTAGCCGGCCCAGACGTCGTCCCAGCTGCGGCGCAGCGTCTCGCGGTCGGCGCCGGGCGTGCGGTTGCCCCACCAGACTTCCTGCGGCACGGCGTCGACGAAGCCGCCGTGCCAGGCACACAGGCGCAGCGGCTCGCGCTGGAACTGATCGACGCCGCCGGGCACAGTCGCCGGTCCCTCGAAGATCGCCTCGGTCTTCAACGGACTCTGCTCGAGCGCGTCGAGCTGTACCGTCGTGTGCGCTGCGGTCGCGCGCAGTTGGTGGCGCAACTCGCGGTCGCAGCCATACCCGCCCGTGCCCGGATCGATCAAGAGCGCCTGCCCGGCGACGTCGAGCGTGACCGAGAGCAGATCGTTGTGCCCGTGCGTCGGCATCCACCCCTCGCGCGCGCCGCGTGAGATGAGCACGCCCTCGAACGGGCCGACGGAGAAGCGCGTGTGCCCTTTGCCGCGGTGTTCCCAGAAGTGCGCTTCCTCCTCGCGCCGCTGGGCCGCTTCCTGCACATCGGCGTGCACGCGCGGCTGCTGCGGTCGGTCCGCCAGCAGCGCGCCCAGCCAGAACGCCTCTTCGCGCGTCCCGGCCTGCATCCGCAGGCCGAGCGTCCGCAGCCAAGCGGCGGCGACTTGGAGCGCCGGTTCGGGATCGAACGGGTCGCGCGCGACGTAGGCCCGGAAACCGAACGGCGGGAAGAAGGACTCATCGCCATCGCCGACAAACGGCAGTCCGCTGGGGAGACAGGCGTCGCGCACGTGTTGCGCCATCCGCTTGATCGGCCGGCGCAACGGCTCGGCGGTGTCGGTGCCGTCCTGATCGAGCGCCAGCGCGCCGACGAGCGCCGCTTCCAGCACGTAGCGCTCGTAGAGCAGCGACGCCTCCGCGTGCGCGCCACCGATCAGGACCTGTTCCTGCAGGCAGGCGGCAAGCCCCTCGGCCGCCTGCGCCAGCCAGCGCTGCCCGCAGTCGTAGCGCGCGAAGAAGCGCCCGAGAACCGCCAGCCCGGCGTAGTCGCTCGTCGTGTGATTCGTTGTGAAACCATACGGATGGCGCTCGATGTGCTGCTCGAGAAAGAGGCCGTGCAACAGCAGCAAGCGCATCAGGCGTTCGCGCCAGGCCGCGCTCAACGCGCGCGCGCCGCGAAAGAACTCGAGTGAGAAGATCAGTGCCGCCGCGCGCAGGGCGACTTCCATGCCGACCGCCCAGTGCACGCCGCGGTAGGGCGGGTTGCCGCGCTCGAAGCTCTCGACGTGGCGCAGGAAGGCCTCGACGTAGGCGGGATCTTGCGTCGCGATCCAGGCGCGCCCGAGGAGCAGCGCATGATGGAAGCGCCCCATCTCCCACTGCATCCGCACGTCGCCCGAACGCCGCGGCTGATCGAGCTTGAGGAAGGCGCGCGAGCGCCGCGGCCAGGGCTTGGCGCGCAGTGGATCGCGATGCCACTGGTCGGGGTGGTCGAAGCGATAGACGTGCCCGAAGAGCCGCGCCCGATCCCGGCGCGCGTCCCCCGCCTCCATCACCGCCTGCTCGCTCCATTCCGGATGCGCCCGGCGCCAGTCCTCGAGCTGCGCGGCCGGCGCGACGCGCCAGACCATCCCGGCGCGCGCGTGCGGGTCGCGGCCCGGGTCCTCGGCCAGCCGGGCGGCAGCCGCGCGCAGTTCGCGCGCGCTCAAGGGCTGCCGGCGCTTGAGCGCCTGCAGCTGACGCGCGTCGCTCCAGGCGCCGCGCACGGCGCCGAACTCGCGTCCGATGCGGCCGCGCGTCCGGGACCAGAGCGAGCGGTCGGGGCCGCGCGGCGCAGGGGGAGTCGTTGGGGCCATGGGTTGCGTACTCACCGCTAGTTGTTGCTGACGGCGGTGTCGACGACGAGGTAGATCGTCACGATCTGGGTCGTGACCTGGATGACATCCTTGAACAGCGCCCAGTAGTCGCGTTCCGGCTTCTCGGGGACCCAGATCGTGTCGCCCGCTTCGAGCTCGCTGACTTCCCCGAGGGATACCCATTCTCCCGTCGCCGCGCGGATGACGCGCGTCTTGCCGCGATCCGCCTTCTCGGCGTAGCCGCCCGCACGCGCGAGGTAGTCCTCGGCACTCAGCTCTTCTTCGAAGATCACGTTGCCGGGCGAGGCGACCATCCCGAGCACGCTGACGAAATCGCGCAGCTTCGGGATCGACACCAGGTCGCCATGCCGCAGGCGCAAGTCCTGGCTCGTGTCGCCCTCTTCGAGCAAGGCGTGGAAGTCGACGATCATCAAGCCCCGGTTCTCGCGCGAGCGCAGTTTGAAGTACTCGTACTCATCTTCGGTCATGTCGGCGGCGGGGATCTTCTTCAGGCGTTCGAACTCCTTGTCCTCGAGCCGCACCGCCTCGCGCCGGATCAAGGTCGCTTCCCGCAGAAAGGCCTCGTCGGTCACGCCGCCGGCGCGGCGGATGACGTCGGAGAGCCGCGTCTCGCCCTCGTTGATCGGATACTTGCCCGGATAGACGACCTCGCCCTCGATCTCGACCAGACGCTTGATGCGATATTCGGGAATCGCGCGCACGAAGATGATGTCGTCGGGCGCGAGCGCGAAGTCGGCGAAGATGTGCGCCGGCGCCCCGCGGTCGGCAAGATCGCGCACCGGAAAGCGCCCGATCACCGGGGGCACGTGCTGCGCATCGCGTGCGCGGGCGGGCACGATCCCGCCGCCGGCGATCACGAAGAAGCGCACCGGATGGCGATCCGGGCCGAGATAGCGCGCCACCTCGATCGTGTCGGGAAAGGCATCCGCCGCCAGACCGCCGGCAAAGCTCACGGCATCGCTGAAGCGATCGCCGCTCAGATACTCGAACGTGCCCGGGTCGTTGACCGCGCCCTGCACCGAGAAGCGCTGGCGCGCATAGGGAACGTAGACGATGTCGCCGTCTTGCAGACGCGGGTTGTTGACGTCGATCCCGCGACGCAGGAAGGCGAAGAGATCGGCGTGCGTGCGCACCGAGTCGCCCGCCATGACGAGGATGTTGCGCTGACTCGCGCTCGGCAGGAAGTCGCCCGCCCAGCCGACGCTGGCCGAGACGCGGTCGGCCCCGGTGGCAAGATAGGTCCCCGGATAGGTGACCTGCCCGAGCACGTGAACCTGGAACCGCCGCAGCCCGATCAGCGAGATCGTGATCTCAACGTCATGGAAGTGCGTCAAGAGCGCCTGGCGGATGCGCTCGCGCGCCTCTCTTAATGTTACCCCGTCGACCGCGAGCTCGCCGACGGAGGGGACGATCACCGTGCCCTCCATCGTGACGACGAGCGGATAGCTGATCGGCGAGGGCCCCCAGATGCCGACCGCCAGACTGTCGCCGGGCCCGACGCGATAGTCCCCGCCGAGCGCGCCCTCGAGCCCCGCGCCCGCGCCGGCGAGCGCGATGCGTCGCGCCGCCTCACCCTCGCTCCCGCTTCCGGCCGCCGTTCCGACGTGCCCCAGCGAGCGGCCGCTCAGGGGGGAAGCCCCGCTGCGTTCGGGCAGCGACTGGGCGCCGGCCGCCAGCGCGTGGCACGCCAGGAGCAGGGCGACGGTGAGGAGTGCCAGACCCGCCCGCACCCCGAGCGGCGCGCCGGCGGGGCGAGGCCTTCCGGCCGCTTCCGACGTACGGACGCAACGACGCGTACGCGCGCGCGCGCGCGCGCCAAACGTGCGAGGAACTCGTTTGCTTGACTGGAATTGCACGACCACGGCGCGCAGTCTAGTCCAGAGCCGGAAGCGGGGTCAATCGACAACGGGAACGCCTCAACGCTTGCCGTCCCCACGCTCGTCGACGACCTGCTTGTAGAGGTTCAGCAGTTCGCGCGCCCGCACGCGCAACTCGTACTCGGCAAGAACTTTTGCCCGCCCCTCCGCCAAGCGGTAGTCCCGCCCGGCGAGCGCGCGGGCGACCGCGGCGGTCAGCGCGGCGGCATCGCCCGGGGCGACGATCTCGCCGGTCACGCCGGCGTCGATCAGCTCGGCGCAACTGCCGACGTCGGCCGCCACGACCGGCCGCTCGGTCGCCAGCGCTTCGAGCACCGTCACCGGCGTCCCTTCCGTCCGACTCGGCAGCACCAGCAGATCGCACGCTTGCAGCCAGAGCGGGATCTCGGGGTGCGGGCGGATGCCGCGCACGTGGCAGTTGGGGAGGGCCAA
>Ga0180435_10005969_pt1 | contig 11742 bp, 9 predicted proteins | sample SS_ome_3_FD_132467 | JGI IMG/M metagenome (GOLD analysis project Ga0180435, IMG submission 132467) | Hypersaline lake sediment archaeal communities from the Salton Sea, California, USA - SS_3_S_1 metaG | ecosystem: Environmental > Aquatic > Non-marine Saline and Alkaline > Hypersaline > Sediment...
AAAAGGTTTTGGTGTAAAAACGGACAAAGATGCTTATAACCGCCCTGCAGCAGGCATCATTCAGTGGGTGAATACGCAAGCTTACCTATCTTTATGTGTAACTGGTCAGTCTCCACATTCCTATAACTGAAAACTATCTTCTCCTCAACATTCATGTTGGTAAGGTTCTGGCACTCGAACGTGTAGACTGTCTGCTTGTTCGCCAGCATCACGTTCAGGTTACCGTAAGGGTTGCCATCAGTAGTGTTAGCGCTTGAGTTACAGGTACCTGTCACGTTCGCTGTTATGTTACCTACAGCGAAACCGAACTCATTCACTACAGATATCTTCAGGAGGGTCTCTTCCACATCGACCCCCAGGCAATCCAGACCTGAAAGGATAGTACAATCAGTAGGAAGAAGATAATCCGCGTTCGATATGTTATGGTACATTGCAACACCGCCGAGCATTATTACCGAAATCAGTATCCACCCGTAAGTGTGAATATACTCCATGGCCACCTGCCCTTTCCTAGAACTCCTGAGCGCCCTCATATCACATAATCCTCCAGCATGTAACGCTCTATACGCGTGAGGTTACCCATACCCGTCTCGTTGTCTATCCTAAAACCTGACCAGTTCGCGACCTGCCAGACCTGGATGCCGTTGTCACACTGCCAATATATGCTGTCGATAGCACTGGTCTCAGTAGGGCACGCATGGTAAGGAGATACCTCTGCCTTGTCCACAAAACTCTCTATCCCATAAGTACTATTGGTAAGGTTGTTCTCGAAACGCATCAGGAAGCTCGGAGCTCCTGTGAAGTTCGCGTACATAGTGCTGCTAACATGATCCCGTATGTTCGTCGTGTTGGTCGCTACGCCAGTGAAATTACCTTCATAGACAGTAGTGTTGATACGCTTCACGACATTATTGCTGGTGTAGACAGCATAAGAAGGATCCTCAAAGCCTAAAACAGATATGTCCGCGTATATCTCCTTCTGCTGATTCCAACTAGCTGTCGACTTAAGGTCAGAAAGGTTAAGATCCCCAATCAACCACACACGGACAGTCCAGGGATCTACATGAGAGATGTTCACACCAGTAACGTTCAGAGATAGGTTTATTCCCACAGCGTTCGCCTCTTCACCTATCCTTGTTATCCAGTAAGGGAAAGTGTTGTTAACCATAACACTGCTGTTCTGGCCGTCGATAGTCCCGTCCATGAAAAGCTCCTCGAAGGAATCCTCGGTGCTCGTCACAAAAGTCCCTGTGTTCGCGACCTCATCCTCAATACCTATCAGTGCCCTGAAGCCTGCGATATATATCGCATTCTCCATGTCAGTATCGACCTCCTGCAGGAACCGGTTCATGCTGTCAACCCTTGACTCTATAACCGCAGACTTCTCCTGTAACGTGTATGAATATGTTACACTATAGGAGAAGAGTATAAGACCCAGGAGGCTTACCGCTATCAGAGTGAAAAATATCCCTTTCCTGCTCTTCTTGACCCTGCCCAGGATCAGTTCCATACCCTCACCTCAATCACAGCAGGACCCCACATCGAAGGCACATCAGACATCGAAGTGTTGTCAAGAACGAGATCCGATACGTTGACAAAAGAACCCATAACATCCTGAAGCCTGTCGATCGCATCATTATTCGCCTCCCCTACAGTCCCGAAGACGCTGCCGTAACCTACAAAAGAAGGCACGTAGAAACCATACTCTACCGTCGATTCCCCCCTGATGTCGTTTCCACTAGTCTCATCAAGCCGGATATAGTTCGTCACCAGCTCAGAGACATCAAGGTAGCTGTCAGGGATGAAAACATCAGTAGGTACCGCCCTTGATGCAGGCGACTCGAACACCATGTTCCCCGGAGGGAATCCGGTATCTCCATACACCCTGGTTATGTACGAATACTGCTCAGCCACGTGAGCATAGACGCTGCTTATGGCCTCTGCCTCAGAAGGGAAAGAGAAACTGGTGTCCTTTGTAGGGTCAGGGGATCCACCGAAAGACTGGACCCGACGTATATCAACAACACCGTAAGGCAGGGCAGGCGTGAGTGAATAGTTCAGCTCCACAAAAGAAGAATTGTCAGGATCAGAGAACGGGTCAGAGTATATCACAGTATCCCCATCCCCCCCGACAGTATCTCCATAATTGTTCACGTAGAGCGCCACGACATTCGTGCCTGTAACCACCTCCCCGGAAATGTCAAAAGACCCTGTCCAGTTATAGTCGGCGCCGCAGGCAGCGCCATAAGACAAGCAGTCGTTTATGTCATTGGAATCCCCAGTATCCTTCTGGTAGAACACAGTGTCAGAATTCACGTACACCCTGAAATCCCAAGCATCATTATACCACCACCACACCCGGTCCTGGAGGTCATTCACCTCCTGCAGGTTCAGGTATAGAACAGCAGAGACATTAGTGGCACCATCAGGGACGTGGAACGGAAGCATCGACCAGGCACCAGACCCGTCACCGCTCGCCTCAACACTCCTTATGTTGTCGAAGAAAATCCTGTTACTATGTTCTGTCGTGAGGTACGAAACATCCTCTGTGACATTATAGTTTATGGCAAGATACATCCCAGGATGAAGATGCGCATTATAGCCGTTGTTCCATATCTGGAGCACAACATTATTGGTCCCGGAATTCACACAACCAGTCACATCCTGGATATCGAAAAGACCTTCCTCTCCAGCATCGAAATTCAGGTCATCCCTGTCCAGCACGCACGTCCCGTTGTTGATGTCGATCACGCTCCAGTCACTGCCACCATCCTCCAGATGGAGAGAGATGTAGAAAGTTACGTTATTTATGCTTGCAGAAGAGCTGACATTGAACCATTTCGTTATGTACAGGAAACCCTTGTTAGCATCGGTCCCATCCCATCCAGAACCTTCCGGGGAGAAAGAGATTATCTGGTTCGTGATCTTCGAAATGCTCGTGGCCCTCGCCTTCGCCACGAAGCCCTTGATAGGCTTTGACTTCTGGATGCCAGATATTATCTTCTTCGACGAGACCAGCGAGTTAGTGACAGGATTTATACGCGTGTAGATGGTCTCATTATCTATAGCGATAGAATAACCAAATATCCCTGAAACCATCCCCTCACTCACGTTCTGCGCAAACTCATTTGCAAGGTCAAGATAATCGTCAGCCCAGAACTCCCCCATCTGGACCAGCAGCGTATTGTTCACATCCTTTATAGAACCGTTCGTCACGAGAGCATCTATATATGTGTTGTTCATCTCATGCACCTGCAGCTCACCAAGAATGTTCATCAGGTCCTGTGACATGTGATTTATCAGCGTGCGCGGCTGCTCGCTGACATAAGATGAAGTTATCAACAGGAGACCCCCTATCATTATCAATGCGGCGATGAGCGCATCTATCGTGAAGAACAATGCACGTCTTGAAACCCTTTTCTGTCCCATCATGTCTGATAGATACTTAGCACCAGCTTTACCGGCTTTCCCTCATATATCAGCAGTCGTGTGTTCTGTACAAGGTAATCCGAAGCGTTCCACTCTATACACCCTGCTCCAGGGTCTGCACATATCTTATTGAATCGCGTGCCGTTAAGATACTCGAGATAAAAGTAATAGTCCTTCGTAGTATGGAGATACCCCCTCCTCTCCTCATAACCCCATGAGTTGAAAGCCGCAAGCTTCTGCTGATCTATCCGGTAGTCCCTGCCGGTAAGTCCCACAGTGCTCACGTTTGCAGCAGTCCAGTTAGAGGGGTAACCCTCTGTTATCATATAGCCTGATATGGATTTTGACTCGGAGATAAGATAGTTAACCAATGTATCATCACTGTAGTCAGAATGCTCCACGTAATAGAAATAAGTCACTATCACTATGCTGAATATAAGAACACCTATTATGAAATCAGTATACCACACCTGGCCTTTTCTGTTCATACGTTGACCTCCACCACACCGTCAACCTTCCTGATCACGTTGTTTCCCTTGCTAACGTTCCCATCATAAGGAGGTACACTCACAGTATACTCAGCATTCGCGCTCGAGAACTCCAGGAAACCGTTCTCCCTGCTGATGTTGTACTCAAGCCCGTCAAGAGTGAGCGGTATGAAGAACGCGCGCTGGTATCCATCATCAAGCGCGACAGCGAGGTTAAGCTCAGCCTTTACGCTCAGTGCTACGTCCTTGAGCTTGAAGTAATCAGTATCTGTCTGCACCTCGGTGAAATTGTCGCGAACAAATACCGTGAACACTATCAGGGCAGTGAATAGCACCGCCACAAGGATGACAAACTCGAAAGCTACCTGCGCACTACGCGCACCATTAATCCTCGATCCAGACATAGTTGCCCATCGACCTCACATTTATGTTATGATAACCGGCATGGGTGTCAAGACTACCCTGGACAGGGACAGGCGTGTAGATGACGATATGGTCATCGCCCTCCTTGGTGTGGATGATGAACAGTATCTCGTTGTTGCCTATCGTGATATTATTGATGTTCTTAGGGAAGTAAGAACGTATCTTGGTCCTGGAAGGCTCGCCCAGATAGTACATGGACTCAGCAGCATCACCTATCTTCAGGCCTATCTTCTGCACCTGGTTGGATATTATCTCATCCTCTGTACGGTCAGCATAAGTGTAGAATATCAGCATCATAGGAATGACAAGCACAACGACAAAACCGACTATCACAAGATACTCCATAGAGACCTGTGCCTTGTTTGTCCGTATGACTATCCTATCCACCTCTTTTTATATTCTGCAAGCTAATATAAACAAGAATCAAGAGAAGATGAGTATTTAAAGGTAACGCCTCAAACCCTCCTTAAACACACAAATAAGCTAAGCCACGACCGTCGTTGCCTGCTAAGCATGCCATCTCTTCTATCCATAATCAATCAATAACCAGGCCTTCGGCAAAACTAAACATCAGGATTATCGCATGCGTGGCAACGATGAGAGCTTTTCCGACTTCGTGAGGAAAAGCGAAATAGGGCGTGGCTTAGCGACAAAAAAGGCTCTGTAGCTGCTTAGAAACTCAAAAACATTAATAAATCATCACTCAACCCATACCGACCATGACAGAACTATGCGGGATCGATGAGGCAGGACGAGGACCGGTTATCGGGCCATTGGTAACAGCAGGCGTTGTCATCGACGCGCACGATGAAGACAAGTTCAAGTCGTTGGGGGTGAAGGACTCCAAGCTCATACCTCCTGAGAAAAGGGAAAAACTTTTCGACCTTGTCAAGTCAATGGTGAAAAGATACGAGATAGTCGTGCTGTATCCGAAGGACATCGACGCCGCGCTGATAGACCCTGACACCAACCTCAACTGGCTGGAAGCAGACACCAACGCAGAGATCATAAACAAGCTGAAGCCGGAGAAAGCGATAGTAGACTGCCCTTCCAACAACATCGAGGAGTATTCTGACTACATCAAGAAAAAGCTGAACGTGGATTGTGAGCTGGTCGCAGAGCATAAAGCTGACCTCAACCATCTGGTAGTGGGGGCCGCTTCAATATTAGCCAAGGTGACAAGGGATAGGATGATCGAAGACATCAAGAAGAAAGTGGGCTGCGATATCGGGAGCGGGTATCCTTCCGACCCTAAGACAAAAGAGTTTATTTCTGAAAATTATGACAAGCATCCAGAAATATTCAGGAAGAGCTGGCAGACATACAAGAACGTCGTCGCATCCAAACAGCAGAAGGGATTGGACGAGTTCTGATAACTCCTGAGCACACATAAACAAGTTCTACAGCGCCTAAAACCTTTGATTTGTGTGGTTTCTTTTATTAACAGAAAACGACGACCCGTAGCAAGCTACTAGGGTCGTCGATGTTGATTTTCTCCCGTCGCAAGCGACGGTTTAAAAATCAACAATAAAAACCTTTAAATACCAAATTCAAATCTTGTGAAGTCAGAGGTAGATTATTTTGGCTTTAAAACACGAAAATAAGGGGTTAGCTGGTTTCTATATGCTCTGGAAGGACGGTGCTCTCTAGATGACCCTGATAAACAAGATGGTGATGCACGGCTTCAAGAGCTTTGCGAAGCGCACTGAGATAGTGTTCGGGCCGAAATTCAACTGCGTGCTGGGGCCGAACGGTTCGGGAAAATCGAATATCCTTGACGCACTGTGCTTCGTGCTGGGCAAGTCGAGCGCCAAGTCCATGAGAGTAGAGAAGAGCGCGAACCTGATCTACAATGGAGGGAAGAGCAGGAAGGCAGCACCACAGGCAGAGGTCTCAATCTACTTCGACAACAGCAACGGCACCTTCCCCACGGAAGCGCGAGAGGTCAAGATCACCCGACTTGTGAAGAAGAACGGACAGGGAGTCTACAAGATAAACGATGAGACCAGAACCAGGGCGCAGATACTTGAACTTCTTGGGCTGGCGAAGATCAACCCAGACGGATACAACATCATACTCCAAGGAGACATCATAAAGCTCATAGACATGACACCCAACGAAAGACGCCAGATAATCGAAGAGATAGCAGGCATATCCGTCTATGAAGAAAAGAAACAGAAAGCCATGAACGAGCTCGACAGGGTAGAAGGCAGGCTGAAGGAAGCAGACATCGTGCTCACCGAAAGAGAGACGTATCTCAAGGAACTTAAGAAAGAGAGGAACCAGGCACAGAAATACAAGGAACTCGACTCCCGCATCACAGTCAACAAGGCCACTGCTTTACACAGGCAGATGCAGAAAAAGGACGCAGAGAAAGAAGAGCTCGACGAGAGAGTGACGAAGCACAAAGCAACACTAGACAAGGCCAACACGCAGGCAGACGAGCTCCGAAAGCAGATCGCAGACCTGAAGAAAAACATAGAAGACATCAACAAAGAGATAGAACAGAAAGGCGAGAAAGAACAGATAGACCTCCACAAACAGGTAGAGACGCTCAAGGTCGACATGGCCACATCCAAGTCCAGGCTAGAGACGTGCAAGGACGAGATAAATAAGATCAAGACCCGCAAGGACAACCTCGCAGAGAGCATGAAAGAAGTGGACTCAAAGATCGCTCAGGCGACCACTGACAAGAAAGACATCAAGAAGAACGTCGAGCTCCGCAAGAAGGAAGAGAAAGAGATCGACATGCGGCTCGACGCGTTCAGGAAGAAGAACAAGCTTGAGGACGCAGAAGGGATCGAGAAAGATATCGACGAGCTCGACAGGAAGGCAGAAGAGATAGAGAAGAAGACACAGGAGACACGGCAGAAACAGCAGGACCTTCTCCGAGAGAAGGACAAGATCGAGTTCCAGATACAGGCCATCGACGAGAAGATGGAGAAAGTGCTATCCATCGAGAAAGAGAACAAGGAACAGATACAGATACTCAAACAGAAGAAAGAAGAGTTCAAGAAATCATCCATGGAACTCTCGCAGCTGCAGGCAGAAGAGAGCAACATGGCAGCAGAGGTCGGCGACTCTCGCAGGAAATTGATGGATGCTCACGAGGAACTTTCAAAACTCAGTGCGCGACAGGCACAGATACACGAGAAACTCGGCTCCAACATGGCAGTCAAGAAGATACTCGAGAACAAGAAGAAGTTCAAAGGCGTGTACGGAACAGTGTCCGAGCTTGGCGAGGTTAATTCAAAGTACGCACTCGCGCTCGAGGTGGCAGCAGGCCCTAAGATAAAGAGCATCGTAGTCGATAATGACCGGGTGGCTGCTGAGTGCATATCATACCTGAAGAAGAACAGGCTCGGAATCGCAACGTTCCTGCCATTGAACAAAGTTAAGGGAAAGGACTCCTCCCACCTCACTGAATTTGTAGGGAAGCCAGGAGTGCACGGCAAGGCAGTAGACCTGATATCGTTTGATGCGAAGTTCAGCAACGTGTTCAAGTTCGTGTTCGAGAGCACGCTCGTGGTGCAGGACCTTGCTGTCGCACGGAAGCTCGGGATCGGCTCCGCAAAGATGGTCACGCTTGACGGCGACAAAGCAGAAGTCAGCGGCGCTATGACCGGCGGGTTCAGGCAGAAACGCGAAGGCCTGGGCTTCAGCGAGAAAGAGGTCTCTGACAACATCAAACGCTACGAGAAACTGCAGGCAGACATGGGCGAGAAGCTCGCCACACTTGAAGCCAAGAAGAAAGGCGCCGAAGAGAGGATCGTAAGGCTCAGGGAGCACAAAGCAGAGCTCGAAGGTGAGATAATCAAGATGGAGAAGTCCCTACACCTGGACTCAGGCGACATGGACGTCAACAAGAAGGTCAAGGCAGAGCTTAAGAAAAAGCTAGGGGATATCGAGAAGGAGCTGGATGCTGTGGTAGGCAGCGTGTCAGAGAAAAACAGGGAGCTCGCGTCAAACAAGATCAAAAGACAGGAACTGCGCGAGAAGATATCCAAACTCAGGAGCCCAACACTCATCGCAGAGCTCAACGCATTCGAGGAGAAGAAACGTGAAGTGCGCGAGATGGTGATCAAGCTCGAATCTGAGATGGGCAACATGGAAGTACAGCTGACAACCATGCTCATGCCAGAGAAAGAGAATATCAACAAGATACTCAAACAGCACGACAAGGAGACAGAAGCGTTCAAGACAGAGATAAAAGAGCTCAAGGATCTTCTCAGCGTCAAGGAGAAAGAGCTCAAGGAGAAAGAGAAGAAAGAGAAACAGTTCTACTCACAGTTCAAGGACCTGTTCAACACCAGGACCAAGCTCAGCGACAACGCGAGCAAGAAGGAATCACGCGTGTACTCGCTGAACGATGATGTCAGGAAGACCGAACACAAGATAAACAGCATCAATCTTGAATTGGCGCGCATCAATACCGAGCGAGAGGGAATGCAAAAAGAGGCTGAACAGTACGAAGGCGTCGAGATCGACCACGAGAAGACAGACCTCCAGCTTGCGCGAGAGATAAACCAGTTCGAGCGCATGGTAAACGACATGGGAGCTGTCAACATGAGAGCCTTAGAGATATTCGACACAGCAGAAAAGGAATACAAGGAGCTGCTGTCAAAGAAATCGATGCTCGAAAAAGAAAAGGGAGACGTCATTATGCTCATGGACGAGATAGAAGGCAAGAAGAAAGTGCTCTTCGTGAAGACTCTCGAAGCTTTGCAGGGAGAGTTCCAGAAGATATTCTCACAGCTGCTCACCAAAGGCGATGCTTCATTAGTGCTTGAGAACCCGGAGAACCCGTTCGACGGCGGACTCGTGATCAACGTCCGCCTGACAGGCACCAAGTTCCTGGATATACGTTCGCTTTCAGGCGGGGAAAAGACCATGACCGCGCTCGCGTTCTTATTTGCAGTGCAGGAGTATGACCCTGCATCATTCTACGTTCTTGACGAAGTGGATGCTGCGCTCGACAAGAAGAACTCTGAAAAGCTGGCAGAGCTGGTCAAGTCCTATACTGGCAAAGCGCAGTACATCATGATATCCCACAATGATGGAATCATCGCCGAGGCCCATACGCTTTATGGGATAAGCATGAATGAACATGGGATGAGCGACGTTGTCAGCCTGAAGATATAGAAAGTACAGAAAGGCTGGACTGATTCTATAATAAACTATTTAAATGGAGCCCACGTTGAGCTCTCTAAAAGAGGTGTGCCACATAGCTTCTGAACTCAAGATAGAACCCAACATGGGGGTAGCGTACCTGGTCAACCTGGTACTTGGAGCACTAATCGGGATCGCAGTGGTAGGAGGCGGGCTGGTGCTGACAAAGTACGTAATCGAGTTCAACCCAATCACCTTCCTTTTCGAGATGTTCGGGATACCCATACAGGCAGCGTACATGGCACTGGCTGTCGCGGTCGTGGTGTACGCAGTATTCCGCGTAAACGGCATGGAATCATACTCAGCAAAGTTCTCCGGAAATACACTGACTTACGCAAAAGAAAGCCTTCTCAAATCAACTGAAAAGACTTCTGTAAGCAACATCACAGGCGTGACATACAACACAATACCTCCATTCACTTTCGGAAACCTCGTTATATCCATCACAGGAGGAAAAGAAGACAAGATAGTAATCAAGTACGTGCTGGACGTCAAGAGGAAATCAGACGCTTTCAACATGGTCCTCAAAGGAGGCGAACAAGAGGACAGACCAGACGAAGAAGTAACCGAAGGTGATGCACAGCAGACACCAGAACAGATAAACTTCGAGGAAGAACTCATCGGATACATAGAAGACGAGATAGGACAAGGATACGGACTCGACCAGATAAAGAAAGACCTCCAAAAAGAAGGATACCCTCCAAAGGTCGTAAGCTTCGCCGCATCATACGTCGAGAAGCACAACAGGGTATCTGCGAAAGAAAAGGAGAAGAAAGTATCCAAGGATGATGCTTCCCATCACAAGAGACGGTTCCACGTACCAGTTATCTCCGTGGTAGTGCTCATAGCCGTGCTGATGGGAATATTCACGATGTTCGGCATCGGTGACGATGAGGACGGAAAGCCCAAAGAGATAGACATATTCCTGTATGACAACCTAGGGATACAGCATGACATTAACCGGATAACCGATTCAGAACAGCTATACTCTCGTGACGAGCTTGTCGACACACGAAGGGGAGACGCCATAATAGAAAGGCACTCCGACAACCCACTTTTCAGAGGGCTTGAAGCCAGCAAAATAGTGACAGGATTCAAGAAACGAGCAACACTCTTCACCATATCAGGCGAAGGCGGCGGAGAAAAGACACTTGTAGAGCTCAGGTTCCAGCCAGACAGGCCCACGACCATGCTCAAGGTCATCGAATCAGTACCTAAATCAGTCGCTACAAGCGACGAGATCACCCTCACAACAGGAGGAGTCATGGCAGAGAAAGACCCTGTCATGATATTCACATTCACAGACCTTGACCCGGAAAAAGCAGAGAAAGCCGTGTACGTAGTCGATAAAAGACTCGAAGAGTTCGACACGACCACATTCGCAGCAGAACAGACTATCTCGCTCGTAGAAGACCCTGTCGCAAGGGTATGCGGCGACGGGAAATGCGTAGTCGGAGAGAGCTACCTCAACTGCTGCGACGACTGCGGGTGCCTGCCAGGATTCGTATGCGAGCGCAGCGCTTGCGCGGTGGCTGAGAAAGACGAGTGCCGCAAGGATGCTGACTGCGATGATGGCGAGTACAGCACAAAGGATTCCTGTTCAGGCAAGCCCAAAACCTGCAGCCATGAACCTATAATCGAATGCGTCGCGGGCGACAGGTACTGCCCTGAAGGTTGTGTTTTCGAAGATGATGCAGACTGTCCGTTCGAAGAACCTGTCGAGCTCATGATACCTGAACAGCCTGAAGAACCGCCTGTGTTGCCAGAGAGCGACATACCACCCGAATCACCAGACATCCAAAACATAACCATAACACCAGATCAAGTGATGATAGGAGATGAGTTCCTGATAGAAGCGCGTGTGACAGACGCAAATGGCGACCTTAAGAGAGTGTGGGTAGAGGTCATGGAGCTCGCAGAAAGCCATGGAGAAGTCGCAGACCTGAACGACGAGGGAATGTACGGAGGCCTTGTGGCAGGTGACGACATTTATTCTATCATGGGCTATGTCAGCGATTATTATCTTACCGGCCAGTACCACACCAACATCTTTGCAGAGGACTGGTCAGGCAACAAGAAGAAAAGACAGGCGACGTTCGTGGTTAGTTAGAAACAATCCTTCACACAACTTACGCGGCCGTGGTTGCAGCCTTTCAACTGGTTTCATTCTCTTACAGGCGCGTGTATTGACCAGCCAGCTGAGAGTCACCATAATTGCTCTAGCGAGCAATTA
>Ga0180435_10005970_pt1 | contig 11738 bp, 7 predicted proteins | sample SS_ome_3_FD_132467 | JGI IMG/M metagenome (GOLD analysis project Ga0180435, IMG submission 132467) | Hypersaline lake sediment archaeal communities from the Salton Sea, California, USA - SS_3_S_1 metaG | ecosystem: Environmental > Aquatic > Non-marine Saline and Alkaline > Hypersaline > Sediment...
AACCGGGTCTGGTTCGCCACGAATCTACCCTTGATGATCAGCTGGCTGCCCTTGCCGAAACGGACGACGACGCCGGGAGAGACGGCCAGGGATGCTTCCCGTTCGACTGTCACGCTACCCGCCAACCGGTAGGGACTGCTTTCCGTGTTCCAGACCAGATCTTGGTGGATAGGGCCCTCGATGCGGGTTTCGACGGCGCCTGCGGGAGACAGCCAAAGGGTCGACATGAGGATCAACAGGAAAGCGCCCGTCCGGAATTGGGGGCGGCATTTATGGGCGAACCGATGGTTCATACACCTTCCTGTCGTCTTGCGTGAGTTGAAGGACCTCCTGGGCCAGGTCCATGTACTGTTGACCGGACCGACTGCTCTGATCGTAGTGAATGACCGGCATGCTCATGATCTGGGCTTCGCGAAGCTTATCGTCATAGTTGACAAGGGTTTTGAAGGTCTGGTCGTGGTAGATGCGTTGCAGTTTGCTGTAGATGACCTGGGATGCCGTGGCCCGATCATCGTACATGGTGATCAACATGCGGGCCGTAATGGCCGGATTGGTTTTTTGGCGAATCAGTTCGATCAGTTTCAGGATCTGGTCGACACCGTGGGTGGACAGGTAGTCGCACTGGGTCGGAATGATGGCCAGATCCGATGTCGTCAAAGCATTCAGGGTGAAGAACTCGATGGACGGCGGGGTGTCGATCAAAACATAGTCGAATCGTTCCCGAAGGAGATTCAGCCGGTCCCGCAGGATGTATTCATAGTCGGGTGCTCCGAAATAGGTCTTGTTGAGGAGAACCATGTTTTTGTTGGAAGGCAAAAGGTGGAGGCCGCTAAAATCGGTCTCGATGATAAACTTATCGGGGTTTTCCTGCGGCGGTGCCTGGAGCATGTCGTAAAACGATAATTTGTTCTGGTAACCCAGTGAAATCGTCAGGTTGGACTGAACATCGAAATCGATCAGCAGCACCCGTTTGCGCAGCAGCGCCAGGGAAATACCCAGGTTGAGGCATGTCGTCGTTTTGGCCACGCCGCCTTTCTGGTTGCTGATCGATAGAATGGGGGCGGCGGGTTTGCGCGATTCGGGTTTGGCTGCTTGGGGGGCGGAGGCGTCCATCAAGGGGGGGGCCACGGCTGTTGTCGGGACGGGTTCGACCGCAGCAGGCTTGCTGGCAGAGAAAACATGGCGGCATCGGGAGCACCGGGCTTTGAAGTGCTGCGCCTTGATTCGGCTCTCATCCAGCTTGAATCGGCTCTGGCATTTTTCGCAAACGACAATCATGGTGGCTCCTTTGAGATGCTTTCGGCCTGATTCAGGTCATGATAGAAGCGATGGCCTGGGGCAGTTTGATTTCATCCAGGACAATGTCTACCGCTCCCCTCTGAATGGCGTTGTGGGTCAAGTTGGGATAGACGCAGCACTGGGTGTCCTGCGCCAGGGTGACACCCTCAGATTCCCTGATATGGGCGAAACCCCGGGCACCATCTTCGCCGATGCCGGTCAGCAAAACCCCGATGGTGTTCTGGTGAAACGTTTCCGCGGCCGAAGAAAAAAGCAGATCGAGCGGTGCCGCTGTGCCGGCGACCTGTTTCAGGCAGGCGTTGCCGTCGGTCGTCGCCTGGATGCGGAAGGGCTTTTCGTAGGAACTGATGTAACAGGTGCCCTGTTCGATGGCCATGTCATCTTCGGCCACGCGAACCCGCCAGGGCACGCTGGCATCGAACTGCGCGGCAAAGGCCGTAATGATCTTGGGCGATATCTCCTGGATGACCACGACCGCCGCCGGCAAGCGCGGCGGAAGATTGCTCAGCAGGCGAATGACCGTGTTGGGGCCGCTCAAGGTGGTGCCAAGCGTCAGCAGATAGTCGAGCTGCTGGTAGCCATAACGGGCCGACAGGCGTTCGTTGATATCCCAGTTCATCAGGCGGACCCGCCGGATATTGGCGAGGTTGACAGAGCTGGCCAGCTTGATGCGGTCGATCAACTGGCGCTGGGATTTTTCGATGTCCGTTGAAACGGCCCCCGAGGGTTTGGGAATAAAATCGACGACACCGAGGCGCAAGGCATCAAATGTGATGGCCCCGTCAGTGAACAGCGAGCTCAGGACCACGATGGGGACGGGCGACTCGATCATGATGTGGCGGATACCTGTGAGCCCGTCCATTACGGGCATATCGATATCCAGCGTGATCACATCCGGGTTCAGTTTTTTGATGGCTTCCAGTCCTTCCAGACCGTTTCGGGCGGTTCCAACCACTTCGATGCCGGAATCACGGCCCAGCACATCGGCGATGGCCTTGCGCATGAATGCGGCATCATCGACGATCAGGACTTTGATCTTTTCTCCCATGAAGGCTCCCTCAATGATTCCTAACAACGTTGCGTGTCCGCTGATGGGAAACCGATGGCGATAGGCGGCGGTTTCCATTACCGGCAGATCGATTTTCAGTCAAAAACAGTTTCACCTGCCCACGACCGGATGTGCGTGACGATATCCTCCGGGGGGGCGATGGTGGTATCAAGTCCGGCATCAATAACCGACACGATCGGCTCCGGCATCATGCAGGTCGCTGGATCCTGAACCAAGACATGTCCGCCCTGCTCCCTTATATAGCGCAGGCCTTCGAGATTACCCCTCTCCGCGCCGGACAGCAGGGTAACCATCAGGCTCCCGGGAAAACAGTCCGCCGCTGAACAGATGAAAAGATCGAAATAGCTGGCAACGTGACCCGTGCCCGCCCGGTGCTCCGGCATCTCCACGACCATCTCCCGGTGTGTTGACACCGTGCGCAGGGCTTTTCCGGGAGTTCCCAGATAACAGCAACCGGTCCGCAGGGGGGCACCGCTTACCAGAGGGGTGACCTTAAAAGCGCTTTTTTCATCAACAATGGCGGCAAGGGCCGGGAGGAATGTCGGTGGAATGGTCTGCAGGACGACCACGGCCAGGTTGTGCACATCCGGTATACGGGACAGCAACTGGATGAGATCGCCGTGGCCACTGCAGCCGGTAGAGATAACGACGAGCTGATCGGAAGGTGAGGGGTCCAGGTGATGGTCGCCATCGGCTGAAGACAAGCCGGTTGTTGACCGGTATCGCCGGAAATTTTTAATGGCAGCCCGGGCGGCCTGGCTTATCCGATCCACAATTTTTTGTTGCTGCAGCAACAGGTTTTTATTTTTAACCGGCTTTGCCATGAAGTCCACGGCACCCAGGTCGAGGAAGCGGAAAACGGACTCCGGTGATCCGCTGCCGACGTTGCTCATCACGACAACCGGGCAGGGTGTCCGGATCATGATATGTTTCAAGGCGGTGCTGCCGTCCATGACCGGCATGTTGACATCCAAAAGGATCAGGTCCGGGAAGAGGCTCTGGGTCAGCTCCAGCGCATCCTGGCCGTTGCTGGCCGTGCCCACCACCTCGATATCGCCCGTGGCGGTCAACATGCTGGATAGTATTTTCACCATGAGGGTGGAATCGTCCACCAAAAGGACCTTGAGGCGTTCATCCGACGTGGCGACCATCCCATCGTCGGTCAGCGGCATCGCGTCCGGGTCATCCGCGTCCTCTTCTTCGTCAGCACGCCGGGCAGCTTCCATCAAGAGGAATTCATGGCTTTTGTCGACCGTGTGGTCACCATCGTGGGTGGCATCGATCGTCTCGAAACTGCCGCTGGCCCATCCCAGAATGGTATAAAACGCCTCTTCGCCTGTGGTGACGCCGCACACGGCATGCACGACGTCGCCGTCTTCAATATAGATGATACCCTGGTGCGGGCTTTTGGCGACGCGGATGGCGATGGTGGCCATCGAAAGACAGCACATCTGTATGAGGTCGTTGATCTGGATGTTTTTGAGGGTGCCGGCAAAACCCTTATCGCTCTGGCTGGACTGTTCGGAGAGCTGGCGACAAAGGGCTTCGGCATCGACGGGGCGCTGCAGAATCCTTACCCGCAGGTCTTCCGGAATCTGAGATGCCAGGGATGGGTCATGCTCGGGCAGCAGAGCGATGATGTCGATTTGGGGATACCCGGCTCGAATTTCTCTCAGCAGATGGTCGCCAACCGTTTCAGCGGTTTCCACCGCAATCAGGACGGCAAAAATGTCATCCTGGGTCAGTACCGTCAATGCTTCCTGGAGGTTGCCGGCGGTGCGCACACCATAGGGCATCGTATCCCCGCTGGGGGAAACCGTCAGGGACTCGCGCAGGCCGGGCGGCAGGTTGACGAAAAGTGCTTTTGAAATGCCGGCAGTCATCATATGAAAACCCTGCATCGGGTTGAAATAAAGGCTAATCGCTATCGTCGTAAGGTTTGCAATCGTCCCCCGGTCATATCTTGTCTTGTGATAGAGCCGTCGGAGTTGGTCAAAAGGTTTCTAAAGGGGCGCGGCAACCTGCTTGCGCTGCGCCTGGCGGTCAATGGATAAATTGACCAGTTCATAAATATCCAGAATCAGTGAAATGCGGCCATCACCCAGGATGGTGGCGCCGGAGAAACCGCTTTTTTCCTGGAGATAGTCCTCCAGCGGTTTGATGACCACTTCCTCCTGCCCCAGCAAGGCGTCCACAACCAGGCCGACCCGTTTCATACCGGTGCTGACGACCACCACAAAGGCCCGGCCGTCATCCGATACCCGGGCCGGCATGTTGAAGAGATCGGCCAGACGGACGAGCGGCAGGGTGCTTTCGCGCAACTGCATGACTTCCACGCCTTCGATGGTCGAAAGATCCTGATAGGCGATGCGGATCGTTTCCTCCACCGTTGACAGCGGGATCGTAAAGAGCTCGCTGCGTACCGACACCAATAACGCCGGTATGATGGCCAATGTCAGGGGGATCTTGATCCGAAATCGTGTACCGTGCCCCGGGTTGGTGTCGATTTCGATGGTACCGTTCAGTTTTTCGATATTTTGTTTGACCACGTCCATGCCCACGCCGCGCCCCGATGTGTGGGTGATTTCGGCTGCTGTGGAGAAGCCGGGTTGCATGATCAAACCCGTGATTTCTTTCAAGGACATGCGTTCGATCTCATCCCGGGAAGCGAACTTTCCGCTGACGGCTTTCGCCTTGATCCGTTCGATATCGAGGCCCCGTCCGTCGTCGGCTATTTCGATCACGACATGATTACCCTCGTGGTAAGCCTCAAGATGAATCGTGCCCGTTTCGGATTTGCCATGGCGTTGACGTTCGGCTGAAGATTCGATGCCGTGATCGACGGCATTGCGAATAATATGGATCAATGGATCGGAAATCGCTTCGATGACCATTTTATCGAGTTCGGTTTCTTCACCCTTGATATCCAGCTTAACGTTTTTGTCGCTGTCGCGGACCAGGTCGAATACAAGGCGTGGATAGCGGTTGAACAACTGGGCGATCGGCAGCATCCGGACTTTCATAACGCCTTCCTGGAGCTCGTTGGCCACGCGCCCCAGGGCGACCGTGGCTTCGCTCAATCGGAAGGTCAGCCCTTTGACCTGTTTCATTTCACGGGGATCGATGTCGGCGCGGTGCTGCAGATTCTGCTGAAGATCCCGCATTTCATGAAAAAGCTGGGAAAACCAGGCCCGACTGACAACCAGTTCGCCGACCTGGTTCATCAGATCGTCTATTTTGCCGGCATCGACGCGGATACTTTGTTTCAGCAACTGCTCGTTCATGCGGTCGGATTGGCGGCGCCCCCGGCGTTCGGGATCCCGGCGGTCGCCGGAGCGTTGATCGAATTCGCTTGCCGCCGCATCCGGTAACGGGGGTGTGGTGGACGTGGGTATGTCCGCCGCCACTGGTGCTGCCATGATGGCTTCTTCGCTGGCTTGTTCCTCAGATGAGGATTGCCAGAAGACCGCCTCGTCCGGGGATACATCCCCCGCCACTTCGACGGTGTCGTCCAACGTCATTTCCGTCGATTCATCCGGTGCGATGTACAGAAAGTCATCTTCAAGCGCGGCCTCTGCGGTTTCCGGGAGCTCTTCGGTGGCGACATCGCGACTGGTGACCGGAGCATCATCCGGCGGGGATGCCGCCGGTGCCGGTGGGCGATCGTCTATCATGACCTCCTCGGCCAGGAACGCCGGCGTCGGGGTGTCCGGGGCGTCCACATAGGCTGTCAACGGATCGTCGGCATCTGCTTCCCACCGGTTTGAAAAAGCTGACTGCGTATCGGCGTCTGTCTGGCGATCTTCCGAAAAAAGCTCCAGTTCCATGCCGGAAGCTGTTGTATCCGGTTCGATGGACTGGTTTTCGGCCATTCGCTGGTCAAACGATTGACTCAGCCGGTCAAAGAGGCTCTCGCCTTCCGACGCCAGAACAGCTGACGAAGAGGTGTCGGTCTGCCGCGTTTGCGCGGCTTCGGCCAAGGTATCCGACAACCCCGGGGACAAATCACTGTGCATGCCGGCATCGATTCCCGGGTGATGGTCGTTATCAGCGGCTTCGCCAGGCTGAAGGTTCGTCGTCTTACGCTCCAGGCGTGGAAAGCACCGGCCGATATCGTCGATGGTGGCCTGCATGCACCCGGCGATGAAAGCCGGCATGAATTGCGCGTCATTGTCGTTCAGGCGCTCGCGGGCTGTTTGAATGGCGTCGGTCCACCGGTCATAGAGCCCGGTGAGCTTGCGGTAGCCCATGTAGTTGGCCGAAGATCGCAAGGGGTCGATTTGACCCAGGCAGCGACCTAATATTTCAATTCGGTCGGTTTGATCGGCTTCAGCAAGGGCCGCTGTCCAGGACTGGAGTGCTTCCAATCCTTCCTGCAATTGCTCCAGGAAGATTCCGAAAAGCTCTTCGTCGTGCTCTTCTTCGTATATGTCGTTTTCGTTGGTCGGGGACACGGGCAGATCACCTGTTTCTGTCTCGGGCGGCAATCCCCCGGCTTCGGTCGCCGGTAACGCCGTCTTTGTTTCGGGCGTATCGGCATTTTCTTCGAGAAGTGACGCGATCCGATAGAGAAGATCCTGGATTTCGGCCTGCTCCGACTGTGTCTGGTGAAGATCGGCTGTCAGGATACCAATCCGGTCCCTCGCGGCCATCAGCAGATCGATGTCCGGCCGACTGGCGGTGCGAACATTGTGGCGCAGGGCATCCAGAAGGTTTTCAAGACGGTGGGACAGTTCGGCGATACGTGACATCCCCAGGTACTCGGCCGCGCCTTTGATGGTGTGAACGGATCGGAAAATGTCGTTCAGAATGTCTTGATTGTCCGGTTGCGTGGCAAGTTGAAGAAGACCCGTTTCCATCTCGCCCAGATGCTCGATTGTCTCCGCGATGAAATCCTGGAGAAGGGCCAGGTCGAGATTATTGTCTTTTTCGTCCGTACCTGGGATGTCATTCCCGGACGCTTGCGGTTGCTCGGACGGTGTGTCATCCGTGCCGTCGACAAAGAGGTCCAGACCGGTGTCATCCGGCAGGTCTGGCAGGGGTGCCGTGTCGGTGTCGCTTTCCGAATCGTCATCCAGGGTATCGATAAGATTGTGTTCCTTAGCCGTCGCTTCGGCAGGCGCCGGTACGCTAGCAGGCCTTGGCGGCTTCAGCCGGGGAAATACAGCCGCGATTTCGGCGATATTGGCCTGCATATCGTTGTGAATGAAACCGGTCAGGAAAGCATCGTCGTCCCCGTCGAGTCGCTCACGAGCGTTTTGGATGACAGCCGTCCATTCGTCGTATAGCGTCGTCAGTTTTCCGTAACCCATATAGTTGGCGGAAGAGCAAAGGGGATCGATTTGCGCCAGGCAGCGCCCCAGAATTTCGATCCGGTCGGTGTTGTCGGCTTCCGCCAGCGCATCGGTCCAGGACTGCAGCGCCTCAAGGCCTTCCTGTAGTTGCTCCAGAAAAATACCAAAGAATTCTTCATCATGTTCTTCTTCATAGATGGTCCCGGTGGCAGCGTCATCTGCTTGTCCATCCGGCCTGGCCGCCGGCGCTGAAGGATCGGGCCTCACAGCTTTTTCTTCCGCTGGCACTTTTGGCCCGGTGCCCAAAGACTGGATGCGTTCCAGAAGGTCGCCGATCTCGGTTTGCTCGGCCTGGGTTTGGTGGAGATCAGCGGCCAGGATGCCGATGCGATCCCGCGCGGCCATGAGCAGATCGAGAACTTCACGGTCGGCCATCCGCTCGTGTTGGCGCATCTGGTCAAGCAGGTTTTCCAGCTTGTGAGACAGTTCCGCGATATGCTCCATGCCAAGATATTCCGCCGCACCCTTGATGGTGTGTACCGACCGGAAAATATTGTTCAGTGTTTCCCGGTTTTCTGGATCGGATTCGAGCTGGAGAAGATTGCCTTCCATTTCTTCAAGATGCTCGACCGTTTCGGTCACAAAATCTTGAAGCAAAGACAAATCCGTCATGTCACTCTCCTTGTGGGCAGCCGTTGTCCCGTGCGCTGCCGTTAACATGCCCCTTCCCGCCGAATCGGCCCGGCGTTATCGGGGAGTATCCGTCAGTTAAGCGGTTTGACCGCCTTTTTGGCGGCCAGGGTATCGTTATCTGTGATGGCGACATCATACAGATCAAACGTTCGCACCATCATCTGCATCGTTTCCAGGTCCTGCCTTACGGCGTGCAGATCGGCCACCATGTCTTCGGATGAACACGCCTGGCCGTTCGGCGATATCTTTTCGGTGGTGCGCTGAATCCTGGCGATGGCATTTTCAGTCTGGTTCCATACGAGAATGAGCGTTTCCTGAAAGTTGACCGACAAACCATTGATACTATCCCCGATGCGGCCAATTTCATACGGCAGGTGGCCTGGAAGCGTTGCGCCCAGGTTACCCTCCGCCAGGTGACCTGTGGCCTCGGCGGTTTTCTCCAGCGGGTTGGCAATCCGACGGTTTAAAAAAAGGAAGATGCCGCCCGCCACGGAGATGATCATGACGGCTCCCAAGGCAATCCGCCACCGCAGGGTGTCATATAGACCGGCTGCGCCAACGTTGGTCATGCCGTCGAATCCGTCGGGGATTATGCCGCTATCCATCGCCAAGCCGATGCCTACGGCCATGGTGACCAGGGCGATCATCAGAAAACACCGCAGGAAAAGGTGCCTGAGATACCCGGCTTTTCGGGGTGGCGCATCGGCAACCCTTGGCGGGTTTGCTTTGTTATGGTTCAGCGCATTCGTCATCGTATGGATAACCCGTGTTGCTTCCCTGTCGCTTCCTGCGGCCCGATTTCGGCTGGGTCGCCGCTGGCGGCCGTTTGGTCGCTAAACCTGATCGATCAAGGTCAGAATTTCCTTGGAGCGATGCTTGTTGAGATAGCCTTTGGCGCCGATCTGTTTGGCTTCTTGACTGTATTGCCTCTCATCCAGATTGGAGAGGAAGATAATGCAGGCCTCCCGGTCATCCCCCAGAATCTGGCGCGCCGCTTCGAAGCCGTCCATGCCGCGCATGGTGATGTCCATCGTTACCAGGTCGGGTTTCAGTGTTTTGTAGAGGGCAACGGCATCATCGCCGTTCTTGGCTTCACCGATCACGTCATGCCCTGCTGATTTGAGGGTTTCCTTGATCATTTTACGCATAATGGATGAATCATCCACAATCAGAATTGATTTCCCCATGGGTATTACCTCTCCTGTGTGCCCCCGGGCGGGGCCGGTATGGATGGGGATCCATACCGGCCATGTTGATCAGATACTCTCAGCCCCTTTGAACTCGTTGAGCTTCTTGATTTCGTCCACCAGCAGGATACGGTTGAAATCCAGCATGATCAGCAAACGCTTGTCGATGCGGCAAACACCCGTGATGTATTGGCTCTGCAAGCCCGATACGACGATGTCCGGCGGCGGTTTGATACTGTTCGAAGGCACCTTGAGAACCTGGGTAACGCTGTCGACAATAAAGCCGGTCACCCTTCCGTTGACATTCAGTATCATGATCCAGGTCTGGCCGGCCGGTACGGTATCGTTCCGCAGGTTAAGGCGCCGACGCAGGTCGATGACGGGAATGATATTACCGCGCAGGTTGATCACGCCCTCGATAAAATCAGGTGAGTTGGGGATCGGTGTGATGGGCGTTTCCCTGATGATTTCCTGCACCATCAGGATGTCGACGCCGAACAGCTCTTTTCCGATCACGAAACCCACCAGCTGCATCAGCCGTTCTTTTTCTTCCTGATCCATGTCCTGGTTAAGATAGGTTGCATCCATGATTATTATCTCCTTCGCCTCTGGCACCGGTGGGCGTGTAACCGTAACGGACGTCTGCCGTTCAACGAAAACATGCTTGCGGCCGGGGCCAGAGACGATTGTCGGTCTGTCATGACTTGGCGCCACCGGCATTGTTACCCACCTTGAACTGCTCGACCTGGCGGGTAAGTGTTTCCGAAAGCGACTGGAGTTCACCGGTAATACCCACAACGGTGCTGGCCCCTTCCATGGTCTGCATGGCGGCGGAGGTTGATTCCTCGGTGATTTCGGTCAGCTTCTGGGAGCGCTCGGCCTGGGTTCCGGTCATTTCCTTCATCTGATGGGTCCGTTCCACAACGCCCTGCATCTGGCCGCCGATCTCGGTCATACCCTGGTTGGCGTGGGTGATCAGCTCCGAAATAGCGTTCGATTTTTCCACCAGAGCGGATAGAGCGGCCTGGGCGGCGGCGCGACGCTCACCCTGCTGACCGGCCATGTCGGCAATGTCGCTGGCCAGTTTATTGAGGTCTTCCATCATGGTGTTGACCTCGCGGGTACCCGTTGCGATGTTGTCGGCGGTGCGTGCAATTTCTTGAATGGCCTGCATGTTGGTACCACCACCGGCGGCGATTTTTTCCAGTGCCCGGCGCGACTGATCCGACAGCTGTGTTCCTTCCGCCACGCGGGCGGTGGAATCCTTGATGAGCTGGGTAATTTCCTTGGCAGCCTCCGAAGAACGCTGTGCCAGCTTGCCGACTTCGTCCGCAACCACCGCGAAACCCTTACCATGCGCGCCGGCGCGGGCGGCCTCGATGGCGGCGTTGAGGGAGAGCAAGTTGGTCTGCTCGGCGATTTCGGTAATAACGGTGATGATTTCCGAGATCTGTTCGGATGATTCGGAAATGGCTTTCATACCATCAACCGTGGCCTCCACCGACTGGGTGCCTTCCTCAACCGCCTGGAGGGCACTGCTGGCAAATTCCATGGCACTGTTGGTCGCATTGGTGAGCTCGCCGACGGCGGCTTCCATCCGGCCGACGGCCTGGGACACGGCCGCCACCTGGGCGCCCTGTTGCTGGGCGTTTTCCACAACCTTGGCGCCGGTGTCACCCATGGCCTGCACACGTTCCGTGGCTGTTCCGGCCTCTTCGACCTGACTGCCGGAGGCTTCCGTGACAGTGCCCATGTTTTCCATCAGGCTGGAGACATTGCTGCTGGAGACATCGGCCGCCTCTCTCTGGGCCTCGGATGCGCCGGCCACTTCGGCCGCCGTGGCCCGCATGGCCTGCACGGTTTCCTGCATGATCTGCATCTGCTGAGCCTGGTGCTCGGCACGGTCCTTGTTGGCCGTGGCCCGCTGGGCCACGTCGCCGGCGTGATTTTCCACGTCCTGGGCCGCCTGGGTGACCAGTTGGAAGGACTCGCGCAGCAGACGCATCATCTTGTTGAACTCGCCGGCCATGGTGCCGACCTCGTCTTTACTTTCCACCGGGACTTCAATGGTAAGATCCCGTTCGCGGGCTACCGTTCGAACCGCATTGGCGATGTTGATGACAGGGAGAGTGATGCCCCGTGCCACCAGAAGGCCAACAAGACTGAACACGACGATAGCCGTTCCGGCGAAAAACC
>Ga0180435_10005972_pt1 | contig 11736 bp, 10 predicted proteins | sample SS_ome_3_FD_132467 | JGI IMG/M metagenome (GOLD analysis project Ga0180435, IMG submission 132467) | Hypersaline lake sediment archaeal communities from the Salton Sea, California, USA - SS_3_S_1 metaG | ecosystem: Environmental > Aquatic > Non-marine Saline and Alkaline > Hypersaline >...
CCCGGCCCTGTCCGTCTCCACCTGCCGTCTAACCCTCGGTATAGGGTCTGTCGCGGCAGGGATTTCGACATATTCCCATGGGCTTGAGCGTCGTTTTTCGCCTCGTGCCATAACCGTTTCGGTGGTTGTGGAAGGGGAGATTCAAGATGCGCGAGACAGGCAATGCAACCGGCGCGGGCGAACCCGCCGGGGCGGTCCTGCTGACCGGCGGGGCGGGATTCATCGGCAGCCATGTCGCGGCCGAACTGATGGCGCGGGGACGCCGGGTGGTGATCCTCGACAGTTTCCTGACCTCGCATCCCGGCGTGATCGCGCGGCTGGAGCGGCTGGGCCACGGCCAGCCCGAACTGGTCACCGCCGACATCCGCAATGCCCGCGCGCTCGACCGGCTGTTCGCCACCCGCCGGATCGGCGCGGTGGTTCACCTGGCCGGGTTGAAGGCGGTGGGCGAGTCGGTGACCGACCCGCTGGGATATTTCGACGTCAACGTCGCCGGCACGCTGACGCTGCTGCGGGCGATGCAGCGCCACGGGGTGCGCGATATCGTGTTCTCCTCCTCGGCCACGGTCTATGCCGCGCCGGGCGCCGGCGTGACCGAGAACGCGCCGCTGGGCGCGCTCAATCCCTATGGCCGCAGCAAGCTGATGGTCGAACGGATGCTGGACGATCTTGCCGCCGCGGGCGGCGGGGTCTCGGCGATCTCGCTGCGCTATTTCAACCCGGTGGGCGCGCATCCCGGAGGCCTTCTGGGCGAGGATCCGCGGCTGCCGCCGACCAACCTGTTTCCCTGCATCTCGCGCGCGGCGCTGGGCACCGGCGGGCGGCTGAAGGTGTTCGGCACCGACTGGCCGACGCCGGACGGCACCGGGGTGCGCGACTATATCCACATCATGGACCTCGCCCGCGGCCATGCCGCGGCGCTGGAGCGGATCGGCGAGGCGGGGTTCGCCGGGCGTCACGTGCCGGTCAACCTCGGCACCGGGCGCGGCTATTCGGTGCTGGAGGCGATCGCGGCGATCGAACGCGCCTCGGGGCGGGCCGTGCCGCACGATCTGGCGCCGCGGCGGCCCGGCGACGCGGCGGAATGCACGGCCGATCCGGGGCTCGCGCTGGGGCTTCTGGGCTGGCGGGCCGAACTGGGGCTGGACGAGATGGCGCGCGATCACTGGGCCTATGCCAGCGCGGCGCGGCTCCCGGGCATCGCGGCCTGATCCTGCGGCGTGCGTTGCGGCGATCGGGGGCAGCGCCGCGCGCCCGCCGTTCCTAAAGCCGGCGCGACAGCAGCGGGCTGGCCTGCACCAGCCGTTCGGCCCGGAGCGCCAGCGCCGGCAGGAACCGGCGCAGGCGGCGCGCCTCGCGGCCGAGTTCCGCGGCCAGCGTGGGATTGTCGCGGTCGTTGGCGACAACGCCCAGCGTGCGCACCCCGGCCGCCGCCAGCGTCTCGACCGCGCCGATCAGCGCCGCCTCGCGGGTGCGGCGCACCATCACCGAGATCACCCCCCCGTCAAGCGCCTGCGCGGCGCTGACAGGGTCCGCCCCGAACGAGGCCGCGCCCTCCAGCGGCGGCAGATCGACGATCACGGCGGCGAACCGCTCCGACCAGCCGCGGACCAGATCGGCCAGCACGCTGCGCTCGCGCAGGATCGGCGGGATCGGCCCGGCGCCGGGGGCTGGCAGCAGCGTCAGCGCCGGCGCGACCGGCTGCATCGCCGCCTCGGCCGAACCGGGCGCGTTGCTCCAGGGCGCGGGCGGGCAGTGCCACAGCCGGCTTGCCCCGCCGCCGCCGAGATCGACGATCAGCGTCTCGCGCTCGCCCGCCGCCGCGCGCAGCGCCAGCGCCGCGGCCAGCGTCGTCGCGCCGTCGCCGGGCCCCGGCGCGGTCACCCCGACGGACCGCAGGCTGGCCACGTCGGCCACCCGGTAGACCGCGTCGATCGCGGCCTGCATGGTCGATTGCGTCATCCTACAATCCTCCGGCGATGGCGACGAGCGACAGGATCTGGGTGATGTCGGTCACGCTGCCCATGAAGCGGCGAAAGCCGGTCTGGTTGCGGTCGGGCACGTAGACGGTGTCGCCGGGCCGGACCACGGGCAGCAGGCTCATGTCGCCCTTGCGGGCGAAGGCGGTCAGGTTGAAGCTGCGCGCCTGGTCGCGGCAGCACGACAGGTTCACGACCACGATCTTGCGGTTCAGCGCGTTCTCGGTCGGCCCGCCGGCCTGGGCCAGCAGATCGAGGATCGTCATCTCGTCGGTGAAGATGTAGCGCCCCGGCGCGGCGACCGCGCCCAGCACCCGCACCGTATCCTCGGGCGCCTGGTCGATGAACGGGCGTTCGACGGAGGGAACGTATAGCGCGTCGCCCGCGGCTAGGGCGGGCAGCACCGCCGGATCGCCGGTCTTGAAGAACAGGCTCAGGTCGATCGTGCGGGCCTTATCGGCCACCTCGCCGGTGCGCACGTGGCGCACCGCGCGCAGGTCGGCATCGGGCATCGGCCCGCCGGCGGCCGACAGCACGTCAAGCAGGGACAGCGCGGGTTCGAAGGCGTAGCGCCCCGGCGCCTGCACCGCGCCAAGGATGTAGATCGACCGGTCGGGCGATTGCAGGATGTAGCGCGACTTGTTGTCGGCCGGATCCTGCGGCAGTTCCGGCACCAGAACCACGCTGCCGGCGGCCACCGCAGGCAGGTCGTCGGGCAGGCCGCCGGCGCGGAACGTGTCGAGGTCGAAGACCAGCCGTTCGAACCCGCCGCCGGGGCCGGGGATCGAGATTTCGATGGCCGAGGCATCGCCCGCCGCCGTGGGGCCGCCGCCCTGCGCCAGCAGGTCCAGCAGCGTCATCTCGCCCGACCATTCGTAGCGGCCGGGCCGGGCCACCGCGCCCATCAGGTAGATCGCGCGCGAGGATGGCACCGACAGCCAGGACGTGGCGGCATCCTCCGCCGCCTCGGGCAGGAAGATCGCGTCGCCGGGCCGGATCGCCGGCGGCGGGCCGCCCGGCCCCTCGCTGAAGGCTGTCAGGTCGAACCGGTCGACCGCGCCGTCGGCGCGCAGGATGCGGATGTTGCGGGCATCGGCATGCCGGGTCGGCCCGCCGGCATTGGCCAGCACGTCGAGCATCCCGGCATCGGCGCCCAGTTCATAGGCGCCGGGCTTTTGCACCTCGCCCATCAGGTAGACCGTGCGGCTGGAGGCGGCGACGCCCTCGGCCTCGCTCGGCACGAACAGGATCGCGCCGGCCCCGATCGCCGGCATCCGCGCCGGATCGCCGGTGTCGAGGTAATCCTTGAGGTTGAAGGGTCGCGGCTCGCCCCCGGTGATCACGCGGATCTGTTCCACCCCGGCATAGCGGGTGACGCCGCCGGCGCGCAGGATCGCGTCCATCGGCGTCATGCCGTCCTTCCAGCTGTAGGCGCCGGGGCGCACCACCTCGCCGAAGACGCTGACCGCGCGCGCGGCATCGCCGCTGTCGCCGGTGCTTTCGAAGGTGGAACTGTCCACCGCGATCGCGACATTGCCCAGCAGCGGCGAGGCGGGAATGAAGATCGTGTCGAGCGATCGCAGCTTCGGCAACAGTCCCTCGTCGCCGGTTTCCAGGTAGCGCTTGTAGTTGAACTCGGTCACCGCGTCGCCGCGCCGGTGCTGGTAGCGATCCAGCTGCGCGCCCAGCCGCGGCCCGCCGGCCGCGGCGACGGCGACCTGCACGGTCTCGCCCTGCGCGATATCGACGAGGCCCGGGGTCTCGACATGGCCCAGCACCCGGATCAGGAGACGCCGTTCGACCAGCCGCAGGTCGAGCTGCGCGGCCGACAGGAACACCTCGCCCAGCACCGCGCGCAGATGCGCGCGCGCCTCGGGCAGGGTCAGGCCGCCGATGCCGACCTCGCCGACCTCGGGCAGGAGAATCCGGCCCTCGGCCCCGATCGCCACCGGCGCCTCGAAGGCCGCCTCGCCCGGCAGGGCGACGATCAGCCGGTCGCCGGGGCCAAGCCGGGTGGGGGCCTCGGCCAGCGCCGGGCTGGCAAGCCCGGCCAGCACGAAGGCCAGGAACAGGGCCAGACGGATCAGCATGCGGCGCCCCAGGCCGGGCCACCGAGCCGGGCGAGCCCGGCGGCGTAGCGGTCGGCGGCCAGCGCGCCGTCGCGCGCCAGCCCCGCCGCCGTCCAGCGCAAGGCGTCGCGGCGCGCGTCGCGCGCCAGCGCCATCGCCGCCGGCTGGCGCAACGCCACGCCGCGGGCGGCCGGCGCCGCGTAGCGGTCGTCGAGGCAGGCGAGCCGCTGCATCGTGCGCGCCGCAAGTCTGGTCTCGGACGGGTCGGCGGGGCCGGGCGGCAGCGCGCCGCGGTCCGCCATCCCGCCGGTGCCCGCGGGCGGATACGGGGTGCAGCCCGCCGCGCACAGCGCCGCGGCAAGGCCGATCGCGGCGGCGCGGCGCATCACCGGCCCTCGCGCTTCAGCACGGCGGCGACGGTGCGCCACAGGATCCAGGCATCGGCCGCGATCCAGCCGCGCAGGCTTTGCAGGTGCAGGCCGTAGGCATGGTCGTACAGGATCTTGCGGCGCACGTCGTCGAGCGAGGCGTCGTAGCCGACCTCGACCTGCGCCCAGCCGGTGATACCGGGCCGGATGCCGTACATCCGCTGGCCGAAACCCGGCACCTCGCGCGCCAGCCGGTCATGGATCGCCGGCTGTTCGGGGCGCGGGCCGACAAGGCTCATCTCGCCCGTCAGCACGTTCCACAGTTGCGGCAGCTCGTCGATCCGGGTGGCGCGCAGGATCCGGCCGACGCGGGTGATCCGCGGATCGCCCCGGCTGGCCCAGACCGCGCCGGTGGCGCGGTCGGCCTCGGCGCGCATGGTGCGGAACTTCACCATAACGAAGGTCGTTTCCCCGCCCTCCGGGCCCGGGCCGATCCGTTCCTGCCGAAACAGCGCGGGGCCGGGGCTTTCCAGCCGGATCGCCAGCGCCGCCGCGGCCATCACCGGGGCGGCGACGACAAGGCCGGAGGCCGCCGCGAGGATGTCGAAACAGCGCTTGCCGATCCTGACCGGGCGGGGGGCGAGAATGCCGCCGGTATCCCCGACCCATACTTCCGCGACCATTGACGCATTGGCGTTCATTCGATCATTCCTGTTCTGGCCGAATCGCCGCCAAGATCGGCGGCCTGACTGATTTATCAAATCGGCTCAATGGTTTCCGTGTCCCGTTCGTAGCTTCGGACCTATACGGAATGGGTAGGAGATGATGGCGAAGACGCGGTCCCTTCCGGGCCCCGGCCTTGGCGGGATGACCGGCACGCGGCGCGGGCAGGCCGCGCTCGGCCTCGCCGCGGCGGGGCTTGCGGCCCTGTCCTGGGCGGCGATGCCGGCGCTGCCCGTGCCGCTGGTCGCGGTGCTGATCGCGCTTGTCCCGGCCGCGGTCTGGGTGCTGTTGCGCGCGCCGCTGGTGCTGGTGATCGGCTTCGTCTGCTTCTCGCTGTTTCGCCTGCACGAGGTGATCGGGCCGCTGGAGCCCTTGCGCCTGCCGCTGCTGCTGTCGCTGGGCGCGCTGGCGGGCTTCGGGCTGATGCTGGTGCTGGGCCGGGCCGAGACGCGGCTGACCCCGGAACTGGGGCTTTCGCTGGCCTTCGCGGCGCTGGTGACGGCGCAGGTGCCGCTGGCGGTCAATCCGGGCCGGGCGATCGGCTACTGGATCGACAGCTATTCGAAGATCGTGCTGATGGCCTTCGCGATCGCCTGGATGGTGCGGTCCGCGCCGCAGATCGGCGCGATCCTGCGGGTGATGACGGTGATCGGCGCGGGCATCGCCGCGGTGGCGGTCTGGAATTCCGTCCACGGGATCGGGCTGGTGGAGGGCAGCCGGGTCACGATCAACCGCGCGCAGGGCTCGCAACTGGGCGATCCGAACGATCTTGCGATGGTGCTGCTGTTCCCGATCGGCTTCGCCACCGGCTTCCTTCTGGGCCGGTCCCCGGGCCGGGGCGACCGGATCATCGCCGCGGTGGCGCTGCCGCTGCTGGTCTGGGGTTTGCTGGCCACGCAAAGCCGCGGCGGGCTTCTGGGGCTGATGGCCGTTGCCGCGGTCTTCGCCTGGGGCCGGGTGCGCAACAAGGCGCTGCTGCTGGGCGCGGGCGGGATCGCGGGGCTGGGGCTGTTCGCGCTGTCGGGGATCGGCGCGCGGTCGGTGGTGCTGGAAGGCGGCGGGGCGACGGCGATCGACGCCTCCGCCCAGGGCCGGCTGGATGCCTGGAGCGCGGCGATCAACATGGCGCTGGCGAAGCCGCTGACCGGTGTGGGCATCGACAATTTCACCGAGAACTTCTTCTTCTACACCCCGCATTGGGGCGGGATGGCCAAGGCCGTGCATTCCACCTGGTTCCAGGTGCTGGCGGAGACCGGGTTCCCCGGCCTCGTGCTGTTTCTGGCTCTGGTGCTGGTCACGTTGCGCGGCGGCGTGGCGATGCTGCGCCGGTTGCGCGGGCTGGGCACGCCGGCGGGCCTGGTGCTGGCCGACCGGGTGGAGGCGCTGGTCGCCGCGCTGGCCGGCTTCATGGTCGCCGCGACCTTCCTGACCCAGGCCTTCACCTGGCCGCTCTACCTGCTGATCGCGCTGCTCGTCGCGGCCCGGCAGATCGCCGGCACGCTTTATTCCGGCGGCACGTCCCCGGCGCGGGGGGCGCCCTATCCCTCGGCATAGGTCGGTCTGCGCCGATGCGTTCTGGCGCGGCGCGGGCTTTCGCGGCACGACTCCGGGCGTTGCTGGAAACCGCGCCCGGACCTGCCGCCATGTTCCTCGTCGAAGCGATCACCATGCTCGCGCTGGCCTTCCTGGCCTGGCATCTGGCGCTGTGGCCGGCGCTGCTGGGCCGGCTTGCGCCCGGCGCGGGGCCGGGGCGGGCGCCCGACCGGGGGGACGGGGCGGTGCTGCCGCGGCTTGCCATCGTGGTGCCGGCGCATGACGAGGCCGCGACGATCGCGGGCAAGATCGCCAATACCGCGGCGCTGGACTACCCGGCCGACCGGCTGCGGCTGATCCTCGTGCTCGACGGCTGCACCGACGCGACGGAGCGGGTGGCGGCGGCCGCGCTGCGCGACCCCGCGCACCGCGGGCTGGAGGCCGAGGTGCTGGTGTTGCCCCGCAACCGCGGCAAGGTGGCGGCGCTGAACGCCGGTTTCGCCGCCGCGGCCGGGGCCGATGTGGTGATCGTCAGCGATTGTTCGGCCGACCTGGCGGCGGATGCGGCGCGGCGGCTGGCGGCGGCTTTCGCAGATCCGGCGCTGGGCGCGATCGGCGCGGGCTACGCGGTGCCGGAGGGCGGCGCGACGGGCGAGGCGCGGTTCTGGCGCCGGCAGACCGCGCTGAAGGCCGCCGAGGCCCGGATCGCCGCACCGATGGGGCTGCACGGCGCCTGCTACGCGCTGCGCGCAGGGCTTGCCGCGCCGCTGCCCGCCGACACGATCAACGACGATTTCGCGATCCCGATGCGGCTGGCCGCCGCCGGCTGGCGGGTGGCCCATGATCCGACGATCCGGGTGACGGAACGCGAGGGATCGACCGGCGGGATGGACTTTCGCCGCCGCCGCCGGATCGGCGCGGGCAACCTGCAACAAAGCCTGCGGCACGTCGCGCTGGCCGATCCGCGCCGCCCGCTGCTGGCGCTGGTGTTCCTGTCGGGCAAGGGGCTGCGCCCGCTCGTCGGCCCGGCGATGGCGGTGGCGCTGGCCGGTTCCGCCGTGCTGGGGCTTGCCGGCGGCGCGGGCTTCGCGGCTCTGGCGCTGGCGCAGGCCGGCGGATACCTCGCCGCCGCGCTGGCGGGGCTGTGGCCGCCGCAGGACCGCCCACGCGCCCTGCGCGCGCTCACCTATGCGGTGGTCGCGCAACTGGCCTCGACCCTTGGCGCCGTCGATTACCTCGCGCGTCGCCATGCCGGCCCGTGGCGCCGTGTCGCCCGGCCGGCCCAAAGCATCGGAGGATAGCATCATGCGCCTGTTCGCCCTGCCGTTCTGCCTTGCCCTGGCCGCCTGCGGCAGCGGCCCGCTGTCGGTGATCCCGCCGGCCGACATGGCGCTGCTGGCCGCCGACAGCCGGCAGGTGCCGGGCAGCCTGGCCGCGATGCCGGGGATCGGGCCGATGCCCGCCGGGCTGGACCCGGTGGCGGTGTCGTTCCACGCGGCGCTCTGCGCCGAGGCCGGGGCGGGGGCCGGGCTCGCGCCCGAGGGGGCGGTGATGGGCTGCGCCAGTTTCCCCGGCGCGACCGCGCCGGAGGCGCCGGAGCCGATCGCCGCGCCGGCCGCGATCAGCGTCGCCGACATGCTGGCCCGGGTGCGCGGCGCCGGCGACGGGGACGGCGACGGGGACGGGTGAGGGCGATGGTCGGCCTCGGTCGCACGATCCAGACGCTGTTCCTGATCTTCGCCTATGCCGCCTGGCGCAGGCGCTACCTGATCGTCATCCCGCTTCTGGCGATGCCGGTCGCGGGCGTGATGTCGGGCCTGACCGCGCCGGACAGGTTTTCCGCCTCGATGACGCTGCTGGTTCAGGAACCCGCGGCGATCAACCCGTTTCTGGAGGATCTGACGATCTCCACCGATCTCAAGGACCGGATGGACGCGCTGGTGGCGCAGATGGGCACGGCAACGGCGCTGCGCGCGATTGCCGAGGTGGCGGGCTGGATCGGCCCGCAGATGGACGAGACCGAGCAACTCGCACGGGTCGAGGCGCTGGGCCGCGACATGCGGATCCGGTTGATCGGCAAGGAGGTGGTGGAAATCTCGTTCTCCTCGCCGCAGGCGCAGGGAATCGCCGCCGTGGTCGAGGCGATCGGCGCGCGGTTCACGCAGGATCTGCTGGCCCCCGCGCAATCCTCGGTGATGGCGTCGGAGGCGTTCCTGTCGGAGGAACGCGCGCGGTTCGAACGCGAACTGGCGGCGGCGGAAACGGAACTGGGCGCGTTCAAGGCTGCCAATGCCGAAAGCCTGCCGGCGCTGCATGCCCGCAATGTCGAGGCGCTGGCGACGACGCGCGCGCGGCTGGGCGAGTTGCGCGCCGACCTGGCGGGCAAGGAGGCGCAGCTGGGCCGCAACCAGCGCCGGCTGGCCGAAACCGACCCGATCATCGGCCGGATCGACGCGCGGATCGGCGAGGTCGAGGCGCAGCTGGCCGGGCTTCTGGTGCGCTATACCGAGAACCACTCGCAGGTTCGCCGGGCGCGGGCCGAGATCGCGGCGCTGTCCGAGCGGCGCGAGGCGCTGCGGCAGGGGGTGCTGGCCGGGCCGGGGCGCGGCTGGGAGGGCGAGGACGGAACCGAACGGCTGTGGAACATGCTGTCGGAGGCGACGCCGGAAACCCGGTCGCTGCTGCAGGACGAGCTGGGCGCCTTGCAGTATGCGAAGGCCGAGATCGACCGGATGGAAAGCCAGATCGCCTCGCTCGAAGACCGCGAGGCGGCGCTCGACCTCCGGGTGCGGGCCTTTGCCGAGGTCGAACGCCAGATCGCCGCGCTGGAACGCGAGGTCGAGGTCAAGCGCGAGTTGCTGTCGCGGCTGTCGGAACGCTACGAGATGGCGCGGGTGACCGGCGCGCTGGGCCGCGAGGCGACGCCGGACCTCGTGCGCGTGGTCGATGCGCCCTACGATCCGCTGGCCTCCGACACGCTGCCCCTGGCGGTCTACCTGCTCGCCGGGATCGCCGGCGGGCTGGCGCTGGGCGCGGGGCTGGCCTTCGGGGCCGAGATGCTGGACACCACGATCACCCGCCCGGCGATGGTGGCGGACCTGACCGGTGTGCCGCTGCTGGCGCGGCTGGAGCCGGGCGCGGCGCTCACCTTGCAGATCGGCGCGGTGGCGCGCGGGGAGGTCGGCCATGCCCCGGCGTGACGCGGACGGGCGCGGCCCGGTGGTGGCCCATGTCGTCCAGCACCTGCGGCCGGGCGGGATCGAAAGCCTCGTGCTGGGCATGATCGAGGCCGGGGCGGCCGGCGCGCGGCAGATCGCCGTCAGCCTCGATGGCGAGGCGGGGCAGGCGCAGGCCCACTGGCCGCGTCTCGGGCCGCTGGCGGACCGGCTGCATTTCATGGCCCGGCCCGCGGGGCTGGCGCCCGGCCTCGTGCCGCGGCTGGCGCGGCTGTTTCGCGCCGAGGGCGTCGATGTGGTGCAGACGCATCACGAGGGGCCGCTTCTGTACGGCGGGCTGGCGGCGCGGCTGGCGGTGGCGCGGCTCGTGCATGTCGAACACGATGCCTGGCAGCTGGCCGATCCGCGCGCGGCGCGGCTCACCGGCGCGCTGATCCGGCTGCTGCGGCCGGCGCGCGTGGCCGTCTCGGGCGCGGTGGCGGCGGCGGGCGAGGCCGCGCTGGGCCTGCCGTTCCGGGTGATCGGCAACGCGGTCGACGATGCGCGCTTTGCCCCCGGCGACCGGGCGGCGGCGCGGCGGGCCCTTGGCCTGCCGCCCGGCGGGCCGCTGGTCGTGACCGCCGCGCGGCTGGAGCCGGTGAAGGGGATCGACCTGCTGATCGCGGCGCTGGCCGATCTTCCCGGCGACATCCGGCTGGCGATCGCCGGCGAGGGCGACCAGCATGCGGCGCTGGCGGCGCAGGCGGCGGCGCTGGCGCCGGGGCGGGTGTTCTTCCTGGGCCGTTGCGACGACATGCCGGCGCTCTATCGCGCCGCCGATGTCTTCGCGCTGCCCTCGCGCCACGAGGGGCTGCCGCTGGCGCTGCTGGAGGCGCAATCCTGCGGCTGCCCTGCGGTGGCCGCGGATGTCGGCGCGGTGGCCGAGGCGCTGGACCCTGCGACCGGCCGGCTGGTGCCGCCGGAGGCGCCGGAGGCGCTGGCCGCGGCGCTGGCGGAGGTTCTGTCCGGCGGTGCCGGCTCGGCGGGGACGCCGCGCGCGTTCGTCCGCGCCCGCCATTCCCATGCCGGGATGCTGTCCGCCTATCGCGACCTCTGGGAGAGGACGGCATGAGCCCGCGCGTACTTCATTACGTCGACAGTTCCCGCCCCGGCGGGATCGAAACCCATCTGGTGCAGCTTCTGCCGGCGTTGCGGCGGGCGGGGATCGGCGCGGAACTGCTGCTGCATCGCCGCTACGGGCCGCATCCGATGGTCGAGGCGCTGGCGGCGGCGGGCGTTCCGGTGCGCCATCTTGGCGGCCGGGCGCGGGCGCTGCCGGGGCTGTTGCGCGCCCGGCCCGGCACGGTTCTGCACACGCATGGCTACAAGGCCGGCCTCCTCGGCCGCCTCGCGGCGCGGCTGGCCGGCGTGCCGGCGGTCTCGACGATGCACAGCGGCGCGGCGGGCGGCGGGCGCGTGGGGCTGTGGACCGCGCTCGACCGGGCGACGGCGGGGCTGGGAACCGAGGTCGTCGTGAGCCCGGCGCAATGCGCGCGGCATCCGCGCGCGGTGCTGGTCCCGAACGGGATCGCGCTGCCGGCGGCGATGGCGCCACCGGGCCGGCGCGTGGCCTTCGTCGGGCGGATGGCGGAGGAAAAGGGGCCGCTGGCCTTCGCCCGCCTCGCGCGCGCCCTGCCGGCGCAGGATTTCGTGGCCTTCGGCGACGGCCCGCTGCTGGAAGCGGCGCGGGCCGAGGCCGGCGGCCGGGTGGCGTTTCGCGGCGGTGTGCCCGACATGGCGGAACATTGGCCGGGGATCGGCCTGCTGGTCATGCCCTCGGTCTTCGAGGGGCTGCCGATGGCGGCGCTTGAGGCGATGGCGCGTGGCATACCGGTGGCGGCCTATGCCG
>Ga0180435_10005973_pt1 | contig 11736 bp, 4 predicted proteins | sample SS_ome_3_FD_132467 | JGI IMG/M metagenome (GOLD analysis project Ga0180435, IMG submission 132467) | Hypersaline lake sediment archaeal communities from the Salton Sea, California, USA - SS_3_S_1 metaG | ecosystem: Environmental > Aquatic > Non-marine Saline and Alkaline > Hypersaline > Sediment...
CAACAAGAAATCAATTATGTTTATATGCTGAACCAAATCTGGTATTGGTGTTTTGAGTTGATAATGAAGAGTTATGAGAAACAGATTTCCAGGATTAGTATTTATATGCTTTTGCAAAAGCTGAAGACTGGAGACTTCCCGCTTTACGTTTTCTTCATTTAATTGATAACATACCTGGAAACCCCGTATTTCATCATTGTCGGTTTTAACTACAAAATCAACCTCCTTCCCCTTATCATCACGTCCAAGGAAAATATTCTTCACCCCATATTTTCTGGCAAGATGCTGATAGCAAATATTCTCAAGTTTATCCTCAATATCGGCAAAATGACAAAATATATTATCAGTAAAATAAAACTTCTTGTTTGTATCGAAAACAGATTTCGTTTTCCAGGAGAATTTTTTAATCTTTTCAATGATCCAGGCACTTTCAAGATAAGAAATGTATTGTTCTATAGTCGGTTCGCTGGCCTCAGCTACATTGGATATTTTACGATAACTGATTATATTACCTGTGTTTTGCTCAAGGTATTGCATCAGATTTTTCAATAAATCAAATGATCTCAATTTGTATCTCTCTGCAATATCGTGAATAACTATTTTATCGATCAATGATTTTCTATAGGTAATTTTTGCCTCATCAGGAATGTCGAATGTTTCACAAATGCCCCCATAGTTCAGATAGTCATTAAACAATCTGTTAATATCATTTTTGGAATCAGATCGATCATAGGCATTCAGGTAAGGAATCCCCTTATATTCTAACATTTCTGAGAAAGAAAAGGGAAAAAGATCATATTCTAAGATCCTGCCTCCAAGTGTACTTGAGAATTCTTTTGACAGTAGCTGTGCATTTGAGCCGGTAATGTAAATATGATGTTCTGAAGAATCATAAATTGTACGGATAAATTTTTCCCAGTTATTTACATTTTGAATTTCATCTAAAAACAAATAAACAGGAGCATCTGAAATTGTACCTGACATGAACAAATCATAAACTTGCCTCAAATGATTTGTATCTCTGATAAAGCTTAGTCGGTCGTTTTCAAAATTGACAAATAGAATATTGTTCCGGGGGATTCCTTCGTTGACCAGATTTTTGTACAATCGTTTGAGAAGAAAAGACTTTCCACTTCTCCTTATGCCAGTTATTACTTTCAAGGGTTTTGGTATAAATAATACCTTTTTGATTTCCCGCTCTCTGCCCCTTTCTATTCCGTCATTTTTTGCAGAAACACTCTCTACAATTATGTCTGCCAATTCATTATATGTTATCATAACTTGTAAGTTGTTATTAGCGAATATATGAAATGTAAATTACATAATAGCGCAATTATGTAAAATATAATTTATAAATTAGCAAATTCGTATAAAAACGCGATGCTTCGACCGATCTGGAACCATAATTCAATGCTCCGGGCTAAAGGGCGACAAGAGGATATGGAAGAATGACCGGTTGAAAGGAAAGTGCTCCGAATTGGATATCTCTGATCTTCCCCCTGGTCAGTATGACATTGTCAAGTAGAAAAAATCCGCTGGTTGAAGAGGTTTCCTAAATGGGTGCTCTGTGTTTAATGAGTATGAATACAGGTACTTTCCCTGTTTGGTCCGGAAGATAGACCGGCGCCTCAAAGGTATGTGTTCCTTTCGGACCTTTTAAAGAGATCCGGACCATTTTCCGCTCTGCTGTTCCATTGGCGATGGAAGTCGTGCTCACAACCGACGAACTGCTGGTAAACGCACCCGGCTGAGGAGATCGTCCGTAGACCGAGTCTGTAAAAATATTCAGTATCTCATCGCGTCGGGTGTTTTCCCAGGTAGAAATATTCCGGACTTTCTTACCAGCATCTGTAACCAGGGGGTCGGGAAGACCGGGATACAGACTTTTATCAGGTTCAGTGGGTTGGCAGCTTGTTAAAATGATACAAATCAGCACTGATGTAAGTGGTAATAATGTCTTTTTCATATCCTTCGATATGTTCGCTTAATAATGTGTCTTATATCTCCTTTTACATTTTCATTATTTTCCTGGTATAAACACGATTTTGTATGGTGATGCGGACAAGATAAATCCCCGGATTCAATGACCGGACATTGATTGCACCTGCGCGTTCCCCCTCAAAGTCATGAGAGATAAACACATTTCCGGAGGCAGTCATTACCTCAATCTCATGCATAGGTGCATTGCTTTCTATATACACCTGGTCAGGAACCGGGTTCGGGAAAATACGGAGTAACAATGATGGAGACTCAATTGCAGGGACAGGGGTATTATCATTGGTCTTAAATTTTATCATATTGTTATCCAGCCAGGTCAGACGCTGCAGGACCCAACCTTTCAGATAATCAATTTCATCCTCAAATGATGCAGGTACATGCGCATCCGGATCTCCGCTTTGGCCATTCAATATGTCCCATTGTTCAAAATGACGTACCTGGGCATTGGATAAATAATTCACTATTGAATCAATTGTTAAGGCAAGGGAATCGTAATGGAGCACTGATTGCCTGAGGCTGAAATACCTGTCATATACTGCATTGGAAAAATACGCATCCTGCAACATTTGGTTCATGTACCTGACCGGTTGCACATCGCCGTATCCATAAGCCTCGTAGTTATGCACCCATCCACTTCCGTCTTTGGCCTGGAAAAACAGGTTCTTCCATGCCCAGTCAAAATCCCAGGGAGGACCGGCATGCAATGTTCCGTTCTTACTTTCTTTATCTTTATGAAAAAACCGGCTCTTCTTGTAAGCGTCGCCATTGCGGGAAATTTCCGAAATAATAAAATAATCAATAAAAGAAAGTACATCGAAATAAGCGCGATACCCGTTTACAGGATCCTTAAAATCATCACCGTATAAAACATCCCTGGATGTATTTATAAAGCCCTGGATATAACTTTTTTGCTGCAATGTGATACTGTCAGGATCCGGATGTACATATACAAATCGCGCCTCAACTGCACTCCAGTTCTTTTCTTCAAGTGCAGGAAACTGGACGGACCAGCTGTCACTTCCATCTTGTGCATAATTGTCACATTTGATGATATAGCCTCCCGTGCGGTCATCGCCGGTATTTTCCCAGGACCTGAGCTTTGCAATGTCAACCCTTCCATCGTCCACTTTTATTTTTTCCGCCAGGAGGTAGACGCCACGGTATTCGCCATTCAGCACAACTTCGCAATACCGTACCCGGGGAGAGTAATGCCCCATCCCCCTGAATATTTCATGCGAAAGAAAGTTTCGGGCAAACGACCGATCGTAGTAATTGGAGATCAACAACCAGTCATTTTCTGAAGGCATATTCAAAAGGGGCACATTCCGGTTTTCTCCAATACTGTCTCTCGTTTCAATGGTGTAGGACTTCTGCGGGAAGCCGGAAGATGATGAGCCCCTGGTTTTTATCCCGATTTTACCGGTATAGACATTTCCGGAATCTGACAGGTGGTTAGCAGATCCATTCCCATTGTATATGATTTTCATATCTGCCGTGATCTTGGAATTCCTCGTAATCGGTATACCGTTTGTTTCAATGGAGACCAGCGGTATATCAAAGGCAGTTATACTTGATACAGGCATAACTATTTCATCTGCAAAAGGCCTGAATAGCTGATCAGATGAAGAGACTGCTACGGAGAAAAAGATGCGGGAAGTCAGGTCACTGGAAGTAACGGACTGATTGTGTACCTGGACGGCAAGAACATTTTCACCCTGCCTCAGATATTTTACCAGGGAATCCTCATGGATCATAAAATTTTCCGGATGTCCGCCTGCATACATGTTTGCTTCGTGGTTGACAACCGGACTACTGGCATCAGGATAAACGCCGGTTACACCCGAGCGGGCTATTTCTCCACCATTTAACCAGGCGACAAAAGCATCGTCGTAGTCGATACTCAAAAGCGCCTTGCAAATAATTCCCGTATCCTGTAGCATGAATTTTTTACGCAGATAAAGAACCTGGCATTGTGGCACGACGGTAAAATCATCGTTATCTCCGTACCCGATTCCTCCTTTGCCTTCACTCCACAGGGAATCATCGTAAAGCACTGATTTCCAACCCTGGTCCTGAAACGCCGAATCAACAGCATATCGCCATACATCATTTGCATATATCACAGTTTCCCAGTGATTTATACAGCTATCCCCGGCTTTTGCATTCAAGCCATACAGGGCGATTAATATAATAATATAAAGTCTTCTCATTCTCTTCTTAAACATCACCATGCATTCTTATCCTAAGTTGGGTTAATAAAGGTAATTATTATAGTTCACGAAATCATTGAGTTGACAGGCATGGAGACAAAGAACTGTTCATCAAAACAGCTAAGGAACTTGCAGGAAAGAGTGTAAATAATTTATTTAGATATTGAATATCAGTCAGATAAATAAATAGAAGAAAACCACATTCCCCGCTGCATTCCAGGTTCACATTACATAAGCGTTACATGCGAGGCAAAAATTGTTACAAAAAGATGAAAGAAAAAACCATGATTATTGTTTCCTTAGTGGCAAGTATAGCATATTTTATAAGGATTTCCCGGGTAATAACTGCACAGGCAGGTCACCGGAGCATATGATCGCCTCATTCCAAGGTCATACGGTAACTCCTGTAAGTAAAGAAATGAGTCATGAAAGGAACAGTAAGCGTACAGTTTAAATCATTATGTATCCTGGTGTTGGTCTTTTTATCATTGAATGTAACTGCCCAGGCAGAGAAACCACTGAATCTTAACAAACCGGAACGGGAAGAATGGTTTACAGAACTTGGGTTCGGGATGTTCATCCACTGGAGCATGGATGTGCAGCTTGGTATGGTCATAAGCCACAGCATGGTCGGCGCATCAGAACAATACCTCGACAGGTATGTTAATGAATTGCCAACGACTTTTAATCCGGTAAATTTTGATGCCAGGGAATGGGCTGAAGCTGCCAGGCAGGCGGGAATGAAATACCTGGTATTTACTGCCAAGCACCACAATGGCTATTGTATGTACAATACCAAGACAACTGATTTCGGCATCATGCATAGTCCCTATGGAAAAGATGTAACAGAAATGCTGATCAATGCAAGCCGTGAAGCTGGTCTGGCTGTTGGCCTGTACTTTTCTCCCGACGATTTTTATTTTCTTTATAAGCAGGGGAGGACTATCTCGAGATCGCGAAAAGAGGCCCTTGCAAGTGGGAACCCTGAATTAAATGAATATGTGAAGGAGCAAATGCGTGAATTAATGACCCAGTACGGAGATATAGATATTGTCTTTCTTGATGGCCTGGAACAATATGCAAAAACTGCGTTGGCCAGAATATGCTGGGAAGTCAATCCTGATGTGGTGGTCACAAGGGGCGCTATGGAAACTCCAGAGCAATTTACTCCTGACAGCCCAATACCTTCACCCTGGGAAGCCTGCTTCACACTTGGTGATCAGTGGCAATACAGGCCAACAAACGAACACTATAAAACAGCCAGGGAGACAACCCTAAAACTCATAGATATCAGGGCAAAAGGGGGGAATTTGCTGCTCAACTTCGGCCCCGACAAATTTGGAAATTTTCCCTCGGAACAGCTTGCCATTCTAAATGAACTATCGTTGTGGATGTTCATTAACCAGGAAGCTTTTAACGAAACTGTTCCTCACCATACGATAAAAGAAGACAGTATATGGTTCCTGACATCGAAGGATAAAAGGACAGCTTATTTATTTATAGATGAAGATAAATGGGAACTTGGAGAGCGAAAGGTGTTTCATATCTCAACCTTAAATACTACAGAAAACAGCAGTATTTCAGTGTTGGGTCACAATGGAGACGTGCTTGAATACAGCCCGGATGTCAACCCGGCACCATCCTTTAAAACCACGAATAACGGGATAGAATTGTCCGTGATGCGTGCTCAGAGAATCTACAATGATCGCAAATGGAACAATCCCATAGTGGTTAAAATAACGGACATCAGATAGAATCAAAACGCCTTACTTTTTTAGAAGCTTTACAGGAGCCAATCCGTGAATTGCTAATATATACCACCCTGTATTCCAGTTTGATGTGTTGATAACTGATTGCTTGCCTGTTGAAGATGAGAAGACTTTTTTACCAAGGATATTATAAATAGTATACATTGCATCTGCTGGCTCTGTAAGCTCCAGGATTAATTGATCTGAAAATGGATTTTGATTGATTCTTACGTCCAGCGCGTACTTCCTGGTTTTATCCTGAATACTTACCGGCTCCATCACCACGTTTTCCAGGTAGATTTCGCGGGAAGGATCTGTATTCCGGCCGAAGTTATTCAAGATCCACGGCACCAGCAGGCTGTTATCAGGATCGGTAATGGTGTTATCCTCTAACACAAGCCCCCGGATTGAAGTAAGTGCTATGGCCGGATTTGCTGATCCGCTGATACTATTTCCGGTAATGGTGATATTCTTATGTGCACCTGAAGGGGCAGTTTTCCCGTTCCCTCCGTTTGCATAAACGGCAATGGCTGCATCATGGCATTCAGTAATCTGGTTGTCAGATATGACAATATTGCTGCCACTTCCTGCTTCGAGCCAACTGTATTCCGGGGCCAGCTTAATGGCTTGTCCCCAGTTCCTGGTAAGTGTATTACCTGTAATGACCCCGTCACTCGCTTTCACGAGAATGCCCCTGCTCCTGTTTGGTCCGATAATACAATCTCTTACTTCAAAGTTGTTTCCGATGCGGTTGGCTGAAGCTATTAAGCTACCCATAGGCAGATCAACAGTCCGGTCTATCGTGACGATATATACATTGCTTGCCTGGGCTGTCGTGCCCACTGACCCGCTAAAGGTCTGGTTCTGTAAAAACTGCTTTTCCTCACCCGACAATGCCGGACCTGTAACGATTGCTTCTATAGTGGCATCGTCGATCCGCTCCCCTGTGTAGGAAACCAACTCTGCAACATCTCCTGGTACCAGGTTGGGGACATTCCCCTGTTTACCAACCACGATAAGTTTGTCGCCGGCACTGCTAAGAATAATATGATAATGCCCGTTAACAGCAATACCATCATCTCCGTTGTAACGTGCAATGCAACCGATGTATTTCGGACCTACCGTTGCATGCTTGGAGTGAAAGCCATCTGCATTAATACTGCGCATCCGCCTCAGACCCCTTTCAGCAATTTCTGTCTCAAGAGGTCGGCGATCAGCTCTGCAGTTTATATATTGTGTACCGCTGCAATTTGTCTCAAAATAACCGAATGTCGTTCCCGAGTAAAGCATGATATCCTCCAGCACCAGGTTGGTGCAGCCTTTGGGAACGATTCCATGGGGGATATGCCTGGTATTTTCGGAGTCCAGCACGACAATGTCTCCAATCTCCTCAAATGAATTTGCAACCTGAATATTGGATGGTTTTGTAATTAACACTCGCCTGTTCTCCTCATCAACTTCATACGTAATCCCATAATAAGTGGAAGTAACCAGCTCTCCTGATATGGAGTCAAATATTTCAAGTTTGTTTCCCCGTATGGTCGTTGAATACCCATCGATTATTTCAGCTGTAAGAATGCGCTTATCCGTTGACATATCGACAATAACACCCTGCGTAAATGGCAGAGGATCATAATCAATGGTTAATCCCTGCAACCTGAGATTATTACAATTGTTGATCTGAATCGCTTGTATTGTTTCAGTACAGATCATCTCCACGCTATCTGCCACAATCGTTATATCGTTGAGATTATTTAATGCCATGTGATAGCTGCCATTTGAAGGAACACGATACCTGCCCGGAGGTATCACAATATTGGTTTCACCTTCGATGATTTTCTGGTCTATGAATCCCTGAAGGTCAAAATCGACTCCCGGATCCGTCTGCGCGTGGAGCGTGAAAGAGTATAGGATGCAAATTGAAATGATTAATAAAACTGGTGTATCGTGTATTCTTCTCATTATTATTTGATTAACAATTAAACTCATGCTAGAGCTTTGCCAGCTTTTGCTGCTTTTTTATGTATTCGGAAGGAGACTCACCGACAATTTTGGTAAAAGTTTTATTGAAATGGGAATAACTGTTAATACCCACCTCAGCCATCGCTTCCTGGATACGGTCGCAGCCATTTTCAAAAAGATTTCGGGCATGCGAGATCCGGATAGAATTGATAAAGCTGGTAGTAGTCATTCCGATTAGTGTTTTCAGCTTTCTATGAAGTTGCATCCTGCTTAAACCGATTTCCATTGCAAGGTTTTCAATGGAATAATCCGGATCATCCAGGTGTTTTTGCATGGTTTCAACGACTTTGCTTATTATTTTCTGGTCGAACGTAGTATAATGCTTTTTGACGTCTATGGTTATGTTTTGGGAAGCAAGGAAAGTCTTAAATCGGTTACGGGTGTCAATGATATTGTCGATCTTCTTCAGTAACGCGTCAGTATTAAAAGGTTTTGCAATATAATCCCAAGCACCTGAATCCAACCCGATCTTCTGATATTCCTCGTCCGATTTTGCAGTTACCATCAGGATGGGTATATGCGACGTTTCAAGGGTCTCTTTCAAATTCCGGGTCATTTCCATTCCGTCCATCTCAGGCATCATCACATCGGTAATAATAATATCCGGCAACTCCTTTTTTGCCAGCTTAAGACCTTCCAGTCCATTCACTCCCTCACTTAGATTATATCTGGCCTGCAGGCTATTCTTAAGATAAGCCCTTAAATCATGATCGTCTTCTACAATTAATATGCGCTCACGTTCAGGAGCGACTGCCTTTGTCTGAACTTTCTGAAGCTTAAATATATCCTGGGGCCAATTACGCATTTCCTCACCGTCGTAGAGTTCATTTTCTGCAAAGGATTCTTTAGAAACTGGTATGGTTAATAAAAATTCGGCACCTCCATAATTGCTGTCTGCAACAGTAATCTCTCCCTTGTGCGCTTTAATAAGGGTATAACTCAGGTGGAGTCCGATTCCTGATGAATACCTGTTTTTTCCATGAAAGAAACGCTCAAATATTTTGTTTTTCTCTTCGTCGGGAATACCCTTACCGCTATCACGCACCATGATGTTTGCAACCTGCAACTGATCCTTCCAGATAGGCTTGACTTCCAGTTCAATAATGCCATTCTGTGGTGTATATTTGAACGCATTTGACAAAATATTATAAAGTACTTTCTCTATGATGGCAGGGTCGAAATAGCAGGTGAAATCTTTGGGAACAAGGATATTCAGATGGATATTTTCATCCTGAGCCTGCCATAAGAAGGCTTCAGTCGTGCGATAAATAAACGCTGACAGGTTTTTCTCCCTGACATTGAGAATATTTATATCAGCACTGATCTTCCTGAAATCGAGTAACTGGTTTACGAGAAACATCATCCTTTTGGTATTCCTTGAGATCACCTGGTAGCAGAATTCTTTAACCTCCCTGGAAAGATCTTTCTGCATCAAATCATTTAGCGGACCAATGATCAGTGATAACGGGGTTTTAAACTCATGAGCCACATCGGTGAAAAATTCCAGTTTCAGATTATGAATTTTTTGTTCTTTCTCGTGATTAAGCTGGTCAATATGGATTTTCTGCCTGAGCTTATGCCTGTTGTAAAGGAAATAAAGGAAAAGTGCAAGTAAACTTAACGTAACAACTATATATATGAAAAGGGCCCAGAGCGTTTTCCATGGAGCAGGGGTTATAACCAAACTGATTGTTGTAGGATCATCACCCCAAACCCCATCCTCATTTGCCGCCTCCACATAGAATGTATAATCCCCTGGTTTTAAATTTGAATAGTTTGCTGTATTATATTTTCCGTTTGTAGGTATCCAATCATGTTTGTACCCGTCCAGCTTGTATCTGAATTGGTTCTCTCTTGCATTATAAATATTCCTTCCGGCAAATTCAAATGAAAAATTATTCTGCCTGTAATTCAGGTGCACTACCTCAGTCTCATTAATCGATTTGGACAGTATTATACTTCCCAGCAATGGAACTTCCGGCTCAACATAATTCTGATGGACTTTCAGGCCGGTAAAAAAAACCTTGTTTACCTGTTCACTTCGCTTTATTTCGGAAGGGTCAAATACATTGATTCCATTATTACTGCCAAAGTATATATTGCCCTTTTCGTCTTTATCAACGCTTTCCGTAAATGTACTGGTCGAAAGCCCATCCTTGTGTGAATATTTATTAACCTTTTTGGAGCCTGGATCAAATGCAATAATACCCTGTGAATTACTTAGCCACAATTTTCCCTGATCATCTTCAACGATCCCCATTATTTTCTTATCAATTATTCCCTCTGTTGAAATATGAGTGAATACATTCGTCCCCTTCTTCTTCAATATTAAACCCGCATCGGTGCCAGCCCACAAGTTTTCTTCCCGATCCATATAGAAGCACCAGATTGCATTGTTGGGGATATGATAATCATTAGCCATCGATCGATCATATAGCTCTACAGACCTTACTTCCCCTTGTTTGTTAAGGTTAATCTTGTATATACCCTCTGAAATGGTTCCCACCCAAATGCTCATTGATGATTGATCGAAGTACAGCGTAAAAACGCGCTTGTTCTGGAGCAGTTTAGTCTGTTCATAAAGGTTGTGTGCCCAACCAATTCCTGCTTTTGTCTGGATAATCAGCCCTGTATAAGTCCCGTAATAAAAATTTCCAAGGTGGTCGCGACACATGGAAAAGACATTCTGAAACTGGTCGGGGAAATTTGACAGAGGATTAAAATACCGGCTCTTTTCTGCAGCATAAAATACACCTCGATTACTTGTGAGGTAAATTTTATCATCGAAGTTATAAAACTTAATAGGGAAAATATTATTCGGCAATTCCAGTCTTACAGTCTGCTGGCTTGCAACATTATAAAGGTAGCAATCACCTGCCTGCAGTCCCAGGTAAATATGATTTTTATGATACAATAACGCCTGAATATTCTGAGAAGAAGAGGGATCCAGCTTCAAGGGGATCTTTCTGAAATTACTGGGCAGTAACGAAGCATAGGAAACCCCTTTTCTGTTTGCAATCCAGATCGTGTTTGAATTATCGCAATACAAGGAAGGAATGCTGTTACCTATATAGTCACTGTAATTATTATTTTCACTCAAATTTTCAGCAATCCTTACATCAGATCCATCTACTTTATATAATCCCTGATTAAGAGTTCCTGCCCAAACAACGTCATCATTTGATGCAATTAATGAAATTATTTCAGGATTACCTTCAATATCCATTTTTCTCAAATCAAAATCATCTCCGCTAACCGTGATACACAATATAAAGCCAAAGCCTCCGGCCCATACCTTACCATTTTTGTCAGATGTTATGGTTATGATATAACGGTCTTCATTCAATTCAACCTGGTTAATGAGATCATCTTTCATTCTCCAGATTCCACTGTTTGTTGCAAAATAGATCCCTGAAGTGGTTGAAGTCATCTTCTCAATGATATATCCTGTTAAGGGTGAATTCATCAGCTCAGGAATACTGTCATTTTGTTCTATTTTCAATAAACCACTTGAAGTTGCTACCAGGATGTTCCCTTTACTGTCTTCGATCACATCATTGATAACTTCATAGTCCTTTTCAGTTTGCACACGCACAAAACGTTCTGTTCGCAGATCATAGTAATTTAATCCTTCCCCATCTGTTCCGATCCATAATCGCTTCTTCGAATCTTCAAAAAGAGATGTGATGCGGTTCCCTGAAAGACTCTCCGGGTTGTTGGTCAGAGAAGAGAAGTTTTCAATATTATACCCATCAAAA
>Ga0180435_10005975_pt1 | contig 11735 bp, 11 predicted proteins | sample SS_ome_3_FD_132467 | JGI IMG/M metagenome (GOLD analysis project Ga0180435, IMG submission 132467) | Hypersaline lake sediment archaeal communities from the Salton Sea, California, USA - SS_3_S_1 metaG | ecosystem: Environmental > Aquatic > Non-marine Saline and Alkaline > Hypersaline >...
AGGACAACAGCTTACACATGCCCGATCCATCATGGGCTACTGGTTTTCCTTTGCAGCCTTCTATCCCGGGCTCAGCATCTACGAACCCTGATAAAGCTCATACAGAAGCCAGGTATCCGGATCAGTAATTACTTCCTTAGTCTTAAAAGGCAGATCCAGGATTAGCGATTGTTCCCGGGAGTCTATTTTCACTTTCTTTCGTAGACTCTCCCCCTTTGTTCCAAGGATTTCTATTTCAAGGGGGAAATGGAAAACATGCTGTTCCTGATGTTGCCGTATGGTCAGCTTAAGGCCTCTTCTTTTCTGCTTCCATTCCAGCGACAAAACGGGATGACCGGCAGTGTGAAACCACTGCCTGAAAAAGGCATCATATTCTGAGCCGGTGATGGACTCCACCACCTGAAGAAAATCTTGGGTCAGGGCGTTGTCGTGTTTGTATTCCTCAAAAAAAGTCTGAAGGCAGCGCCTGAATTTCTCGTCACCCATATCGTGCCTAAGCATATGCAGGACCCAGCCACCTTTTTCGTAGGAATTCTTGTTCAGCAGCCGGGTGGATACCGACAGGGTAGTATCTACGATGGGAGCAAGTCTTCTTTTAGCGAAACGCAGTACCTGGCCCTTCTCGTCTTCCATGGAGGCCACAAAAGCTTCCCTTCCATGGGTGTGTTCAATATAGAGGTCGGTCAGATAGGTAGCAAATCCTTCGCTGAGCCAGATGTGGTGCCAGTCCTGTTCCGATACGGCATCTCCAAACCACTGGTGGGCAATTTCATGAGCCAACAGATTTTCTATTCGCTGTTTCCCTGAGACGCTTCTTTCATGGTAGAAGATGCAGCTGGCGTTTTCCATTCCTCCGTAAACGGTTTTGGACTGGACATTGGCCAGCTTGCGGAAAGGGTAAGGACCCAGATAGGACTCAAAAAAGTCCAGAGGCAAAGTGGCCATACTGTAATCCAGAAAACCTTCTTCCTGGTTCTGAGGATAGACCCAGGAAGATACCGGAATGCCTGAGCTGCTTTCCAGGTATTGAACCGCAAAGGGACTTACACCAACAACCATCATTTTGGTGGACAAGGGATAGCTGGTAAACCAGTGCGAAGTAAGGCGGCCTTTTTTCCTCACTTCTTCTTTCAGGGTTCCCACGGAAACCACCCCGTAATGATCGGGAGCGTGCACCACAAATTCCACTAGCGCCTTATCGGAAGGATGATCTATGGTAGCTAACCAGTGACGGGCTCTGTTGGGCCAGTTGTCCCCGAAAAATGTACGGTCTCCGAACTTGTTTTTTGAAATGATCAATCCGTCGGTGGGGATGCCGCTGTAAGCAATTCTGTATGTTCGCTGCTCACCTTTATGAGCCTGATCTATCTGGAGAGAGATCTGATGCTTCTCCTGAAGAAAAACGATCTCTTTTCCATTCTCACACACCTTATGCACTTTCATTCCGCTTTGATCGGTCGGATCATAGATTAGATCCAGGTAAAAATGCTCCGTTTCCTTCAGGAAGCTCATTTTTATCTCCGCTATCCCAGATAAGACATCGGTGGAATCGTTCAGGTCCAGTTCAAAGCGATAGCTAAGGACATCCAGGGATTCGTGCCTGTGATGGTGGTCCTGGGCAGAAAGATTGCCCAGGAAAAGCATGAATACAGATAGCCTTAAGGCAGATGAAAAGAATCGGTACATAGACGAATACTAAGGTGGAAAAGCGCAATTTAAGAATTAAATTTATTGCATGGATCACAGCATTTTTATGGACATGGCCCACACTTCCACCGCACCTGAATTGAAGCAGGCCCAGGGAGATAAATATCCACTCTGGATGGACATTTTTCTACTGATCGATATCAACCTTGCCCATTAATGCCTATCCCTTAAAGGCATATTTGTACAGGGTGGCAAAGGTTGGTTTCTGACCCTGTATGAGTATGGCTGTTCTGAATACTCGTGCACCGATCCAAACCGTGAAAATGGTGAAGAGTATTACTCCAAGCAGTCCAACGATGGGCTGCCACATGGGTATGGTGACCGAAGAGGCCATTCTCATCACCATTACGGTGGGCGTGAAAGGGGGAATCAGTGCCATGGTGGTGGCCAGCGGACCTGTCGGATCGGCAATGACCGGAGCAATCAGGAACATGGGAATGATGGCTGGCATGATACCGGGAAAGGTTAAGGATTGAGCATCCTTGTTATCGTTGCAGGTAGCACCCAGAGCTGCCATACCTGATCCTACCATGAGTACGAAAAGGACGGTATAGATAAAAAACCAGGGAAGCACATCCATCGGGATCAGCGATTCCATACCCATGTAGTTCAGTGTAAAGATTCCGGCTCCCACGTAAATGGCGGCAGTCGTCAGGGATACACCGATTCCACCGAGCACTTTACCCATCATAAACTGGAAAGGAGTGATGGTGCCCAGGAGAACCTCGGCTATTTTTTCATTCTTTTCTTCCATTACTGAGCTCAGCTGGGGGATGGCACTCATCATAACCAGCATAAACATAAGCAGGAGCAGGACATAGGGTACCAGGAATACCTGTAAGTCGTTGGTTTTTTCAGCATCCTGTACCTCTCCTGTTTCCTTATCCACAGAAACCAGGCCCATTCCTTCAATTTGCATCCAGTACATCAGGTTCCTTGCCTGGTCTTCCTCCAGATTTAATTCTGCAGCCCGCATTCCCTGGACGCGATTATTTATCACGTTCTGAAACCAGTAACGGAGATCGTCGTTGAAGGAATGCTGGGAATAATACTTGATAAAGGCTTCGGTATCTTCCCTGGCCGGGTACATGATATCCGGACCGACTTCAATAAATGCATGCAATTCCTGAGATTCGACCCTGTGGGAAAGGGCGAGCCTTTGTCCCTCCGGATCCTGGGTATCGAAATCCAGGAACTCAACCACAAAGCCCGCTTCAATTTTATCACCAGTTCTGCTATGAAAGATTTCCTCGCTGTTTCTTTTTTCGAGTGCTTCTTGCAGGGGGCCGGTCATCAAACCTGAGCGGTCAATCACCACAAAGTGCTTGTCGTCCGTGTCCTTATTTTTTTCCATGATAATCATCGCTGCAAAGCCACCTCCCATCATAATGGGGACCAATATCAGGCTGATGATAAAGCTTTTAGTTCTTACCGCAGCACGGTATTCACGCTTAAAAAGGGTCCAGATTTTACGCATGGTTTGCCTCCTTTCTTTCCGGAGCAGCAATCCGGATAAATATGTCGTTTAAAGATGGTTTGGTAAGTTCAAATTTACTGATGCGGGTAATTTTCAGAAGCTCAGCAAGTATTTTTTGCGGATCTGTGCCCTCCTGGAGCCGGATTTCCTGAAGCTTTCCGAAATCGTTCACGTTGTCGATTCCTTTGATGCCCTTTAATGCCTCAGAGCCCAGGTCGGACTGGATCCGGAGAGTATCGTTTCCGTACTGGTCCTGGATATTATCCAGGGTACCATCCAGTACCTTCTTTCCCTGGTAGATCATGAATATGTAATCGCACATTCTCTCTGCCATGGCCATATCGTGGGTGCTGAAGATGATGGTGGCACCTTTTTGCTGGAGCTCAAGAATAATGTCCTTCATCATATCCGCATTGACCGGATCGAGTCCACTGAAGGGTTCGTCAAGGATGATCAGTTGCGGATCATGCAATATGGTGGCAATGAACTGAAGCTTCTGCCTCATCCCCTTACTGAGAGTTTCCACCTTTTTATCCTTGTAATCTTTCAGCTCAAGGCGTTCCAGCCAGTGGTTAATCTTACGGGGAAGATCGCTGCCCTCGTTCAACTCTCCCATAAAATGCAAGAGCTCTCCGATTTTCATCTTTTTGTACAGTCCCCTGTCCTCGGGCAGATAGCCCACGTTTTTCAGACGTTCGAAGTTGTTTTCCTGACCGTTTACCAGGAGTTTTCCTGCGTCGGGGTACATGATCTTCATGATCATGCGGATGGTGGTGGTTTTGCCGGAACCATTTGGACCAATAAAGCCATAGATGCTCCCCTTAGGCACCTCCAGGCTAAGCTTATTTACAGCTACTGTTGTTCCAAATACCTTGCTTACACCAGAAAGTTCAATGATGTTCATGATGGCATATAACTGTTGAGAAGCCCGAAGTTATATAAATACCATCAGATTTTGAATGAATTCTGCGAGAATTCTGCCGCGACTATTCCTCCAGGGTGGTCAGGTCTCCAACCTCCTGTCCAAGGGCCTTGGCTTTCAGCACCCTGCGCATGATTTTCCCACTTCGGGTTTTGGGCAGGGAGTCGGCGAAGACAATGAATGCTGGTTTGGCTATGGGGCCAATCTCACTGGCCACATGTTCCTTCAGCTCATTGGCCAATTCATCCGAGGCCGAAAAACCATCCTTCAGAATGACAGTAGCATGAATGATATTTCCCTTCAGTTTATCGGGAAGACCGATGGCCGCCGATTCTGTAACCGAAGGGTGACTTACCAGGGCAGATTCAATTTCGGCCGATCCCAGACGGTAACCGCTTACCTTAAGCACATCGTCGTTCCGCCCGATGATCCAGAAGTAACCGTCATCATCGAATTTGGCCGAATCGCCTGTCAGGTACCAACCTTGTTTTTTATAGGTTTCCCAGTATTTCTCAATGAAACGGTCTGGATCGCCCAGGATGGTCCGGGCCATGCCGGGCCAGGGATTTTTAATCACCAGGTTGCCTTCTTCCCCGGCGCTTACTTCTTTGCCGGATTCATCCACCACTGAAATTTCATTTCCAAAGAAGGCTTTGGTAGCCGATCCGGGTTTTAATGGGGTTATGGGAAGTGGTGTGATCATAAAACCACCGGTCTCTGTTTGCCACCAGGTATCCATGATGGGGCATTTGCCCTTGCCAATCACTTCGTGATACCAGAGCCAGGCTTCCGGGTTAATGGGTTCACCAACTGATCCCATAAGCCTGAGGGTGCTCAGGTCGTGCTTTTCTGCCCATGAGGCTCCATAGCGCATGAGACCCCTGATAGCTGTGGGTGAAGTGTAAAAGACATTTACTCCGTATTTTTCGATCATCTGCCACCACCTGTTGGGATAGGGATGATTGGGGGCACCTTCGTAAAGCAGGGTGGTGGCACCGTTAATCAGGGGACCGTAAACGATATAGGAATGACCGGTAATCCATCCGGGATCGGCTGCACACCACCAGCGATCATCTGCTTGTATGTCAAACACATATTTAAAGGTGCTGGCCGCATAGACTGAATATCCTCCATGGGTATGCACCAGTCCTTTGGGCTTGCCTGTGGTCCCGCTGGTATACAGGATGAAGAGGGGATCTTCGGAATCTGTTTCTTCAGTTTCGCAGATTGGGGAAGCGATGGGCATGCCCATTAGATCATGCCACCAGAAGTCCCGGTCATTTTCCATGTAGCACTCCTCTCCGGTGCGTTTAACTGCTATACAAACATCTATGGTGGGTGAACGGCGCATGGCCTCGTCGGCGATGGCTTTCAGCTGAGTAGGTTTGCCTCTTCGGTAACCACCATCGGCTGTAATTAGGATGCTGCTGTTGGCATCGGCAATTCTTTCTGCCAGGGCTTCCACACTAAATCCTCCGTAAACCACGCTATGAGCAGCTCCGATTTTAGCACAGGCAAGCATGGCAATAATGATCTCGGGGATTTGTGGCATGTAAATGGTGATGATATCACCCCTCTTGCCTCCCATGGCTTTCAGTACATTGGCAAATTTTGAAACTTCCCTGTTCAGTGCGTGGTAGGAGAAGGTACGAACGTCTCCGGGTTCCCCTTCCCAGATCAGGGCCAGCTTGTTTCGGGTGGCTGAATGAAGATGCCTGTCAATGGCATTGGCTACCACGTTTGTTTTTCCACCTGTAAACCATTTGTAGAAAGGTTTTTTACTTTCATCCAGTACTTTGTCCCAAGGTTCATACCAGGTAAGCTCTTTCGCTTCTTTGGCCCAGAAACCCTCTCGGTCCTTTACGGATTCCTGATACAACTTATCGTAATCTTTAACGCGCGCGTTTTTCACCACTGAGGCCTGGGGATAAAACATGGAATTCCCAGAATTTGAAGTACTTTTTTTTGCCATGATTGTAGGATTAGTTTATTCAGATAAACAACGATAAATCAGGCTTTTTGTTCATGCCCTTTGAAGATGGGTTTATGGCCTATACTTCTGTACCTGACTCCTTTTAAAGCCCTGCATCTGTAGTTCCAGGTCGTAATTGGGATTGTACTCCTGGTTATTTGTGTAGATTACATTTCCCAGGTCATCGACCAATCGGTGGTCCCATTGATTGGTACCCCTCTCTACCTTCCGGGTATGTGGATTTAGATAATCCTCCTGGTCGGTGAGGTTGAGATAGGCCTGATGGTTTATTTTGGCATTGGTTTCAGCATGTCCTTTTTGAATCTCCTGTCCAAGCCGGTTCACATCCTGAATTGTTTTAATCATGGTGCTTCCCCTTTGCATTTGCCCCCGAAGTTCTTCCCTTACCCATTGCGGATTTAATTCCACCGATGCACCGATTTCGTGAAATAAAGCCTCCCAGGTATAAAAATCGGCTTCTGGTGCCCGAATAACTACCGTACTTCGGTTTTTCCACATGCCTGCAGTATAAGGCCCCATATCCTGGATGATGCAGAAGGCCCTTTCCTTGTATTTAACACCATTCTCTGTGTATAAAAAATCGGCCACTGCAGCGGAATATGTACTCTGCAGTTGTTTTGCCACATCTGTTTCATAACAAAACTCTTCAATTTCCGGCAGAGTTCTTTGTTTGCTCAAAGTTACATTCAGATTCGGGTGAAGATAAGGAGCCAGATGCTGTTTTAGAAAGGAAGGGGCATCCATTTTTCGAAGGACTGGCATTCCGTTGTAGAAGCTTCCTTCCCGAAACATACTTGCCACCATGGAACCGCTAAGATCTACAAAGTAAATATCGGGTAACCAATGAATCTGTATGGTGCCGCTTTCATCGCTCCTAAGCGTAAAATCAATTTTGGCTTCAATGGCATTGGCAGCTCCACCCATGCTTACGGGATCCCAGCGTGTAATCCCACCTTCTACCAACCAACCTCTCGGCTTTAAAATGTGAAATGCCTGCTCATTGGGCTCGCTGATTTTTTGAAGAATTAGTTGATTGGGCATTTGCCCATACAGGATATTGGCCAGGAAAACAAAGCCTGCCATGAGACATGTAAGCTGAGATTTCATATAGATAAGTTAAGAAAAATTCGCTTATCTGTCGTCTGTAAGAATGGGCCAATTATAACGAAGGGCGATCTTTTTCAATCTCCTGTCGGGCGAGACAGCAACCGGATTTCCCACCGCCTTCATCACGTATTGATCGGTATGGGAATCGCCATAATACCAGGCTTTTTGTGCATCGCTGTTTTGCGCCTCGCAAAAAAGGTGCATGCGATGTCTTTTTTCTACTCCATATACCAGTTCCCCCTGAGTACGGCCGGTAAATGCACCGTTTTGGGTTTCAAGTTGGGTACATATTACTTCATCCATTTGAAGATGTTGCGAAACTACGTCACAAATGGGAGTGGTGGCCGATGAAAGAAGAACCACCGCAGCTCCGGCAGAGCGATGAAAGTCAAAACTATCAAGGATTTCGGGTCTGATGGCAAGCTTGATGCTGGCATGATAGATTTCCTCACACAGAAGCTTGATGTCCTTTTCCCGAAGGCCTTTGAGCCAGGTGAGCATCCGCTCAATCATCTTGACAGGATCTCCAAGATTTAGCTTATAAAGAATGGAAAGCCAGATCGCATGACGGTACTGGCCCGAAGTCATCACCCCTCTTTTTCTGGATTCTTCCACCAGGGCTGTGGCGCTGTTAACCGAGAGGATGGTGTGATCCAGATCATAAAATGCTATGTATTCAGCCTTTTTCATTAAAAAAGTGTGCTCCGCCAGGATTGTAAATAATCTTCAGGGCAGCTGGTAAAATATGTACTTCAAATTTACTATCAAAATAGAGTTCTCCATCCACGTGGAAGGGTACTTTTTTTCCAAAATCGATAACAAGGCTTTCGGTCTGATAATAATCCACTTTTCGGTCCTGGATATGAGTTCCTTTGGGAACCATGGATAAAATCTTGAAGCGTTGCAGGAGATTTAGCTTCCTGATCATGCAGACATCAAGCAGTCCGTCGTTAGCCACAGCCTGTGGGGTAAGCAGGAAGCTCCCTGCAAAACGCCGGCCCACAGAAATGGTATTGATAAAACAATCGCTTTCCTGGTCCCTTCCTCTGGAGGAGATCTGTACTTTTCCTTCTTTGTAAAAGAGAAGGGTTTTGATAATGTGCCAGAGGTATTTTCCCTTTCCCTGTCCACCGGCCACTTCTCCGGGTTCCACGTAATTCTCTGCAGCAACCTGGGCATCAAATCCAAGACCCATGCCATTAAGAAATGGAAGTCCGTTCACCTCACCCACATCCATATTAATGGAATGCTGTTCAAAAAACAGATCCCAGTGCCGGGCTTCATATCGATCGGGAAATCCAAGGATCTGGTTAAAATCGTTCCCGGTACCAGCGGGGATTAAGCCAGTAGTTAGCTGATTTTGCCCAATCAGGGGACGGGCAACTTCGTTCATGGTGCCATCCCCACCCACAGCAATGATCCTGGTACAGCCCTTTTCCAGACTATTCCGGGATAATTCAGTGGCGTGACCGTGCTTTTGGGTGAGGAGAATATCGGCATTTAATGAGCGGTGTGATAGTTGCTTCTCCAGTTCCGGAAGTATTGATTCTCCAAAACCGCCACCGGCAGTTGGATTTACGATGAAACACCATTTTTCGGGATTCGCCATAGTTTTATCTATCGGTGTTAGCAGATTCAAGGGTTTCACTTACCTGCTCCATGATCTCCTGATCGGATCTCAGGGCCATGGTTTTCCCTTCCAGTGGAGGATGAATAACCACCCCCAGGCGGGAGCCAAAATGAATGCTGAATCTGTTTTTGGGTTTCAGCTTGTAAAAACCGTTCAGGGTAACAGGGAGGATATCGTTTTCCGTGGCTCTTAACAAATGTATGAATCCTCTGTAGAATGAATTCAGCCTGCCATCCAGGGTGCGGGTCCCTTCCGGAAAGATGGCAACCGTGCGATGTTGCGCCTTTTGCTCGAGGCTTTCCAGCATTGTACGTGTATTCTTTATATTGTTTATCCTCATGGGGATATAATCGGTCATTAAGAGCATTTGTTTAAATAGAGGAATGCGCAATAACCTTTCGTGACCAAACCAGGAGACATCCGGGTAAAATGCCATTATGGCAATGATGTCAAACAGACTGGAATGATTGGCCAGCAGGATGTAACGTACATTTTGCTGTATGTTCTTTTTACCTTCGATATGAATCTTTTTTCCCATGATTGGAAAAACAGACTTTGCCCAAAACCCCATTAGAATCCTGATTCCGGGGCGAAAACGAAGATAGGCCATGATCAGGATCAGGAATACCACCACGGCCGTATATGAATAAAGTACAAGGAATACGGGAATGGAAAGAGCGATATGGATTCTACGCATGAGCATGGGAGGAGAAAATGCAAAAGCTTCTCGGAACCGAGCTTTTCAATATACGACTTTAATCCCAGCTGTCAAGATCGTGCTGCCTCTCGAGCCAGTCCATCATCTCCGGGTTTGGAGCTTCGGCAAAAAAATCATAACCGGTAAACTCTTCCAGTGAGTCCACCGTAATGGCGAAGCTTAGGAGGGAATCTGAAGAGGCTGCATTGGGCAAAAGAAAGGCGATCAGAGAATGGTCGGGCGGACTCAAATCGACCAGTACTTTGTAATAATGTGAAGGGATTCCCACCTGGTTTTCCCCGATATACTTGTCGATGCGATCTAATACCGGTCCTGTGATCACATAGAGACTGTCCTTCTCAAGCGCCCAGTTTCTAACCTGAGCTTCAAGAGATTTCCAAACTCCCCTGTTAAACCTTGGTTGCTGAGGACTCATGTTGGACAGATAAAAGGATTCACTCATGGCTTCAGGATCCCATTTCATATCTCCTGCGGGTGCCAGATGTCCACGATCATATCCCGAACGCCGGTAGTCTGCCAGCGAAGCTGAACCAGTGCTAATGTTCTTATCGGACCGGAAATTATCGCTCCGTTCCACATAGCCTGAATCAATTTCTTCCCTTGTAAGTACATAAGCCACCCAGGCTGCCTGCTCGAACTGTTCGTTATAAGCCAGATCAAAGCCGGTATAGCTAACTATGGTATCGGTAGTGACTGCCAGGGGGTAGCCGAAGCTAAGATCCAGCCAGTTGATGCTGATCTCCATGGCACTGACTTCGGGCTCCAGAGCTGTTTGAAGATTGGACTTTGATTTATTCCAGGGTTCCGTGGTCACCAGATAGGCAATAAGGAGTAATACTACAAAGGTGATGAGCCCGAAACGCTGTCTTTTTGAAAGTTGCATATGGGCAAAATTATAAATTAATTGTACTTTAAGCCTTTCCGACGGATGAAGAATTATTGGATCATAGGGGATATTCATGGAGAAATAAAACTGCTTGACAGGTTGCTGGAACAGATCCTAAGCTACCATCCTGACCAGCTGGTATTTCTGGGCGATTATATCGATCGCGGGCCCAATTCAAAAGAAGTAGTGGACCGGATCATGGGCTTGGAGGTCCCTAAGGTTTGTCTGATGGGAAACCACGAGTGGATGATGCTGAATGCACTGGAAAACTCAGGCTTTGGTTATAATCCCATGGAGCTCTGGTATATGAATGGGGCTGAGGCCACACTGCAATCCTTCGGATCTTCAGGTTTTTTCAGTTTTCAATCGGAGATAGAGACTCCGTACATGGAGTTTTTTCAAAATCTGGGCTTGAGTTACACCCTGCTTCTGCAGAGTGAACTGAAAATAGTAGCCACACATGCAGGAATTTCGCCTTCAATACCCCTGGAGGATCATGGTGTTTTGAAAAATTACCGGGATTTGCAAAATTACATCAGGCAGGGCTATCTCGGGCAGGACGATTCATTTCTCTGGACGAGGGATGAATTTTTCAATAGTTCTCCGGATTTGTGGAAAGGATCTGTGGTGGTTCATGGTCACACTCCTGTGCTAAAGTTGAAACGTTTTATCCAGGCCAATGGTCAAAAACACTTTCATTTTATTGAAAACGATATCTGTCTTCGGAGGGAGGGTCCTTTAGGAAGGTTGGTATCGGTGGATATCGATTCGGGATCCACCATCAGTGGAAGACTAAGCGGTCTGGGCTTTTTTGAAGGCGATCCGCCCGCTTCTCAGCTGAACATGAAAAGTATAACTGTGGGTTATGAGGAGATCTTTCCAAGGGACCTGGGCCCTCTCTCTTCAAATTACTAACTTTGCAGGCTTAATCGCAGAATGATGATAGAAGGAATAAAGGTGATCGGCTTTGATGCGGATGATACTTTGTGGGTGAATGAGCCCTATTACCGAGAGGTGGAGAATCAATTTGTGGAACTGATGACCGCCTATGGTGTCAACGGGGATATTGCAGGTGAGCTATTCAAGACCGAGATTGCCAATCTTGAACTTTACGGCTACGGCATCAAGGCTTTTATGCTTTCACTGGTGGAATGCGCCATTGATTTGACTGAAGGCGCGGTTAAGTCTCAGACAGTAAGCAAGATAATTGCCCTGGGTAAAGCCATGCTTGAACGTCCCATCGAGCTTCTCCCGGATGTGAAGGAGGTGCTGAAGCAGCTCGCTCCTTTTTACCG
>Ga0180435_10005976_pt1 | contig 11734 bp, 12 predicted proteins | sample SS_ome_3_FD_132467 | JGI IMG/M metagenome (GOLD analysis project Ga0180435, IMG submission 132467) | Hypersaline lake sediment archaeal communities from the Salton Sea, California, USA - SS_3_S_1 metaG | ecosystem: Environmental > Aquatic > Non-marine Saline and Alkaline > Hypersaline >...
CAATTACATATGAATGATGAATTAAAGATAAGGTTTAAGGATATCATTATAAAAGAATAAGACCATGAGCGTTTATTTTATGGCCAGTATCAGGATGAAAAGCGAGCAGGAGTATGGGCGTTACCTTGAGCACGCTGGGGAAATCTTTAAGCGGTACAGGGGTACTTACCTTGCTGTGGATAAGGCCCCCAGGGTGGTGGAGGGTGAATGGGACTACAGCAGGGCAGTGCTGATAAGCTTTGACACAAGAGAAGATTTTGATGCCTGGTACAACTCAGATGCCTATCAGGAGATACTAAAACACAGGCTCTCTGCATCGGAATGCGATACCATTCTGATCCAGGGCAGTTGAATTTACTTTAATTCCAAAGTTCATGAATTGTCAGAAACATCTCTTTCAAATGCCTGCTGGCATCCATTACCTGAATTGTGCCTATATGTCCCCACTTCTGAAATCTGTTGAGGAAAAGGGGGTTGAAGGGATGCGGCTAAAGCGAAATCCCATTTCCATCAAACCGCCTGATTTCTTTACCGGAGCGGTCGGCGTGAGACAGAAGTTTGCCAGGATGGTTCAATGTGATCCGGCGCAGGTTGCCATTATGCCCTCAGTATCTTACGGGATGAACAGCGTAATTCGAAACATCCCCTGCAGCCCAGGCCAGCATGCCCTGACAATCTCGGAGGAATTTCCCAGCTGCTACTATACTGCTCAGAGGTGGTGCATGGATAATGAGGCGCAGCTAAAAGTGGTGGCAAGAAAGGATGATGTTCCTCAAAAAGGAAGGGAATGGAACACAAGAATCCTTGAAGCTATAAATAAAGATACAGCATTTGTTGTGATGGCTTCGGTACATTGGATGAACGGGACCAGGTTTGACCTCGAAAAGATCGGGGCCCGGTGCCGGGAAGTAGGAGCAAAACTGATTGTGGATGGTTCCCAATCTGTGGGTGCATTGCCCATTGATGTGCATGCTTGCAATATTGATGCACTAATTTGTGCTGCCTACAAGTGGCTCATGGGACCTTATTCCACGGCGCTTTCCTACATCCATGAAGATTTTAACAATGGTGTTCCACTGGAGGAGTCCTGGATGACACGGCCCAATTCGGAACGTTTTGACCGACTGACCAACTATGAGGAGGGCTATAAACCCGGGGCCGTTCGTTTTGATGTGGGACAGAGCAGCAACTTCATTTTTTTGCCCATGCTGGATGAGGCCTTGAATCAGCTTCTGGAATGGGGTATTGACAATATCCAGGAATATGGCCGGGAGCTGGGAGCTCCCCTGATTTCCCACTTTGCCGAAAAAGGAGTGACCCTGGATGATGAAATGCACAGGGCCCATCACCTGATGGGTATGCCACTGCCGGACCACATCGACGGAGAAGCCCTGGTCAGGGAATTTCAGTCACGTCAGGTGTATGTCTCCCTAAGGGGGAGCAACATTCGCATCTCCATCAATGTATTCAATACTGAAGAGGATGTGGGGGAGTTAATTTCGGCCCTCGATCAATAATATCCAGGCAGAATTGTAGTTTTTTGATCCCATCTGCAACTAATGGGGTATAAATCTCAATGTGTTGAGCTCAAAGGTACCTGACAAAGCAAAGTTTGTAGAGATGGTTTATACCCACATGGGGATCATCTACAAGATTTGTAAGCTCTACGCCGCTGAAGAGGACCGGGATGACCTGAAACAGGAAATTATTTACCAGCTCTGGCTTTCCTATCCGACCTTTCGTGGCGATTCAAAATTCCAGTCATGGATGTACCGTGTGGCCCTGAACACGGCCATGCTGGGCCTCAGGGCAAAAAAAGTCAAATACACCAGCTTAAACGAACATGCACTGGAGATCTCCGATGATGCTGCCGAGCGACAGGTTGAGGAGATCAGGATCAAAGAATTGTACAAGCAAATTGCCAAACTAAAAGACCTGGACAAGACCATCATTTTTCTCTACCTGGAACAGTGTTCCTATGAAGAGATCGCTGAGATCACCGGTATAAGCACTAAAAATGTAAGTGTACGCCTGGTGCGGATCAGGGAGAAGTTAAGAGCGAAGTTGAACATGCAAACCTCGGAATAATGAAAAAAGACGAGCTGATTCATATGTGGCAAGAGGGAAGTGAGCACCTGTTCAGGGATGAAAAAACAGACCGAGACATGATTACGCAATACTTGAATGAAAAAACACTGAAAGGGAAGCGGAGCATCCACTTCAATCTGATATTTTATGGAGTCATACACCTGAGCAACATCATCCTTTTATCCTTAAACCTGGCTGGTTACCAGAACAACCCATCCATCCTTTGGATCCTCATAACATTGCTTGCCATTACCATTGGCGGTCTGGTGTTTAGCATGGATGTGTTTCTCAAATTCAGGGAAATCAACAACTACAGTGATTCCCTTAAGAATCTGATACAAAAACAACTCTGGTTTTACCGCAGGCCCTATGAGATCTGGCTGTTCCTGGCTTCACTTTCAGCCATCATCCTGATGAGCAATCTGAACTTATATATTGATAATGATAACGGAAGCTATCCGATCAATAATAAGTTCATGTTTGTGGGAGTGACCGTGGGTGCACTTGTGTTTATTTATGGGGCCCTGAAACTGAGTAGCATGCTGGGACTACGCAACCTGAAAGCATATCTGGTGGATCTGCAACAGGGCACTCTGGATCAGAGCAAGCGTATGGAGCGTAAGAAAAGGCGCTACCTCTGGCTCTGGGTTGCTGTTTTTATTTTGCTAAGCGTATCCCTTGTATTAGGACTTATTAAAGCGCTTAATCTGCCTTAGGGATGCCAGCCAGCACCCGCTCCGGAGTCATGGGCATTTGATACAAACGTGCACCACATGCATCAAAGATGGCATTGGCCAATGCTCCTCCCATGCATATGATCGCAGGTTCACCTCCACCCTGGGGAGGTTGATCCTGGCGGTCCAGAATAACAGTATCAATGGTTTCGGGGGTCCAGGAGAATAAGGGAAGCTGGTAGTTGTCAAAATTACTTGATATGACATCTCCGCCCTTAAATTCGATATCTTCAGACAGCGCATATCCCATGCCCATGGTCACACAACCTTCTGCCTGGATTATAGAACCCTGTGGATTCACACACATTCCCATGTCCTGTGAAACCACAGCCCTAAGGGGTTGAACATGCCCGGTTTCAGTATTTACCTGTACTTCAATCATCACAGCCACCCAGGTTCCGGCATCGGTTCCGCAGGCCATGCCGATCCCTCTTCCACTCGGGCCTATGGCCGGGGTGTAAGCGAATTTGTCTCTGAGGGCTTCAATCACAGCAATCATTTTTTCATCAGCCAGGTTACGAAGACGAAATTCCACCGGATCCATCCCTACTTTTGCTGCCATTCTATCGATATGCGATTCACGGGCAAAGGTGTTGGAATTGGCACCCGGAGCCCGCCATGCTCCGGTAGGAAGCGGCTGTACGGGTGATCCCCGCTTCGCACTGAAGCTCGTGGTCAGTTTATTGGGCACATTGTAAATGGTGTCTGATCCACGGGCCTCCATGAAATAATGCTTGTAATCCCACATGGAAATCAAACCTTCCTTAGTGATCCCCGACCGGATCTGAATCGTGGCAGCCGAACGGAAGAAATCCATAAAGAATTCTTCTTCCCTGGTGTAGGCAAGTAATACCGGCTTTTGTGCCAGTTTGGCTATTTTAACCACTTCCAAAGCCTGGGGGTGATATATTTTGCCTCCGAAGCCCCCGCCCACGAAAGGTGAGATGACCCGTACATTCTCCAGGGCCATTCCAAGCTCCAGGGCAATCTGGTCCTGTGCTCCAAAGGGCGACTGTGCAGAGGCCCAGACGGTGACCTTTTCTCCATCCCATAAGGCCATGGCCGTATGAGGTTCTATGGGCGCATGGGCCTTGTATCCATCATGGAATTCGCTCTCCACAATGATATCTGCCAGCTCTTCCCCTTGCTCAAGGTCCCCTTCCTTTTCTCTTTCCCGGGTGTTTCCCTCTCCATTCAGAAGATGCTCAAAAATGCTGTGATGGTCCACCTTGTTTTCATCTTCAGAGTATTCAGCTTTAATGGTGGCCAGGGCTTGTTCTGCCCTCTCGGGCAATTCATGAAGGACCGCAATCAAATCCCCATCACGAACCACCTCTATCCCATCCATTTTTTCAGCTTCAGAATAATCCACCGAAAGCAGGTTTACGTGGTGAGAAGGAGGCCGGAGCACTTTGGCATAAACTCGTCCCGGCATGGGAACATCTGCTGTATAGACAGCCTGCCCGGTAACTTTCAGCTTTGCATCGGCATGTAGCCTGGATTGCCCTACATAATGAAACTCCGTATGATCCTTAGGCTCCGGCTTTTCTTCCATCTGCCTGTCAATTCGCTCTCCTTTGGTAAGCCATCCATAGCTTATTCTGTTTTCAGGATTTGTGGCATCAAAGACCACCCCGTCTTTCACTTTTGTATTGCTTGCTTTGATGTTCAGGTATTCGGCAGCAAGCTGAACAAGGACGGCCCTGGCTTCGGCACATGCCGCCCGAAGGTAATGGCTGTATTCGCGCGTGGTTAGTGAGCCCCAGGTGCCAGCGTCATAAGAACACAGAGCCGTATCCCCCATGAGCATTTTTATGGAATCAATATGAACATCCAGCTCATCGGCCACCTGCTGGGGCAATGAGGTGATGGGCCCCTGTCCCATTTCGATTTTACCTACGTGGCAGATAACAGTTCCATCTTCCTGGATGGTAAGAAAGGCATTGAAATCCTTGGGTACTTCACGTCGCTGAACCAGTGGAAGAGCCAACAATTCTGTGGGATTCCTGCTGCTCAGGTATACTGCAATACCTCCACCCAGCAGGGTGAAGAAATCCCTTCTTTTGAGGTCGAGGCGATTCTTGGTGGTCGCCAATTTCGGATTTAAGTTGCTTTTCTTCATGGCTGCTTCACTTTTTTCATTTCTTTTCCTGCACTCTGGATGGCTTCAATAATCCTGATATGGGCCCCACACCTGCACAGATTGTCTTCCATGGCATCGATCACTTCCTGTTTGGTGGGTTCGGGATTGGAAAGTAAAAGGCCCGTGGCATTCATAATCATGCCTGGTGTACAATATCCGCACTGCAGGGCATCCTTATCCATGAAGGCTTTCTGAACCGGATGCAGCTCTCCATTGGATGCAAGACCCTCAATGGTCACTACCCTTCGGTCCATAACATCGCTCACCTGATAGGTGCAGGATCTGATGGCCTGCTTATCCAGGAGTATGGTGCAGGCACCACAAACCCCTATACCACAACCATATTTGGTTCCGGTGAGTCCAAACTGATCCCTGAGCACCCAGAGCAATGAGCGTGTGGGATCCATGGTAATCTCTGTTTCCTTACCATTTAGATTAAAACGAATAAGTTTTTCCATCTTTGTTTCAGTTTGTTGCATTCTTATAATCTTCCCGGGTGTCAATATCTACAAGGATACCAGGTGCATTTACCTCTACCTCCAGCACATCTTCGGGGAAATGGTGCCGGAGCGATCTGAGGCCTTCTTCCAGATCCAGATCCTCCACCTCTTTGCGGTATTTCATATCCACAAGCAGGGGGTGACCCCGACGATGATGGTGTACAGGGATCACAATTCCAAACAACTCCTCATTGTAGGCTTCAATTACACTGTTGGTCACAGCAGGTGGAATCCCGGGCTGGTCGCCCAGGAATATCAGGGCTGAAACAGCATCAGCAGGCAGAGCTCTGATCCCGCAAATTACAGAAGAGAGCATTCCTTTTTCGTGGTCCCTGTTGTGACAAAACTCAACAGGTCTGTTTCCAATGACCTGCAGGATCTCTTCCTTGTTTGGTCCCAGTACCACCATGACATGATCAAGAGAGGAGTCCAGCACATTATCAATGACAGTTTCAATGATGGTGCTATCACCAAAGGGAAGCAGTAATTTCTGATTGCCCATGCGCCGGGAAGAACCAGCTGCCAGTATGATGGCCCAGTTATTTGCCATGGGGATCCTTTTTCCTGTTACGAACTTCAACCAGCTGGGCAGCAATGCTGATGGCAATTTCCTGGACAGTTTTAGACCCAATGTGCAGACCAATGGGAGTGTAGACGGCCGACCACTGTTCCGGTGTTGCCCATCCTTCATCAAGGAACTGTTTTTTCATGATCCCTACCTTATGGGTGCTGCCAATCATCCCTATGAAGGCTGCTTTTGAACCGATGCAGGCTCTGAGGGCCTCTCCATCGTGGCTGTGTCCCCTGGTGACAATCACGATATAGGTATCCGGACCCGCTTCCAGTTCCTGAAGGGCCATGCCAATATCCTGAACAATCAGGTGATCGGCATCAGGAATGTTTTCTTTGCTGGCAAACTCCGGGCGGTCGTCAATGATGCTTATTTCAAATTCCAGTAGTTTACCAATATGAGCCAGGGCTCTGCCCACATGGCCTCCTCCAGCGATAATAAGCCGGGGCTGGGGCCTGCAATGTTCCAGGTAGGCCATTTTTACCTGATGATCGGGAATTGAAGTCAGATCAATCCCTGTAAACCCATAGCGTATGGCCTGATTCAAATGAGACGCGACCACTTCTTTAAAGGCCGGGTCCATTCCGGCTGGGAAAGCATCGGCTTTTCCGGTGTTGATCCAGTAACGCCTGATGGTTCTACCCTGGTCATGCTTCTGGCTTACCCCGGTGAGAAGAAACCCTTCCTCACGTTTGGAGAGATCAGCTTCCATTTCTTCCAGACACTTGAGATGAACCGAAGGGTCTGCATCCACAAGAACCCTGGCTTCGCCCCCGCAGATGGCGCCGTCACCATCCTGACCGGTATCCAGGTTGAAATAGAAAAGATCTGATATGCCTGAGATCAGTACGCTTTCTGCAATGTGCTGCACTTCCCCTTCCAGCAGTCCACCCCCCACCGTTCCTGCCAGGAGCCCATTTTCACCGAAAAGTGCAGAGCTTCCCGGTTTTTGGGGTGTTGATCCTGCTGTATGTACAACAGTAGCAAGCACGATCCCGGATCCGGTCCGGATCTGTTCAAGTATCGTATGGTAGATACTCCTCATTTAATTTTTGGCTCAGAATGAACTTAAATAATTCGGATCAGTGTGATAATAAGGATGCAGCAGATCACTATTGCCGGTGACCATAAGCTGGAAATAAGCGAGGTTTTCAAACTGCTTTTCTCCCGCGCTCTGCCAGCATACCTGACTGCTGCCTGGTAGCCCAGTGGGACGGTAAGCATGGAGATTAAAATAGCTACCGGAGCCGTGTAGATGGCCAGTGGAATGTTGGTGGAAGCATAGAAGCACGCAGCAGATCCTGTGGCAAATCTTACCAGGGGGAACATGGCCGTCGCGATAAGGGCTGCACCAGCGCCCAGCAGGATCCTGTGAAGCAGTTTTTTTGAGAATTGATTCTTGAATAGCAGGATAAGCAATGAAAACCCGATCAGAATAGTCACAATAGCATAGGCCGGGTTGAGGATGGAGCCATGGTTCCATGCAACTGGCAATAAGGCGGCATCAAGCAGCTTAAAAAGGATGGCCATTCCAACGATTAGCAGTACAGGCAATAGCTTGCGGGTCAGGCTCCAGGCAAAGGAAACCCAGAAAAAGGCCATCCCGGTAAGAATTGCTCCTGTGTACAGGGAGGCACATTTTTGCAGCCCCATTCCGGCTACAAACTCGGTCAGACCCCATACGGATCCGACAGCCAGGATAATTCCCAGATTTGATTTTAAGGCAGAGGTAGTCATAGTAGTTAGAATTAGCTATATAAATATATGATTTTTATTGACTTCACATAGCTGAATTCAACTATTGTATACGTCGGCAGCTCTATTTTTTTGATCATGAATAAGCGGAATTCCCCTCTTCTTTCTTTCGGGCTGTTTTGCTAACAAAACGGCCTCTGCATTGTTATTTCCATTAAAGAAAGGATGGAGATGATGAAGCCAGCCAATGGCATATTAAAAATTGAAGGTCTGGGGTTTCCCTGGGCCACCAGAGATCCCTTTTTGTTTTGTGTCTACCATGCAGATGCCTACCCCGCAGGTGATGGGACCTTTGGCCCGGCAACTACCCTCAAAGGGCGAAGTCTGGGAAATGATTTTGAACTGAAGGATGGCTGGAGGATGTATCATGGAAAAACCGTCCCCGGATTTCCTGTGCATCCCCACAGAGGTTTTGAAACAGTAACTGTAGTCAGAAAGGGAGTGGTGGATCATTCCGACTCCCTGGGAGGTGCCGGTCGCTATGGCCATGGTGATGTGCAGTGGATGACAGCAGGCAAAGGGGTTCAGCATGCCGAAATGTTTCCACTCATGAACCGGGAGGGCCCCAACCCTCTTGAACTTTTCCAGATCTGGCTGAATCTTCCACAGAAAAACAAATATGTGGAGCCCCACTATGCCATGCTCTGGAAGGAGCAGATTCCTGTGGCAAGCATCATGGATGAGCATGGGAGGGAAACCCGGATAGAGCTTGTGGCAGGATCCCTTGAGGAAAACAGGGCTCCTGATCCGGCTCCTGATTCCTGGGCCGCTGCTGCGGAAAATGAAGTGGCCATATGGTATATCCAGATGGAGGCTGAAGCCAGATGGACCCTTCCTCCCGCCTCAAAAGGAATAAACAGGACCCTGTACTTTTTTGAGGGTCATCAAATGCAGATAAACGGGACTGCCATACTTCCGGACCATGGAGTTGAGGTGGAATCTCATTTGCCCTTGCAGCTAAGCAATGGGTCCAGGGAAGGAAGAATACTTCTTCTGCAGGGCAAGCCTATAGAGGAGCCCGTGGCAAATTACGGACCCTTTGTGATGAACACTATGGAGGAGATCCGGGAGACTTACCGGGATTACCAGGAAAGTCAATTCGGAGGATGGCCCTGGCCAAGGCCGGATATGGTTCACCCCGAGGGGAAGGGCAGATTTGCGCTTCGCCCCGACGGATCGGAAGAATTCCCTGCTTAATACAGCTCAAACAGGAGCCAGGAATCGGGATCCATCTGGAGTCCTGCAGGCCTAAATGGAAGGTCAAAAGCAAAGTCTTGTTCGGATTCCCGGATATACAGGGTTTTACGGAGGGTGGCTCCGGACGTACTCTTTATTTCTATTTCCAGGGGAAAACGAAAAATATATTGTTCCTGGTGCTGACTGATCTTAAGCTTGATTTTTTTACCTCGTTTTTTCCATTGCGCTGAAAGAACAGGATGCCCCGACTGGTATAGCCATTGATGAAAGAAGGCATCGTAATCTTTCCCTGTGATCGACTCCGCCACTTTCTGGAAATCTTCGCTCAGTGCATTTTTGAACTTGAATTCTTCATAGAAGCTTTGTAAACACTTCTGAAAAAGCTCATCTCCCATGTCATGACGTAACATGTGAAGCACCCAGCCGCCCTTCTCATAGGAGTTCTTATTCAGGAGCCGGGTGGAAACAGGCAGGGAGGTATCTACAATGGGAGCAAGTCTGCGGCTGGCAAATCTGATTACCTGCCCCTTTTCATCCAGCATGGATTCCACAAAGGCTTCCCGGCCATATTTTTGTTCGATATATATATCTGTTAAGTAAGTGGCAAAACCTTCGCTCAGCCAGATGTGGTGCCAGTCCATTTCGGATACTGCATCCCCGAACCACTGGTGTGCTATTTCATGTGCAAACAGCCGTTCATGATCCTGCTTGCCATTGACGGTTCTTTCATGATAAAAAATGCAACTGGCATTTTCCATTCCGCCATAAACGGTTTTTGATTGCACATTGGCCAGCTTTGCGTAAGGAAAGGGCGCGATATAGGACTCAAAAAAATCCAGGGGCCTGGTAGCGATGCTATAATCAGAAAAACCTTCTTCCTTATTCTGGGGATAGACCCATGTGGAGACAGGAACTCCGGATGAACTTTTGGTCTCTTTTACTGCAAAGGGACTGAGCCCTACAACCATCAGCTTGGTAGATAGGGGTACAGTTGTAATCCAGTGCGAACTGACCCTGCCTTCTTCCCTATGCTCGGCAATTTGTTTCCCAACAGCAACCACTCCGTAATGATCGGGAGCTTGCACGATAAACTCTGCTATGGCTTTATCTGAGGGGTGATCCACCAGGGGCAGCCAGTGGTGCCCCCGGTTTGGCCAGTTATCGCCAAAGAAAGTCCGGTCGCCAAATTTATTTCTTGAAATGATTAAGCCATCATCCGGAATTCCACTGTATTGTATTTTGTACTTGCGCTTGCTGTTCTGTTGGGCTTTTGGGATATGCAATACAATGCGGCTATCCTGGTGCTGGAAATTCAGTTCCCGGCCATCTTCGGTGATGCTTAAGACTTCCATTCCTGTCTCCTCCCCGGTTTTGCCTGTGAGATCCAGATGAAATTGCTCCACATCTTTCCGAAATAAGATTTCAATATCTGTGATGCCCCTGATCACGTCTGAGCTGTCGTTCAGATCGATCTCAAAACGATAGCTGAGCACATCAATGGCATTGTAACGTTGCTGATGGTTCTGTCCGGCGGCAGGCAGAATCGAGAGCACAGTCAGGAAGAGGGTAATTGAGATTTTCGGACTTAGTTTCATCATCTGTATTAAAGGGCCTGCAAGTTAAAAATATTCTCTGCATCCCGCTTTCTTATAACTTTAATGCATGGACAGTTCCGCTCAAAGGCAGGGGGATGCGGATTCCGGCACCGGATCGCTCAAGCCTGGAAGATATCTTAAAGCTGGCAGACTATTCTTTGGCTTTTTTGAAACTGACGGCCATGCCTCCTCCTGAGTTGTCCACCGTGGTTTCATAGTGATCCAGACCCTGAAGAAATTGCAGGTAGGCATAGTTGCTGCCACGTCCCCCTCTGTCAGACACATTGTGGGTGGCATAACATCCTCCTACCTTTAATTTCGGATCTGTTGCCTCAAAATAATTTTGATACCATCCCTTATCCGCATCGCTGAAAACAAAATCAAAGGGACCTTTCAGTTCGGGGACCAGTTTATGCGCATCGGCAAGGCGCGCATCGATGATATGATCAAGGCCGGCCTCCTTGAAATTATCAAGGGCTTCCTGATGCCTGCCCCGGTCAATCTCTATGGTGATTAGTTTCCCTCCGGTTTTGCTTAAGGCCCAGGCCATCCAGATGGAGGAGTGCCCTGTGGAGGTGCCAATTTCCAGGGCCTGCTGGTAGTTGTTCTCCAGGATGAGCTGAAACAGCAGCCTTCCATCTGAGGCAGGGACATTCATATCGTACCAGCCCCCGTGTTTCTGAAAGAAAGCTTCTACTTTTTTATCAAGCTCCGACTGAGTAGTTTGTTGTGAGAAACACGAGATGGAGCTTAGTACTATAATTCCCAGGGCAATGAGCTTTTTCATGGCGTAAAGATTGGATACATTCAAATGTATGGCATTTATCGAATTTTTACCGATAATTTACTCTCTTTAACACTCTTGCGGGATATTTGGCATAATTTGTAAAATAAAAAATGAGTACAAAAAAGCATAGTGGACATCCACACCTTACAGGGGAGCACCGATGGGGAGATACAGTTCAGCTCATCCTTTTTGTTGTATTTATGGGGATATGGATCAGCGATTCATTTGTATTTCACTACTCCACCTCCCTGCTCGAGGGAGTTCACGACTATATCCGGCTGGCAGTGGCAGTGCCGGTGTTGATTGCCGGCTGGATCCTGGCCCGGAAAGGAATGAAAGCAGTTTTTGGGACCGCCCGGGAAAG
>Ga0180435_10005977_pt1 | contig 11734 bp, 9 predicted proteins | sample SS_ome_3_FD_132467 | JGI IMG/M metagenome (GOLD analysis project Ga0180435, IMG submission 132467) | Hypersaline lake sediment archaeal communities from the Salton Sea, California, USA - SS_3_S_1 metaG | ecosystem: Environmental > Aquatic > Non-marine Saline and Alkaline > Hypersaline > Sediment...
AAGCGACCTCGTGACCATGTCAATCAGCCGGATCACGAGGTCGCCACGTCGCCCGCTTCGCGGGCTCCTCGCGATGACGGAGTCACTTCGTCGACGACCTTCGGTCGTCTCCTCGCAATGACGAGGGAAATAGACATTGCTCGGCGAAAACTGTTCCTTCCACATACGTCCAGCGACTTCCGCTGGTCGAAGCCCGCGATGACGGGGGGCGCAACCATGCGGTGCCCTCCCGTCAGTGCGTGTCGGCCGGCGCTGACGGGCCCTCGGGCACCAGGTGGGCGGCGTCCTCGGCGGTGGCGGCGTTGACCAGCGCCGCGCCCAGCTTCTCCAGGTCCTCGGTGCTGTCGATCTTATCTTTTGCCGCGGCATCGGCTTCAATGCCCCGCGATTCCAGCAGGGTGTAGATCGCCGCACGGATCCCTTCGGCCTTGGCCTTGGCTTCGGCCTCGGCCTTCTCCGCCGCCGCCTTCTCTTCGGCCAGCTGGATCATCTCCAGCTTGCTGCCGGTGGCGTCGGCCAGCTTCTGGTACCACTCCTCCGGGTAGCCGGTGTGGGTCACGTTGCCCAGCTCGTCCTTGGTGTTCCCGTCGAGGTACTTGAAGAGCAGCTCTTCGCCGAGGGTGCGCCAGCGTTTGACCAGGGCCTCGCCGGTGGTCTTGCTGTAGGTCGTGAGATAGTCGCGGGCCAGCTTCGGTGCCTGCTCGTAGAGCGCGGCGGCGGCCAGGTCCACATCGGCCACTTCGGCCTGGTACTGCCCTTCCAGCTGCCGCTGCACCACCCGGATGTCCTCGATGATCACGTTGTAGCGAATGTAGGCGTAGTTGGAGACCCAGTTGAAGACCCAGAAGGCCGAGTCCCAGGAGAATTCGGTCCAGGAGCCGGTGCCCACGGCGTAGTTGTAGGGCACGTCGGTGACGCCGCAGTAGACCGGGAAGTAGACCGTGCTCGAGGCGTCGTCCACGCTGAACCAGAGGATGCCGCCGATGGGGTCGGGCAGCCAGGAACGGCACTGGGCGAGGAAGGAAAAGCCGGTCTGCTGGGTGGCGGTGGCCCGCTCGTTGAAGTACATCTTGTCCCCGGCCTTCCAGACCAGCGGCCGCCAGCGGTAGGGCAGCTCGTAGGGCCCGGCGCCGATATCGGTGGTCATGTCCAGCTCGGTGCCCTCGAAGTGGTCGCGCATGTAGCCCAGCACGTCGGCCACGGTGAGCTTCTTGTCCGGCTTGATCCAGAGCGGCAACGGCTCGGCATTGTCCTGGCCGGTGACCCAGTCCGAGGGGATCTGGTCCGAGGGGCGGGCACGGTTGAACATGCACCAGACCCGGGCGTCGCAGAAGCGGCTGGCGCCGTAGTCCGGGGGCGAGTAGGTTTCGGCGAAGTTGAAGTCGGCGTCATTGCCGTCGAACCAGCCCTTGTCCCGGGCGAAGCTGATCGTGTCCGGGGCGAAGAGGGTCTCGGGGTCGTTCTGGGGGAAGGTGCGGATTCGGGCGGCATTGGCGTGCGCCGAAATGTAGCCGTCGGGGATCTTCCGCGCCACCCAGACGGCGCCGGTGTTGCCCGGGCCCTTGCCGATCATGTCCATGATCCAGACTTCGTCGGGGTCGGAGATGGAGAAGGTCTCGCCGGAACTGTAGTAGCCGTATTCGGCGACGAGGCTCGTCATCACCTCGATCGCCTCGCGGGCCGTTTTCGACCGCGCCAGGGCGAGATACATCAGCGAGCCGTAATCGACTATCGCCTCGGGGTCGTGCAGTTCGCGCCGGCCGCCCCAGGTGGTTTCGCCGATGGCCACCTGGTGCTCGTTGATGTTCCCCACCACGGTGTAGGTCTCGGGTGCCTGGGCGATCTTGCCCAGGTACTTGCCGGTGTCCCACTCGTAGACGTCGAACATGGTGCCCGGGGCGTGCCTGCCCGCCGGGGTGAAGTAGAGCTCGCCGTAGAGCACGTGGGAGTCGGCGGCGTAGGTGATCATCGTCGACCCGTCAACACTGGCCCCCCTGGTGATGAGGAAGTTGGTGCAGGCCGAAGCCGGTGTGGGCTGGATGACCGCCGCCAGCATCAGGGCGATGGTGAGGAGGATCGTCGCTCGCTTCATGATCGTGTTGCCGCTCCGCGTGCGCCTCGTGCGGCTCAGCCCGGGGCGGGCGCGCTCCCCCGGGCCTCGTGGCCGGTTCTCGTGTGTATCCCTTCTATTCTAATCGATTTTCATTCCCTGGGGGAGAGTGGTGGGCGGGACTATCCCTTTCGAGCACCGAACAGATGGATTTCTGCCATTGTATTTCATATAATGCCTACCAGTTTACAAGTCTTAAGCTGTTTTCCTGATCGTCAGCAGTTCAATGACCTGTGGTCCGTGACCGTTCGACAGTGGCGCATCGCCGAAATCCGCCTGCGCTGCGCCGCAGGTGTCGTTGCGGACTGCCGCGGCTCAGGTCCCCCGACGGATCGAGAGGAGAGGACATGTCTCGTTTCAAGACGCTCTGCCGTTCGTCGTTACTTTTCGTTCTGCTCGCATCCCCGGCAGCCTATCCCGGGGACGGCGGGTTCCGCCCCATAGCCGACGTGCCGGGCATCGAAACCTACAAGGTGCTGGCCCGATTCAGCGGGGGCGGGCCCCCTCCGTTTCAGCTGATCGAGATGGACGGCGTGTTCGGCAAGGAGCCCGAGCGGTACCATGTGCGGGTCTCGGTCACCGAGAAGGACCGCGATCCGGTGTCTATCGAGGCGTTGCTGGCGGACGGCCAGCTCTTTTCGAAGTTCACGACGAACTGGGTGGCCGTGGAGAAGTTCAACCTCGACGAGCTGATCGTCTTCACACCGGAGCACCTGCTGGGAATCGAGGCGAAACTGACGGAAGTCGGTGTGGAGGACTATCAGGGCCGCGAGGTCGTGCATCTCCGGGGCGGCAAGGAGGACCTTCCTGTCGTGGTGAGCGGTTCCGACAGTATCGATTTCAGCAGGATGGAGTCGGCGGTGCTCGACCTCTGGGTCGACCGGGGCGAACGGTTCATCGCCAGGGTGCACATCGCCGCCCGGGCCATGGAGCGCGGTGTTCTCCAGCCCTTCGATGTGACCTACGAATACTCGGGGTTCAACGAACCGGTCACGGTGAAGAAGCCTGTGGACGCGGTGGTCCCCCAGAACGTGGCGCCCCCGGCACCGACGCAAGCCGATGCCACTCGGGCGCTGGGCTTCGAGTTCACCATCCCCGGGGGCGGCCGCGTGATCAACATTGTCGGGGCCACCGTTTCGATGATCACCGCCATGCCCCTCGACGACGCGCGTACGTATTCCGAGCGCACCATGCGCGCGGCCGGCTTCACGCCCGGTGAGGAGGTCGAGCGGTATCCCGGTGAGTTCTATACCGACTACACGAAGGGCGAGCGAACGGTGGGGGTCCTGGTCTTCCAGGTGACGGACAGCGGGGCCACGATTACGGTCGGTTCCCCCAAAGTATGAAGGTCCTCGTTGCCATCGCCGTGGTGATCTGCGGGCTGCGTCGCCAGGACGGCACGGTGGTGCGTGATGAATGAGAGTGAGGTGCGTTGTGTTGAAGCATTCAACAAAATTCCTATTGTGGTCCGTTGGTCTCTTCCTGGTCTGGAGCCTGGCGCCCGGCGGTCTGGCCGCGTCGGCCAACGCGAGTGACGCGGCCCGGGACGTGAAGGACATCATCCTCGTTCTCGATGCCTCCGGATCGATGTGGGGGCAGATCGACGGGGTGAACAAGATCGTCATCGCCAGGGACGTGGTGGAGGGCCTGGTCCGCAACCTGCCGCCCGGACAGCGTTTCGGGTTTGTCGCCTACGGCCACCGGCGGAAAGGCGACTGCAGCGACATCGAAACACTGGCCCATGTGGGAACCGACCGGGGGGAGGTCATCAAGCAGCTCCGCGCGATCACGCCCGTGGGGAAAACGCCGCTGACCCGGTCCGTGGAACACGCGGCCAAGGAATTGGACTACACCCGGAACGCCGCCACCGTGATCCTGGTTTCGGACGGACTGGAGACCTGCGACGCCGACCCCTGCGCGCTGGCCAGATCCCTGGAGGAGAACGGGCTCGATTTCACCGTCCACGTCATCGGTTTCAACGTCACCGAGGAGGAGCGGGCGGGGCTGCAGTGCATTGCCGAGGAAACCGGAGGTGAATTCCTGGCCGCCGATGACGCGGAGCAACTGGCCGGGGCGCTGAACAGCGTCGCCGTTGCCCCCGGGCCGCAGGACGCGGCTCCGTTACCCTCGAAGGTCGTGCTCAAGGCCACGATCATGAACGGTGGGCCGCAGATCGATCAGGGGCTGGCCTGGGCCGTCACCCCGGCCGGCGGCGGCGAGCCGGTGTTCAGCAGGGCCGAGACCGGCGTGGCCGAGACCGAGATCGCGCCCGGTGACTACCAGGTCCGGGTCACGTGGAACGGCTGGCGCGACGGCGTCGAAAAAACGGGAACGCGGCCGATTACCGTCAGGGAGCAGAATGTCCACGTGTTCACGGTGCCCATCGATCTGGCCCTGCCCGTCACGCTGCGGGCTCCGGCCGAGACCGGCGAGGGGCAGGCCATGGACATCACCTGGTCCGGCCCCGATGACCTGGGCGCCGTGATCAGTGTCAACCGTCCCGACGATGGGCCGATGGAGAAGATCTTCTTTTTTGCCGCGGCCCGCGCCCGGCAGGCGTCGAAAAAGGTCGCGGGTCAGGATGACCTGGCCGTCGCCACGCTGGCGGCACCGACCGTGCCCGGCGACTACGAAATCCGCTACACCCTGAGCCGGCCCTCCATCGTGCTGGCGCGCCGGCCGCTCCGGGTGACGGACAATCGCTACCGGCTCGAGGCCCCCGCCGAGGTCCCGGTCTCCACCGGGCTGGAGATCGAGTGGAGCGGGCCGCTCACCCCCGGCGACCTCGTGACCCTGGTCCCCCGGGGCGATGAACGCCCCTTCGACAACGGGCGATACATGGCGTTGACCGGGGATGAACCGGCGACGCTGACCACCCCGGCGGAGCCGGGCGACTACGAGATCCGCTACGTGATGTACGGCGGCTACACCACCTACGACGGCATGCAGCATTCCGTGCAGGCGTCGATACCCCTCACGGTCACCGAGATCTCCGCCGGCATCGAGGCCCCGGCAACGGCTGTCGGCGGGTCGACCATCGAGGTCGGCTGGACCGGACCCGCTGTCGACTGGCAGGACGATTTCATCTCCGTGGTGGCTGCGGGGGCGGCGAAGTACAACCGCGACAGCTGGGACAAGATCGCCGACCGCGCCGGAGAGGCCCGGCAGCCGGCGACCATCCGCGTCCCGGCCGTCGAGGGCGAGTACGAGGTCGTCTACGTCATGGCGCCGGGCAACCGGATCATGGCCCGCTCGCCGATCATTATCACCCGGGCCCGGGCGGCCGTGGAGGCGCCGGACACCGTCAAGGCCGGCGAGGACCTCACGGTGGCCTATTCCGGCGACGGGTTCGACGGGGACCGCGTCGTCGTCTGCCGGGCGGACGTGCCCGATGCCAAGATGTGGGGCTATGGCCTGAACTACGGGTTCGCGGCCGGCGCCGGCGGCTCCCGCGGCGTCATCCCGGGTCGCTGCCTTTCCGAACCGGGGGTCTACGAGGTCCGCTATGTCACCGGGCTGCAGCACCAGGTGCTGGCCCGGGACAAGCTGACCGTGGTGGAATGATGCCGGCTCCACGCAAGGAGGAGCGGTTTGGTCGGGTCCCTTCCAGATCCGGCAGAGGAAAACGGGCACGGAACCGCTGTCCCGTGCCCGTTTGCTCCAGCTCTGCTGCTGGTGAAACGGCTATGCGTTGAGCAGCGCCTCCATCTTGAGTACTCGCTCCTGGTATTCGCCGATGAACCCCTCGCCGGCCTTGGCGTCCGCTTCCGTAAATGATGTCCGCAGCTGTTCGAACTCTTCTCCGGTAAGGGCCTTGCGCGCCATGGGGTAGAAGATGTGGTCCTCGCGGTTGATGTGCTGCCGCAGCATGGAGAGGTAGGCGGCCAGGCTTTCCAGCATGGTGGTGGTTTTGATGTCGTCGCCGGCCAGGTGACCATCGAGCGCCGCGGCGATGTCGGTGATGTACCGGCGGCCGTGCTCGTGCTGGTTGCGCAGGGCATCCAGCTGTGCATCCAGTCGGCCGTCGTGCTTTTGCGCGACCATCCTGAACATCTGGTACTCTTCCTTGAAGTGGTGGTGCTTGTCGACGAAATTGCGGGCAAACACGACCACCTGCTCCACGTACTCCTTGCTCAGCGTCTCCCCCCGCTCCAGTTTCTCCAGGGCGAAGGAGAGGCTGGAGAGGAACTGGCGGATCAGGGTGTGTTCGCTGACGAGAACGTTGATCGGATCCATGATTTCACCTCCTGGGCGATGAACTGAAAAGATGTGCGGGCTGGCGTTACGATCGGAGGAACCGTACTTGATACCCGTCACTCATGAACGTACGGGTCGAAATCACTTCCCGCATACTGGATATTGGCCGCATCGTCGCAACTCGGCGGCGAGACGGCGTGCACGCCGCGGCAGGCCGGGCATTTACCGACAAAGGTCTGCAGCGTGAAGGGCTCGCCGCAGCCCTGGCACGTCGTCTCCAGCGGCGCCGGCAGCGGCTGTCCGGCCACGGCCCCGCCGTGGGCGTTGCTCACAAACTCCACCAGCTCCCGGCCCTCGGCAAAGGGGCCCGCCCCGCTGCCGCATCCTGGCCCGCATTCACCCATGTCGTACTCCTTGATGTTGCTCACTCAGTGCTGTTGCGAAGAGCCCGCGACGCGGGCGACGAAGTGACCCTGTCACTTCGTCGCTTCGCTCCTCCTGAGGAACAAGTGAATATGAATAAGACCTGACCCCATCTTTATTCATTTTCGTTCCCTCCGTTGACGTCTCATGGCCCCCGCTGGCCGGGGGCTCGCAAGGTCGGCGCTGACGACTACTCGGGGAAACTCTCCCCATCGCTGATCTCCGCCTTGCGCAGGTTGAACAGCGCCGTGGTGACGATGTAGATCAGCACCAGCACGCCTGCACCTATCATGATCACGTCGGGGATCATGCGGACCTGCCCCAGCGCCTGGACCAGCGGCGTGTTGTAGAACTCGGCGCTGCGCGCCATCCAGAAGCCGTGCTTGATGACCCAGATCACCTGCAGGATGCCCACCGGCAGCAGGGTGACGATGAACATCATCGCCAGGCCGATGTTGAGGCCCCAGAAGCTGATCCTGAGCAGACCCTCGTTCCAGGCCGATTTCTTCATCATGATCCGCAGCACGAAGAGCATCAGCGAGATGGCCAGCATGCCGTAGGTGCCGAAGAGCGCGGTGTGCCCGTGGTTTGCCGTGAGGTACGTCGAGTGCTCGAAGTAGTTGACCAGCGGCGTGGTGATCATGAAGCCGAACACCCCGGCGCCGAGGAAGTTCCAGAAGGACGAGGCCACCAGGAAGTAGAGCGGCCACTTGAAGGCGAAGTCGTGCCCCGCGTCCTGCACGTGCTTGAACTCGAACCAGCCGCGCACCACCAGCAGCAGCAGCGGGACCGTCTCCAGTGCGGAGAAGGTGCCCCCCAGGGCGAGCCAGAAGGAGGGGCCGCCGAACCAGTAGTAGTGGTGGCCGGTGCCGATGATCCCGCCGAGGAAGGCCAGGGTGGCGGTGAGGTAGGCGGCGCGCAGGGCGCTCTTCTCGTCCACCAGCCCCACCGTGGTGAGCAGGAAGGCGAAAGCGGCGGCGGCGAAGAACTCGAACATCCCCTCGACCCAGAGGTGCACCACGTACCAGCGCCAGTAGTCGGCCATGGAGATGTGGGTGTTCGAGCCGTAGAGCAGGCCGAAGCCGAAGAAGAGCACGATGGCCCCGGCGGCGTAGGTGAAGAGCTGGGCCACGCCCCACCTGTTCTCGCGGAAGATGCTGCTGTAGCTGCGGACCATGATGAAGAGCCAGAAGGCCAGGCCGCCGAAGAGGGCGATCTGCCACACCCGGCCCAGCTCGAGATACTCCCAGCCCTGGTGGCCGAACCAGAACCAGGCCTTGCCCTTGAAAAAGCCCTTGATGCCCAGCACCTCGCCGGTGAGGCTGCCCACCGCCACGAGGATGATGGCCCCGAAGAGGATGTTGACCAGCGCCCGCTGGCCCTTCGGCTCCCGGCGGCCGATGATCGGGGAGACGAAGAGCGCGGTGGCGATCCAGACCGCGGCGATCCAGAGGATGGCCAGCTGGAGGTGCCAGGTTTTGGCCCACTGGAAGTTGAAGAACTCCACCAGCTTTTCGAAGCCCCAGAAGGTGTCGGGGTGCACGGTGTAGTGGGCCAGAAGGCCGCCCATCGACGTCTGGAGGAAAAAGAGCACCACGGCGACGAAGAAGTACTTGGCCGTGGCCAGCTGGCTCGGTGTCAGCGGCAGCTCGGCCAGCCGGTCACCCAGCTCGGCGGCGTTGCCGGTGCCATAGAAGAAGCGGTAGCGGTGGACGATATAGACCACGTAGCCCAGCAGGCAGAAGAAGGAGAGGATGGAGAAGAAGGTCCAGACCAGCGCCCCGGGCGGCGGCCCGTTGCCCACCGAGGGGTCGTAGGGCCAGTTGTTGGTGAAGGTGGTGTCCCCGTCCGGCCGGGTGGTGCCCGCGGCCCAGGCGGACCAGAAGAAGAAGGTGGCGATCTTGCGGGCCTCGCCGGCGTCCTTGACCAGGCCCGGGGCGATGCCCATTGACATGTCGCCTTCATGGAGCAGGGTGGCGTAGCGGCTCACCACGACGTCGAAGGCGGTGCGTTGTGCAGGGGAGAGCGTCAGTGCCCCGGTGGATGCATCGTAGTCGTTGCGCTTGATCCCTTCGATGACCACCGCATCCACCGCACCGCGGGAGGCGGTGTCCAGGGCCTCGTACGAGCGGCCGAAGCGTCCCCGCGCCTCCACTTCCCGCAGTTCCTGCCCGTACTCGTGGAGCAGCGCCGCGGAAAAGTCGATGCCCCTCAGTGCCCCGTGGCCCCAGACGCTGCCCAGGTCCATCAGGCCGTATTTCTGGTAGCCCTTCTGCCCGTCGAGGATGTCGGCCTGCACGGCCAGGGTCTCGCCCGCCGAAACGATCCGCTCGGGGTAGGGCGGCACCTTGTCCTTCATGAACCAGCCGCCGGCGAGCAGCACCAGCATGCTCAGCGTGAAGCTGAGTACAACGGCAATCTTCAACCTGTTCGAGACCATCGGTTTCCCCTCCTTCACGGTCGCCGCTGCCACCGGCCACCCGCGACGGCGGGGGCGGCGGGAACGCGGCTGATCAAACGTAAGTAAGTAAACATATACTTACATATTTGATGCAACAAATGACTCCCTGCGTTCAGGTCGACATCGCCTCAGGCGCGCAGCGCCCGGAGCGCCATCTCCCTGATCGTTCTCCTGCTGTTGGCTGCCGACCCCTTGATCACCCCCATGCGCCGCAGCTGGGTGGTCCGGGCCACGGCCCCGATGATCAGCGCCAGGGCCAGTTCGGGTTTTGTTTTTCTGAAGACGCGGGTGCGGATCCCCTCCCGCAATACCGGCAGCACCACCGTGCTGGGCCGGGAGGACCTGTTCTCGACCATTGATGGATCAAGGTGCGCCACGTGAACCACCAGGTCGAAGCGGTCCCGGTCCTGCTCGTAGTAGGTGAACAGCTCGTCGATCAGCGCCGCAAGTTTCGTCTCCGGCGTTGGTGCATTCTCTTCCGCTTCCCTGAGCCGTTCGGTGAGCTCGGCGGACGCCTGCTCGATCAACTCTTCGGCCAGGGCCTGCTTGCTTGGCCAGTGACGGTAGAGCGCTGCCTCGGTGACGCCGACGGCGCCGGTGATGTCGCGGATCGTGGTGTTCTTCACCCCGTGAGCGGCGAAGAGGCGAAGTGCGGCCTCGAGCAGCTCGTCCCGGTGCGAGGGCCGGGTGCGGCGCCCCGCAGTGCTACCCGCTGATTGCCTGGATTTTTTGTCGGCCATGATCCCTCAAGATAAGTAAGCGTTAACTTATATATAATGCAGGCATCGTTTCATGTCAAGAGCGATATTCGGGTGTTGTGGACACAACGGCGTCAACGAAAATGAGCCCATGGGAATGTCAACGGCTCATCCCTGCCCCGCGTTCAAGACCCGGGGAAAGAGGATATTGTTCTCCAGGTGGATGTGATCCATCAGGTCCTTTTCCAGGCGCTGCAGGCTGCGGTACAGCTCGGCCCAGGTGGTGCAGGCCTCGGCGGGAAGATGGAAATCCCCGGTCATGGTCCGCGTCTTGCCCAGGTTTTCTCCATGCGACTCGTGCTCGTGGACCATGACCCTGATCGGATTGGCCGCGCCCTGTGTCTGACCCGCTTTGATGAGCGGGAAAAGAATCTGCTCCTCCTTGGCCAGGTGGCTCTCCACTGCTTCGGCGATGCCGATCAGGTGCTGCTTGAGCCCCCGGGGGCAGTCCGGTTTGCCGGCATGGGCCTGCTCGACCTTTGCCGCCAGGTCGATCAGCCGGGCCAGCTCCTCGCGCAACGGGGCGTGGTAGCGGGAGAGGATGTGGTCGACCAGGTCGCCGAGAGGCTGTTCCTCCCAGCGGACCTGATCAGATGAACCGGCTTCCGGGGCCTGGACTTCGGCCAGCACCTGGTCCGGGTCGAGGCTCTTCTCCCGGCAGGCTTCGTCGAGAGTCTGTGCGCCGCCACAGCAGTAATCGAGGCCATGGTTGTAAAAGACTTTGGCTGCGCCTGGATACCGGGTGACCAATTCTCCGAGAGTCTGTGTCGAGGTCATGATTGTTCTCCTTTTCTCGTTGCTCCGCGGTTACGGTCAACTATCGAAAGGAGCAACTCCTGTGCCGGCAGCGATTCGAGCATTCGAGAATTTCCAGCGACGTTTGATCCTGTCGGCCGCCGTCAAAGCCAGGCGACAGGCTCCGCATCACGGATCGGCCGCGCGGCCGATCCAGGTCCGCACGTGCTCCTCGGCAACGGTTTCGGCCCAGGCGCGATACCCCTTCTCCCGGGCCATGTCGACCAGTGGGGCGGGGAGAAAGGGCGTGTCCAATTGGAACAGCTCGCCGGGGCCCAGGGATGGCAGGGCCTTGAGCACCAGGCCCATGGGATGCTCCCCCTGTTCGATCAGCGGCCGGGCGTCGAGGGTCTCTTTCACGGTGCCCGAGGAAACCCAGCCGGGCGTCCCGCCATCGTCTTCCCCCCCGCCGGTATCGCCGGCGAGCGGTTCGAAACCGGCGGCGGCGCGCAGCGTGTTGATCAGCTTCCCCAGCGGCACGCCACCCACCCGGGCCACCTGCTGCAGGGTGGCCACACGGCCCACCGTTTTTCGCAGAACCGGGTTCTTCAGCTTCCTGTAGGCCGGCGAGAGGCCGTAGAGCGTTTCTTCCAGTTCGGGCATGGCCTCGAGCAGGGCGGCGAGGCGGGTGTCGGGGGTGATCGGAAAATCGCCGCGTGAGCCGGCCATCACTCGTCCTCCCCGCTGGCCTCGACGTAGGAGAGCAGCCGCTGCTGGCCCTCGAGGGCGCGCTTCTCGGTGAGGTCCTGGCTGACCTCGAGGGTGCCGAGGTACTCGCCGTCTTCCCCGCGCATGGCGAAGTACTCGATGATGATGAACTTCCCGCCGAGGGTGATCCAGAACCGGCAGTGGTCCTGTTTCCCGGAACGGAAGTCGTCGAGGATCTGCTCGACAATGTGCACGCTGGACGGGGGGTGGCAGAACTGGACCTTGCGGCCGATGATCGCCCGGCTGCGGCCGAAGATCCGTTCGCGGCCCTGGGTGAAATAG
>Ga0180435_10005980_pt1 | contig 11724 bp, 8 predicted proteins | sample SS_ome_3_FD_132467 | JGI IMG/M metagenome (GOLD analysis project Ga0180435, IMG submission 132467) | Hypersaline lake sediment archaeal communities from the Salton Sea, California, USA - SS_3_S_1 metaG | ecosystem: Environmental > Aquatic > Non-marine Saline and Alkaline > Hypersaline > Sediment...
ATGGAGCTGGTAATAATGGCGCATAAAACACTCCTGGAGGGCATCCGCGCCTCAAGTGCTTATCAGGAACTGCTGGAAGACCTGCGGGATAAGGTCAAACTGTCTGGATTGAGCCTGCCGCGCTCTGCACGGCTGCCGGTGCTGGCTGCCTTGCAGCAGGACCTGGCTTTGCCAGCGCTATTGCTCACACACCGTGCCGACCGTGCATTGACTCAGCTTGACGAGCTGGGTTTCTGGTCGCCGGACGCTTTACGTCAACATTTTCCCGAACCGAATCCATTGTTTTATGAGAACGCGGGCTGGGGGGCTGTCGTGCGCCGCGAGCGCATGCAGGCCCTGACGGCTCTTTCAGCATATCATCTGCCCACCCTGCCCAAGCCGGGAACGCCGCCAATCCTGGTAGCCCCAGTGCGCGCAGTCATGGCGCGCACCCTGCCGCGGCGCGACTTTCTGCGCAATGCGCGCATGTTGAAACTGGGCACGGTCATTTCCATTGACCAACTGGTGCGCCGCTGGGTGGAGATTGCATACCAACCCTGCGATATTGTTGTCGAGCCTGGACAGTTCTCGCGCCGCGGCGGCATCCTCGATATCTGGCCGCCCGCTTCGGCCTTCCCTGTACGCCTGGAATTTTTTGGCGATGAAATTGACACCTTGCGAAGTTTCAACCCTGCCACCCAGCGCACGATTAAAAATTTGAAAGGTGTCGTTATTAGCCCGGCCCGTGAGTATCTCCCCGGCAAAGCGGAGGACATGCCCTGGCTGGAAGAAGGGCGGGACTTGAACGAGTTTGACCTGCCCCGTCTGCACGCTGCACCGGCCAGCCTGCTGGACTATTTGCCGCGCAAGGCATTGATCCTGGTCGATGATATGGAATCCCTGGCAGATACAGCCAGCGAGATCGAAGAACAGGCTGTACGATTCCGCGAAGAATCGATCCGCGAGGGCACTCTGGCGGAAGAATTCCCCGTGCCGTATCTTTCCTGGTCAGAAATTGAGGACCGCCTGGAGACGACCGGCTGGCTTGAACTCGGCCGCTCTTCATCCGGGGAACATCTGTCTCCCATTTCCACCATTTTTACGCCTGGTGCGCGCTTTGGTGGACGGCTTAAACCCCTTATGGATGCGATGGGGGACTACTGCCGTGTGGGTGAACGGGTAGTTGTCGTCTCGCGTCAGTCCACGCGCTTGAAGGAGCTGTGGAAGGACCGCGAAAGTTACCTGGAATTGAAATGCCGGCCAGACTTTGTGGAAGGCTTGCTCACCGAAGGATGGACCCTTTCTGCGCCGGATACAGACCCTACACACCTCTTCACGGATAGCGAGATCTTCGGATGGGACCGGCCAAAGCCGCGCACCAAGCGCATGGAAGTGGCGGAAGCCCCTGAGGCCAGCTATGCAGATCTGGAAACTGGCGATTGGGTTGTGCATGTTGATTATGGTATTGGTCAATATGCCGGTTTGATCACCCGCACGATGGAAGGGGTGGAACGGGAATATCTCCGCGTGGATTATGACCAGGGCGACCAGCTTTTTGTCCCTGTTCATCAGGCCGACCGCTTGAGCCGCTATGTGGGTTCGGACGGCGGCACCCCACGCCTGACACGCCTGGGGACCGGGGATTGGGCAAATGCCACCTCACGTACGCGTGAGGCAGTGTTGGAGATCGCTCATGATTTGCTTGAGTTGTATGCCAAACGACAAGTTTCTGAGGGGCATGCCTTTGCGGAGGATACGCCCTGGCAGCAGGAAATGGAAGCCAGTTTCCCTTATATCGAGACTGATGACCAATTACGCGCCATCTCTGCCATCAAGAGTGACATGGAAAATCGACGTCCCATGGACCGTTTGTTGTGCGGTGATGTGGGATACGGCAAGACGGAAGTTGCCCTGCGCGCAGCTTTCAAGGCTGTCATGGACAACAAGCAGGTTGCTTTTCTTGTACCTACCACAGTGCTAGCCCAGCAGCATTATGAGACCTTCCGCCAGCGTCTGTCTGCCTACCCTGTAGAAGTGGAAATGCTATCCCGTTTCCGCACACCCAAACAGGCGGATGAGATCCTCAAGAACCTGCGCGACGGCATCGTGGATATTGTCGTCGGTACCCATCGGCTGATCTCGAATGATGTGGCTTTCAAAGACCTGGGGCTGGTCATCATTGATGAAGAACAGCGCTTCGGGGTAACGCATAAAGAACACCTCAAGAAGATGCGCGAGCAAGTGGATGTGCTCACCATGACGGCCACGCCCATCCCGCGCACGCTCTATATGGCCCTCACCGGCGTGCGCGACATTTCCATGATCGCCACCCCGCCGGAGGAGCGCTTGCCGGTGATCACGCATATTGGACCATATTCCAAGCGCCTCATCCGCCAGGCTGTGCTGCGAGAACTGGAACGCGGCGGACAGATCTTCTTCGTGCACAACCGTGTGCAAACCATCCAGGCCATGCGCCGGCATCTGGAACGTTTGGTACCGGAGGCACGCATAGGCATCGGTCACGGGCAGATGCCGGAGAAACATCTTTCGCATGTTATGGAAACCTTTACCAAAGGCGATATCGACATCCTTCTGTGCACCACGATCATCGAATCTGGCCTGGATATTCCCAATGCCAATACATTGATCGTTGATCGCGCGGACACCTTTGGCCTGGCACAGCTTTATCAACTGCGTGGGCGAGTGGGTCGCGGCGCGCAGCGTGCGTATGCCTATTTCTTCCGGCACAAGAGCCGCTCGGCCACCCTGCAGGGTTTGGAGCGCCTGGAAGTGATCGCCGAGAACACGCAGTTAGGGGCCGGATACTCGATCGCCATGCGCGACCTGGAAATGCGGGGCGCAGGGGAGTTCCTGGGCACGCGACAGCATGGGTACATCGCTTCGGTGGGTTTCCATCTGTACACTCGCTTGCTGGGTCAAGCCGTGCGCGACCTGCGCAAGGCACAGGGCATGGATGCAGACCCCAATGATGAACTCTTGCGCAAAGACCTGCGCATGCCGGTCAGTGTGGAACTACCGACCTCGGTTGGTATTCCGTTGGCTTATGTGCCTGAACAGCATATTCGCTTGCAGCTTTACCGCCGCCTGGCAGATATGAGCAGCGAAGAAGAGGTGCAGGCTCTGGGCGATGAATTCCAGGACCGCTTTGGCCCCATGCCTGCCCAAACGCGAGAACTGCTTTTCCAGATGAAGATCAAGATGCGCGGTGAGCGCATGGGCCTGTCTTCGATCAGCAAGGAAGGCAACCAGATCGTGCTGCGTTTCCCGCCTTTGCCCAAGGGCATCCGCTCGCGTAACCTGCCCGAAATGGGCTCCCCAACGCGCACCGGGCGCAACAGTTTCCGGATCATGTTGGGTGGCCAGGAAGACTGGCAGGGAATGCTGCTGGATATTTTGGGTGAAATCTGTGAGGAAATGGGGAAATAGGAACAGGTTGCCTCGATGCATAACCTTGAGTAAAATATGGATAATGATCTCTACCTGAAATGGGAGGAAGTATGATCTATTTTGCAGCATTCCTGGTATTTGTTGGTTTGATCGTCTGTGTGACCGGGCGTACATTGTTTGCTACCACGCCGTTTTTGGGTGGATTTTTGGTGTCTGGTATGTTGGGTTACCAGGTTGGAATGATGTTCATCCCTATTCCGGCTAATTGGCCCAACTGGGTGCTCCCATTGGTTTCCTTTATTCTGATCGGGATCATAGGCGGGATTGTAGCCAAGGGGCTTTACGTCGTGATGCTTGTTATCGCAGGCATGGCCTTGGGTGCGTTCATTGGCCTTGTGGCTGGTTATGTGATCAACCTGGGCGGGAGTCCGCATGTGTTGACCAGCAATTTTTTCAGCTTTCAGCCAGAAAACGCGGTGCAGTTGTATACAATGTTGATCGCTATGGCGCTCCTGGGCGGTCTTTCGTTGACAGCGCAGGACACGATGGCGATGTTGTCAACAGCCTTTTTTGGCGCCGGGATTGCGGCTGTCAATCTGGCTGACCTGTTTGATGCCACTGTCGGCGGCAGGGTGGCTGCGGTTGCAACCGAACCAGTGCTGGTCATCTTTGCCTGGCTTTTCATTGGTATGGCCGGTGTGTTCATACAGAATAATAATGACAATATCGATTGATGTTTTTATGTTATGCGTTCAAGCGCCCGCGAATTCGCGGGCGTTTTTACTTTGCAGGGAATATTTGGAAAATTGATAGAAAATTTGCTCTAAAATCTGATAAAATTAAAGGTCGGCAGAACTAAACAAACCCCTTATCAGGATGGAAAAATGGATTTCAAATTACATGCTCCTTTCCAACCCACTGGTGACCAACCGGAAGCGATCAAGTCACTTGTGGAAGGGATTCAGAATGGATATGATCATCAGGTGCTGCTGGGTGCGACAGGCACCGGCAAGACCTTCACCATCGCAAATGTGATCCAGCAGATGCAGATGCCGGCTCTCATCATGGCGCATAACAAGACGCTGGCCGCTCAACTCTACGCAGAATTCAAGGAATTCTTCCCTGAGAACGCAGTGGAATATTTTGTTTCTTACTACGATTACTACCAGCCTGAAGCATACGTGCCGCGGCGGGATCTTTACATTGAGAAGGAAACCGACATCAACGAAGAGATCGACCGCCTGCGGTTAGCTGCTACGGCAGCCCTTATGTCGCGGCGGGATGTGGTCGTAGTGGCCTCGGTATCCTGCATTTACGGTCTTGGCGACCCGGCAGCATACGGCAAAGTGGTCATCGACCTGGAAACCGGCATGATGTACCGGCGCAACGCTTTGCTGCGCAAACTGGTCGAGAGCCACTACTCGCGTAATGATATGGACCTCAAGCCGGGCACCTTCCGCGTGCGCGGGGATGTGTTGGAGATCTTTCCCGCTTACGAAGATAAGCATGCCTACCGGATCTCTTTCTTTGGCGATGAGATCGAGAGCCAGACCCAGTTCGATCCATTGACAGGGGAGGTGCTGGACCGTCCCGCACAGTTGCGCATCTATCCGGCCAAGCATTACATCACGGAAGAAGACCGGCTCAAAAAGGCTCTCACGGATATCGAAAATGAACTGGACCAGCAGCTTGTCACGTTCCGCAAAGAAGAAAAATTACTGGAGGCCCAGCGCCTTGACCAGCGCACGCGCTATGATCTGGAAATGATGCGCGAAGTGGGGCACTGCTCTGGCATTGAGAACTACTCCCGGCATCTTGACCAGCGTCCGCCAGGCAGCGCGCCGTGGACCCTGATGGATTACCTGCCCAGTGATTACTTGTTGATCCTCGATGAATCACACATGACCATCCCGCAGATCCGTGGCATGCATCGTGGAGACCGCGCGCGCAAGCAGAACCTGGTTGATTTTGGTTTCCGTTTGCCATCGGCGCTGGATAACCGACCGCTGACCTTTGATGAATTTCAGGACACAATGGGGCACACCATCTATACCTCTGCAACACCCGGCCCTTATGAGCTGGAAAAGACCGACCGCGTGATCGATCAGGTGATCCGTCCAACGGGGCTGGTGGATCCCGAGGTGGAAGTGCGGCCCATCGAGGGCCAGGTGGATGACTTGGTGGGGGAGATCTACACGCGCGTGGAACGCGGCGAGCGCACCCTGGTGACCACCCTCACCAAGCGTATGTCTGAGGATTTGACTGATTATTTGCTGGAGATGGGACTCAAGGTGAATTATCTGCACTCCGAGGTGGATACCCTTGACCGGATTGCCATTCTGCGCGATCTGCGTATGGGGGTCTTCGATGTGCTGGTGGGTATTAACCTGCTGCGCGAAGGGCTTGACCTGCCGGAAGTGTCGCTGGTGGCGATCCTGGATGCAGACAAGGAGGGCTTCCTGCGGTCTGACCGTGCCTTGATCCAGACCATCGGCCGCGCAGCGCGTAACGTCAACGGCAAGGTGCTCATGTATGCCGATAAGGTGACTGATTCGATGAAGCGCGCCATCAATGAAACCGAACGCCGCCGCGAGAAACAACTCGCTTACAACCGCGAGCACGGCATCGAGCCGGTGACCATCGTCAAGGCGATCTATGATCTTACCGAGCGCATCAGCGAAGAACACGCCATGGCTGAAGGCCAGGCTGAGTACGATGCTGGCCCCGCCAGCGGACCGATCGAAGCCATGCCTGGCAAGGAATTGCAGCGCCTGATCGATGAACTGGAAGACCAGATGAAGCAATCCGCCCGTGACCTGGAATTCGAGCGTGCAGCCATCATCCGCGACCAGATCTATGAACTGCGTACGCTGCTGGTGGAGAAATCAAAGATGCCGCCCTGGCAGCGTGCCAAACTGCTGGCAGGTGAGATCAGGTTCAATGAATAAGAAATACAATACCGCATCCTGAGCAGGGGTGCGGTTCTTTTTTTGGGGGGAGGAATTGGGTTGACGAGATATGGGTTCAGGTGTGGGCATGACGATTTTCGTCGTCATTACAATTATTCTTGCGCAAATATGTACTAATATGTCATCGTTACGTCGAAACGGGTGAATTCGCCTGTGGCGGGCTGCCAGTCGGTGCTGACGCCGCTGACAAAACTGCTGCGCGGGCCTTTACGCAGGAAGAAAGTCAATGTTTCCAGGTCTTTGCGCGGCCCTTCGGCGGTCACTTCCACAGAACCATCATAGCGATTACGCACCCATCCGGTAAGATTCAGTTCCTTGGCCGCAGTGAGCACGAAATATCGGAAACCGACACCCTGTACAGTGCCTTCTACCAGGGCATGTAGCCTTTCATGTTTCACTTTTTCTTCCATCTAGTTTTCCTATTTTTTACCGATACTGGCGATACCGGCAGGCACCATGAGAAGTGCCAACACCAGGAAATATGGCGCCAGATTTTCGATCACCAGTGAGCCGGTGTGGATGCCAAGCTGCTGCTGCCAGCGGTATTCTTCCTGCGTGAGTGAACTCTTGAAAGTGGCAGAAAAACCTTCACTACATCCCAGACCGTTTTCATAGTTATCCATGAGGGACTTCAGACCGGAGGAACCATAGTTGGTGTAAACGAAGCGGGTGAAAGATTCGGATTGTGCGTAGGCAAGGAAGGCGCTGGAGGCTTCCTGCGGGAATGCTGCGCACAGATCTTCCATCTTGATCAGACTGTCATTTTCGATGGCCCGTTCCAGTACGCGTTCATAATCGGGATTGGGGTACAGTTCGGCGAGTGATGCCGTTCCTTCGAGCAGCCACATCGGCGCCTGGCGGTAATTCGCGCCCATGAGTTGATACTGCAGGATGTGGGTGATCTCGTGGGGGATCTGGCGTTCCAGCTCCAGCTTTTCTCCGGGACCGGTGGGAACAGAGACAAGCACAACGCCCAGGTCTGGGCTGGCGTGGCCTGCCACCCAGGATTTGTGCTGTCCGAGGTTCATTGCAACTTGCACATCGCTGGCATTTTCATAAACATAGATGCGCAGCACTTCCGGTGGGTCAGCAGGGACGTAATTCTTTCCTACTTCCAGTGACTGTATCGCCACATCCAGCACGGTTTGACCAAAACTGGCGTCCTTGCCGTGCCAGTTGATCTGGAAACCGTTTTCCTCGAGGCGCATCCAGTCAAAGCGGTTGTCTTCATACGTAAACTGATTCTTGCCGCTCTCGATTGTGCTGTCGTCCTGCAAGGTTGCCTGGAACCAGTAGTCCGTGATGGCAAAAGGCCGCAGCGGTGAAGCAGCGGCATCATAGGTGACGATCACTTCGCCGTTTTCATTCACAGAGGCGCTTTCTGTACGTGTATTCTGACCCTCAGGTTGAATGTATAGTGTAGCGTTCTTGATTTCCTGTTCGCTCAGGATCGTGGTTTGGAAAATGATCTCTTTGCCATAATCATAAAAGACGTTGGTATCTTTGAAATTACTGCTTGCGTCGGGAGCGGAGTGGGCAAGAACATTCACACCGGTTATGGGTATGATGAGCAATGTGATCAGCAAAGCTAAAATTCGTTTCATGTCTGTAGGAAGCCCCTTTGCAAGAGTTCTTTGTATCAATCTATATTTTCCGTGTCATCCTCATCAAGATACATGTCCGAACCATAAAGGAGGTCGTCTTCTTCTCCGATCTCAAAATCGAACATATCCAAGATCTGAACGTTGTCATTAAATTCAAGGTTTTCCAGTGCGGATTCGAGAAATTCGATGATCTCATCGTCGCCGTCTTCTTCTATTGTTTCCAAAAGATATTCCAAAGCCGAGCGCACATTCTCACCACCGATCTGGGACAATGACCATACAATCACTTGTTGCAAGTCTTCTGCCAGTTGGCGGCCTTCCAGCATCACCAATAGTGGTTCACGGGCTTCGGCAAGTGAAAGTTCGCCCGCCGCGTTGATGGCGGCAACCTGAACATCAGAGGAAGGATGATCAAGGTTTTCAATGACCATGTCGCTCCAGCGTGAATCGGCCGAGCGGCCCATCGCAAACATGGCGCTGGCAACCCAATCCGTGTCGTTCGAAGCGTAGGCCTTGCGGATCTCGTCGTGCACGGCTCTGTGGTAGGAGAAGCTCACCGCTTCCAGGGCGCGCCGGCGCACCAGCTTGTCGTCTTCCCCCTGAATAGTTTCCAGCAAGGCGTTTTCTGTCTGGGTGTAGGCTTCGGTGGGTATCTCTTCCATTTCACCAAGGTAAACGAATTTTCCCAGGCCGGTAGCAGCCGCCGCGCGTACTTCCACGTTTTCATCTTCTTTCATCATTTCGATCAGCTTTGGGATGAGGTGCTTCTTTTCACATTCCCACAGCAGTCCCACGGCATTTTTACGCACATCAGGGTCCCTGTCTTCCAGTGCTAACAAGGCGATGCCGTCAAAGCAAACCAGCATATCATTTTCTATCACCTCGCGCAGTTCGCGCATGATGTGCCTGCGGCGGTTCGGATTGACCTTGGGCCAGCTTTCCTTGAGTGCTTCCAATTCAGACTTTTCCAGGTCCGAAAATCGCCCGACGACGATATCAGAATCTTTGATGGACTCATCGAGCAGGGTCTCAATGAATTTATCAATGGAAATTTGTTCACTTAACGCATTCATTTTTTTACCTTCTTAGGGCAAGTTAATGGGATTGAAGATATCTTGCGCGGTCACAAAGAACATGATCGCAAGAAGCAGTGCCATCCCAATCATGTTCAAAGCGTTCTCAAATCCAATGGGTACCCGCTTGCGTGTAATGATCTCAGGGATGAGCAGGATGATGCGCCCGCCGTCAAGTGCAGGGAAGGGCAACAGATTGCCTACAGCAAGAGCAATGGAGAGCACACCCATCAGCCAGAGGGTATTGACTGCGGGCAGTTCGGTGCTGGCCTGTTCAGCGGGGGCTTCTGCCAGGGCCTCCTGGGTTTCGATGTCTTTTTCGCGAGCATCCAGGAAGAGCCTGCCCATACTCACTGGGCCAAGCAAGCGGGCATCCTCTCTGGCGATATCACCCCGCGCGAGCATGCCGGGCAATCTGAAGATCATGGTTGCCTGCTCATAGCTGAGCTGCAGGGCCGTGGGGATGGCTTGATAGAAAGGCACCGGATAATATGGATTGGTCATTGAGATGCCGATCATGAAGCGCTCGTATTCTTCAAAGTATTCAGGCGTCATGGAAGTGTTGTACGGCATTCCTTCACGTTCATAATTGATGTCGATCTGATTGCCTTCCGCCGCAGAGACGATCGCTTGCAGGGTTTCTGTGCTGTCAATAACGGTGTCATCCACCTTGAGCAGGATATCGTTGGTTTGCAGGCCGGCCTCGGCAGCGGGACTGTCTGCTACCACGTCGGCAATGATCACAGTGCCTGGGTCAGGGGTGCCCACGCGGGCGACGACAATCGTGAAGAAAAGCACGCCAGCGATGATGTTCATCAAGGGACCGGCAAAGGCGATGCTAAAGCGTGTCCAGATAGAGGAGTTTGCCATGCCGCCCGGCACATCTTCATCAGTTTCGCCTACAATGCGGCAGAATCCACCAAAGGGGATCCAGTTGAGGGTCACGTCGGTGCCGCGCCAGTTGAAGAGTTTCAACATTTTGGGCGGGTAACCAAAGCCAAATTCTTCGACTTCGATATGCTGTAATTTGGCAGCCACAAAATGTCCCAGTTCATGAATGAAGATCAGGAACCCGAAGACAATTATAAATTCCAGTATTAACATTATTTTCTCTTTCTACTTCATCACCGCGCCGGTTTTGTTCCGGTCTGCGGGATGGAAAATTGTATATAAACATTTCGGGGCTCCCGCCCCGGTTTCTTCTATTATACCCATTCGAGGCGTGAAATGCGCATGAAAATGTATTGGAGGAATGTTAGAAAAAGGGATTCGGCAATTAGGTGATTGGGGGACTGGGGATTAGGAATGCGTCAATCAGTTGATCAGGATAACAACCGCGCTGGGCCGCCGGCTTGGGCGGTGAGGACTTGCTGCACGCCGGGCAGTTGAGCCAGACGACGCTGAACTCCTTCGACGTGATCCTGCGAGCAAATGACGTGCACATTCGGGCCGGCATCGACAGTGTAGCAGGCAGGCAGGCCGCCTGCGCGCCAGGTTTGCACGGCCCGCATGATCCCCAGGGTGGCCGGCTGCCAGTAGAAGAGGGGGGGCGTGGAGGTCATCATCACGGCGTGCATCATGTTGCTGTCCAGTTCCATCACCGCGGCCAGGGCACCAAAGTCGCGTCCGAGGATGGCCTCACGACAGGTCTTCAGGCGCTGGTCCACCTGGGTGATGCGCGCGGCCTGCAAGGGACTGCTGCCCGCCAGCGTGTGCCCGTCTGTGGAGCCGGTTTCTTTGTGGCCTGCGGCAACCACGGCCACGCAGTCCGCCAGGGGCCAGTGTTCCGCGGGGGCGATGGAACGGGCGTAGGAGGTCTCATCGTCTTCCCCGGCCAGCCATTCCACGAAGCCGCCGGGTACTGATCGGCAGGCAGAGCCTGATCCGCGCCGCGCCAGCCGTGAGAGGGCGGTCTCTTCCAGTGCCAGGCCGTAGGCCATGCTGGCGGCCAGGCTGAGAGCGGCAAAGGCCGACGCCGAGGATGCGATGCCTGCACCCATGGGGAAGTTGTTCTCGCTGGAAACTTGCGCATAGCCATCAATGCTTGCCATGCCGCGCACCACGTCCAGAAAGGCCGAGACGCGCGCCAATGGCGGGCCGCTGAGGGGCTGCCCGTTGAGGGCCAGTTGATCTGCGGGGAGGTCATGACCCACGCGGACGGTGGTGCGCGTCTCCAGCCCGGCCAGGTTCATGGAGATAGAGCCGTTGGCCGGCAGGCGCAGGGCCTCGTTGCGGTTGCCCCAGTATTTGATGAAGGCAATGTTGGGATGGGCTAGTGTGCTAGCAGTATGCATTTCCATGTGTTGAATTATACTTGGTAGATAAACCATGGTTTTATCAAAGTGGTACAAACACGTTAATAGAAGTGAAGATCGGTGGTTATATATTCAAAAATGGAGCGAAAGTTGAATTGCCAGCTAATGCACATACAATGGTTTTGGTTGCCTATGATCCTGGCAATGTTTACAATAATCAAGTATATGAATGGGGTTTTATTAATTCATGGAATGTTGGGCGCGAAATATGGTGGCTTAGAGATAGAGACATGAAGAGTATGATGCTTGATATTGTGGAGATTAATAAATGAAAAAGATCATAAAAATTACACTATTAGTAATTGCTATATTAATCAATACCTTCGCCAAAAATGAGTGAAAGAAGGGGCAACCTGTAGTAAAGTTGAGTTCACCA
>Ga0180435_10005981_pt1 | contig 11720 bp, 10 predicted proteins | sample SS_ome_3_FD_132467 | JGI IMG/M metagenome (GOLD analysis project Ga0180435, IMG submission 132467) | Hypersaline lake sediment archaeal communities from the Salton Sea, California, USA - SS_3_S_1 metaG | ecosystem: Environmental > Aquatic > Non-marine Saline and Alkaline > Hypersaline >...
CGTTTTCATCGTGATTCTGCTCGATGGCGGCCGCCACGATGCGCGAGACGCCGATGCCGTAACAGCCCATCGGCATCAGGTGTGACTTGCCGTCCTCGCCCAGTACCACGGCGTTCATGGATTTTGAATACTTGGTGCCGAGCTGGAAGATATGTCCGACCTCGACGCCGCGCGCCAGCCGGATCTCGCCCTGGCCGTCGGGGCTGGGATCGCCCTCGACCACGTTGCGCAGGTCCGCGACCTGCGGCAGCGGCACGTCGCGCTCCCAGTTGATGCCGAAATAGTGCTTGTCCTCCACGTTGGCCCCCGCGCTGAAGTCCGACATCTGCGCGACCGTGCGGTCGACGATGCAGGGGACGGGGCAGTCGACCGGGCCCAGGGAACCCGGCTCTGCGCCCATGACCTCGCGGATCTCGGCGTCCTCGGCGAAGCGCAGCGGCGTGGCGACCTCGGGTCGTTTTGCCGCCTTGAATTCATTCAGCACGTGGTCGCCGCGGACCAGCAGCGCCACGAACCCGGCCTCGACTTCGTCGGATGCCTCGACCACCAGGGTCTTGACCGTTTTTTCGATTGGCAGGTCGAACTGCTCGACCAGCTCGTCGATGGTGTGCGCCTCGGGGGTATCCACCATCTTCAGTTCGGCTGCCGGGGCCGCGCGCTCACCGGCGGGCGCGACGGCCTCGGCCAGTTCCACGTTGGCGGCGAACTCGGATTCCGTCGAAAACGCGATCTGGTCCTCGCCGGATTCCGCCAGCACGTGAAACTCGTGCGACTGGCTGCCGCCGATGGCGCCCGAATCCGCCCGCACGGCCCGGAACCTGAGCCCGGCGCGTTCGAAGATGCGCGTATAGACCTCGTACATCTCCCAGTAGGTCTCGTCGAGGCTGGCCTCGTCGATATGAAAAGAATATCCGTCCTTCATCAGGAACTCGCGCGAGCGCATCACGCCGAAGCGCGGCCGGATCTCGTCACGGAACTTGGTCTGGATCTGGTAAAAGGTGACCGGCAGCTGCTTGTAGCTGCGCAGTTCGTTGCGCGCCAGGTCGGTGATGACTTCCTCGTGCGTGGGGCCGAACACGTAGCTGCGGCCGGCGCGGTCATGGATTTTCAGCAGCTGGTCGCCGAAATCGTCCCAGCGGCCGGTTTCCTGCCAGAGTTCCGCCGGCTGGACCGCCGGCATCAGGACCTCGAGGTAACCGGCACGGTCCATTTCCTCGCGCACGATGTTTTCGACTTTTCGCAGCACGCGCCAGCCCAGCGGTGACCAGGTATAGATGCCGGCCGTGAGTTTGCGGATCATGCCGCTGCGCAGCATGAGCCGATGACTGGCGATTTCGGCGTCGGCCGGTGTTTCCCGCGTGGTGACGAGGTGGAATTGGCTGGTTTTCATTCGCGGTCCTGTTCAGGCCCCTCGGGCCCCGAGAAAATCAAACCACGAATTTTACCCTTTGCGGCCGCTCAATTGCAGTTTTTAGACACGTATTCCCGCGATTCTTCGATCAGGGTGACGCGCCGGGTATCGTCCATGCGCACCTCGTTGCCGTCCTCGTCGCGATAGTAGACCCGCCGCGCGGGCAGCATCTGCTCGAGGCGTTTGCGGTGACGTTCGCAGCGGGCGAGGGTTTCCGATTTTGCATCCTGCTGTTTTTGCGCAGCTTCCGCGATGGCGCGCCGCTCGGCCGCGGCCGCGGACTGGCGTGCATCCGGCGCGGCACTCGCCGCGTCCGCCGCAGGCTGTTGCCCGTAAGGCGGCGCCGGATCGGTTTGCACGGTTTCGGTGTCGGTGTCGGCGGGTGGAACCTCGGCGAAGTAACGCACGCCGTTCTCGTCGGTCCAGACGTGAATTTCACGCTCGGCGAAGGCGTCCGGGATCAATCCGGCGGCAAGGACGATACAGAGCATGCTCATCCTTCGGCGCATCGTTGCAGTGGTCGACGTTTTCAATTTCGAACTCCGGCATGAGCCTGTGGACAGTTTAACCCAGCGCCGCTTCGGGGGCATGTGCGCGTGCGGACCGAAACCGGGCATTGATGGTATGATTTTTCACCGGCTAACGAGAGAAATGGATGGAACCCAACGATAAAAAAGTGTCCCGGGGTGTATTTCTGCTGCCCAACGCGCTGACCACGGCGGCGATGTTCGCGGGGTTCTATTCGATTATCGCGGGCATCAACGGCCATTTCGTGGCGGCGGCCGTGGCGGTGGTGATCGCCGGGGTGCTGGACGGCCTGGATGGCCGCCTGGCCCGCCTGACCAATACGCAGAGTGAATTCGGCGTACAGTACGACAGCCTTTCCGACCTGATCTCTTTCGGCCTGGCGCCGGCACTGCTGGCTTTCAACTGGTCCCTGTCGACGCTTCGTGACGTCAGCCCGATGGCCGGCAAGCTGGGCTGGCTTGCAGCGTTCATTTTCGCCGCCTGCGCCGCTTTGCGCCTGGCGCGTTTCAACACGCAGGCGGAATCGACTGACCGCACCTGGTTCCAGGGGCTTGCCTCGCCCGCTGCCGCGGGAACGCTGGTCTCCATTATCTGGTTCCTTGTCGACCAGGGCTTCAGCGGCGAGAGCGTGCGCTGGCTGATGCTGCCGCTGACCATCGTGCTGGGCCTGCTGATGTTTTCACGGATCCGTTATTTCAGCGGCAAGTCCTGGCCGACGGGCGACCGCATTCCAATCTATTTCCTGTTCCTGTTCATGCTCGTCCTGGTTCTGCTGGCGATCGATCCGCCGACGGTCCTGATGGTGTCCGGCGTGTCCTACGTGCTCTCGGGCCTGGTCATCACCCTGGTTGGCCGGGCGCAGTGGAAGAAGCGGCGCAGCCGCCGGAAGGAAAAACAATGACCGAGGCGCGCCGGCGGGCTTACCTGGAGGCGATGGGTTTTGACGTCTGGGTGCAAAAGCCGCCGCCACCGATCGAAAACCGGCTCGTCGTGGGTCCCGGCCGCGGCAATACCTTGCTGATCTGCGCGACCCCCGAACTGAGCGCCTCGAAACTGGCTGCGGACATTGCCCGCGCCGTTGGTGGTGAACCGGTCTGGGCCTGGCCGGATCCGGAAGGACGGCCCGCAAGCCCCGACCTGGAGCAAGCCGTGCGCGACGGCCTGTTTACCCGCGTGCTGGTGTTCGGTGAAGAGACCCGGAAGCGCCTGATGGGCGCTCAGGAAGACGAGGTCGTGGCCTCGTCGACGGTTCGCAGCGCAGCCGACCTGGAAGAACTTGCCGTGCGCGGTGAGGCGAAGCGACGCCTCTGGCAGCTGATCTGCGGCCCGGCATGAGCGCGGCGAGCGAGCAGCGCCACTGCCTGATCCGCCCCCTGTCCGAGCGCGATGTCGACCGCGTGATGGAAATCGAACTGCAGGCCTACCCGCACCCGTGGACGCGGGGCATCTTCCTGGACTGCATGAAAGCGGGTTACGAGTTCTGGGGCTTGCAACTGGACACCGGTCTCGAGGGGTACTGCGTGATGAATCACGCCGTCGGCGAAAGCCACCTGCTCAACCTCTGCCTTGCACCGCGATGCCAGGGCAGGGGGCTGGGCGGCATCCTGCTGGAACACTGTTTTCGCGTGGCGATCGCCGCGGGCTGCGACAGCATGTTCCTCGAGGTCAGGCCGAGCAACGTCGCCGCGATCGGGCTCTATCGTCGTAGCGGTTTTCGGCTGGTCGGCCGCCGGCCCGCCTATTACACCGACGGTGAAGGCCGCGAGGATGCCCTCATCATGCGCCGGGATCTCTAGCGCAACGCCTCCATTTGCCTGACCTGTGCACGCAGGTTTTCCACCTTGGCCCGGTGCGCCTCCAGGCGCTCGCGCTCCTGCGCGACGACGGCTTCGGGCGCGTTGTCCACGAAGCGCCGGTTGCCCAGCTTGCCTTCGGACTTCTTCAGTTCCGCGCTTTCTTTTTTCAGCTGGCGGTTGAGACGGGCGAGTTCCTCCTCGACGTCGACCAGGCCTTTCAGCGGGATCAGCACCCTGAGTTGACCCACCAGCGACACGGCGCACTGGGCGCTGTCGAAATCGCCGCCAACCCATTCAAGTGAATGCGTCCGCGCCAGCGTGACCAGTGCAGACTCGAAATTCTGCGCCCGCTCACGATCTGCGGCGTCGCCGCCCTGGAACAGGACGTCCAGCTGCCTGGAAGGCGGCAGGTTCAGCTCGGAACGGATCCGGCGTATGCCCTGGATCACGCCCTGCAGCCAGGCGATTTCGTTCTCGGCTTCGGGATCGGGTTCGCCGGCCGCCGGGAACGGTGCGAGCATGATGGTTTCGCCTTCGAGACCCAGCAGCGGGTGGACGCGCTGCCAGATTTCTTCGGTGATGAAAGGCATGATCGGGTGCAGGGTCCTGAGCGTGGTCTCGAGCACGTGCAGCAGAGTGTGGCGCGTGGCGGCGCTGACGGCCTCGTCTTCCGACTGGAGCGTGGCCTTGGACAGTTCCAGGTACCAGTCGCAGTACTCGCTCCAGGTGAATTCATAAAGTGCCTGCGCAGCGAGGTCCAGGCGGTAGTCGGCCATCTGGTTTTCCACCTCGGCGACCATGCGGTTCATGCGCGACAGGATCCAGCGATCGATCGGGCCCGGGTTCGATGCGGCCCGGACGGGTCCGTGTTCTGTTTGCATCAGAACGAAACGGGCGGCGTTCCACAGCTTGTTGCAGAAGTTGCGGTAGCCCTCGATGCGGCCGAGGTCGAAACGGATGTCGCGCCCGGTCGTGGCCAGTGCGGCAAAGGTAAAGCGCAGGGCGTCGGTGCCGAAGGCAGGGATGCCGTCCGGGAACTCCTTGCGGGTCGCCTTTTCAATGGCCGGCGCCATTTGCGGCTGCATCAGGCCCGTGGTTCGTTTCTTGATCAGGGGTTCCAGCTCGATGCCGTCGATCAGGTCGATCGGGTCGAGCACGTTGCCCTTGGACTTCGACATCTTCTGGCCGTGCGCGTCGCGGATCAGGCCGTGGATGTACACTTTTCGGAACGGCACGTCGTCCATGAACTTGAGGCCCATCATGATCATGCGGGCAACCCAGAAAAAGATGATGTCGAAACCCGTGACCAGCACGCTGGTCGGGTAGTAGCGCTGCAGTTCGGGGGTCTGTTCGGGCCAGCCCAGGGTCGAAAACGGCCACAGCGCGGAGGAGAACCAGGTGTCCAGCACGTCCTCGTCCTGGTGCAGCGGCACAGAGGCGTCAAGACCTGCTTTGCGGCGGGCGTCGTCCTCGTCCTCGCCGACGTAAATATTGCCCTCGTCGTCGTACCAGGCCGGAATGCGATGCCCCCACCAGAGCTGGCGGCTGATGCACCAGTCTTCGATGCCGTGCATCCAGTTGAAATAGGTCTTGCTCCAGTTCGACGGCACGAACTCGATGCGCCCGTCCTCGACCGCCTTGATGGCCGTCCGGGCCAGCGGCTCGATTTTCACGTACCACTGGTCGGTCAGGTAGGGCTCGACCACCGCGTGCGAACGGTCGCCGCGCGGAATCATCAGCTTGTGGTCCTCGATTTTTTCGAGCAGGCCCAGTTGCGCCATGTCCTCGACAATCTTCTCGCGGGCCTCGAAGCGATCCATGCCGCGGTAGGCTTCCGGCGCGGTGTCGCTGATGCGGGCGTCGTCGTCGAGAATGTTGATGATTTCCAGGTCGTGGCGCCTGCCGATCTCGTAGTCGTTGAAATCGTGCGCCGGCGTGATCTTGACGCAGCCGGAACCGAATTCCGGGTCCACGTAGTCGTCGGCGATGATGGGTATGCTGCGGCCGGTCAGCGGCAACTCGACTTCCAGCCCGACCAGTTCGGCGTAGCGCTCGTCCTGCGGGTGCACCGCGAGCGCGCTGTCTCCCAGCATCGTTTCGGGGCGCGTGGTGGCGATCACCATGTGGCCCTTGCCGTCGGCGCGCGGGTAGCGGAAATGCCACATGCTGCCTTTTTCCTCCGCCGACACGACTTCCAGGTCGGACAGGGCCGTGTGCAGAACGGGATCCCAGTTGACCAGCCGTTTTCCCCGGTAGATGAGGCCCTCCTCGTGCAGCGAGACGAACTCGCGCCGCACGGCATTCGACAGCCCTTCGTCCATCGTGAAGCGGTGACGCGACCAGTCCACCGAGGTGCCGAGGCGGCGCATCTGCACGCCGATGCGGTCGCCGGAGTGTTCTTTCCATTCCCACACCGCGTCGATGAACCTTGCGCGTCCGAGATCGTGCCGCGAGGTGCCCTCGGAGAGCAGCTTGCGTTCGACCACCATCTGCGTCGCGATACCGGCGTGGTCGGTACCGGGCTGCCACAGCGTGTCGGCGCCCTTCATGCGCTGCCAGCGCGTCAGCGCATCCATGATCGTGTCCTGGAAGGCGTGCCCCATGTGCAGGCTGCCGGTGACGTTCGGCGGCGGCAGCATGATGCAGTAGGTTTCGCCCTCACCCGAAGGCTTGAACCATCCTTTTTCTTCCCAGGCCCGGTAAATGCCCGGCTCGATCGCGTGGGGGTCGTAGCTTTTGTCCATTTCGCTCATGTCATCTGGTGGGTTTCAGGGCTCAGTCCCCGGTCCCGGTAGGTCTTGAACTTCTCGCGTGACGCGGTGCGCTGATCGCTGTCCGCCGGAACGATCTCCAGCAGGCGGCGAAAACGCTCCGGGTCGGGCACGGCCTCCGTGCACAGGTTGATCACGAGGTCCCGGTCTTCCGGTATGTCTTTGGCGCGCGCCGCGATACACACGGGCGCGTCGTTTTCTTCCAGCCCGTGCGGCAGAAAGCGGCCCTGTGGTGCGTCCCACATCTGCTGGTCGAGCGCGCGGGCCTCGTCTTCGCCCTCGGTGCGCACGAAGACGCGGTGTCCCTGTTCCCAGGCCATCATCGCCAGCCTGCAGGTCAGTTCACCCGGCGACTGGGTCGGCCGGGCGAGCACGTAAAAATCCACCTGGCAGTGATCAGCCATCGCCCGCCTGGTCGATGAGGAACTGCGCCAGCAGCCCGGCGGGCCGCCCGGTGGCTCCCTCGTTGCCGCCCCATTTCCAGGCAGAGCCGGCGACGTCGATGTGCGCCCAGCGCAGGTCTTCTGCGAAACGTGCCAGGAAACAGCCCGCGGTCAGTACGCCCGCCGGCATGCCGCCGATGTTTTTCATGTCCGCGAAAGGCGTGTCGAGCTGGGACTGGTACTCCTCCCAGATCGGAAGGCGCCAGGCGCGGTCGGCCACGGTTTCGCCGGCGCGCAGCAGGGCGTCGGCAAGCTCGTCGTCGTTGCTCATCAGGCCGCTGGCGTGGTGGCCGAGCGCCACCACGCAGGCGCCGGTCAGGGTCGCCACGTCGATCACGAACTCGGGTTTGAACCGCTCGCAGTACGTGATCGCATCGCACAGCACCAGCCGGCCTTCGGCGTCGGTATTCAGCACCTCGATGGTCTTGCCCGACATGCTGGTCAGTACGTCACCGGGGCGGTAGGCATCGCCGTCCGGCATGTTTTCGACGGCGGCCACGACGCAGATCACGTTGATCGGAAGCTGCAGTTGCGCGCAGGTCACGAAAGCGCCGATCACCCCGGCCGCACCGCACATGTCGTACTTCATCTGCATCATGTTCTCGCCGCTCTTGAGCGAGAGCCCGCCGGAATCAAACGTGATGCCCTTGCCGACCAGCGCGATCGGCGCGCGGTTTTCCGCGGCGCCTTCGTAACGGAGCACGATCAGCTTGGCGTCGTTCGCGCTGCCGCGCGAGACACCGAGCAGCGCGTCCATGCCCAGTTCGGCCATGGTGCTCTCCTCGAGCACTTCGAGTTCAACGTTGTCGTAAGCGCGCTTGATTTTTTCAGCCTCGTGGGCGAGGTAGGTCGGCGTGCAGATGTTGGGCGGCAGGTCGCTGAGCATTTTCGCTTTTTCGAACCCGGCCGCGAAAGCCGCGCCCTCGTCGAGCGCCGGCTGCAGCTCCGGTCCGGCCCTGAAAGTGGCGGATTCAAGCGGTGCCGGCGAGTCGTCCTTGAGTTGCTTGGTGACGGTGTACAGGTAGTTGCCGCCGTGCACGGCCATGGCGGCCTGGCGCAACGCTTCGTGCCGGCTGGCGCCCTCGATTTCCAACTCGTGCAGGCAGACCAGGCAATGCCGCAGAGGGGCGTCCCGGAGCACCTTGCCGGCCGCGAGGCAGGCGCGGCGAAAGCGCGCCGTCGTCAGATTTTCCTGTTTGCCCATGCCGACGACCAGCAAACGGTCGGCCGCGACCCCGGCGAAGCGGTGCAGCAGTGTGGTTTTGCCCACCTTTGCGGGGATGTCACCGTTTTTGAGCATGGCGCTCAGCCGGCCCCCGGAAGCCTCGTCGACGGCCGCTGCACTGTCTTTGCCGATGCCGTCTTCAAAAACCGGTATGACCAGGCATTCCGTGGCCGTGTCGCATACCGAAGCCGTGTTGTCCAAATGCAATTTCATCTGTTATTCCCTTGTTCTGATAGTGTGCCCGCCCCGGGATGATTCCGGGGGTTGAACGCAAGCGGGTCATTCTACAAGAAAACGCTGGTAAACTGGGCGCCTTGCCGAAGGGTGCGTTGGGCGAAAGTTGATTATCCTGCAAAAATACATCCTGCGAGAGTGGTTCCAGACACTCCTGGCGGTCACGGTCGTGCTGCTGATCGTGATGGTCGGTATTTCGCTTGGCGAACTGCTCAATGACATCGCCGGCGGCCGCGTACCGTCGTCTTTGCTCTGGGTTCTGATCGCACTCAAAATGCCGCAGGTGATCGTGACCGTCCTGCCGCTGTCGGTTTTTATCGCGGTCATCTGGGGACTGGGCCGGTTTTACCGCGACCAGGAAATGTCCGTGATGCGTTCCAGCGGCTTTCACTGGAAAATGATGCTGCGGCCCCTGTTCAGCCTGCTGCTCCCCGTTTCCGCGATCTTGCTGCTGCTGGCTCTTTACATTACCCCGGCGGCTTCCGGCACGGCCCAGCAGAAACTGGAGGACGCCTTTCGCAACGCGGCCGAGTGGGGCCTGCAAACCGGCCAGTTTCATGTTCTCCAGGGCGGCGACCTGGTGCTCTACGTGGCCGAGGTGAGTGCGGACGGCCGAACCCTGAGTCAGGTATTCATCCAGCAGCGTGCCGGTGATCGGGAGCAGGTGTGGATCGCCGACACCGGTTACTACTGGCTCGACCGCGAAAAGGGCCAGCGTTTCCTGTCGCTTGAAAACGGGCAGATCACCGAGGGCGGCGCGAACAGCCTGGATTTCGGCGTGATGAGCTTCGAGCGCAATGACCTCAGGCTTCCGGAACCGGAACTGAAGCGCAAAAAGAAAGTGGATCTCTCGGTCAGGAAAAGCGCCGACATCCTCAACTCGACGGATCCGGCGGAAATCGCCGAGTTTCAGTGGCGCATCTCGCCGGCGCTGGCCGCCATTGTGCTGGGCCTGCTCGCCATTCCGCTCTCGCACTCGGCGCCGCGCGAGGGGCGCAGCGGCCGGGCCATACTGGGGATCCTGGCATATGCCGTTTACGCCAATGTCATCTACATGGGTCGAAACTGGGTTGCCGGAGGCGAGATACCCCCGTTCCTGGGTATCTGGTGGGTCCACGCCCTGGTTCTGCTGGTTGCACTCGTGTGGCTCAACCGCCAGGGCCGCATGGTAGGAAAGGGCTGATGATCAAGCTGGTCGACCGTTATGTAGGGCGTGCGGCCGTACTGGGCATACTGGGTGTCTGGCTCGGGCTCACTGTCCTGTTCATCGTGTTCAACCTGCTGGACGAACTGCGCGAGGCGCGGGCCGATTACGGCGTGGTCGACGCGCTCTGGTTCGTCGTGCTGACCATTCCTCGAATGGCGTACCAGGTGTTTCCGGTTTCCGCCCTGCTTGGAGCGCTCGTCGGTGTAGGCGGGCTGGCCGCGGCCAACGAGCTGGTCGCCTTCCGTACGTCGGGCATTTCGCGCCTGCGCCTGAGCCTGGCGGCGCTCGCCGGAACCATGCTCGTAACGGTGCCGGTGATGATCATGGGTGAATGGGTCGCGCCGGCGGCCGAGCATCAGGCCAGGGCGTTTCGGCTGAGCGAGATCGTCGGCACGGCCATTATCGGGGGCGCGCGCGGCATGTGGATGCGTGACGGCAACGACATGGTAAATATCCAGCGCCCGATCCTCAGCGCCGACCGCGGAGAGCAGTCCATCACGTTCCAGAACGTCGTGGTTTACCGATTCGGAGACGAGGGGCTCACGGAAATTACGCGGGCCGGCACCGCCACGCACGACGGCACCTTCTGGACCTTGAAGGATGTCAACCACGTTGCTTTTACTCCCGAGGGGATCGTTCCTTCGCATCGCGACAGTGAGGCCTGGTCGACCGAGGTGCGTCCCCAGCTGCTGGACTCGGCCGTTTCCCGACCCCGCCTGCTCTCGATCCGCTCGCTGTGGGAGTACATGGACTACCTCGGCGAGAACGAGCTCGATGACCGGGTTTACCGCACGGCATTCTGGGACAAGGTGCTTTTCCCGTTCACCGTGATCGCGCTGGTCATGGCAGGCATGCCGTTTGTTTTTGCACAGGCGCGCAGCCAGACCCTGGGTTTGCGGCTCTTTATCGGCATGTCGGTCGGCGGCCTGTTCATGATCGTGAACCGCACTTTCCTGAAAATGACCAGCGTTTACGATCTGCCGCCGGCGTTGATGATGTCCATCCCGATCCTGCTGCTGGCGATGGCCGCCGTGCTGGCGCTGAGGCGCTCGGTCTAGCGCCTGACGAGGCAGGTGCCGCTGGCGATGTCGTGCCAGGTCCGGCGCCCGGGATCGAACAGGGACCACCAGAAGCCAAGGCCCGCCGGGGCGGCCGCTAGCAGGGACACCACGAAGCGGACGAGGCACGCCGCCCAGCCCGGCTTCCCGCCTTCCGAGGTTTTGATACGAATCCGCCAGGCACGCATTCCGACGGTCATTCCGAGGCGCCAGCACAGGGCCAGGTAGAGGAACCAGACCAGGACCAGGTAGAGCGTAAAGAACGGATCGCGGCCCGCGGTCACCGCGCCGGAACCGGCCAGCAGGGCCAGCGCGGTGGCGAGCAGCAGGATGGCGACCAGCACCAGCGCGTCGTACAGCATGGCCAGCAGGCGGCGGCCCAGGCCGCAGGGCTCAAAGTCTGTTTCGACGGTCTCGGTGGTGCATTCAGTCATCGGTACAAGTGGGATCAACCAGGTGAAGGCAACATTATCCACCATCAGAGAGTCACTATGACGGCGCCGCTTTTGACAACCCCCGTTCCGGGGACGCTCCCTTGCGGGCACATCCCTGTGTCGCTCGGATGAGAACTTCCTGTTCTCATACACCCCGTCAGGGGGTTGTTCACTCGCGACGCCTGCCCCGTATCGTGTTGGCGGGTGGGTCAAGATAGGAAGTCCTGTACCTGGTTTGCGGGGTCTGAAAAACAGGATGTTTTTCCCGAAGCGACGCAAGGATGCGCTCGAGCGTCCCCGAAAACCAGGTACAGGGCTTACTTGGGTTGCTTAAGTTCATGTCCAACAAGCGAGTCGGTTATTCTGTGAATAGCAAGACTTGCCGCCAAGCCGGAAAACCCGAGTAGAACCGTGACCATGTCCGAAAAAAACCAGGCTGCCATCGAGTTGTTCCTGGACGCCGTCTGGGCCGAGCGCGGTCTGAGCGAAAACACCCTCGCCAGTTACCGCTACGACCTGCAGCGCCTGGGGCAGTTTCTCGACGGCCGCTCCATCGACCTGTTATCGGCCGACCGCGGGGAGCTGCTGGCTTACCTTGCCGCACAGGTGGCAG
>Ga0180435_10005982_pt1 | contig 11720 bp, 9 predicted proteins | sample SS_ome_3_FD_132467 | JGI IMG/M metagenome (GOLD analysis project Ga0180435, IMG submission 132467) | Hypersaline lake sediment archaeal communities from the Salton Sea, California, USA - SS_3_S_1 metaG | ecosystem: Environmental > Aquatic > Non-marine Saline and Alkaline > Hypersaline > Sediment...
AGATGGAGTGATAGCGGCTTCCTCAACCGGGATTTCGTCGATTTCCACACCCGCTTCATCGAAAAGTATTTCGATTCCGGTCTTGTCGATATCGCCAGAATCACAGCAGGAAATCATATAGTCGCTATAATCTACAACATCATATTCAATCAAAACGTATACTTTTACCTTCAAGGCGTCCAATCAGAACCAGATGGAAAACTGAAACCGGGACTGACCGCCCACGCCATGCTCATCGAGCACTATCTGGATAAAAACATGAAATCATATGATTTCATGGGCGGTTACAGTCAGTACAAGGAGCAGTTATCAGCAGCCGATGACGAACTACTGATCATAAAGATTCAGAAGCCGTTGCTGAAATTCAGACTGGAGAACATGGCACGCCGGATCAAGCGCAAGCTTTTATGAGCGCATGTAGCATGATGAAATCCGAATTCTTTGACAATTACCGCACGCTGATCCTCATTTTCATCGCAGCCCTGGCCGTGCCAGCGCTGATGTACCAGACGACGCTCGACATGGCTAATGTCTGGTGGGTAAATGAAACCTTCACACACGGTTTCCTCGTTTTCCCTATCGCACTCTGGCTTATCTGGGACAAGCGGCGCCACCTGACATATCTGCAACCATCACCAGAACCGCTATTCTATATCGTCACCCTTCTCGGCCTGTGCATATGGTTCATCAGTGCACTGATAGATATAAAAGGTCTCATGCAGCTGAGCATGATCGGCATCATCCTGTCTCTTGCGCTTGCCACGCTGGGAAGAACGATCTTCCTCTACCTGTTATTCCCGTTCCTCTACCTGTTATTTGCAGTACCCATCGGGCAGGGCCTGATTCCGCCACTGATGGAATTAACAGCGCATAACACAGTATTCCTGGTCAAATTAACCGGGGTGCCCATCTACCAGGAAGGCCTGCACTTTGTACTACCCAGCGGCGAGTGGTCGGTGGTAGAAGAATGCAGCGGTGTTCGCTATCTGATCGCTACACTTACCCTCGGGGTTGCTTATGCGTACCTCACTTATGCCTCGCTGAAGAAGCGTCTGGTATTTATCGGTATTGCGATCCTGGTACCGATCGTTGCCAATAGCCTTCGGGCATTCATGATCGTCATGCTCGGACATATCAGCGGTATGAAGCTGGCTGTAGGGGCAGATCATTTACTCTATGGCTGGGTATTTTTCGGCATCGTCATCTTCATTCTGTTCTACATCGGCAGTTACTGGAGAGACAGCAAGAAAGATTTTGACGACAGGGCGCCCGCTCCCGGAGGCGATAAAACATCGAACGCTTTCTACTACCTGATAACCAGCCTGGTCGTCGTCGCCATGTTCCAGCTCTCTTTCATCCGTCACGAGCAGCAAGCTGCCGGATATGAAGCACCGGCGAACATCAGTTACCAGCTGGACAGTGTAGGCAAATGGAACCGTGAGTCAGCCACCTTGCCAAACTGGCAACCGGTTATCCACAACCCGGACATCCATATCAGCAACGCATATTCCAGTGAACAGGGTAATGTCCAGATGGATATTGGTTACTTCTTCATGCAGCGGCAAGGGCACGAAACCGTGTCCAGTGCCAACAAGCTGGTGGACTCGGTTGGAGATGATACATGGAGAATTATCTCATCTTCGAAGCAGGATACAGGCCGGTTCATTGTCAAGGAAGCGGTCGTTCTCGGCAACACACGCATATTGACCTGGCACTGGTATCGTATCGGCGAATTCCAGACCAGCAGCCCATATTGGGCTAAGCTATACGAGGCTTATTCACAGATTTTCTCTGACAGGAGCGACGGTGCATATATCGTGTTATCGACGCCTCTACATGAGGACAAAGGGACATCCCGTGAAGCGCTGTCAGCATTTTTCGATGATTCTGTCGATATCATCAACGCACAGCTGAACGCGCTGCAGAAACAGGCTTCGGACAGCAAGTAGCCATGCCAGCCACCCTTGTATGCCCCTATATCACTCCTGTCGTGACAATCAGGCATTCATATTCTATTAATAACATGATGTTACTCTTCATCCGGGAACATCAGTATTTTCTACTATAATTATCGTAATCTTTTCAGGAAAAACCCAATGACCAGAGACGACATACAGAAGATCATTTTCGACGCGATAGAGATGGCAAATAATGCCCGCGAAGATGATAACCAGATTCCTGTTTCAGCAGATACCGAGCTGTATGGCACAGGCGGGCAGCTGGATTCGATGGGCCTGGTATCCTTCCTCGTCGATATCGAAGAATCTTTCCAGGACATGGAGACGAATATCTCGCTCAGCGACGAGCGCGCCATGTCACAGAAGAACAGCCCTTTCCGTAATGTTAATACCCTGACCGATTATATCTCTACACTGATCGACGAAAGCTGATGAGCGATTCAACGAACACGGCCGACAACAAGGCCAGAAACATATTGATAACCGGCGCCAGCCGGGGTCTGGGCAAAGCCATGGCCGAACACTACCTGACACAGGGCCATATGGTGTATGGCTGCTCACGTTCGGAAAAAACCATCGATGACCGGAACTATTCCCATTTCGAAGTTGATATCACATCGGAAGACGATATCACCGGCATGTTCATCGCACTGCGCAAACAGGCCGGTCATCTCGATGCCCTTATCAATAACGCCGGCATCGCCAGTATGAATGCTTTCGCACTGACACCGTTAAAGTCATTCAGAAAAATCTTCGAAACCAATGTTCAGGGTACGTTCCTGTGTTGTCAGAAAGCGTTTGGACTGCTCAAAAGATCCCCCCATCCGCGGATCATCAATATGACGACCGTCGCGGTACCGTTCCAGCTTGAAGGCGAGTCGATCTACGCATCCAGCAAGAGTGCCGTGGAGACGCTGACACGTATCATCGCCAGGGAATATGGCAGCTTCGGTATCACCTGTAATGCCATCGGGCCGTCACCGATTGCGACAGATCTGATCAGGGGTGTCGCCGAAGACAAGATCAGGGAGCTGGTCAACCGACAGGCGGTGAAGAAGATGGGCACGCCTGAAGATGTTATCAATCTCGCAGACTTTTTCCTGCGTCCTGAAAGCCACATGATTAGTGGTCAGGTTGTCTACCTGGGTGGTGTATCATGATGATCGATTATTTTCTCGAGATAATGCGCAAGACGCCCGATCACGAGGCGCTGCTGTCTTCGAAGTTCGCCACGACTTACCAGCAGCTGCTCGAGCTCTATGACAGGTTTTCCTGCTGGATCGAACAGAGCGACATCCCGGCCGGCGCCGTGGTCTCATTCGATGGTGATTACTCCCCTGAGTCCATCTCCCTGATGCTCGCGCTGGCGAATAACAGGAATATCATCGTGCCGCTGTCGAGTGACTCGAGGAACCATTTCACCGAATTCCGCGAGATCGCCGCCACGGAATACGATATCTCCCTGGACAGCTGCAATGACGGTGGCAACCCGACCGTCACAAACACCGGAAGGGCGGCTGATCACCGTATATACCAGCAACTAAGGGAACGGGGCAGCCCGGGTCTTGTGCTTTTCTCTTCCGGTTCTACCGGCAAGAGCAAGGCGATCGTGCAGGACCTCGAGAAGCTCATGGAGAAATTTCGCACGCCCCGAAAACCACTGCGCATGCTCATCTTCCTGCAACTGGATCATATCGGCGGTATCAACTCCCTGCTCTACTCGCTGGCGAACAACGGCACGGTCATCGTCTCTGATGACCGCACCCCGGCGAGCGTATGCAGGGCGATACAGGACTACAAGGCAGACCTGCTGCCCACCTCGCCGACCTTCCTCAATCTGCTGATGCTGTCACGGGCCAATGAAGAGTTCGACCTGTCGTCTCTGAAGCTGATCACCTACGGCACCGAGCCGATGCAGGAGAGCACGCTGCAGAAGATCACGAAGATACTGCCCGATGCCACCCTGCAGCAGACCTACGGACTCTCCGAGGTCGGCATCCTGCGCTCCAAGTCACGCTCCTCTGATTCACTATGGCTGAAAGTAGGCGGTGAGGAATTCACCACCAAGATCGTCAATGGCACCCTGTGGATCAAGTCGGATTCTGCCATGCTCGGTTACCTTAATGCACCCGATCCTTTCGACAGTGAGGGCTTTCTCGATACCGGTGACCTGGTGGAACAGGATGGTGACTGGATCAGGATACTGGGCAGGGCCAGCGAGATCATCAATGTCGGCGGCTACAAGGTATACCCTGCCGAGGTCGAAAGTACATTACTGGACATGCCAAATGTCGACGACGTGGTCGTGTTTGGTGAAGAGCACCCGATCATGGGCAGGATCGTCGCAGCCAAGTTCCAGCTTGCCGAACCCAGGACATCCAAGGAGCTGAAGGCAGAGATGCTCACCTTCTGCAAGGACAAGCTACAGTCCTACAAGATACCCGGCAAGATCTATATCACCGACGATACAACCTACAACGAACGCTTCAAACGCATGCGCCGTGTCGAGAAGGACGCGAACCAGCAACAACAGAATTAAGCAACTGATATATGACTAAGCCATGAGGGATTCGATCAAACTTATCGTTCACCTGTTGAGCCAGATACTGGTTCTACCGCTGGTGATCTTATGCAAAATCGAAGAGTTGTTGATTTCCCGTACTACTGACATCATCTTCCAGATGTGTGCCCAGACGGTCGCCCTGGTCCCCGGCCTGCCTGGCGTCATCCTGAGGAGAGGCTTCTATTCCCTCACTCTCGATTACTGTTCACGACATTGTTATATAGGCTTCGGCACGTTTTTTTCACACCGCGCTGTGACAGTAGAAAAACATGTCTATATCGGAAGTTATACGATTATCGGCTCTGCCCATCTTGGCGAGCACTCCCTGATCGGGAGCCGAGCAAGCATATTGAGTGGCAAGGAGCTACATTCTTTAGGGGAAGACGGCAGGTGGACGCCATATTCACCAGACAAAATTGTACAGGTAAAAATATCGAAGAATGTCTGGATCGGTGAAGGCGCGATCATCGCAGCCGATATAGGCGAAGGGTCGATGGTAGGTGCTGGCTCAGTGGTCATGTCTGATACCAGGTCACACATCCTGGTAACTGGCAACCCTGCTCGTTTTGTCAACAAGCTTGGCAATAGTGAGTGAGACACGCACAACTACACCCAGGTGCCCTCTTCACCAGGACTTATAACTCATGCCAAACACCAACCATCAACCATTTATAGACTTAATGAAAGCGTTCGGCATGTTTCTGATCGTATTCGGACATGTTATCGGCGACCCACAAAATATATACAACCTGGTGTCTCAGCCGGCCTTCACGAAACAGATTGGAGTCGCCTTCTTCGTGTTCATAACCGGATGGGGGTTGGCGAACAATCGGAGAGAACCGCTCCGCGCTGTATACAACCGCATCTTTCCATTTTACTTCTGGGGAATACTTTTCGCTGCCTTCCTCAGCGTCTTGTTCCTGATCATAAAAGGCGATACCAACCCGTCGAACTACCTGCCATTTTTTTTCGGGGTTAATGTCTTCCTGGATTACTTCCCTGCAAACCCAACAACATGGTACATAGGCACCTACCTTCACCTGCTTCTGTTCTGGTATATCTTCTTACAGGGAAAAACGATAGGCGCTTCTCATATTGCAGCTGCCTTTATTGTTGAAAATTTTGTCAGGTGCTTTCTCCTGTACATTAACCAGGACTTCGTAGCCTACATGCTTTTACCAAACTGGCTTACTATCTTCCTTCTGGGCATGTATTCACACGAGAAACGCCAACAAACGTCAGCCAGAACAGCCGGCGCACTACTGATAGTCTTGGCGCTATTTCAGGTTGCATGGTACCAGCTAACCAGCTTGATAGGGTTTGGCGGATCATTTCCGTTCAGGGACATGGACTCCGACTCTCTGTTAGCGATACCCGTTGAATCCATACTGATCTCGGTTGTGTACCTGGTAAACACATACCTGTTCTTCGAGATAGCAAGGCGGCTACCCGGACACAGATACATCACATATCTGGCAAGCGCTACCCTGATTACCGTCATCATACATATGCCCATAGTCTTCAACACCCACAAATACTTCTATATCTTTTTTGAAGATAAGCTGTCAGCGAAGCTCATATTTATATTCATAATCTATTTTGGAACAGCCGTCATCGCCAACCTGATCCAGCATTATGTAAACATCACTCCTGCCCGGGAAAAAGCATGGTCTCTCCTCTCAGAGGTTTTCATGAAGTATAAGAGACGTTAATTCACCATTTGTTACTACACCCTATACGCCATGCATCATCTCTCAATCAAGGAAATATTCGGTCGAGACTGGACAGGCATCCCTGTGACCACAGGGGTCCCCCTGACCAGGGGGAAATTATTTCCTTCAGACAATATACAACTCGTAACCGGTCAGGGTAAGTCAGTACCCTGCAATATTGAAGCTACTGCCCTCTGGCCTGACAACAGTATCAAGTGGTGCATAATAAGGACAGTACTGGACCTGCCAGCTCACCAGCAGCTCGATCTTAAACTGTCATCTACATCTGGCGAAACCATCAATACCGTAGATATAGACGCTCACCTTAGGTTGGAAAAACAATTTATCGAGGTCCGGACCAGAAACTGCAGCTTTAAACTAAGACGAGATGCCTTCAATCTGTTTGATCAACTCAATTACAGGGGTAAAGAGCTGCTGAGAGATTCTGACCTGAGGTTCAGGACAGATTCAGGCACATACGCAACCCCAAAGATAACAGAGATCACCGCTAAACCACTTCTGACTCATGATGACATTCAGTCCATCCAGGTTCAGATACTCGGTTATTTTCAATCTGAACCATCAGGTGAAATTGCCAGTTTTGAGTCCAGACTCGATTTCTTCATAGCCACAGATACCGTTAGATGCAGCTTTACGATACATAATACACGTGCTGCCAGACACAATGCAGGGTTATGGGACCTGGGCGACCCCAACGCGCTCCTGTTCGAAAATATGGATTTCAATCTGGCACTCGACAATAGCCATGATGGCAGGATAAAGACACAGCAAGGATCCAACTGGACTTCTTCGGCCAATCATCAATTATCTTTATATCAGAGTTCCAGCGGCGGTGAACATTGGGATAGCCCAAATCATGTAAATAGAGATAACCATATACCAATATCATTCGATGGTTACAAACTTACAGACGGAAAGGAGATAATAACGAGCGGGAAAAGAGCTTCCCCATTCATAAGTATAAAGGCCCATGGTGCAGCTTTGAATTTTCACCCAGAAAAGTTCTGGCAAAATTTTCCTAAATCGTTCTCATATACCGCAGATTCTTTGTCATACGGAGTTTTTCCCGAAGACCATACAGATTTCCATGAACTTCAGCCTGGCGAAAAGAAAACACATACGTTCTGGATCAATATCGATGAAGACCCAGATAGTCTGGACTTCACTGAGCAGATGCCCAAGTTATGGATCAATCCTGAATGGATGGCTAAATGTCGTGTCTTCCCATACCCGCAAATCTCTCCTCAAGACCCGGTACTAAAGATCATTTCCAGGGGCCTGGAAGGTAAATCCAATTTCTTCGAGAAGCGAGAAGCGATCGATGAATATGGCTGGCGTAATTTCGGTGATCTGTACGCCGATCATGAGACAGATGGTTATACCGGCAAGGATCTTTTCATCTCTCATTACAACAACCAGTATGACCCGTTGTATGGCTTCCTGCAGCTCTTCGCCATGAGCGGCGATGAAAGATGGTTTCAACTGGCTAACGATCTTGCAATTCACATCACTGATATCGACATATACGATACCAGCAGTGATAAGGCAGAATACAATTACGGCTTGTTTTGGCACACGGACCACTACCTGCCAGCCGAAACTTCGAGCCATCGCTCATATTCCAGGCATCAGAAACAAGACGCATATGAGGGGCATGTAGGCGGCGGAGGCCCAGGCGGGCAGCATTGTTATACGACAGGATTGCTATACCACTATCTCATGACAGGCTCTGAATCTTCGAGGAGAGCGATATTTCAACTCAGTCAGTGGATATATCATTTCTATGAAGGTTCAGGGACGATCTTCGACATCGTAGTCAGCATCAAGAACCGCAACCGTATAGACCTCAAGAACATCTTCAGAAACCAGTACCCGTTCGACCGTGGTACAGGCAACTATATTGTATCGATTCTGGACAAGCATTATCTAACCCAGGAAGAGTCACTGCTCGATGAAATTGGACAGATCATCCGGCATACTATCAATCCTGCAGATGATATTGACCAAAGACATCTTCTCGATGTCGAGTTGAATTGGCATTACACAGTATTCCTGCAAGCACTCATCCGTTACCTGAAGGTAAAGGAAGAGCATCTAGCATTCGATGATGACTTTTATCATGCAATGGATTCCTTACTTCATTACGCAGGCTGGATGGCCGCTAACGAGGTCCCTTACCTCGACAACCCGACAAACCTCGAGTTTCCGAACTATACATGGGCGGCACAGGACATTAGAAAAGCCAACATACTCTACTCAGCTGCACGATTCGACCCTGTGAAACGTGATCTGTATTTGGAAAAGGCAGACGCATTTAAAAACTATGTCATAGAAACGCTGAACGGAACAGACACAAGCGCATATACCAGGATACTGTCAATCCTCATGCAGAACATGACGCCTCTTGAGTACGACCGACCTCATCAGGCAGACTACAAACAGTCATCAGGCAAATATATCACCCGACCTCGTGCACATAACACCTTGCAATCGATCACCAATATCTCCTGTGCGCTCTTCAAGGCGACGGTAAATTTCAGCTTATCCAGAGAAATGTCCTGGATAAGATCGAGAGTCTCACGATAGTGCGGCATATCAAGTGATCTGAATACAATGAATATACTTTTCATCACAGAAAACCTGCCTTACCCGGTTGATACTGGCGGCAAGATACGCAGCTACAACATCATCCGAGGCCTATCTCGCCATAATGACGTCATACTGTTGTCCACATACACATCAGAAGACCAGTTGGGATATGCTGATATATTCAATGAGCTCTGCGCCCAGGTACACCTGGTAAAGAAGAAAAAGCGCTCATTACCCAGGCTTGCTTACATCGTTTTGAGCAACATTTTTTCTCGCTTTCCGTTACTCGTTAAACAGCATTACAACAAGAGTCTGTCGAACAAGATACGAGAACTGATACGAGACGAGAGCCTGCATATCGATGCAGTACATTTTGACCACCTCGACTCGTCTGTTTATCTCGAACAGATCAATGACTCAACTCACAAGATACTCGACGAACACAATATCGTAACCAATCAAATCATCACCAGCTATAATGTACAGAACAATCCGCTCTTGCGCCTGCTATTGAAAAGCCAGATTTCCAAGACCATGAGGTATGAGGGAAACACCGCATCATGCATGGACATGAATCTCGTCTGCTCATCAGATGACAAGCGATATCTGAGAGAGTTTACGGACACTGCAAATATCACTGTTATCCCTAACGGTGTCGATATAGAATATTTCTCTCAGCCTCAGAGCACCTATCCACCGGGCCTGCCGGATCTAGACAAAGGCAAGACACTGGTTTTTGTCGGCACACTTGATTATGGCCCCGGAGAGACAGCTGTATCATATTTCCTCGAAGAGATCTTCCCGCTGCTTCAGACCGAAGATAAAGATTTCAAATTCATCGCAGTAGGACAGAATCCGTCGAGACGGTTACTGAAGATGAGTAGCGACAACATCATATTCACCGGACGAGTCGATGACATACGGCCTTATGTATCTGCAGCCAGTATCTTCGTTGTCCCCCTGTTGAGCGGCAGTGGCACCAGGCTCAAGATTCTCGACGCGATGGCGATGAAGATACCGGTTGTCTCGACATCGATCGGCGCAGAGGGACTCACAGTCAATCACGAGAAGGACATCATGCTGGCTGATTCACCTGAAGATTTTGCACGGTCCATATCAATACTATGTAACAATCACGAGCTACAGAACACGTTGATAGATAACGGCTTCAAACTTGTATCAGACCAGTATGCCTGGGAGATTGTCTGGAACAGCTTAGACGAAGTATACGGATCACTGGATAAAATCATCAAGGAAGACTCAAAATGAATGTGCTCCAGTTCATCTGTCCTACCGGCTTCTATGGCGCAGAACGCTGGATACTCGCCTTGACTCAATTTTTGCCCGGGGAGCATGTCAAGTCTTATCTGGCAATCACGCTCGAGGACAATTCTACCGACCTCGAACTGGTAAAGAATTTTCGCGATAATCACGGCGTTGCATTTGAGGTCCCGATGTCTAGCCGTTTCGATATATCCGTGATAGGTAAACTGGTACATATCATCAAAAATAACGATATCGATATCATACATACACATGGCTACAAATCAGACATACTCGGTGTCATAGCAGCACGTCGTGCCGGGATACAGTGTATAACCACACCGCATGGATTCGAGAATGCAAAAGACCTGAAATTACGCTTGTTCATATGGCTTGGCTGCAAGGCGATGAACTACTCAGATAAGGTCGTACCACTTTCTCCTCAACTCATGGAGGACTCCAGACGTGCAGGCGTGCGTGAAGACAACCTGGTCTACATACAGAATGGTGTAGACCTCTCCGAAGTTGACGCACAGCGCGAAAAACCAAACGAGATCAAGCAGTCCAGTGACAAGAAACGGATAGGATTCATCGGTCAGATGATCAGTCGAAAGAACATCCGCGATATCCTGGATATATTCGAATCTATCAGTATGAAACACCAGAACCTCGAGCTGATTTTCGTCGGTGATGGGGATCAGCGTAAAGAGCTCGAGGCATACAGCAGCAATCTGTCCAGCAGGGGTGACATCTCATTCCTGGGATTCCGCGACGACAGACTGGAACTACTACAGAGCTTCGATCTCTTCGTCATGACCTCCACACTCGAAGGCATACCACGATGCCTCATGGAAGCATGTGCCATGGGCATCCCTGTAGCAGCTTACGACATCGCGGGCATAGACCAGTTGATAACTCACGAAGAGACAGGCTTACTCGCCCCGCTACATGACAAGGAAACCCTCGAATCATACTGGGAGAAGTTATTATTCGACACAGATTATGCAGACACTATAGCCAATCACGCAAGAGAATACGTACAGGCCCACTACTCAGCAAGCAGGATGGCAGACGAATATCTGGACCTATACAGACAACTAATTCAAGGCCCGTCAGATGAGTGATAGAAAGGATCTAATCTTCTTGCTGTCGATCGACACTGAAGAGGAATGGGACTGGTCTGGCGATTTCCCGCACGAAAACTTCTCAGTCACCAATGTAGTGAAGATCGCTCAGTTTCACGAATTTTGTGAAAAACACGCTATTCGGCCCACGTACTTCACAGATTATGCGGTCGCCAACGATCCGGCATCCTCAGATATACTGCGGACGATACTATCTCATAACACATGCGAGATAGGGGCTCACTTACATCCATGGTGCAACCCGCCCTACTACGGCAGAACCGGCGAAAAAGAGTCTCACGTAGTCAACTTGCCTATCGACCAGGTAGAGAGAAAACTCGACTCGCTGATCGAGATACTCATCAAGAACCTAAACACGACACCGAATGCCTTCCGCACCGGCAGATGGGGCATAAACGGGAAAATCCTCAGCTTACTGGAGAAGAAGGGGTTCCAGATCGACTCCAGTATGTTCCCATACTTCACACAC
>Ga0180435_10005983_pt1 | contig 11720 bp, 7 predicted proteins | sample SS_ome_3_FD_132467 | JGI IMG/M metagenome (GOLD analysis project Ga0180435, IMG submission 132467) | Hypersaline lake sediment archaeal communities from the Salton Sea, California, USA - SS_3_S_1 metaG | ecosystem: Environmental > Aquatic > Non-marine Saline and Alkaline > Hypersaline > Sediment...
GAGGTGGGTTACGAAACGCCTTCGCCCATCCAGGCGCAGACCATCCCGTTATTATTAGACGGCAGAGATATCATCGGCCAGGCACAGACTGGTACCGGTAAGACGGCCGCCTTTGCGCTACCGCTGATATCTAACATCGATATCAAACAGAAAAATACCCAACTGCTGATACTGGCGCCGACTCGCGAACTGGCGATACAGGTTGCAGAAGCCTGCCAGAAGTATGCGCATCACATGAAAGGCTTCCACGTACTGCCCGTCTATGGCGGCCAGGATTATCGTGGACAGATACGCGGTCTGGAACGTGGTTCTCATGTCGTCGTCGGTACCCCGGGCCGGGTGATGGATCATATCCGTCGCGGCACGCTGAAGCTGAATAACCTGAAAGCGCTGGTGCTGGATGAAGCTGACGAGATGCTGCGCATGGGCTTCATCGATGACGTCGAATGGATCCTCGAGCAGACGCCGGATGATCGCCAGATCGCGTTGTTCTCTGCCACCATGCCGCAACAGATCAGACATATCGCCACGAAATATCTCAACGAGCCGGAGCAGGTCACCATCAAGGTGAAGACGACGACGGCTGAGACCATCCGTCAGCGTTTCTGGCCGGTCAGCGGTGTACATAAACTCGATGCGCTGACCCGTATCCTTGAAGCGGAAGAGTTTGACGCCATGATCATCTTCGTGCGTACCAAGAATGCCACTGTCGAGCTGGCAGATAAGCTGGAAGCGCGCGGTTACGCGGCCGCCGCACTGAATGGCGACATCGCACAGAACCAGCGCGAGCGAACCGTCAACGGCCTGAAGAAGGGCAAACTGGATATCGTGGTGGCTACCGATGTCGCGGCGCGTGGTCTCGATGTCGAGCGCATCAGCCACGTGGTCAACTACGACATCCCTTATGACACCGAAGCCTATGTGCACCGCATCGGTCGTACCGGTCGTGCCGGCCGTGAAGGCGATGCCATCCTGTTCGTTGCGCCTCGTGAGAAGCGTATGCTCAATGCCATCGAAAGGGCGACGAAGAAAAAGATCGAGATGATGGAGCTGCCATCGACCGAGATTATCAACGACAAGCGTATCGCCAAGTTCAAACAGCGCATCACCGATACACTTGCTAATGAAGATATCGCGCATTTCTCTCAGCTTGTCGAGCAATACCAGCAGGAGCACAATGTACCGGCCATCGAGATCGCAGCAGCACTGGCTCAGCTGTTACAGGGTGATACCGACTTTCTGCTGACAAACAAGCCACAGAAGCGGATGTCTGAAGACCGTTTCCGTGAAGACCGCGGTGGCCGGGATGGTCGTGGACGTGGCCAGGACAGGAGCCGGAGAGATGACCGCTTCGCCGATAGAAAGCGTCCACGTAATGAGTATGAACGTTCATCCCGAGTCGAGTCTCCACCAGAAGAAGGTATGGATCGTTTCCGGATCGAAGTAGGGCATGACCACAACGTGAAGCCGGGTAACATTGTCGGTGCGATCGCGAACGAAGCGGATATCGAAAGTAAATACATTGGCCGTATCAATATCATGGGCGATCACAGTTTTGTCGACTTGCCTGAAGGAATGCCAAAAGAACTACTCTACACCTTGAAGAAAGTCTGGGTGGCTGGCCAACAGTTAAAGATGTCACCAGTGAAAGGAGATAAACGTTCTGGAAAACCCTCAGGTAAACCATCCGGAGATAAGCCATCAGGCAAAGGTAGCGGTAAACATCGTGGCCATAGAGATGATGAGCGTCACGTTGGTCGTTCAAAAGATAGCAGGAAAGGCCAGGGCCATGCAAAGGGCAAGGGAAAAGGGCAAGGCAAAGATACGGCTAGAGGTAAACTGACGATACAGCGAAAGAAAAAAGCCGACAATAAGCGCAGCTCCTGAAACTTCTGCTAGTTAGCCCGTAAGGTCTTGATCATAAGAGCTGACTCACTATGGTCTTGCTTCTAACATAGTATCAGTTATCTTCATCGCTTCTGATCTTTCTAGATTCTGGTATACTTTCAGCAGCTGATCAGGTAGCTGAAGATCACTCCTTGAGAAGCTCTCTCAGCTTATCGATATTCTCTTCCCAGTGCTGTCCATCAAACTGTTCGATGCGTGTCGATCTGATCGTCGATGGATCGAGACAGCGTACATTGACACTGAATCCGTCAGGGCTCGATCGCGGCACATAGAAGGACTTGATACCACAGGTCTTGCAGAACAGGTGTTTTGCTTCATGAGTATCGAAGGTGTAGGTCTGCAGGTTGTCTTCCCCTGAAAGCAGTCTGAAATCCTCTTTCTTGACGATCAGGTGAAGATAACCTGATCGAGAGCAGATCGAGCAGTTGCACTCTGTGACTAATAGGTCGTCAGGTGCATCGACCTCGTATGTTACTGCGCCGCAGTGGCAGCTGCCTCGGTGTGTCGTCATGTCCAAGATAGGGTTGGTTGGAGCTTTTGTTGATGATATTGTCCTGATGATAACGTCAATTGTTGCTGTTTGTCACCAGCACCGCTATATTTATCATCGTCGATGTTTTATAACGGCATGCTTTTTTATACAATGGCGACATGCGTACTCTGTTAATTAACTTCCTGCTGACTCTTTCCCTGCTTACTGTAATCTCTGCAGTCCATGCGTTCGATAATGATTACGAGATCAATGATATCAATCTCAATGAAGAGAATTTCCTCGATATAAACGCGCATCGATTCAGAAAGTCGCTCGAGTACAAGTGGTATGACACTAATAATGGCTGGCGGATGAACGGTGCCAGCCTCGATGGCGACCTGGCATTCCTGCAGACTGAGATAAAACTGCAGAGCGAAGTATCAGAGCATCTGAATGTCCGCCTCGAGCTGGAGCAGGAAGTCTTCTATGCAGATAAAGATATGCCGTTACCCACGGTAGAAGTCGAACTCTATCCCTTTGCTACTAGTCGATGGGCTAGTAATGGGTGGGCAGGAGATATCGGCTTTTCACTGCTGGGCTCACCAGCTTACGAGAAACGCGATATGGATGTCGGTGCAGCAGTTATATTCGGCAGGCGTCCATGGAATTTTACTCGTCTCGAATACATCGAAATCGACTCTATGTATAACGAGAAGAATTCGGTCGATAACAGCTATTACAACGAGCAGCCCTGGACCATGAAACTGCACGGCGCTTACCAGTTCGGTGAGCGTTACAGGTTTCGCTATAGCTTCAAACGTGAAGATGATCTCGAGCTGATCGATCCTGATACCAGCGGCCGTTTCACTTACAAGGGGAATCGCTATTCACTGCTGCTTGATTACCAACCAACGCCAGATAGCGTTTGGGGAATAACGCTGGATGGTTTCAATCTGGACAAGTCGAAAGCGGAAACGGGCTATAGCCAGCAACAGGCGACAGAGTATATCTCGACCGATATCTACTGGGTCAATGGTATGGGGCAGGCCTACGAGATACGCCTCGGTACACAGTATGATTACATCACCAACAGTCTGCGTGATTATGTCGATCAGAATAATGATCTTGAATATCACATGAGTACATTACAGCTCTATACATCTGCCTATCATCCGTTCAATGAGCACATGGCATGGGATCTTGGCCTGTATGTCGGCGATGTCGAGGAGCAGCAGAATTACCTCTACGATAATTCACGAGACACCTTGAACGATGGTATACAGGCAAAGTTACGTATGGGCTTCGTGTATTCATCTTCAGATGGCCGCAGCTCGCTGCAGTTTAATATCAGCCTGAACCTGGATGATCCGATCGATGATCCGGGCGATGGTGGCGGTCTCAGTTTCCAGACAGTGTTTTAATATTGAAGCAGTCTGATGATGTGACAGGCTGAACTTTAGATACCTGCGCTCCCGTAGATTGCCATCTCGCGTTCATGCCTTGAGTCATCCGGGTCTTCCAGTGTATCGATAACTGCGATCAGTTCAGTATATTCTGCAGGCAGGCCATGCTCTCGTGCTCCCCTCAGTACATGCTGCTTGTACCAGTAATAGGGTTTTAGCGCCGGGTCGATGATCAGCGCATAGTAGGTCATGGCCTCGATGATGTGTCCGCTGCTAGTGACGACTTCGACGACTTTCTGATCGTAACCGTGTCCCAGGCCTTCGTATGTGTCCAGCATTGGTTTTTCGGATTCGGTGAGATCGAACACGACACCGATGATGCTATGCCTGTCGTCCCCGGTCTCATAGGCGTCACACTTGGCAGAGCCGTCCATGCTCCGCTTGTGAAAACGAAGCTCATGACGGTGTAATGTCGCGACGGTATTGAATTCTGCAGAAGGCACCCTGTACCTGAGTCGTCTGCTCGACATGTTTGAGCCGTAAGAAAAATAAAGCATTTATGTGTCTGTTACTGTTTGTTAACTTTCAGTTTAATTATAGGCTTCTTAAGATCTCACACATTCGTTCGAGATGACAATAAAATCTTAGCGACTCTGCGTGTCGGCAAAGAAGGAAAGACGAATAATTACCGCAGAGGGCGCAGAGAACGCAGAGAACGCAGAGAAATGAAATATTTTGTCATTTCGAACCATGCTTTTCATGGTGAGAAATCTTGCAGCAGGCATATTGCAGGTGGCTCAAGATCTCTCGCATCCGTTCGAGATGACAGCATAATGAATACCCTCTGCGAACTCTGCGTTCTCTGCGGTTAATTAAAGATATCGACCGCAGAGATGCGGAGACACAGAGTAAATAATTTTGTCATTTCGAACCATGCTGTTTATGGTGAGAAATCCTGAAGCAGGTATATTGCAGGTGTCTCAAGATCTCACACCTCCGCTCGAGATGACACAACAATAATAACCTCAGCGACTCTGCGTCTCTGCGGTAAAGAAAAGATATCGACCGCGGAGACGCGGAGGCACAGAGAAAATAATTTTGTCATTTCGAACCATGTTGTTTTATGGTGAGAAATCTTGCAGCAGGTATATTGCCAGCCACATAAGATCTCTCACATCCGTTCGAGATGACAGGGCGATGTTACAGCGCAGGTGACCGGATCACCATCATCTTCTCGACCTGCATGTCGCGGAAGGTATGCGGGATACCGCCGACACCGTGACCGGAATGTTTCAGTCCGGCGAACGGCATCCAGTCGACACGGAATGCCGTATGATCGTTCACCATGACAGCAGAGGCATCGAGCTGCCTGAAGGCGTGCATGCAGGTATCGATGTTCTTCGAGAATACGGCTGCCTGGAAAGCGACATCCAAACTGTTGGCACGGTCGATGGCTTCATCGATGTCTTCATATTCATAGACACAAATCACCGGCCCGAACACCTCGTTCTGCGAGATGATGGCATCGTCCGGTGCATTGAGCAGCACGGTTGCCTGGTAGCAGCTATCTGAAATCTTCTCGCCACCGCTGATCAGTTCGGCACCTTTATCAATAGCATCCTGTACCCATTCGTGTATGCGCTCGGTTTCAGCGTGGCGGATCAACGGGCCGATATCGGTGTCGGCCAGCGTCGGATCACCGATAGTCATGTTGTTGCCGGCGTCGGCTATCTTCTCGGCCAGTTCGCGGGCGATCGACTTCTCGGCATAGACGCGCTGTACGGAAACGCAGACCTGGCCGGCATGATAGAAGCCGGCCTTGGATAACAGGGCGATGGTGTCTGCCATGTCAGCATCATGCGAGACGATGACCGGTGCGACACCGCCATGCTCCAGTGCGCAGCGTGTACCGTTAGCGAGTTTTGAGCGCAGCATCCAGCCGACACGTGCACTGCCGATGAAACTGAAGAATGCGACGCGGTTATCGGCTACCAGTTGTGTCGCTGCATCATGGTCGGTGGTGACGATTCCCTGGCACCATTCTTTTGGCAGGCCGGCTTGGTGCATGATGTTGATCAGGCGGAAGCAGGAAAGCGGGGTATCTTCAGCGGGTTTGATTATGACCGGACAGCCTGCCGCGATGGCAGGGCCTATCTGGTGAACTGCGAGGTTGAGCGGGTGGTTGAATGCACTGACAGCGACAACCACGCCGATCGGTTCGTGCGTGGTAAAAGCAAGCCGGTTCATCGATGCCGCGTTCTTGCCCATGGGTATCTCTTCGCCATGTTCACTGCGGATGACTTCGATGCAGTTCTTGATGCCATCGATCGCGCGTGCGACTTCGACACGTGAGTCGATCAGCGGTTTGCCGCCTTCGCGAGCTGCTTCCACGGCCAGTTCCTCAAATCGTGACTGCATGATGTCAGCCGTCTTTTCGAATACATCGATACGCTTTTCGGCAGTGAGCCAGTTCTGCTTGTTGCTGAATAGTGCATAGGCATTTTCCAGTGCTCTCTCGACCGCATCGCTGCCGCCTTTCTCGATGGTCGCGATGAGGGCACCGTCATAAGGTGCGGTGACGTCTGTTTTATCCGCCGCAGTTGCACCAGGGACGAGTAGTTTGAAGTGGTCTGGCATCGGTATATTCCTCTAATCGTAAACAGCTTTTTCACCGCAGAGACGCAGAGTCGCTGAGGTTATTATTGTTGTGTCATCTCGAACGGATGTGAGAGATCTTATTCTGCTTGTAATATTTCAGCTTCAAGATTTCTCACCATGAAAAGCATGTTTCGAAATGACAATAATTATTTACTCTGTGTCTCCGCGTCTCCGCGTCTCCGCGGTCGTTGTCTTTTATTAACCGCAGAGACGCAGAGTCGCTGAGGTTATTATTGTTGTGTCATCTCGAACGGATGTGAGAGATCTTATTCTGCTTGTAATATTTCAGCTTCAAGATTTCTCACCATGAAAAGCATGGTTCGAAATGACAATAATTATTTACTCTGTGTCTCCGCGTCTCCGCGGTCGTTGTCTTTTATTAACCGCAGAGAACGCAGAGTTCGCAGAGGGTATTTATTACGCTGTCATCTCGAACGGAGGTGAGAGATCTTATTCTGCTTGTAATATATCAGCTTCAAGATTTCTCATCATAAACAGCATGGTTCGAAATGAGAAAAAAACTTTTATTCCTCTGCGTTCTCTGCGCCCTCTGCGGTTAATCTACTTAAATCGGGCAACAGATATCACCGAGCCGTTCGGTGAGCAGCATGTTCTCACGGTAGTCGATCGGCACCACGACCAGGCTTGGGCCTTCTTCATCGAAGGCTTTTTCCAACGTGGAGCGCAGGTCCCTGCTGTTCTCAACCTTGTGGCCGTGCCAGTCGAACGAGTCGGCCAGTTTCAGCCAGTCCGGGTTGTTGAAAGACAGGTCCGTGTGTCGACCGAATTCGTTTTCCTGCTTCCAGGCGATCAGGCCGTATTCGTGATCTTCCCATATCATGGTAACGATATTGACGTTGAGCCGTTTCGCTGTCTCCATCTCCTGTACATTCATCAGGTAACCGGCATCACCGGATATGGAGAGGATGCGTCTGTCGGGATATACTAGAGAGGCGGCGATCGCGCCGGGCAGGGCGATACCCATCGAACAGAAACCGTTCGGGATCAGGCAGGTGTTTGGCTCGTGGCAATGGTAATGGCGTGCGATCCACATCTTGTGTGCGCCGACATCAGAGAGCAGGATATCCTCCGCCCCCATCACCTGGCGGCAATCCCATAATACTTTCTGCGGGCGGATGCTGCCTTCGGTGTCATCATCTTTGTGTAGTGCGATCTCGTCGGTCATGGTGCGGCGCGTGGCTGCCTGGTTGGAATGATCGAAGTCCAGTCCGCCGTTAGCGGCGACGCGTTCGTTCAGCATCCATAAGGTGTGCGCCAGGTCGCCGACCAGTTCGGTCTCCGGGTGATAGTCGGAATCGATCTCGGCCGGCTGGAAATCGGCATGGATGATGTGTCGTTTGCCTTCCTTGTTCCACAGGTTAGGGTGGTACTCAACCATGTCATAACCTAGAGCCAGCACCACGTCGGCAGCTTCCAGTGCACAGGCGACCACGTCGCGCGCCTGCAGGCCGATGGTGTAGAGGCAGTAATCTGCATCCATATCGACACAGCCTTTTGCCATGAAGGTGTTGATGACACCGATACCTGTCTGCTCGCAGAACAGACGCAGCTGTTTGCTGGCACGTTTACGGATACAGCCATTGCCGGCAAGGATGATGGGGTGCCTGGCATTCTTCAGCAGTTCGAATGCCTTGTCGACGATCTTGTCATCGGTGACTGCGCGCCTGAAGCGTAATGGTTTGAGCGGCTTGGTGGTGGTCTGCAGCTTGGCGATGTCTTCCGGCAGCTCGATATGTACGGCGCCGGGTTTTTCTGAACGAGAAAGGCGTATGGCTTTGCGGGTGATCTCCGGAATATTGTCCTGATGCAGTATCGTCGTCGCCCACTTGGTGACCGGATTAAACATCTTCACTACATCCATGATCTGGTGTGATTCTTTATGCAGGCGTTGTGATGAGCCCTGGCCGGTCAGCGCCAGTAAAGGAGCACGGTCCATATTGGCGTCGGCAACGCCGGTGATGAGGTTGGTCGCACCGGGGCCGAGAGTGCCCAGGCAGCCGGCGGTGTTGCCGGTAAGGCGGCCGTATATCTCGGCCATGAATGCAGCGCCCTGTTCATGGCGGGTAAGTACAAACTTGATCTTCTCTGACTTCTCCAGCGATATCATGAAGTCGGCGTTCTCTTCGCCGGGTACACCGAAGATATATTCTATGCCTTCTTCTTCCAGACACTTGACGAACAGGTCAGATGCTTTCATTTTAATCCCTACAGTCTCTGTATTGTTATTGATATACCCAACAGTTATACATCGAGATTCGAAATATATCGTGGATACATGGTATGAGAATGAGTACCTATATTAGTTCATTCAGTGCGTGGATTGAAATACTATATTTGTGTGTTTGACGTATGTGATTTGTGCCTATGAATCACAGGGTATTTAGCTGTTTATCTGCTTTGTCTAAATAGTTAGTTCATCTTATCGGTATTTCGCAGGATGGATGCTGTCGACAGGTGCTCTATGATAAGATTGCACGTATAACAGATTCGAAACAGTTTTTAGTCATATCGGAAAGTCACAAAGGCAGGGCACAGACATGCGTACACATAATCTGAAAATACAGCTGATCACCTTATCCGCCATCATTTTCGCACTGGCGATTTTCCGCCTGTTACCGCATCTGCCGAATGTTTCTCCTGTCGCTGCCATGGCGCTGTTCGGAGGTGCTTATTTCGCAGATAAAAAACTGGCCTTCATCGTGCCATTCGCTGCGCTGCTGCTCAGTGACCTGCTGCTCGGTCTGCATAGCACCATGATATTCGTCTATGCCGGCTTTGCACTTACCGTCATCATTGGTTTCATGATCAAGAACAGGGTATCGGTAACCAATACCAGTTTCGCCGTGCTGGCTTCATCCGTGCTGTTCTTCCTGCTGACCAACTTCGGTGCCTGGATGACATCACCGCTGTATGCGAAAACAGCGGAAGGTCTGATGCAGGCCTATGCGGCGGGTATTCCTTTCTTCCAGAATTCACTGATCGGCAACCTGGTCTTTGCCGCCATCATCTTCGGTGGTTACCACCTTCTGCAAAAGAACGTGTCTGCGCTTAAGGCAGTCTAGAAGAGCGAGCTTTAACTAAGAAAAGATTTAACCGCAGAGGCGCGGAGACGCTGAGGTTATTAATTGTTATCGGCGTCGTAGACGCCGAAAACAATATAAAGTTTTTCTCTGCGTCTCCGCGCCTCTGCGGTGAATAAGCTTCTACGGTTTCAACCCGATTCCCAGTCTTAACAATCTTAACGCGAAGTAAAACAGCGCGGCGATGAACGCCAGGATGATGACGAAAGCTGTCGTCAGGTCGATATCGCTCACCCCCAGCAGGCCGTAACGGAAGGCGTTGATCATGTACAGTATCGGGTTGAACTGAGATAGCGACTGCCAGAAGTCCGGCAACATCTTGATCGAATAGAAGATACCGCCCAGATAGGTCAGCGGTGTCAGTACGAACGTGGGGATGATGGTGATGTCATCGAAACTCTTTGCATAGGCCGCATTGATGAATCCACCCAGGGCGAACAGCACAGAGGTCAGGATGAATACCGCGAAAGTCACGCTGTAGCTGTAGATATCGATATCGGAAAAGAACATCGATACCACTGTGACCGTGATGCCCACGACCAGCCCGCGTGCGACACCACCTGAAACATATCCCAGCAGGATGATGTAGTTGGGCAGCGGCGATACCAGCATCTCTTCGATACTGCGGTGGAACTTCGAACTGAAGAACGAGGAGACGACGTTGGCATAAGAGTTGGTGATCACCGCCATCAGGATCAGTCCCGGTACGATGTAATCCATGTATCTGAAGCCGTCGATATCATCGATCTGTGAACCGATGAGTTCACCGAAGATGATGAAGTATAGTGCCACCGAAATGGCTGGTGGTAACACCGTCTGTATCCAGATGCGGATAAAGCGCAGGAACTCTTTTATGGTGATGGCCTTCAGTGCGACCAGTTGTTGAGAGAGGTTCATGCTCGATTCTCCTCAACAGCAGCTTGAGCCTGTTTGCTTAAACCGTTCTGCTGGTTGTTATGCAGCATAGAGATAAACAGCTGCTCCAGGCGGTTGGTCTTGTTCTTCATGCTTTCGACTGAGATGCCACAGGCATTTAACCTGGTGAACAGGTCACTGATGTTATGCTGCTGGCTGATATCTACTTCGATGGTGCTCCCATCGATCATCCTCACGGGATAGTCGCCGCAGTCTGGCAGTTCGCTGATGCTGTTATCGAGGTATAGGATGAAGGTCTCTACATGCAGGCGGTCGAGCAGGGTGCGCATCTCGGTATGCTCGATGGTTATACCCTGATCGATGATGGCGATGTTGTTGCACAGGCTCTCGGCTTCTTCCAGGTAATGCGTGGTCAGGATGATGGTGGTACCCAGCTCGTTCTGTTTCCTCAGGAAGTTCCACATCGAATGACGTATCTCGATATCGACACCTGCGGTCGGTTCATCGAGGATGAGCAGTTTGGGACGATGCATCAGGGCGCGTGCGATCATCAGGCGGCGTTTCATACCACCGGATAGTTCCCTCGCCATGTCGAAGCGCTTGTCCCATAATTCCAGCTGTTTGAGGTACACCTCGGCGCGCTCTTTGGCTTCGCTACGGGAAATGCCGTAGTAACCGGCCTGGTTGATCAGGATCTCGCCGACGGGTTCGAAGATGTTGAAGTTGAACTCCTGCGGCACCAGCCCGATATGCATACGTACCCCGGATGAATCCTTATCGAGGTCGTGACCGAACACTTCCACCTTGCCCGAGGTCTTGTTGACCAGCGAGGAGATGATGCCGATAACGGTCGACTTGCCAGCGCCATTGGGGCCGAGCAGGGCAAAGAAATCGCCCTGTTTTACAGAAAGATCGACACCTTTAAGCGCATTTACGCCGTTTTTATAGGTTTTTTGCAGATTTTTGATATTTAATGCGTTCAATGTCGTAGCGCCTGGCTGTTGTTTCTGTTGTTTTCGAGGGGGCGATGATGTTACAGTGTTTACATTAGTAATACGACCGTCTAATAAATATATACTGTAACGAATGGTATAGATGTAGACGAACGGCCGGGTTTTCAAGAATTTCCGGCTTACAAGGCAGGTAGACACAGTTTATGGGCACAAAAGGCGAAGGCAACCGGCAGCGGATCATCGAAGCGGCTGACGGCCTGTTCTACAGGCGAGGTTATAACCAGACCTCATTTCAGGTTATATCGGAAGCGACCGGCATCCCGCGTGGTAACTTCTATTATTACTTCAA
>Ga0180435_10005984_pt1 | contig 11718 bp, 11 predicted proteins | sample SS_ome_3_FD_132467 | JGI IMG/M metagenome (GOLD analysis project Ga0180435, IMG submission 132467) | Hypersaline lake sediment archaeal communities from the Salton Sea, California, USA - SS_3_S_1 metaG | ecosystem: Environmental > Aquatic > Non-marine Saline and Alkaline > Hypersaline >...
CTTGTCCGAGTGAGTGGCAACTTGTTTGAATTTTGTTTGTGAATATTTGAGGTCAGAGTAAAAACTCATGACTGTCCGTTCATGGCCGACCCATAATAGACGCTCAGTTATTGTAAATAAATCCTAGTGTTTATACCTATATTCTGTTCGTGTTCTTTATACGTTAAAAAACCATTAAATTCTAATGTGCTGGTGTTTGTTTGACATTTAATTATATTTCCTTATCGTTGATTATCTTATATAACAATCTTTCGTCGCAATGACGAGTAAATGAACAAAAAAGGAAGGGGAAAATGGTATTCAAATCTTATCTTCGCAACCCCTTTATTATCTTAATCATTCTGTTAGTTTTTGGGTGCTCTAGTAGTGGTGATGGAGGTACAAGCGCTAGTGTTACGCCGCCACAGTACAGCGTTGATTGCTCATCTGGCGCAACTTATGCTCCAACCACCTCCCCAGTAATTACTCTTTCTACTGGTGCCGCAGCAACAGTATCAATTATTGTGATGCACGGTAAAACGGGATCACCAAATAGCGCTCATCTCCCATCTTTGTATACTGATTTGTCTAATGCTGGTTATGATGTTATTGCACCATATATGCCATGGAGTGGTTTAGATTGGGATGGCTCTATGTGTGAAGCAATGAATTATATAGATAGCTTGTCCGCTTTAGAGGCTGCAAAGGGTAGAAGTGTGATCATTACAGGACATAGCATGGGTGGTGCACATTCATTAATTTATGGTGCCACGTCACCTGGTAGTGAGGTGAAGGGTATTGTTGCGCTTGCGCCAGGCCACTTCCCGCATTTATCAAATAATATGCAGGCTGTGACCGCTCCTAGTATTGCTTTAGCGGAATCAATGGTGGCAAGCGGTAATGGGGATGATGTTGCAACTTTCGACATACTTAACACTGGTCTGGTGATGCAAATAACTGCATCAGCAAATGACTACTTGTCTTTTAACGCACTCGATCAGTATCCTGATATTAATCATGTGCTGCATGTGATTACATTACCTGTCTTATGGTTGGCTGGGGACACTGATCCAATAACAACCGGTTACAACATGGCTGTATTATTCACTAAGATTACAAGTGCAAATTCCGACTATCAAGTTATAGCAGGTGACCATAAAAGTATGGTTTCCAGCTCGAGTGTGCCTATTACTGCGTGGTTAACTATGCTCGGCTTGTAGTAGCCGACCTTAATACATTCGAGCTATGCTTTAGTGTCCACTATTGGTTGGAGGTAGGAGTTTTAGGTTAGGTCAATATCTGGTCTTAAAATTAATTGATTATCAATTTATTGTTGTCGAATATAACTGTTCAAAATATGTAATGGAGATTACAGTATGATAAAAACAAAGAAGTTAAAATCTATCTTATTTATTGGATTTATGTCATTGCCTATAGGGGCGGTAGTTGCAGATGAAGAGCTTAACTCTGGTGAAGTAAAAGCACTCTTCTCTGGAAAAACAGCTAGTTGGGTAAACCATAAAAAAGGAAATACTGGTACTGGTTATTTTTCATCAGATGGAAAGCTTACAGGGTTAAAGAACGGCACAGATAAGATTCAATATGGTTGGCATGTTAATGATGACGGTGATCTATGCATCGACAAAGGCAGTGATACAAAGTGCAGAGTGATTGAGAAATCAGGTGATGAAATCAGGAAAATCAAGGTGAAGCAAAACGGCAAACGTATACACATCATGACATACTCAAACTTCGTAGATGGTAATCCGAATAATTACTAAAGGATAGTCATATATAGAAAAAAGGGACGGAGTGATTAAAAAATGACCAATTATAATAAGTGGTTAAATAATAATCCCTCCGTCCCATTAATTCAAATAAGATGTCATTTCTCAAAAAGTCTTAAGTTTTTATTTTTTCTACGATACTATATTCACTTTGATTTCAACCCATGGTCTAGCCACTAGATATGAGCTTGCGGAAACAACCAATACTGATAAGAATACGACTGTTGAAGTAACAAGCTGTCTGGACAGGGAAGTGAACACAAATAATAAATCAATGCCATCATACCCATTTGTACTGTTGATCTGATGCATGCGTGCCCAGACTCAGACATCTACCGAGATAGAAAACCTTAATGCCGAGCTTCATTATGTTATATAAGTTATTATTACCTTTTGTCGTGGTTAGTTTCTCCTTAACCTTATCCGCCTGTGATAGTGACGACAACGAACGAAAACTAACCGAACTTCAAATCACTGCAGCCCAGAATCCAGTACCTGCCGGCTACCAATCCCAGTTAACCGCTACAGCCTTTTATAGTGACAATACCAGTTATAACATCGATGCCACCTGGGAGAGCATGGATGTAAATATCGCTACCGTAGACCTCTACACCGGTCTGGTCAGTGCCGTTAGCCCCGGTGATGTCACCATTCAGGCGACGATATCCGGTGGTACGGGCACAATCGATCTAACTGTTACAGATGCCACACTCCAGTCGATCCAGCTAAGCCCTGAGAGTGAAGAAACCCCGCTGGGGCTCGAGGTACAGTACGTCGCGACAGGTTCATTCTCGGACGGCACTTCGCACGACATCAGTAGTGAGTCTGGTGTGCAATTGACGAGCTCAGATGAGAGCGTTGCCGTCATCGATCAGGACACCTTCAAAAGCGAATCACGCTCTGTAGGTAGCACTGAATTTACGGCCAGTCTGGGCGGTGTAGAATCTAACGCCGCGCTTCTTACCGTGAATAATCTAGCTGTACAGGGTATTACGATTTCACCTGAGCGAGTCAGCTGGCCTCTGGGGCTTACTCAGCGATTCAACACTGAGGCCTTATTGTCTGATGGAAGCACTATCGATATCAGTTCAAATGTAACCTGGACAAGCAATAGTCCGGAGGTCGTCAAGCTCGTTGATGATGGTGGTGTGTTTCAGGGCATCGAGTTAGGAACGAGTAGTATATCCGCATCGCTTGATGATTTTGTCAGTGATAACCAGGCAATATTTATCGTTGAAGACAGGGTGCTGACCTCCTTTACCGTCACCAGCGCTACAGGGACAGATGCGGTCCCGGTCGGCAAAACAGTCCAGTTCAAGGCACTGGCAGAATTCTCTGACGGGGAGGTCTATGATGTCAGTGGATTCAGACAGGTACACTGGCAGAGCAGCGATCCGTCCGTTGCAACCGTGACACTCTCAGGCGAGGTCACCGGCGTGTCGATCGGGCAGGTCACCATCTCGGCTTATACAGCTTACGCTAACGTGAATGCACAGATGCGCATCGACGTAACCGAGGCAGAGGTAGAGGCCATCGTCGTTGAACCCGTTGACCAGAATCGTATAATCAGTGAGTCAGGAACCCAGCAGTACGACGCTTTTGCACGATATACAGACGGATCGATAGATGAAGACGTGGAAGATGATGCTGCTTTCTCCTGGTCCGTCGAGACACATATTCTAGGTGACCCTTTCAGTACACCACCAGACGCATCTGTCGATGCGAACGGTTTGCTGACCTACATTGATACCGCACGCTTTCCTGGCTTTGGTGTCGTGCACGGAAATTACGAAAACCTGAGTGGAGTGACATCTGTAATGCTGCCATTTGCTCAACTGCAAGTGGTTACATCGGCCTCACCGGTGCTTGAGTTCATCGGTACGTTAGCAGCGTCTGAAGCAGATGAGCTGGATGTTGAATATACCAGGATAGTGGCTGAAGACCTGGGCTTCAATGAGTATTATGACTATGTCATCATGAATTTTGACCAGGCGAATACGTTATGTGATGAGTTGCTTTATAACGGTCATGATGACTGGCGTCTGCCTGATGCGGGCGAGCTTAACGCGCTCTGGCAGTTTGCAGACGGTGTAGACGATCCCTTTGTTTTCTCGATGGGCTGGGTCTTCGGGAGAACGTACTGGTCTTCAACCGCACAAACCGGGGGGCATGATGTCGTTTCTTTGGTTAATGCCTCTGTCAGTACGGCGCAGGACCAGTCACTGCATTATGCCAGCTGTGTACGCTCACAATAAGAAAAGTTAACAGAAATAAAGAGATGATGAGCGGTATGCGCATTTGGGTTAAATCTTCTGGCGAACCATGCTGACAACATACTGAAGCCCTCAGTAACTGACAGTGGTACATATTTTGTACAGTTGAAAATCGTTAAAACGTAAGAAGTGGTGTAACTGGTTGAAATAATGGTGGCTATGGGTGGACTTGAACCACCGACCCCAGCATTATGAATCTGACCAAATACACCATCCATCTATAATATTCAACAACTTACGGCGCTTGCCCGCCAGTTTTTAATAGTAATTTGTTTCTGAATTTTGCTACTTTGGCACAAATCTGGCACATGCCATATCGTTCAAGTACACGTAACCCTCAAATCTCATATACGCCCTTTTCTCTTAAGCCGCTGTTAGTATGTATAACTGCTCTGATTATTCCAACAATGAACTATTTATTGGATAAATGGCCTATATTAGGTAGAATGAAATGTTAATACCTACCGTCATATATGACCTCGAGAACGGATTCAAATGCCAATACAACCGTTTAATCAGAATCATGCCATTAAAAGCATGGCATTTGCGCTTGAGTTCAGCATGGAGCTGGAGCCTGCAGTTTTCGCAGAACTTGCTACTCTACATCCCAACTTCTCCAATGAGCTCCCAAGGATCGAAATCCCTAAGATAATAAAGGTCAACCTTGATAGTGCTCAGATTGGCGGCAGCCCACAAAGCACCGACATTGGTGGAGTTATATTCGATAGGTTAATGCCTGATGGACGTCAGGAATTAGCCTTACATATTCGCCCTGATAATATTAGCTTTAGGTGTACTACTTATTCTAGATGGGCAGATATGTGGCAGCGAGCTAATCGTGTTCTTCAATTTGTTTTGCCGACGATAATCAAATACACAAATATCAAAGCTATTGGCTTGCAATATGTTGATAGGTTTATATACGAAGGCTCGCCTAATGATTTTAGGGCGGATATGCTATTCCAGAATGACACGAAATATTTAGCCCCCTCTGTATTTGAATTATCTAATCTATGGCACTCCCATCACGGCTACTTTAAAAATGAAACCGAACCACATGACTACACGCTTCACGATAATATCAATGTAGGCGTAAATGATGAGAACAACCGAAGATTTGTTGATATTGACTGTACTCACAGAGCAATGCTGACCGAGCCCAGTGATGTTATAGACACTTCGTTGGTTGATAATAATGAGAACCTATATACGTACATGAACGCACTTCACGAGATTAATAAGGATATTTTACGCGATCTTCTAAAAGACGATGTAAAGGAAGTGATTAACTTAAGGTGAGGCTAATCTTATGCTAACTGGTACTGAAATTATGTTTTTGGCTACTGCAGCAGTCCCATTCAAAACCGAGGTTCCAAGCTGGGCCACGCCGCCTCCAGTAACAGTGGGAGAGCAATATAATAGGGATATAGGCCAACAATTTGTGTCTTACAGCATCCCCGAGGATTACACTTATACCATCGATAAAAACAAGCTGATAGATAAACTTTATTCCTATCTTGATTTAGGCGACGACTGGGACGGGTACGGTGGAAAGGCTCCATCCTTGAAAGCCATCCTTGAAGCCACAAATTTTCTTAAGTCACTTAAAACCAAAGTTTTACCTTATACCATGCTGTCAGGCGATGGCGAAGTCGGCTTGTATTGGGAGCAAGATGGTTACTTTGTTGACATCGGTTTTTATGGCGATGGTGAATACTCTTACTATGCTGAGGGCCCAAACTTAGAGCCCCTTTCTAGCGACCACTCAGAAGTCAGCATGGGCCTTGATGCTGAACTGGAAGAATTTTTGTCAAACTTGTCTTAACTATAAAGGATCATTGATGGGTTGCAAGGATTTTCCGTCAAAGGATAGTGTGACTGGGCAAGACTGCCCTCATGAACTGAACAGCGTTAGTGAGCATTCACCTGGAATAGTAACTGATGATGAAGACCTTGTTAGGGCAGTATTTTCACCGATCCATATCAATGAAGTCACAGGTGAGTTAGACCCATCTGCATTTAGTGATGTTAAAGACAAAGGCTTATCAACCGATAGAGAAAGCCATACAACTCGCGAGTCCATAGTCAACAGGGCGAACAACAAGGTAGAAGAAGACAAAGCCTCAGGCAAAACCGATAGGGAATTAGTAGGTTTCGTAAAAGCTTGCTGCGCAGATATTCGCAGCATCGTAGATGAAGAGAACGAGCGTTGCTTCTGTGTTTATGATACTGGCCTAGCTGATAACTCAGCGCATTCGGACACATGCCAATCTGAAAAGCATAGTAGCAGTAGAAGCAGCGGTAAAAAGTTCAGAAAAAGACTAAAAGATAAATTTAGTATATCTCCGCTTTCTCCTGAATCATATCTAGCCAATACATAATTCCTTTTATGTTAAGTCAATTGCGTAATATCTACGCATGCCACTATAAGAGCCAGCAAGATATAAATCACTGGTTAGTAAGAACGTTATGTGCAGAAATAATTCAGGAATATTCAGCATGAGCATTATTTATAGATTATGTTTCTATTGCCTAACACTTTTTTTGCTATCTTCGTGCAATACAATGTCCAGCACGTTTAGTTCATCTGCCTTACCTGCATCATTTACAACTGAAAACATCTTAAAAATACACCAAGGCATGAGCTCAGATGAAATATTAAAGCTATTTGGTGAGCCAAAAAGTGTTAGGTCTTCTGTTTGTGGCGGCTTGGTTGGTAACTCATGGAGATGCACTACTTGGGAATATGGCGAATTTCCATACGATAATGCAAAGTTTACTTTCAGTGGTGAACATGGATCATACAAGCTCAATAGCTTTGATATCGATAGGGATTAGAGCGCAAACACATAACAAGCCACACAATTCAATCGTTATATCTCGAAGAGGTCGTGATGTGCACATCCAAAGATAAACTACTGAAACTAATGCAAGCAGTTAACTCTGTAGGTAGTTCATCCCCATTGCTCTACGTAAAGCTGGATTTCATTGACAAAATGGAATTGGAGGCAGAGGAAAATACAACTTTTAAAGAGGCACTATCGCAAATAGGTCAGCTCACAGAAAAGGCAACAAAGAACATAGAAGACTACAATTCTCTGATTGAGATAAAAAACACTTATTCGGAAGCATACATTCTCTCCAAACTCCAATCATTATTGCATATCGATAAAATACAAGAAGGCGATTCTAAAACACCCGACTTCAAAGCTAGATTTAGAGATGAAGATATTTTTATAGAACTAAAAAGCTTAAACATGCTTGAAGGAACTATAAAGCACAGGGATATAATGCATGATTCGCTAGATTCAAAAATAGAAGCAGAAGAGCAAATCAATAAAGGTAAAAATGTAGGAGTTGGGACTACTGTAATACAACCTTATTATTCTAATAACAAAAAATATGATCCTAGATCTACAAGGTTAGTAATTGAGTCGTTAATAGACAAAGTCAACCAAAATATTAAAGAGCAGCAATATTCATTGGGTGATACTGTCTTGCTTGTTGACCTTTCAGACCAACTACCACTCATATCAAAGCCCTCAGAAGCAATTCAAGAAAAATACTACGACGATTACGGGAAAACCGAGGTCAGTGGAGAGTTATGGAATGTGGCATTTGGAAAGCTAGGAGATCAAATATATAAACCAGCGGAGTTTGAGGGTGCTGGCAACGTTGATGGAGAGCTGGAAAAAGAAGGTGTTCTTGTAAGCCATCCTTATATCAAAGGATTGATTTTTCATGCAAGTGAAGAGTTTTATGCTGTGGCGGAACTGACGGAAAGCAATTCAACTGTCACGGACTGTCTTGTGTATATATCCAAAAAACATGCATTTAAAACGAAATTTAACAATGCAAAATAACTCGGACGTTTTGCTGTCGCTCAGAGCCGATTATATGCAACATTATACGCACTAAGAGCCACCCTACTAAAACACAGCTTTTCTCTTGTATGATTTATTTCGATATTAAGAATGACTAACAGACTTGACAGGAAGTCAGTAGTAGAATTCCTCTCCGCCACGCTCCCTACCTATGACGAACTGTTTTCATTAATGGAGAAATCGAGTGGCTGGCTGCCAGTAAATCCGGAAGTACTAGATTTATTATTGAAGCTAGAAACGCCTTGGTGTACGTATTACGAAGATGAAAATAAAATAAAAGCTCTAGCTTATTATTTCGTTTTTGATGGCGAAGACGAAAGTAAAGAAAATATATCAACCATCCTAAACGAGACAACCGAGTTTCTAAATTTGTCTGACAGTGAGGTTGATAAACTCAAGGCACAAAACGAAAGATCCCAGCCAGATTTCGACACACTTTCATCTCAAGAAAAGGAAGAATCCGCACGTCTCAATACAGTTCTCATATATGCCCTAATCACTCACCTATTTAACTATCTAGCTCTTATGATACATCGTCGCACCATGTGTCAGTTAGTAGCTATTGCAGAGAACGGTGATGATGAAGCTTTTAGACAAGCCGTCCATATCGATCGCACCGTATTACAACTCCCTTATTTTCAAAAGCGGCTATTAAGAGCACAATTTTCAAATGACGGTGCATTCCTGAACAAATTGGCAGCGAGCCTCCGTACTCCTATTCTTCAGTCTAAAATCCGCTACAGAACGTTAATGCTTGCGTTCGCCATGCTTGATGACGCCAACATTCTTGACGATCTCACCCACGAGCAGTTATTTGATATTTGTGAAGAAATTGGTATCGCTGGTGAAGAACATGGCCTTAGTGATGTTGGCTATCTAAGCAAACGCCTCAAGGAATATAGAACGGCGTCAAGGCACTGAAAAAATTTTTGAGTGCCTTCACTCTCGTCTAAATCATGCATAGTTTACGTATCCGAAGCCTGACAGGTTGTCTGTTAGGCATGTATTCGGAGAAACGACATGCAAGATCAACCCAACACAAATTCACACCGATCCAAAGAAGGCGCAGCGCGCCGGCACGCGGAGACCCCGAAGCAGCCGCGCGCGCGGAGTCAAAATTTATCCTCTGAGGGTACGCCGTCTAGTAACACAGTACCCCCTCAATACAATCCTGATCTCTTTTTACTCAGATTCGGCATAGACAGCCTATATCTGTCATATAAAGGAACACTATCACAAGAAACTGAGCTTCGGCTTCTTAGCTTAAAAGACATGGCGCAGTCAGACGATACCAATCGCCAGAGTCAGGCACAGCTTTCAGTTGGCAGCCATCTATTTGAAGTACTGGATAAGGGACAAAAGCCTTTTGCCTTTGTGTTAGTCGATAACTGGTATCGCATCGCACTTTCCAAACGATCATCTACTTCGATGCCTATGGCTTACGTGCAAATATCCAGTGAAGTACTTACCTTCCATTCGTTGGATGAGATTGTTGATGACCTACAATTCGTCCTCAACTCACTCGCGAGTCACGTATCCACAGCAAATGTCAGTCGTGTTGACCTGTTTGCGGACTTCACCACGGAACATAACCTCGATGCTATCGACATCACTCAGTGGATTACACGTACGCAATTATTCGACAAGCATTATATGCGTCCTCACTTTACTGGCTGGTCAATTGGATACTCCAACAGTTTATCCGCAAGACTTTATGATAAGACTATCGAGATTAAAAAATCAGGTAAGGATTATCTGCCTCCAATCTGGAAACAGGGGGGATGGGATGGAGAAACGCGGGTCTGGCGCCTTGAGTTCCAGTTTATGCGTGAACTTTTGGGTGAGGTTGGTTGTGTCCCGCTGGAGAAGATGCTGGCCAATCAAGGCGCGCTCTGGAAGTTTGCGTGCACCGACTGGCTGCGTTTGAGCATACCGAACCCTAATGATAAGAACGCCTCTCGCTGGCCAACACACCCCCTCTGGCTTGCCTTGTCAAACATAGAGTGGATAAAGGCACCTGAAGCAACGCTGGTGCGGATTAGGAAAGAACGCACCCCCAGCGATGGCTTGATCTATACCCACGGTTTTGGATGGATTTCCGCCTTTATGGCCAAGCACGGCATTACTGACTACGATGTTGGTTATAAGAAATACCTGCATGAAACCAAGCGCTATTTTGATAAACGTGGGCGCTTAACTGATGAGAACTTCCATAGCTACCTGAGTAAGAAAGTGAAGGAGAAAGGTCGTCGCTATAACACAATCAATAACCAGCCAAAACCTGACAAAGCCAAGCAACGTCAACGAGCAAGGAACTATCGCCATGAAAAAGACGGTGACTAGTGATGAAACCTTTGATCTGTGCCAAGCGGCTGACTTTCTCAAAATGTCCCCTTCTGCGCTGCGTTATAAGGCAAAGCAGGGACTTATCCGAGGTTGCAAGCCTGCCAAACGCTGGGTATTTCTCAAGGCCGACCTTGTCTCCTACCTCAAGTCCCTATATCCTAGCCACGGGCAAGCGCCGTTAAGTACAGTTTCGGAGATAGAACTATGTCACTGTATAAACGCGGCAACACGTGGTGGGTCAGGTTCTCCACACCCAGCGGGCAACGAATACGCTGCTCTGCTCGGACTGGAGACCGTAAAGAGGCCGAGGAATACCACGATAAACTCAAGGCTTCCTACTGGGAAGTCGAAAAGCTAGGACGAAAACCTGAACGCAGTTGGCAGGAAGCCACGGTCAGGTGGTTAAAGGAGAAAGAGCATAAGTCCAGCCTTGATCGGGACGTCAGTATCTTGAAGCTACTGCACCCTTATCTGGGCGACCTGATGCTATCAGCGATCACCCGTGATGTGGTGGACACGATAGCCGATGAGATTGCCACACGAACCAGTAAGAGCAATGCGAACCGCTACCTTGCACTGATTCGGGCAATTTTGAGACGGGCACGTGATGACTGGGAATGGTTAGAACATATCCCGAAGGTGCGACTGTATACGGTCAAACCAAAGCACATGCAATGGCTCACGCATGAACAGGCTAGGCAGTTAATTGATGCCCTTCCCGATCATATGAAACCTATTGTGCGCTTTGCCTTAACGACCGGCTTACGGCGTACCAATGTCACCCACCTGAAATGGTCACAGGTCGATATGGAACGCAGCATGGCATGGATTCATGCGGAGGAAAGTAAAAGCAAGAAAGCGATTGGTGTTCCGCTCAATCGTGATGCGATGGATGTGTTGATTGAACAGCGCGGCAAGCATGAGACATGGGTGTTCCCCTATCTTGGCAAACCGATCTATCAGGTCAGCACCAAGGCATGGCGCAAGGCCACGGCAAAAGTCGGACTGTATGGCTTTCGCTTCCACGACCTTCGCCATACATGGGCATCGTGGCACGTACAGGCAGGCACGCCCTTACATGCGCTACAGGAGCTTGGCGGGTGGTCGTCGGCGGAAATGGTCAGGCGTTATGCACACCTCGGTGTGGAGCATCTGGCGAGCTATGCGGACAACATTGTGTCGCACCCTGTGTCATCAAATGGCACAAATCTGGCACAATTTAGAAGACGTTAAAACGAGTGGTGGTGTAACTGGTTGAAATAATGGTGGCTATGGGTGGACTTGAACCACCGACCCCAGCATTATGAATGCTGTGCTCTAACCAGCTGAGCTACATAGCCATTATTCAGATCTAACAAGAGTTCGTCCGGATGGACTATTCTTTGACTTCGATGAAGGGCGCAGATTTTCCCGTTTTATTACTGTATTGTCAATATATACAGGGGTATA
>Ga0180435_10005985_pt1 | contig 11717 bp, 12 predicted proteins | sample SS_ome_3_FD_132467 | JGI IMG/M metagenome (GOLD analysis project Ga0180435, IMG submission 132467) | Hypersaline lake sediment archaeal communities from the Salton Sea, California, USA - SS_3_S_1 metaG | ecosystem: Environmental > Aquatic > Non-marine Saline and Alkaline > Hypersaline >...
ATCTGAAGTCGTCCTGCCTCTGGCAGGAAGCCTGGTACTCGAAGGCCGCTTTACGCTCCTGGGGGTTACAATTATCGGCGCATTAGGCTCAGTTGCGGGTGCACTGGTATTCTACGAAGCGGGGCTCCTTCTCGGGGAGAACCGTGTGAGAGAATTGATCAGACGATTCGGCAAGTGGATGATGCTTTCGGAGGAGGATTTCGACAAAGCGCTTGAATGGTTCAACCGGTACGGCGAAAGTGTTATCTTCTTTGGCCGAATGGTTCCCATTGTGCGCAGTCTGGTGTCCATCCCGGCAGGAATCGCACGGATGCGCCTGCCACGATTCGGAATCTACACAGCAGTCGGCACTGCACTATGGAGCTTTCTACTCGCACTTGCAGGCTATCTACTTGGTCAGAGTTGGCCTATGGTGAGTACATGGATCGGCCGGTATGAGAAGCTGATCCTGGGCGCCGCCGGGGCAACAATACTTATCTTCATAATTCGACGCATCATCCAGTCTCAACGAAACAAGATTACGAGCGCAGTCGAAATCAAGCGGCCGCGGTAGAAACAAAAAGAATATGCTACAGTTCTTGTGAAACTGAAGTTGCCGCAGCAAAGGCAGCTGCTTGATCTGCCCCGGCGGACGGACGCTTGGACAGGTGCTGACTGATTACCCGCAGCCCAATCAGGAACACCGCACACAGCGCCACCAAGAACCCAACCAGAAACAGCACACCGATAGGCACGTAGCGGACCCAGATCACATCTACATCCAGAATCTCCCCAGCGACACCAAACCAGGCCAAAGCTACAGCAACCACATTCCACAGTGAGTGAATCATCACTGCAGCCAGGTAGGTCCCCAACAGAATCAGAGGGCGACGGTCAGTCCACAGTTTTGCCCAGCCCCATCCGACAATGCCACTGGCAAAACAGTGCATTATCGTAGCAGCTGAACGAGCCAGAGCTACCTGCCCCCAATCGGATCCGGTACTTACCGCACCGTTCAGCAGATTCTCGACCAGTGCAAAGCCCGCTCCACTCGCCACCCCCCACAGAAAACCCCGTACCGGTTCAGGACGATAGAATCTGCCCAGAATCCCCATCCCGATCGTCTTGAATGCCTCCTCAATAATCGGGACGGGAACCGCCACCACGAAAGCGACCAGAAGCACCACCATAGGTGAGGCAAGCAGTGTCACCAATTGATCAGGATCAGATAGCCAGGCAGGATCCGTGATCTTCAATTGCAGGGCACTCAACCACTCCGCACCGCGTGATGTCTGCGATAAGAGAAGTATGAACACAAAAAGGATAACGAGGGTCGAAATCCCTTCAGCAATCAGGGAAAAACCAGTGCCGATGACACCGCCACTCGTCAGCGCGGCACCCACCTCGCGCCATGAACTGACACCGTGCTGTAACCAACGCGCAACCAACGACAGCACAATCAAAGCCGGCGCAGACATCATCAGGACATGGATCGGCACCAGAAGCAGCTCGGCCGCCCCAGATACACGGGCCAACACACTCCCCAGAACAAGCAGCCCCACCAAAGCAACCCACACTGGCCACTGGATACGGGGATAAAACAGTCGGGATGGTTGTTGACACCATCCCGACCATCCGATCATGATCAGAACACAGCCCAGTCCCACACCAGCAGCGACGATACTTCCGCCTAGAAGAACAATAGCGAAATCCTCTGCCAGGGGTGCACTCAACGAGAGCACCAGCATAACGCTGCCTGACAAGAGTGCCGCCAATATGGCGCCCACTCCTGCCAGGCCTACAATTAGCCACAGCACACGGCGCAACAGTAAGGCTCCTTTGCGCTACCTCTCCTCTATTACAATGGTCTCGATCGTATCTCCGGGCGGCAGTGCGGGATTCTGGCTGGGATCACGCACCGTCAGAGTTTCAGCCACATCCATACCTTCCACAACACGACCGATGATCGTATAGTTGCCGGTCAGGTCTGCAACCGGTGCATATGTGATAAAGAACTGGCTTCCCACGGTACCCGTGCCGGGCCCTGCACTGGCCATGCCGATCATGCCGGCCTCAGAGAAGTCCAGGTCGGGTGATATCTCATCATCACAACGGAATCCCGGCCCGCCGAGTCCCGTATCAGTCGGGTCTCCTGCCTGCGCCACGAAACCCTCCAGCACGCGGAAGAACGTCACGTCATCGTACCAGCCGTCGCGAGCCAGAAACACGAAATTATTGACCGTCACCGGCGCCCGATCGGCGTACAGCTCGATCACGATATCGCCCTTGGAAGTCTCAATAGTCGCCGCATACTCCTTGTCAGGATCGATCACCTGAGGTGGCACCTCCGTATACTGTCGCGGGGCCAGATCCATCAAGTCGATGAACGATGCAACTAGCGTTGGATGCAGGCCCAACTCCTGCGCCGGGTACAGCACACCGTTGATAACGTAGGATGGCGTCCCTGGAAGGCCGGCGCTGGTTGACTCGTCCGTCTGAGCCTGGACGCGATCCAGGTAGACGTGATCTTCCAGATCCTGTGCGAACTGTTCACTATCAAGGCCCAAATCCTTAGCATACCCGACAAGCACGCCCGGCATATCCTCCACTGCCAAAGAGCTCCACTCGCCTTGACGCTCATATAGCAGATCGTGCATCTCCCAGAACTTACCCTGTGCGCCTGCAGCCTCAGCTGCCTCGCCAGTAATCAGTGCCTTGTCGTGAAAACTGAGTGCAAAATGTCTGTAAACTGATCTAAATTCCTCACCGTATGTATCTTCCAGATACACCCGCAGCCTTCCCATGGCCGCGCAGCCTGGTCATTGGAAATCGGCGTATTCGATCAGTGTGATCCTTGCGTCAGCACTGCCCTCCACGTGATCATCGTCGGCCACCTCTGATATCCCTGAAACCACGGAAAACTCCATCGGCGACACCACACAACCCGCAGGCCCAGCCGGTGTGGCAACAGCCAGCGAAGTTGCTGTCGGTGGAGCCTGTGTCGCTGGCACTGACGTTGATGGCTCAGGGGTTGACGTTGGGGTAGACGTCGTACCTTTACAGCCCGCGGCCAGAACGACAAGAATCCCCACCACTCCCAGCGCGATCTTGCGCATAATCCCTCCTCTTAGGTAGCTCAAATGTGGAGGACATTCTACCACAACTGACAAAACTCGGCTACCATCAAGATGGAAAACAAAACGAGGAGAAGCATCCAGATGGTTTGGCAAGAGAGCGCATTACGGCTAGAATACATAGGGTGAATATCATCCAAGGCCGTCCCACCAACTTTTCACCCAAGGAATACTGACAGATGAGTACGATAGCAAACAAGAAACTGGCCATGATCGAGCTAATCAAGGCACGCGGTGTGACGGACAGCTACGTGCTCGACGCCCTGATGGCCGTACCGCGTCACCTATTCGTTCCCACGACAGAACAACACCTCGCGTATGATGACTTCCCACTGCCCATTGGACACGGTCAGACTATCTCCCAGCCGTATATCGTCGCTACCATGACAGCCCTGCTCAATCTCAGGAAAGGTGACAAAGTGCTGGAGGTTGGCCTGGGATCAGGATATCAAGCTGCAGTGTTGGCAGAGATGCCCGAAGTTACTGTGTATTCCGTAGAAATCGTTCCAGAACTTGCCCGGAGCACGCAACAACTACTGAGCGACCTGGGCTACGAGCACATCCACTGCAAGCTGGGTGATGGCTACTATGGGTGGCCCGAGGAGGCTCCCTTTGACGCCATCATCGTCACTGCCGCTCCTGCCGAAATCCCTCCTCCCCTGATCGAGCAGCTGGCGATAGGCGGTCGAATGGTCATCCCTGTAGGCCCAACAGGTGGACGCCAGACACTTTGGAAACTCGTGAAGCAACCGGACAAGACCGTAGATTACTTCGCAGAGGGGGACGTTGCCTTCGTCCCCTTCACAAGCAATGACACAAGAGAATCCTAGAGCTGCCGGATCATCCGCTCCCCACGAACCATCCAAACTGCTGTCAGACTGGAGGCTCTGCACAACCAAATGGTAGCATTGGCGTAAAATCTGCGTACTACATTCACGTTATTTGAAGGCCCACCTCTCACATTTCTCTTTGACGGTTCAGAGATTAAGCGGTAGAATTAGCTAAGTCACAACATACCACACTGGAAGATGAGTTTGAACAATCCTTCTGACATGAATCTCCCGGAAAGGGAGACTGAGAATCACATTACTGATGATCTGGACGCTCTTCTGGCCGTCCTGCCACCCGATATCCAGGCCGCGCTGACAGAACTGAAACAATGGGATGAACTTCTAGAGGTTATCCTTGACCTTGGGCGCGTGCCCACTGCCCGATATACCAATGGTGAGGTAGTTCTGCGCAACACTGAGGTTGCTCACGCAGAAATCCTGCACGTCGTCGAGAGGATCGGCGATATCGATGCAGACAATCGAGCTGGTATCGCACGGACCCTACACCGGATTTCGGCCATTCGTAACCGCACGGGTGATGTCGTCGGTCTCACGTGCCGCGTTGGTCGCGCCGTCTACGGGACGATTGCCATCATCCAGGACATCATCGAAAGTGGAAAGAGCACGCTACTGTTGGGGCGACCTGGGGTCGGGAAGACCACTATGCTCCGAGAAGCTGCCCGTGTTCTGGCCGAGAAAAAACGGGTGATCGTTGTCGACACGTCAAATGAGATTGGGGGTGATGGCGATATTCCCCACCCTGCAGTGGGACGTGCTCGTCGTATGCAAGTTGGAATGCCATCACTCCAACATGAAGTGATGATCGAGGCAGTCGAGAACCATAGTCCTGAGGTTATCATCATAGACGAGATTGGCCGTGAACTCGAAGCGATGGCCGCTCGCACTATTGCAGAACGTGGCGTTCAGCTAATCGCAACGGCTCATGGCAATACGTTGGACAATCTGCTGCTCAACCCCACATTGTCCGATCTAGTAGGTGGCATCGAAAGCGTCACACTGTCCGATGAAGAAGCTCGTCGACGACGAACTCAGAAAACAATCCTAGAGAGACGAGCCCCCCCCACGTTTGACGTACTCATTGAAATCCAGGATCGCCAGAGGCTGCTCATCCATCAGGACGTAACTCAATCGGTGGACGATCTGCTGCGCGGGCAGGCTATGCAGACCGAGCTGCGATACCGTGACGCCAACGGTGCGGTACAGAAGGAAGCAACTTGCGCATCTGCGACGCCAGCACGCCAGGAGACTGAATTTGAGGCCGACCGTGCTACGACGGTCCTGTCCCGGCACATCAAGTCTCGCGCTCCTGTGAAGGTGTTTCCCTACGGCATTGCTCGCGACCGCCTGGAGCGGGCAGCACATCGCGTTCGCGTGCCGGTTCATATCGTAAAGAATCTAGGCGAGGCTGACCTGCTTATTACTACCAAAGCGTTCTACCGCAAGCGCCCCCGTATTATCGTCGATGCCGAGAAACGCGGGATACCCACGTACGTTCTGCGTGCCAACAGTGTTTCTCAGATGGAGATAGCTCTTAGCGACATCTTCAATCTGGAGTCCGAGATATCCGAAAAAGTGCCGGGCCCTGCTTTGCAAGAAACCCAGGACGCAATCAGGCAGGTACTAGCAGGCGCCCCTATGGTGGAGTTACTGGCTCAGGACGCAAAAGTCCGGCGACGTCAGCACGCAATGGCTCGCTCGGCTCACCTGGCATCGAGTTCAACCGGCCGCGAACCCAATCGCAGGGTATGCATATTTCGAGAGCTGCCTGACAGGAGCTAACAGTGGGCTACTTCATAACACTTGAGGGACCTGATGGCAGTGGAAAAACCACCCAGGCGCAGCTCCTCGGAGAACAGCTTGCCAGCCTGGGATACTCCGTGATCTTGACGAGAGAGCCCGGTGGCACGCAGATTGGAGATCAGATTCGTACAGTTCTCCACGACAAGAGAAATACCGAGATGACCGCGCGGGCAGAGATTCTTCTGTATTCAGCATCACGCGCCCAGCATGTCGCTCAAATCATCTTACCTGCCCTGGAAGCTGGCAAAGTCGTCATAAGCGATCGTTTTGCCGACAGTACCCTGGCATATCAGGGCTATGGTCGTGGTCTCGACCTACCATCGCTGTATACAATCACGGACTTTGCCACGCGCGGTCTGGTACCAAATCTGACGCTGTACCTGGACATTGCACCTGAACTGGGTCTCCGGAGAAGAAAACAAAGCGGTGAGGAGTGGAATCGACTGGACGCAGAAACACTGGAATTTCACAAAAGGACTCGGGCCGGCTACCTCGAACTGGCTGGGTTGGACCCGGAACGCTGGGCAGTCATCGACGCCAGCCAGACGGCAGCACATGTACATTCGACACTGTGGGCGATCGCACAATCACGCATCGAGAGCTGGTACACACAACCCGAGGAGCAGCGTTTAGATCCCTAGATCATCGTTGGAATCAGCGCCGCCATCGCCCAACAGATCCGGCATTGATTCCTCGATCTTCTCCGGATCCTCGCCAGATTCGAGGCGTCCAACGACTTCATCGAATTCGGGCCCTAGATCCTCACCAATCTCATTGCTCATCTTGCGCATCCAGCGCCCCATCACCGCAGGGTCGTTCTCATCAATATCTGGCAGATCACTGAAGTCCGACATATTGTCCAGGCGACTCTCTTCGGACCGGATAACACGAACACGCGATACCAAACGGACTAAATGGGTTCCTTGACAATGCGAACAGACAGCTTGTCCAGTTTCGGCTTCGGAGAAATTACGCCAGAAAACAGTGACGCGACGCTTACATTCCTGGCATCTATACTCGTAAATCGGCAAACCTACCTCCAAAACACCATGTCTAGATTGGAACGCTGGGACTGTTGACAACAGCCAGAGTATAATCAGTATATCAAGTTATCCAGATGCTGCAAGTAGGAGCTAACAACGTGCACAAGAATGATATCTACCATTTTGAGTACGCACCATTACTGATCGTTATCTCTGGGCCGGCGGGTGTAGGGAAGGATAGTTTGCTCAAACGATTACAGGAACGTGAGGACGACTTCCATTTTGTCGTCACTGCGACAGACCGTCCACCGCGCCCCGGAGAAATCCATGGCGTTGACTATTTCTTCGTCAGCACGGAGGAGTTCCTCTCAATGAAGGAGCAAGATGATCTCCTGGAACAGGCAATCGTCTATGGGCAACATAAGGGAATTCCCAAACGGCAGGTCCGTCGAGCACTCGAGAGCGGCAAAGATGTCGTGATGCGTATCGACGTCCAGGGAGCCACCACGATCCGCAAGATCGTTCCCGATGCGGTCACCATTTTCCTCACCGCTCCCTCCGAGAAGGAACAGGAACAACGTTTGCGCGAACGTGGCGGCGATTCACCCCTGCAACTGGAAGAACGCATCCGCACGGCTCAGGAGGAGATGAACGCAATGCATACGTTTGACTACGTCGTAGTAAACCGTCACCATCAGCTTGATGAAGCGGTCAACCAGGTCCTGGCCATCATTGAGGCCGAGCACTGCCGCGTGAAACCAAGGAAGGCTACTCTGTGACCTCACCCGTGATTCAAATCCGAGTAGGGGACAAAGTACGTCTGCGCAAACCTCACCCCTGCGGTGGGTTCAATTGGGAAGTCACCCGCGTGGGCACAGACATTGGGATGCAGTGTCTCACCTGCGGTCGTCGCGTGATGCTGCCGCGCAGCAAGTTTGAGAAACGCGTCAAGATATTTCTGGACAAATCGGCGCCAGACTAGAGAATCATCTGTTCGCGCGCGGGCCCTACGCCGATAAACGTCACCGGGACACCTGTCCAGTCCTCGATGCGTGAAACGTAGTCGCGCGCCGTCGCCGGAAGCTCAGCACGACTGCGACAATCGGTAATATCCTCGGACCAACCGGGAAGTTCCTCATAAATCGGCTGCCACTCTGCCAGCTGTTCAATTCCAAATTCTGCGGGAAAATGATCGGTTCTTACACCATCCCGCTCATACGCAACAGCTACTTTGAGGGTCTCAAGTCCGCTCAAAACATCCAGCTTGGTCAGGGCGATCTCATTCAGCCCGTTGATTCGAACAGCATAGCGGAGAATCACCGCATCCAGCCAACCACAACGGCGCGGTCGGCCCGTTGTCGTACCAAATTCAACTCCCACTGTCCTGATCCGCTCACCAATGCCGTCAAGCAATTCCGTTGGAAACGGACCTGCCCCCACACGCGTTGTATACGCCTTCACGATGCCCATAATTCGAGACACGTAACTCGGCCCGAATCCCAACCCTGTGAGAGCACCGCCGGAAATGGTAGCAGAGCTCGTTACATAGGGGTATGTGCCGTGATCAATGTCGAGCAACAAACCTTGAGCCCCTTCACACAACACCATGTCACCAACGCCCAACGCTTCGGAGACAATCAGTGACGCGTCTGCCACATAGGGCGCAAGTCGTTCTGCATACGACCGATACGCATCGGCGATGCCATCCAGCGGCACTGCATCCACTCCATAGCGATCACGCAACAGCTTGTTGTGGGTCTCGACACGTTCGGCCACGCGTTGCGCGAATCGTTTGGGATTCAACATCTCATGAGCACGCAAATTGGTCCGAGCCGCCTTATCGGCATACGCTGGGCCAATACCACGTTTTGTCGTACCAATGGCCGCCCCACCACGCGAGGTCTCGTTGGCTCCATCAAGCGCACGATGGCTCGCCAGGATAATATGCGCGGCCGCGCCTATCTTGAGCCGAGAGGGATCGATATTGACCTCCAATGAGGCTAATTCATCCAACTCACGGATCAAGCGTTCTGGATTGACAACGACTCCAGCGCCCAGCACACAAACAGCGGTCGGGTACAAAATACCTGAGGGTACCAGATGCAGTTTCAACGTCCGGCCCTGAGCGACAACAGTATGCCCCGCGTTATCGCCGCCATTGAACCGTGCGACAACTTTGGCATCGCGGGCTAACCAGTCCACAACGCGCCCCTTGCCTTCATCACCCCACTGGGCTCCTACTACGATTACCGCGGGCATTGCAAATCCTCCCGACAAAGTGATTGGCGGCGCGGGAAAACCGCTGCCGCCTTCCCCAAATATGATACACGAAAACACCCGAATCGTCAATCACAAGAACCAAATGAGGGCAAGCAGATTCTGAATATGGCCGAATCCCTTTACACTGGCTTCAATATGAAAACCTTAAACCCCATGACGTGACAGAATCGGTAAATCGTGGCACAATACCACACAACCAAATCAGAACGCGCGTGTTTTACTATTATGCCACTTGTCCGCTCCAGGAGGCCTAAGTGAACGTACCACTGACAGTCGGGGTTTTCGTAGTGTGTTATTTAATCGGTTCAATTCCCATGGGATTAGTTCTGACTCGTATTGCCACAGGGCGCGACATCCGCCAGGTCGGCAGTGGGCGCACTGGTGCAACAAACGTATTGCGCGGCGCCGGGCCCTGGGTCGCCTTCCTGACGATTCTGGGTGATGGGCTGAAGGGATTTGCAGCGGTGTTGATCGCACGCATCGTCCTCAAAACCAATACGGCTGAGGCTATAGCTGGCTTGATGGCTGTAATCGGTCACAACTACTCGATCTTCATCAATTTCAGAGGAGGAGCGGGAACTGTCGCAACAATCGGTGGCGCAGTAAGTATTTGGCCGTGGTCCGCAGCGATTTTGATCCTGGTTGGTGCGGGTGTCATTGCCGCCACTCAATATGCATCACTGGGGTCCATCGCGATTGCAGTAGTCGTCCCCATCTTAATGGCCCTGCGAATCTGGCAGGCTGGCGAATCCTGGATCTACCTGTTGTTCGGCATCGGCACATCTATCCTGACACTGTGGGCGCTCCGCCCCAATATCCGCAGGCTTCTCGAAGGCTGCGAACGTCGCGTCAGAATCAAGTTCTCCGAGAACTAAAGGTAACGACCTCCAACAGGCCGAGAGCCCACCCCGGTGCCTGGCGGTCACTTGCCTGCTTTGCTGCGCCGCAGGCTTTCTCCTGGGGTGCCGCACACCTTCAAAATGAGTGGCATCTATGTCAGAACCATCACTCACTATCGGGATTGAGGAAGAATACCAGATCATTGACCCTGCGTCGCGCGAACTCCGCTCGTACGTTCAGCGCTTTCTCGCTCAGGGCCAGACCGTTCTCCGCGACCAGATCCATCCTGAGTTCCTGCAGTCGCAGATAGAATTAGGTACCCGAATCTGCCGGAACATCAAGGAAGCCCGCGTCGAAGTCACCCAAATGCGTCGATCGATTTGGGAGCTGGCAAGAGATGAAGGGCTGTGGGTTGCTGCTGCCGGCACCCATCCATTTTCCTCGTGGGCGCGGCAAGAGATTTCCCCATTTGGCCGCTATCCTGAGTTAGCGCGTTTCCTTCAGGATGTCGGAAGGAGGCTGCTGATCTTCGGCATGCACGTCCACATCGGTATCGAGGATCGAGAGATGCTGATCGAAGTCATGAACCAAATGCGATACTTCCTTCCGCACTTGCTCGCGCTATCCACAAGTTCTCCGTTCTGGCACGGCCGTGATACCGGACTCAAATCCTACCGGAGTGTCGTCTTTGAGAGCCTGCCACGAACCGGCATCCCACCGGTGTTCACCACACGCTCAGACTACAAGGACTACCTGGGAACACTATTGGTCACCAACAGCATAGATGAAGCCACGCACATCTGGTGGGACGCCCGCCCCAGCGAGAAATTCCCCACATTGGAAATACGCATCCCCGACATGTGCACCCGCATCGATGAGACCATCTGCCTGGCCGCCTTGGCCCAGGCAATCGCCGCCAAGCTCGTACAGCTCCGCAAAGCCAATCAGAGCTGGCGACTCTATCAGAATCATCTCATTGACGAGAACAAATGGCGCGCGGTGCGTTACGGCATCCAGGACAAAATGATCGACTTTGGCAAGAACCAGGAAGTACCAGTACCCGACCTGATCGCAGAGATGCTAGAATGGGTGGATGATGTCGTGGACGATCTCGGCAGCCGAACGGAGATCGAATACGCTCGCGACATCATCCAGCATGGAACGAGCGCGGACCGGCAGTTAGAGGTATATGAGCAAACGGGCGATTTCCGTGCAGTCGTCGATCACGTGGTCCGCGAAACTCAGGAGGGGCTCACCTGACACCTCGTCCAAGCTATTCCTCCTCCGGGAGACACGCAACCCGATGATTACGATCGATCAAGCACAGGCACTGTATTCCGACTCCGATACCGTCCACGATTTCGATCACGTCTTGCGCGTGTTAGCACTGACAGGGCGTATCGGGCCATCGGAAAATGCTCAAATGGAAATCGTGCGCACCGCCACTTTGCTCCATGACATTGGACGTTATCAGGCTGAAACACTGGAAATCGATCACGCTGTGTACGCAGCCAGCCAGGCAGCAGCCATCCTCGCTGACTACCCGACAGATATGGTTGAGGCAGTGACTCACGCAATCGCCGCACACCGCTTTCGAACCCAGCCAGCACCCCGCACTATCGAAGCACAGGTTCTGTTCGACGCGGACAAACTGGATGCCATCGGCGCGATCGGTATCGCCCGCGCTTTTGCGTATGGTGGAGCACACAGCCAGCGGCTCTGGGCTCCGTCTGAGGATATCGATCTGCAGCGCTGGCTGCGCGAGGGCGACGATCCAGAAAGTCATACACCGGTTCACGAGTTTGTCGTCAAACTGTCGCGTATCAGGGAGATGCTGTTCACAGAAACCG
>Ga0180435_10005987_pt1 | contig 11716 bp, 10 predicted proteins | sample SS_ome_3_FD_132467 | JGI IMG/M metagenome (GOLD analysis project Ga0180435, IMG submission 132467) | Hypersaline lake sediment archaeal communities from the Salton Sea, California, USA - SS_3_S_1 metaG | ecosystem: Environmental > Aquatic > Non-marine Saline and Alkaline > Hypersaline >...
CCGTCGATATCATCGGAAAACGACTTCCGCACGCCTAAGGGCCAACAGGCGGCTGTCTCGCTGGCCTCCACGATGGATATCAGCTTGATCCGAGATAATTTTGCGATGGTGATTCAAGCCGCCAAACAACTGGGTGTCGATAAAGGCTTGCGAGCCGAACTGGAGCAAGCGGCAAAGCGTCTGCCACCCTACCAGGTGGGACGCTGGGGACAGTTGCAGGAATGGTTCTACGATTGGGACAGGCCCGAGGATACGCACCGACATTTATCGCACATGGTCGGGTTTTATCCCGGCAATCAAATTCAACGGGAACGTGATCCGAAATTGGCCGCGGCGCTCCGCAAATCCCTGGAGCACCGTGGGGACGACAAACGAGGCTGGTCGGGGTCGTGGAAGGTAAACCTTTGGGCCCGTTTTGGCGAGGCCGAGCGTGCCCACAAAATCTTAACGAAAATGATGACCGACGTAAGCTTGCATGCTTTCGAGGAAGACAGCAATCGGATTCCCTCCATGGAAGGCAATCAGGCTATTCAAGGATGGGCGGCCGGCCTGGCTGAGATGTTACTTCAAAGTCACACCGGCGAAGTGGTTCTATTGCCCGCGTTGCCGAAAGCCTGGCCCGATGGTCAGGTAAAGGGTTTGCGAGCCCGCGGCGGCTTTGAAATTGACATCACTTGGCAAAACGGGAAACTTAAGAAGGCAAGAATTCACTCCAAATACAAAAAGCCCTGTACCATTCGCTATAACGATACGAGGGTGACTTTTCCTTTCCGATCTTCGGAAACGATACATGTCAATAGCGACTTGCAGAAATTAAAGTCAAAATGATCTGTAGAAGGCAGAATCATGGCTTTTTCATGTGGGACAGGTATAGTTAGCCGACATTGACCAGACCCAGGTCGTTGCCGAAGGTGTGATGCAGGGCTTGGCGGAGGATTTGGTTCTGGGGAAGTTGAAGTTGGAAGTCCTCTTGGGCCAGTTCGAAGGCGTCGCGGCGGGCCATGCCGAGCAGATCGAAGTCTTCCAGCAGATTGGCGATTTTGAGTTCGGGTAAGCCGTGCTGGGCAGTGCCGAAGAACTCACCGGGACCGCGGATACGGAGGTCTTCTTCGGAGATGCGAAAGCCGTCGCCGCTCTGGGTCATGATTTCGAGACGCTGGCGAGCGGATTCAGTCCGGGCCCGACCGAACAGAAGACAGTATGATTGTCGGGTTCCCCTGCCGATGCGGCCGCGGAGTTGGTGGAGTTGGGCCAGGCCGAAACGGTCTGCATGTTCGATAACCATGATAGTAGCATTGGGGACATCTACGCCCACTTCAATAACGACGGTGGTGACGAGTATCTGAATTTTGCCGGAGCGGAAATCGTCCATGACAATCTGTTTGCGGTCGCGGTCCATTTGGCCGTGGAGGAGGCCGACGTTGAACTCGGGGAAGATTTTTTTTTGTAAATGTTCGTGTTGGGCAGTGGCGGCTTTAAGGGGAGGAGTGAGGTTGTCCTGGTCGTCAGGATCGATGTTGTCTTCTACGCGGGGATAAACAAAGTAAGCCTGTTGCCCCTGGGTGATTTTTCGGCGGATAGATTCGTAGGCCTGGCCGAGCATTTCCGGTCGAATCCAGCTGGTAACGACCGGGCTGCGGCCGGGAGGGAGATGGTTGATGGTGGAGACGTCCAGGTCCCCGAAAACAGTCATGGCCAAAGTACGGGGGATGGGGGTAGCGGTCATGACCAGATAATGAGGAGCGATATCTTTGCCGCGGATAACTTCACGCTGACGGACGCCGAATTTGTGCTGTTCGTCTATGACAACCAGGGCGAGGTTCTGGAATGTTACGTCTTTTTGAAGCAGGGCCTGGGTACCGACGATTATATCCATTTGCCCTTGTTGAATCTGCCGGAGTTTTTGCTTACGTTCGGATGAAGCCAAACCGCCGGTGAGGCAAGTGCGACGGACGCGGCTGTGTTGGAGATATTTTTCGATACTGGCAAAATGCTGCTCAGCCAGAATTTCGGTGGGTGCCATAATGGCGACTTGGCGGTGATGACCGACAGCCAACAGTGCGGCGTAGAGAGCGACGATGGTTTTGCCGGACCCGACATCACCCTGGAGCAGACGGTTCATGGGTTCGGAACGGGCCAGGTCATGGACGATTTCAGCAATGACTTTATTCTGGTCGTCGGTGAGGGTGAAAGGGAACAGACGGCGTATTCTCTGGTCCAGTTTGTCGTGGACCGGTAAGGGATAAGCGGGCTGGAGACGCAGGAGCTTTTCCCGACGCAGAGCTATGGCTAATTCCATCAGGAATAGTTCGTCGTAAGCCAGACGCCGCCGGGCCTGGCCGATATGTTCGGGAGTTGGGGGGCGGTGAATCCATTCAAGTGCTTCGGACCGGGTGGGGAGTTTTCGTTGAGCGCGGAACTTGTCAAGGTAACGTTCTTTCTCCAGGGGTAAAATGGTATCGAGAGAGCGACGGATGAGCCGGGAAATTTCGGGCGATGAGATTTCACCGCCGGCCGGATAAACACCGGTGCCGGTTTTGCTTCTTTCGAGGAGGTCTTCGGGATCGATAATTTTCATCCAGCGGGGATTAACAAGTTGTATGGTTTCGCGGTAGCGGGATACCTTTCCCCAGACGGCGATAATGTCACCGGGGAGGAGTTGGTCGCGGAGATAACCGCCGCGGAACCAGACGACCCGGCAGGGGCCGGTATCGTCGCTGAGGACGAGTTCGAAGCGAGGGGGACGGGAACGGGAGTTATAGCGCATTTGTTCTATCTGGCCGGTGATGGTAACTTCGCGCCCGACATTGATTTCACTCATAAGTGCGAGCGGGGGTATGAATTCATGATCACGGGGGTAATACTCCAACAGGTCGGCGACGGTATCAATACCGAGGTGGGCGAGCTTTTCGGCCCGTCGGGGGCCGACCCCAGCCAGAAACTGGACGGGCATCGACAGCGATACGGAGCCGGGCTGATGAGAATCTATGGGAGTTTGATTTCCATTTTGCACGATTTAAGAGTTGTTGTTTTCCGTGGTGTTTTCCGGTTCGGCGCCGGTACGCCGGATAATTTCGTCGAGAAGTAAAGCAAGATTGTCATAAGAGCGGTAGGAAAATTTTTCCCGCGACATTTTGTCCTGATCCTCATAATCGATTGTAAAGACGCCTTTTTTTTCGAAATGACGTTTGTCGATCTGCTGGATACTGTCATAGTCGATGTGTTTTCCAGAGGAGAACTCCAGGCCTTGCTGACCGGCGATAATTTTACGGGACGGAATACGCAGCGCGGCTATGAGACTGTAGAGGGCAAAGGCTCCCAGAGGGATAGGGGCATACATATTAACTAAGAGATCCACCGTGGGTTTGCCGTCATTTTCTTTCAGTTGTTCATCACGGTATGATCCGAACCAGCCGTCATAGCCAAAGTACAAAGCTACCGCCAGACAAAAGAAAAAAGTAATCAGGTTGTTGTTACGGCTGAATTTACTGCCGGTCGCTTCTATGGCCATGACTGTTCTCCTATGACAAAATCCCCTTAGTTACCCAATTGCCCAACTCCTACTGCTCTGTCCGGCGTATCTGCGAGCAAAGCTCGCCATTGTTGTTACTTAAAAAATACATGCACCCCGCAAATTTAGCCCTGCGCGGTACCGCGTCATTTGCCAGGTTATATACTCATCGCGATTGAGTTTTCCCGTTTTTGGAATATGTATTTACTTGCCGGAAAAACAATTACATCTGGCTCTGCCAGGAATTATCATACCCGATGGATATATCATGGGCAATTTTTCAGGAAATTGCAAGGGTGAAATATAAAAGCAAAGGCTAAATTTGTTTTGCCTGGGATGCCTGATCCAGCTATAATTACGCTCTGTTATGAGAATTATTGCTGTAGCCAATCAGAAAGGTGGTGTTGGTAAGACCACTACGACGGTCAATGTAGCGTCGATTTTGGCCTCCCAGGGTAAAAAAGTGGTGCTGGTGGATATGGATCCGCAGGCACATATGACGACTTTTCTGGGAATTGACCCGGATCAGGCAACGGAGAAATCCTGTTATGGGGTATTGACGCAGTCTCAGTCATTGGAGGAAGCGTTAATCCCGGTACGAGAAAGCATTAAGTTGCTGACATCGGGTCTGGATTTGGCGGCGGCGGAGCAGGAGTTGGTAGCCAGAGTGGGGCGGGAAGTTATCCTGCGGGACGCCATCGGGAGCTATCAGGGGGGGTGTGATTATTGTTTCATTGATTGCCCTCCTTCGCTGGGATTGCTGACACTGAACGCGCTGGGAGCGGCCCAGGAGTTGATGATTCCGTTACAGCCGCATTTTTTGTCGCTGCAGGGATTGAGCCAGTTACTGGAAACAGTGCTGCTTGTCCATAAGCGGATCAATACCAGGCTGAAAGTGAGTGGTTTGGTCTTTTGTATGTATGATTCCCGGACGGCTCTTTCACAGGAGATTGTGCGGGACGTAACGGATTTTTTCGAACAGCAACGTAACCAGCAAAGCCCGTGGCGGGATATTCGGATTTTCCAGACACGGATTCGGCGCAATGTCAAGTTGGCCGAGTCGCCCAGTTACGGTCGAACGATTTTTGAATATGATACCCGCTGTCATGGGGCGGAAGATTACAGAGCCCTGGCGGATGAAATTGCGGCTATAGGGGAAATTGAAACGGCCGACAATAAAACAGGCCAGACCGCTGATGAGGCTGCTGAAGAGACCGCCGTAGTGGATTTGAACCGGGCCGAAAGAATGCAGGCCCGCGCAATGTATGCGGGGGACGATAAACAAGTCAATGGAGTTGTCGGTGACGAGAAGACCTCCGCAGGGCACCCGGCCCCATCGGTACCATTACCGGAAGGAATAGAATCTAAAGATAACTTTGAATCATTGTAGTACTGCGTACGGCTAAATTTGTGGGGGCTGGCTTTGCGTAAGTAACAGCAGTGGCGAGCTTTGCTCGCGGGTAGTACTCGGCTTTTTACGCTGGACAGAGAAGAGATACACTTTATGCGAAGATTACGACTGCTGCTGCCGTGGTTTATTCTGGCTTTGTATTGGCCGCTGATATTTGTGGGTACACATGTCCCCCGTCCTCCCCGGGTGTATGTTGTCGGCAAGGATAAAACGTTGCATCTGGGAGCGTTTATGATTTTAACGCTGTTGTTCTGGTTGGCACGAAACGGGACGTTAAGGCCGCATTTTCGACGAGCCAAGGTGTATTTAATCCTTGTTTTAATGGCCGGGTATGCGGCGATAGACGAGCTTACCCAGGAGTTTTTCGTTCCGAGCCGGCAGGGCGATCTGTCGGACTGGGTGGCGGATATGGGCGGAGTTGTCGCCGCAATAGCGCTGTTATATTTTTTGCGCAGTTGGCGGCAGTGGTTGATAACGTATTGGGTAGTTCTGTTCATAATTACTCATTTTCCAGGCCGGTCGTTTTTTGAAAAGGTGCCGCCTTTTCTGCAGCAGTTTCAGGTGCTGGCGATTATGGGTGCCTATGTGGCTTTGACTTTTCTGTGGTGGCGGAGCTGGTGTCCGGAAAAACGTTTTATGGTGAACAAAACAATTTTGTTGACTACGATTATGATATTACCAGTCTATGCCCTGATAGATGAGCTGGTGAGCGTGCTTTTACAACGGGGTTTTGACTGGGGGGATTTTTACAGTGGCTTGACAGGGATTGCGTTGGGAGTGGTTTGTTCGGTTGCTTTGGCGCAGCAGCATGTCAGTGATGATGCTGTGATTTATACTAATCATGAGTGAATTTTCCTGGATTTCTTGTCATAAATAAGGGTGTTTCAACATATTACACTCTTTGTCATATTGCAAATGCCTATTTGTCAATCGCTTATAAACACTCCCTGTAATGCTGGCCCTCTGCCAACACAGTCTTTCCGTTCCCTGCAATCCAATTGCCGTTATACGGACTAACCATAAAAAAACCCTGAAATCCCACGGGAAAAATGATATTTCGTGGAAATTCAGGGATTTATAATTTGATTTTTCAAAATCCACGTTATCCTGGCGTGGATCATCAGGCTCGGCTTATTCCGGGCTGATAGCTTCTACCGGGCACTCATCCACGCACGCGCCGCAATCCGTACATTTATCCGGATCGATAACATACTTGGGATCCCCGGGATCAATTGCCTCTACGGGGCAGGCATCGACACACGCTCCACACGTGGTGCATTCATCGGAAATTACATGAGCCATAATTCATACTCCTGTCTTTGGATGGTTAATAAAACGTACTAAATCTCTTTGATTGTCACACTAGGATTCTTATGAATTTTATTGCCTGATTTGTCAAGAATTAATTCAAGAATTAACTATAAAAAAGCAGAATATTGCAAAAAAACCCTTTTTTTTGTGAAAAAGTTTTTCAGGAATTCCCCTCATTCCTGGTCATCCACTAGGTATAGGACCTGGTGCCTTTCATCCCGAAACCAGCCTCCTTTTCGCATCCGCAGCATTTCCGAGGCTATTTTCAAGTCATCCTGAGTAATTTCTTGAGGTAAGCCCTTTGGCAGGAAACCCGATTCCGACTTTATTTGGTTTTTTTTCATAGTTGCTTTTTCGTCAATCTGCCCTGTTTCTCTTGACCAAATCCATTCTTTCTTTCCCGGTAATTCCTACGGTTTTAATCGTAATATCTTCATCGCCATTATGTCTTCCCGTTTTTGCGATATGTATTTACTTATCAGAAAAACAATTACATCGGGCCCTGCCAGGAATTATCATACCCGATGGGTATATATTGAGCTGTGCCGGGGATTTTCATACCCATGTGGTACCCAGTCTTTATGTGTGTTGCAAATCCAGAAATCCTTTCCGGGAAAAATATTCCAGGGCCTCTTCGGTATCCGAAAATACTTTCGTAGCTGTTTCCGTGATAAAAGGGGAAGGTTCCGCCCGGGGCCGCCAGATAACATAAACTTCCCGTGTCGCTTCATAGGCATGCTGCAGTTCCCGTTCTACCCCACTGGATAGCCCCGGTTTCCCGCCCGGCAGTGCCGGGATATAGCTTATAATCATATCCGCCTGCTCGATCAACAGGAAATCCCGGGCATAAATTTGCGCATGAATATCCCCCGCCACCTGCAGCACTTCTGCCACATCAAATGACATCTGCTGACCCAACACCTCGATTTCCATCACCTTACGGCCTTTTTCCGATGCCGCCACCGCGTCCAGATACAAACGGTGCTCCTCCAGGTCCGCCGGATCGAACACGATAAAATGATCCCATAGCTGTTTTCGAAAACACTCGATTTCCGCCACCACTTCCGGTAAATCCGCGACATGGGTCATCGGAAAACTCAAATACGCCTTTGGCATCTTGCGTCCCATCATCAAACGAAACAACATCTCTGCGTTCCCCCCTTCGTTTCCCACCGCCAGGCAATAAAACCGTGCCCCCGTCCCCTGCCTGGTCAGGCCGCACCCCATCATCATCATTTCCGTCGCCAACATTTCTTCTTCCCGCCAGACCAACAGGTCCTTCAGGGAATGATCAATCTGATGATCCCGCACCAGCCGGGCATGCACCGCGTCCACATTATCGATCAGGCACACATACATATCCGCGTCCAGTTGCGACAATTGATCGAAATCGAACGCCGGAAACAATCCGTGCCTCCAGCGAAACGTAGCGTGGGTATTAAGCAACAGATACTCACAGTTCTGCCCCACCATCAATACATCCTTTAAAACGCTCCGTCGTAATTGATGCAGCCGAGCCAGTGGTAAATCCAAAATCCGACCCGGCGCCACATCCGGCGCTTCCGCGTACATCCGATCCCCGACATGGCAAAGCTTAATATCCGCCCCTGCTGCACGACCTGATTGACACACCTTTTCCAGAAAAGGTTTCTTGTCTAATCCAACTGTTCCGGTTACTATAACTTTCATAATTCTATTCTGCCCGATAAATCACTTTTTTTCCAGACATAAAATATCGCCTTCAATAATTGACGTCTCCGGCCTCTATAGATTATAATAATCCTTTATGGTGTACTCATGGGTAGTACCGCGTACGGCTAAATAGGATTTTTAACCATTTTGCGCAAGATTTCATTGGTAAGATACTAAGTAACGGCAGTGGCGAGCTTTGCTCGCGGATAGTACCGGCATTTTACGCTGGACTGAGCAGTAGATCTTTCGTGAAACGCCCCGAACCAGATTATAAAAAAGAGGCAAATTCATTAATAAGGCCCTGTCAGTACGTTTCGTTACAAGATTACGCAAGAAAGAATGCGAAACCGCACTGATAAGAAAACGGGAAAATTCAATCGCGATGAGTGTAAAGACGGACAAGAAGCAATCCCAGAATCCCGACATCAACGAAATGTTCCCCAGCGACCTGCTCAGCGAGGACGAAACCGTGCTCTTCGCCCTCAAACCATCCCTTTGGTCCATTGCTTTTCTCAGCTTTCGCACGGTGCTGATTTGCTCGGTCATCACCGGCTCGGTCCTGCTTATACCCACAACCGTTCTTCCCGGAATCTATGGCCGTTATATTATACAGTTTTGCGGTGCCGTTGTTCTGGCCCGTATCGGCTTCGCCTTTCTCCAGTGGGTAAGCCGCAGTTATGTTTTAACCAGCAAACGTGTGATACGCATTCGGGGCGTCTTCACTATCGACATTTTTCAGGCCGCTCTGGTCCGCATCCAGAACACCTTTCTGATCCTGAGTTTACCCCAGCGTGTCTTCGGCCTGGGCAGTATCTCCTTCACCACCGCCGGCACCGGCTCCGTCGAAGCCATCTGGCGACACATTAAAAAACCGCTCAAAATCCACCACCAACTCCTCCAGGCCCTAAACCAGGCCGCCAACCAATCCCACCCCGATAACACCAGCTTATAAGATTCCACCCCATAAGATCCGTTTGATGACAGGAAACCTTTTGAACAGCGTTAAATTAGGCCTTAGAGGCTCAAAATGTACCCATTGGGTATTATTTTGCCGGGCAGGGTCGATTATACCCCCTGGGCATGAGAATTCCGGGCAGGGCCGATTATACCCCCTGGGTATGAAATCATTCCCATGGTATTTTCATGTGGGACAGGTATAACAGCGGCCATAGGCGTTTTCGGAGAAAAAAGCGGATTCCGCTCCAAAATAGTGCTGTCGTACTAAGTGACAGCAGTGGCGAGCTTTGCGCGCGGATGTTGCCGGGATTTTTACGCCGGACAGAGCATGAGAAGGAAATTAATCTTTTCTTCTAAAACCCCCTCATGCAAAATGCCGAAACTAATAATACCGGATATCGGTATTGAATGCGGAACTTAACTTTTGCAGTTTTGCGGTCCAGTATTTCATTTAACAGGGCCTTTTGTGCAACGGTATCTTTTTTATTGACTTTCGCAACATGTCTCGAAAGGGCCAATAATTGATGAATTTCATTATACTGCTTCCGATTGAATTTTCCCGTTTTCGCATTATGTATATACTTAACCAGAAAACAATTACATTGGGCCCTGCCAGGAATTTTCATACCCGATGGGTATAATAAGGCCCTGTCAATACGTTGCGTTAAAATATCACACCAGAAAAAGTGCGAAACCGCACCGGAAAATGCAGGAGATTTTATCATGGCGTTCAAAATCCTTATTGTTGACGATTCAACCATTACCCGAAAAGTACTTAGAAAAACCATCGACATGATAGATATTGAGGTTGATGAGATTATAGAAGCCGGGGATGGTGAAGAAGCACTGGATTTCCTGTGCAGCAATCAGGTTGACCTGATTTTAGCTGATATTAATATGCCCAGGATGAACGGAATGGAAATGACCGCGGTAATATTAGGGAACGAAAAAACGTGCCATGTGCCCGTGGTAATAATCACGACCCATGCCGATGACATACGAATCAAAGAACTGCGCAGTCAGGGCGTGAAAGAATATATCCATAAGCCTTTTACGCCCGAAGTAATCAGAGATGTTTTGCAGCAAGTCCTGCCTATAAATTCTCCCTAACCCGGCAGGGCCGGGGACCAAATAGGCTTTCATGGATTCTTGTTCCATTATCAGGTTTTTTAACCATTAATCATAACAGAAGCAGTCTTGGTGTTTTTCTTTCCGGGCAGAAGATGCTATAGCCTGACAAAGGCCTTTTTGCCCTGTATTTCTCGAAAATGCGAAATCGCACCTGAAGTTATTGATTATTGATGATGCGTGGAGTAACGAAAAAATACAGGTCATTGATTTGTCGTTGTGAACGATGACTCTTAAACAGCCATTCAATTCCCCATATATCACCCAGCCCGGGAATCTTCCGTTCACGGGTAATATGACGGATCATGCGCAACCCTCCGACAACAAGTGTATTGGCATCAGGGACAGTAACAGAAGTTTCCGCTTCCCGTGAATTAAAGACAGGATTCGTTATTGTCTGGAGAGAGTCCGTACCTTCCAGCGCCATACGAGGATTAAAGCCGGCTACAGAAGATACCACGGTCAATACATGGAGTTTTACCGAATCTTCCCCAATCGTTTGCGGGGTGACATAAAGTTGAACGCCGACGGGCCGATAAGTAGTTTTTTCCGTAACGATTGTGTCGGTAGCATAACGTGCGGTGGTGATCGGCAACTCCTGACCAGCCAGCATTGAGCCGGTTTTGCCGGCCAGGACTGTCATCCGAGGAGAAGCCACCTCTCGAATCAGACCCGTGTCCGCCAGGGCTTGAAAAACCGCGCTCAAAGTGATGCCGCTGTCACCGAAAATCTGAAAAAGTTTCATGGTGGAACCTTGATAGGCAGAATCTCCCAGGCTTGAATTACTCAGGGAATCTAAAAACGCCTTGGTGGAAAACTGACTGGCCACCCGCTGTTGACTATCGGAGGCAAGATGTTCTAAAATAGTTTTTGCTCCATATTGAAAATCAAAGTCATGGCGAATCTCGAAGATACGGGCGGTGATTTCAACCTGAGGATTGGGACGGTCAACATCAGCCATCAATTGCATAACTTCGTCACGAGCCGACTGCTCACAAGTAATTACCAGGGCATTGTCATTGGGCAAGGGTGAACAGTTGCCCTTGTCCCCTAGTTGCTGATTAATCATTTTTACCATTGGGGTAAGATCTACAGGGTCCACCTTTACTTTTCTTCGGGTACCGCCATCGTAAGAAGAAGTGGCGGTAGAACCCCCATAGTGATGCAGAGGATATACCACTCTCAATTTACCATCAGAGCGTTTGGTGATTTTTACATCCCCAGGTATTCGCCGGACGCTTGGTTCGGAAGATTCGTGAGTTTTTTTTTCCGCTTTTGCTATTTTTTCCCGGATAAATATGTTCTTCTTCTTTGGCTTTTGAAGCTTGAACAACTCTCTGGCTTTTGCTATTTTTTCCCAGATTGGTCGTGGTGCGATTTGTTGCATGATTTCCCAGTTAGCCTCACTTAAAGCATCCTGGGAAGCCTCATAAGCCGCTACGTCCGCTTCCGGTGTGCCCGATAACATGGTGGGGGCGTCACCAGACTGCCGCCATTGATCCAGTTCGGTATATTGTTTTACTACAGAATCAGAGCATCCCCCGGGAATAAACAGGCACATTGCCCATATAATCCCTATAAATACTGATTTGTAAACATAACTCGTCATATAAGTATTATCGGTAAAGGTTACGCACTTTAACAACGCATTATTTATTACTTAATATAAGGGCAGGAGATTTTGGCAAAAATACTTTCCGTAAACC
>Ga0180435_10005989_pt1 | contig 11712 bp, 10 predicted proteins | sample SS_ome_3_FD_132467 | JGI IMG/M metagenome (GOLD analysis project Ga0180435, IMG submission 132467) | Hypersaline lake sediment archaeal communities from the Salton Sea, California, USA - SS_3_S_1 metaG | ecosystem: Environmental > Aquatic > Non-marine Saline and Alkaline > Hypersaline >...
TACTCGCGAATCGCCGGAAGGACGTATTTGTCACCTGTGGCCAGGTAGTATTCACACAGGACCGTTCCCAAATGGCCCGCGCCCCAGGCGCTGTTTCCGCACTTGGTGTCGGGGGCGGCCCACTTGGCGGCATGAATGTGCTCGCGGGCGAGATTTACGTACTCTTCCTTACCGGATGCGAGAAACGCCAGGACATGCAACGAAAACCGGGGCGTTTTCTTTCCGGCCGCGAGATACTTCAACGCATCTTCCATGATGCGTTTGGACTTGGGGCAGTTGTAGGGTGCGGTGTCGCTGTACGTGCCCAGCACTTTCAGTTGCAGCCTGACGACCTTCTCGGCGCCCTTCCGCCAGCGAAGCAGCCTCAGGACGCCCTTTCCCTTTTCAGTTTCAGCCGCGTTAATCGCCCGCCCGAAACTTTTTCTGGCGTCACTGTCGAATTTCCTGTCGCCAATGCCGAGAATGATATCGCCGACTTCGAGCACGCCGTCCGCCGGCGAGTTGGCCTCGACTTCTGTAATGAGTATCTGGCGGGCATCGCCGGTCATGTAGTATCTGGTGAAAATGGCGCCCTTGAGCCCTGTCGGGCCAAGCATGAACGAGTTGTTCCTCATCAGCTTACCGCCTTTGGTGAGATCCGGCGGCGGTCCGACCGGTTCGGGCGGAATCGGAGGCTTTCCAAAAGCGATAGTCCCGCCCAGGAGCAGGATGGCGGGAATGATAACACGGTAACTTCTAAGATTTCTGGTTCGCATAGCGTCTCCTTGTCTGCTATGACATTATTGTATTTTCAGCGGAATGCAAGCATAGTCTGTGGTAACGGCGGGGCAACTGGCAACGGGCAAGTGGCAACTGGCGACGGCCGCAGCAACGACCGGGACCGCACGCCCGTCAACGGTCCGGCGTCGGCGGTCATTGGGATCGTGCATTGGCGAATACAAATCGGCGGTGACAACACGCATCAATCGAACAGATTCCGTAGGGGCGACTGGCAGGTCGCCCGTTGTTCGCGGGGGACAAACGATGCGGCGGCGCAATTACCACGACCACATTGTCAGTTTTTGCCCCGAGGGCCTACGCCCCGACGCGAAGGTACCGGGCCTTTCCGGAACCCGGTTACCCTCGAATCGACCCTGCGGGCCTGAAGATAGCAAGCAAAGGCGTACCTGCCATTCCTTGATCCCCGGATTCTGCTCAAGATGAAACCTGGACATCTCGATAACTGTCTCGAATCGGTGGCCGGTTTTGTCCCTGGCGAACCGGAGAAACTCCCTGACCCACCGCACAATTTGGTGGTGATGTGCGGTTTTGATTTTGCCGTTTTGTAGTTGCTGTTGTCGTCGCCAGTTGCCAGTTCCCAGTTGCCAGTTGCCATGCCGTTATGATACTCTTCCAGGATTTTGTCCAGCTTGTTCATACTGCTCCGTATACTGACATCCTGCGCCAGTGCCCATGGGCTCTAAGTAAGTATACCGTACAGCTACCTAACAAACAATAGATATTTTCTGTCTATTCGATATTGTCAAAGTTGCTGGAAATGATGGGGGTTTGCATGTAAATCTCAAAGTTTCTGCTTGTTACGGTGGCGACAAGGCTCTATAAGCAAGGGGATGTGATTATGAGAAACTGGGCGTTGGTGCGTTTGGCCAGGAAATTTGCTCCAAAGGTATACTCGATCCTCCCCCAGTGCCCGTGGGCTCGAATAAGTTGTTCGTCTGCTAAGCACTAGAGGTTCAAATGCTACAATCGTTTCCATCTGAAGTGGTCGATAAACTCAAAACTTACGTCTATCGCCTCATAGATCCTCGCAATGGTGAGACTTTCTATGTTGGCAAGGGCAAAGGCAATCGCGTATTTGCACATATTCGCGCAGAGATAGACACCGACGACCCTAATGACAAGCTGAAACGCATTCACGATATTCGCTCTGCTGGATTTGAGGTTGCCCATGTCATTCATCGGCACGGCCTTGACGATAAGACCGCATTCGAAGTTGAAGCTGCACTTATCGATGCATACCCAGGGCTAACCAATATAGTCGCTGGTTCTGGTAGTAATGACTTTGGTGCAATGCACGCACAAGAGATTGTCAATAAGTATCAGGCCAAACCCGCTGTCTTTCAGCATCGCACCATTATCATCACGGTTAATCGAAGTGCGTCAGAATCCTCGCCATATGAAGCCACTCGATATGCATGGAAAATCAGCCTAAAGAAGGCCAAGCGTGCCGAGATTGTGGTTGCTGTTCGTCATGGATTAATCATCGCGGTTTTTGTTGCCGAAGAATGGCTACCTGCAACTTCTGAGAATTTCCCAGGACGAGAAACCGTTCCCAATCGGTATGGCTTTGTTGGTAAAGACGCACCAAACTTAATATGGCAAATGTATGTTGGCAAGCGGCTGCCCGACGAATACCGAAAGCCTGGTGCTGCAAATCCAATCAAATACACATATCGATAAGAAAGAAAAAGACGAACAAAGGGCTGCAAATCGACGCCGCTATCGCGTCGCGATTGAGCCCTAGCGTTATGAATCAAGAGACAACGCCACTCATACCGATTGAAAGTATACGATTATTCGGGATGCGGGCGGGATTACGTAACGATCTGTACGCAAGGCCGGAAATGTCTCCTCGGGGAGGTGGTCAATGGTGCAATGATGTTGAATCCCTGCGGCCTGATTGTCCGTGATGAATGGTTGCGGTCGGCGGATGTGTGTGCGGAATTGCGATTGGACGGGTTTGTGGTAATGCCTAATCATATTCACGGTGTTGTGTTCATTGACGGGCCAAAGGGCGACCCGCCGGTCGCCCCTACGGCGGTTAATGGTCCGGCGGCCGCGGTCATTGGGATCGTTCATTGCAGGATATAAATCGACGGTGATCAAACGCATCAATCGCACGGAACCTGTAGGGGCGACCGGCGGGTCGCCCGTCGTTGGTGCGGGACAAACGATTTGGCAGCGTAATTACCATGACCGCATTGTCAGGAACGATGGCGAATTGACGAGATGTAAAAAGGGGTCCCGTCTCCGCCAAGGCTCCGTCGCGGCAGGCAAGAGAACTATTTTATATGTTTAGGTGCCACTATGAACAAATCAGTATTGCCGGCGATCGCGGTGTTGTGTCTGGTCGGCGCGAGCTTCTGCGCCGATCGCACCACTTATACCGTCACCGAGACCGACAAAGAAACCCGCATCGACACGCCCAGACTCCAGGCCGCCGTCCGAAAGAAGGGATACGTCTCCGGCGTGGCGGGCGGATCGCTGCTCGACAAGAAAACCGGTTTCAGCGATCCGGGCTACGGATTGGATATCGCCGACTGGATCATGGAGCCCGGAAGCGACAAGGCCTACCGCGACCGCCTGGATAAGGAACTGATCTACAACTACGGTAACGCCTATCACGGCCGGCGGGCCAAGCGGTCCATCGAAGGCCCCCAGATTTGCACCAAGGCGCGCGAGCTGAAGCCCGAGATTATTCGCGGCAAGGATTTCGTGGCGATCCGGCAGAAGTATCGCTATCGCACAGCCGCTCCGGGCAAGAAGATCGGTTCGACGTGGACGCAACTGCTGGTCTTCCCCGCGGGCAAGCGGTGGTTCCTGTCGATGGACCGGATAGACGCCGTCAACGATTCGGACGCGATGTTCCTGCGAATCGACATGCCCGGCCACGTCAAGCACAAGAATGGCGACACGTTCGCCAATGTTTACCTGAGCTATCACGGGACGATTCGGGCCTCCGAGTTCGCCAAAAACTTCGCACCCGACGAGAAGTTCAACTACCGTCGCGACAGCGTCAAAACCGTCCCAAAACGATTCATCCGCGCGATACAGCTTCGCGAGGCCAAGACACGCAAGAAAGGCCCATGGCTGGCGGGGATGACGCTGGCCCCGTCGGTTGTCCACGAAGCGTGGTGTCACCAGCGTGGGTACATCTGCATGATCCTGGAGTTCGGCGGCCGGCCGATCAAGGCTGCCCAATCGTTCAGCGCAGCACACATCGTGGGCTACTTCGATTCGATCGAGGAGATGAACAAGGTCTACGACCTCCACAAAGGCCACACCACCCTGACAGCCGGCCCCAAAGGCTGGAAGTTAGGCAAATAACGCCCGCGCCGGCGCGGCTATTAATCGCTTCGCCGGGGTCAGCCCCGCGCTGCGCGAGTGAGTTGTTGGTTGAAAGTAGAGAGTAGAACGGCAGAAGATTCCGGAATGTCAATTATGGAATTACGTATTGACGAACAGGTCGTAGTTGCGTAATCATTCCCCCCGCCCCCGCCCGATCCGCCCTCCCGCACCCTTCGACGCGCTCCCTTCGCAGAGGCAAACAGTCGTCAGTTATCAGTCATCAGTGACCGGTGAACGACTAACGTCAACATCGACGGCGAAGACTCGTAACACGTTCTTGCTGATCTGCGCGAAGATTCCTTGCTCACTGGCAAGTCAAGAGAATACTTGCGGACCAGAACTGGCTGAACTGCCCCGCCCTTGTCGCAGTCGGCTTGGCTAACAGCCTGCTGTATCACACGTTAAGACCCTGTGACATATCACGCGGCGTCAAACGAAGTTTTGACAAAACCCCAAAGCGGATCGTGTAACCATAACTGCTTATTAAGCAGACGGTTATGTCAGTTTACGGGGTGAGTATTTACGATTCGCGCCCTGGGCGCACGCGTCACAGGCCCGACAGGTGTGAACCGCGCTTCGCGAAAAAGGTGAGCCATAGTAAGTGGTAAATAGACAGGCAACCGCAACGGATCAACCCCCGGTAACCTCAGCTTCTATCGAAACTTCCAGCAACGCTGCCGGCTGCATTTACCGCAGGCGGCATAAGAAGTACCCCTTTTCCGCACATAGTCACACATTGTGACACCTGTGAACCAATTGTGACACCACCGGACCCGCGCGGCGCCAAGAATCTGCCCGCCTGCGTCTTCAGCGGTGACATGGGCGGTCAGTTCGTGTAGAATCAGTGGATGGTTATCACTATTGACGGACCTGCGGGGTCCGGTAAATCGACGGCCTCCCGGAAACTGGCCGCGGCGCTGGGGATCGCGTATCTCGATACGGGCGCGACGTACCGCGGGGTGGCGTACCATGCTCTCGAACTGGGCGTGGACCTGGAAGACGAGGAGGCCCTGGCCGAAGTGGCTCGCGGGATCGAACTGGAACTCTTGCCCGACGACGACGGTGTCCGCGTGCTGATATCGGGCATCGACGTGAGCGCACGGATACGCACACCGCAGATAACCGCTTTGACTCGCCATACGGCCGGTTCGGCGCTGGTTCGAGGCGTTCTGGTTGAATTGCAGCGCCGGATCGGCGGAGAGCTGGGCAGTTTCGTGACCGAAGGGAGAGACCAGGGCTCGGTGGTGTTCCCCGACGCCGACGTGAAATTTTACCTCGACGCATCGCCGGAAGTACGCGCCCGCAGGCGCACCGACGAACTCCGGGGCGCCGGGGCCAATGCGGACTACGAGCAGATTCGCCAATCGATCGTCGACCGCGATCGGCGCGATATCGACCGCGAGGTCGGTCCGCTGGTCAGGCCCGAGGGCGCAATCGTGATAGACACGTCCGAGATGGACATCAACCAGGTCACCGAGGCGATGGTCCATGCCGTCGAGGAACGCACATGACCACCGACAGCACCCCAGACCATTCGCAGGCATCCACGCGCAGCTGCCCCAACCCCCTGCTCAGAGGCCTCCGCCTTCCTGATACAATTCAATCCGCCAACCCGTGGTACGGTACGATGCGATGGGGGCTGAGGCTGCTGATGCCGATGGTCTGGAAGGTCCGCGTGTTCGGGCGCCATAATGAACCGGAGGAGGGAGGCGTCGTGTACATATCGAATCACCAGAGCTTCCTGGACCCGATGCTGGTAGGTTTCGGCCTGGTCCGCCCGGTGAACTACATGGCCCGCAGCACGCTGTTCGATACTCCGGGTCTCAAGCAGTTGATGTCATCGCTGAACGCCTTTCCGATCAAACGTGGTACGGCCGACACCGGCGCGGTAAAGGAGGCGATGCGCCGTCTTAAGCGAGGCGGGCAGATTCTGGTCTTCGCCGAAGGCACGCGGACGCGGGACGGGAAAGTGGCGCCATTCCTTCCGGGAGTATCTCTGCTAGCCCAGCGGGCGGCGAGATGGACCGTACCGGTAGCGATCGACGGGGCATTCGAGGCCTGGCCGAGGACCAAAGGCTTTCCGGGCCTGGGGAACATAGTGGTATCCTTCGGCCGGCCTATCCCGCAGGAAGAGACCCGCAAGTTCAAGGCGCCCGCGTTTGTTGAACACGTCCGACAGATCATTATACGAATGCAGACGGACCTCAGGCGGAGAGTGGGAAGAGAGGAGTTGGAATACTAACGGCAACGGCAATGACAACGACAGGCCGACGTGCCGTCGGGCGCTGACTGCTATCTGTAGACCAGTTTCAGAACGTATGCTTCCCACTTTTTTTTGAACGCCTCCATTTCCTCGTCGTTCTTCAGGCCCAGGATCTTCTTGAGCGTTTCGTAACCCGTGGGATCGGTCTTGTGGTTGGCGAAGAAGTCCCTGTAGTACTTTCTCAAGAGGCCCCTTTCCTGGAGATAGTAGCACAGGTAGCGGGCCTGAGAGTAGTTGGTTCCTTTGTCTTCGTTGTAGAACTGGCGGGTGGTCGTGGCGGTAAGGGTCTTGAAAGAAGGCACGCTTTTGGCCTTGATGGCCTTCTGGAGACCGGCGAGGCGCCAGTTGGTCAGACCGACAATCTCCCCGCGGCGCTGGGCGGACTGCTCGTAGAGTGACCCGAGCCCCTCGTTGAACCATGACGGGCATGCGGGAAAGTTGGCTTCGACAAACGGGTGGACGATCTCGTGGACCAGCGTCCCGCCACCGGTGGAGATATTCATTATCATGGCCTTGGCGGCGCTGGAGTAATACCCGAAGTGCGTGTTGGGCCTGTCGCGGAATATCTCCCATGCGTACTTGCGGTAGACCTTTTCGCTGCTGAACAGCCAGATGTCCAGAATTTCCCTGGGGTCCTTCTTGAAATACGCTTTCTTGAGTTTTTCGACTGCCCACTTGACAGTACCGCTCGCATAGGCGGAAACCCGGGCGGCCGGCGCGTCGCCAATGACCACAAACGGGGGCTGGATAGCGATGTTGAACCCCTTACCGGCAGGAATCTTCTTCTTGAGTTTCAGCACGTGCTGGGCGTAATCGGCGTCGGTGAAAGTATCGGACGGTTTGACCGAAGCGATGCGTCCGGGCTGCATCCGAAACCTGATAACCGTCCATTTCCGGCGGTCGTACCTCAGAGGCCAGAGGGCGAGAAACTTTTTCAGCGGCATCCGCTGGTATGCGCCGTTTGCTGCGGCCGGTTCGTGGTATATAACTTCGCCTTTCGACCCGTCATATCCCACGACGAGTCGCATGTGTTCGGTGGTTACGGGTTTTTTGTCATAGTGCATGCAGACAATTGACGGTATCCCTCGTTTGAGGTCCGCCAGCAGGGCGTCGAACTGGCGTTTCATTCCCTTGTCGGCCTGTGCGGCAGGTACGTAGTAGAACACGTCTCCGACCGCAAATCCGATCTTCCGCAGCGCCTTGCGGAGGTCCGCGGTGTAGCATCCCCGCCCGAGCATGGGATCGAGTTCCGAGGCGTTAAACACCTCATTCTGCGTGATTTTCTTTCCAAGCTTCCTGAGCACCATTTCGGCGCACGCTTCTCCGCAGAAGTCGGTTTTCTGTGTGACGTGGGGCACGTCGCGCAAAAGCAGGAGTTTCCCGGTGGAAGGCTGCGTGGTGGTGGTAGTCGGAGCGGTGGTGGTTCCGCCGCCGGTGGCAGGCGCCTCGGTGCGGGACTGGCCCGCACAACCCGCCGCCAGCACCCCGAGAATACACAAAGTGACGGTAAGACGATTAATTGATGAATGCACGAGCGTGTCCTTTCGGTTTTTCGCCGGATATACTACGCTCCCGAGCGGTCCGCTGTTCGCGCTTCCGGTCGGTATTTACGTCTTCCGTCCGGTCATGCCGATGTTTTTTCGGCGTGGCGTTCGATATGCTTCAATTCGTGAATTCGCTCGCTGATCCAGTATCCCAGCACGCCGCCGGCCCCTCCGGCAGTCATCCAGTCGATGGGCAGCGCCCGGGCGAACGGTTGGATTTTGATCCAGGCGTTGGGCCCCACATACCCGCTTGATGCTATGGCGAGCATGTAAAACAGAACCCCCGTAAGCAGCGCCGAGGCCCATGCAACCACACTGAATCGCGTCGCGAACTGCTGGTGCGCTATCAGAGTCGCCAGCAGGAAGCTCGCGAACAGCGCGAATATGATCTGCCCGCGGTGCGTCGACCGCATCAGCAGCATCAGGATTATCGAACCATAAAGCACGGTCGCCGCGAGGCACGAGACGGTGCAGACGACAGCGGTCTTGCGATTCTCAGCCGCCTGCCCTGGCGACTTGGCGCCCGTGCGATCGGGTCCGGGCAGCCCCGATGATCCCAGAGGCGACAGCAACCACAGTACTATGGACGAGGAGAACCCATCCGCAAAATCGCTTCGGGCAACCGATTCGATATCGGGCGAGTCCGAAGAAACCGTCAGTGCGGTGATCCTGCCCTTCCACATCCAATCTCCGCAGACCCTGGCCATCAGGGCGCGAACCTGACAGATAATGTGAATCGCACCCACAACGACCACGAACAACATTCCCAGTTCGCCGATTAACTGGGCAAACACGCCGGAAAGAGAGGCTTCGCGGCTCCAGAACAGCGCCCTGATCGGGGCCGAATGCATACTGACCCCCGCGGCGCCGACCAGGGTCGCAAACAAGGCGCCCTCCGGTCGGGCTGATATCGTCAGGGCGGCGCACGCCGCGGCAAGAATCCAGACAAGCAGCACAAAGCCCAGCAGTCCGCCAAAGCTTCCGGTAGAGATGAACGTGGTCGGCCACTGCGGGTCCCACCATCCTCGCATGGGCCCGACAATGAAAAAGGTCAACGCCAGCGCAGCACCGCCGGCGAATTCAACCTGCAATTTTTCCATCCAGTGATGACGCTCGTGTTTCATGGCGGTAAGAAGTAATTGCGCCCTTAATGGGCGCGTGCGCCGGGGCCCTATTTGTTGAACTTGACCATGTGGAGTTCGTTGCCTTTCTCGTTGAACTCCACGGTGTCCATGTAAGCGCGTATCAACATGAGTCCCCTGCCGGTAGGTTTATCGAGATTCTCATCCAGCGTTGGATCGGGCACGTCCTTGAAATCGAATCCCGGTCCCTCGTCGGTGATTCGTATGTCAACCTGGTCGTCAGTGACTTCATAGACCAGTTCCGCGGTCTTTTCCGGGTCCATTTCATTACCGTGTCGGATGGCGTTGTTGAGCGCCTCCTCGATGGCGAGGCGAACGGCGAAGACGGCCACTTCCGAGTAGCCATGTCTTTGCAGTTCTTCCAGCAAAGCGTCGGCTACACGATAGCCTTGCTCCAAGGTATTGAGTTGAGACACTGTAGCAGCCAATATCCTGTCCTGACACTCCCGACACATCAGTCGGCACTGAAACCTCTCTCACGCTCTGCCGGAACTCGCGTCAGTCCCGGCCCGTTCGAACGCCCCTTACATCAGGTCACCTAATGCCTCTTGCCGGGACTGGCATATCGAGAATATCTCGTTGAGGCGGGTAATGACAAAGATTTCGTATATTGCCGACTGAATACAGCACAGTCGCAATTGTCCATGTTTTTCGCAGATGCGCTTGTGAAGCGTAATCAGGATTCCCAGCGCGCTGGACGACATGTGTGCCACGTTGGTGAAATCGATGATCACCTTGGGCACTTCGGCCTTGGCAACCACGGCGTTTAATTGTTCGCCGATCTGCATGATGCTCATCTCCTCAAGTATCTTGCGATCCTTGAGTTCGATGATGCTTATATCGTCGGCTTGTTCCACAGTCATCCTGGAACTGCTCGCGGATGGTTCTGACATCAGTTTTGGTCTCCTGTATTCGTAATCCCGACAGCTAGATAGTAGGATTCACGCCCGGCTGTGTCAAGGCAGGTCGTCTGGAAAATCGCGGGCGCCGCGGGCGAAAGCGAAAATATCATGTTACCAACTGTATCACATTGAACAGGATACTCACCGCCAAAGCCGCAGCCAGCATGATAATGTAGACTATGAGGTCGCTGTTTGCCCGAATTTCATCGCCGTCGTCATCTTCGCTCGTCGCGGTGGCGTCAGCACCGGTAAGTCCACTCAGGACGCCGGCGTCTATCTGTTTTCTCGCTTGCAGGGGCGGGCGACCCTCGGCGATAGCTTCCAGGTCCACCAGCAGATCGCTGGTCGACGAATATCGGTGCTCGCGGTCCTTTGCCATCATCACTTCGACGACTTCACCAATACCGGCCGACAACGCGGTGTTAATGTGATCGGGAGGCACGAGCGCCTCGGACAGATGCTTCTTCATGACGGCTATCGGCGTTTCGGCGTCGAAGGGCACCCGACCGGTCACAACGTGGTAGAACGTCGCACCGAGCGAATATATATCCGCACGAAAATCAATATCCACCTCACCACGGATCTGCTCGGGACTGATGTAGTACGGCGTCCCGTAGGCCCTGCCGGCTTCGGCCTTGGCGGACTTCACATCCTCGGTCGAACGCGCCAGACCCATGTCGGCGAGCTTGGCGATCTGGATATCGCCTTCCATGGTCAGCATGATATTCTTGGGCTTCACGTCGCGGTGTATCAGCCCGTGACTGTGAGCGTGCTCCAGGGCGCGGGCGATCTGGATAATCACGTCAAGTGCCTCGCGTTCGGTGAAATCCCTGGCGTGCGGACCATCGGCCTGAAGTTCGTCCCAGAGGTCGTGCCCCTCGATGAACTCCATGACAAAATAGTGAAATCCCCCCGCCTCACCCACGTCGATTGCCTGGACGATGTTGGGATGATTGAGCTTTGCGGCGGCCTTGCCCTCTTTGTAGAACATGCTGACATATTCGGCATTCTCAGAGAGCTTGCGGGGAAGCACCTTGATCGCCACGATACGATCGAGGCTGATCTGCCTGGCCTTGAACACCATGGCCATAGCGCCTGAACCGATCTTGGCCAACAGTTGGTATCCTGGTATTTCCTGGCCCCTGGTGGCTTCGATGGTTTTCTTGACGCGTCCGATCTGGCTGGTTGTTACCACACCCTTGTCGACGAGAACCTGTCCAAGTGTACTGTTCGAGTCGCCGGCGGTGTTTGGGTCCCGAACGATATCCAGGCACGCCCTCAATTCCGCCTGCGTTGCCAAACCCTGTTCGACAATGAGTTTGCCCAACTCGGTCTCCATCGAAGCAGTCGATTTGGCATCAGGTTTGGGTTTGACATCCGGTTCATTCTGCATGTTCAGAACTTCCTGCTTCCAAAACTATCGAAAGACATGTTATGGATAAGGTTTCACCATCCACTGGGAAACCAAAAACAACAAGACCTTATTGTTTCCGACACAACAACGTCAAGAGAAATATACGTTTCATTGGCTATCAGATGCCGCCGACCGGCTAACAGCTAACGGCAAAGGACAAACGGCAAATGCTTCGACACGTTTGACTCTCAGGTCTCAGGTTTTAAGGTTTTAAGCTAGCAGCTAGTAGCTAGCAGCTGTTATACCCCTTTGCCCTTCGTGCTAATTGAGGTTACAATTATCGCGGCGGTATTAGGTTCCGAACCGAACACCCCTGACA
>Ga0180435_10005990_pt1 | contig 11709 bp, 8 predicted proteins | sample SS_ome_3_FD_132467 | JGI IMG/M metagenome (GOLD analysis project Ga0180435, IMG submission 132467) | Hypersaline lake sediment archaeal communities from the Salton Sea, California, USA - SS_3_S_1 metaG | ecosystem: Environmental > Aquatic > Non-marine Saline and Alkaline > Hypersaline > Sediment...
GCCGCCGCAAAAATCGGGACAGTCCCAATCCTGTTCGGCACGAAATTTGCTAGCCGGTTTTTTTCCGGAATTGGGCTAGCTAGTTTGAAATCTGTCATGTTAGCGAGCATGACGGAGGGTGGCTGGGGTCGAGACGCGAGGAACGAGCATTGAGCCCCCAGACCTGAATTGCTGGGGGTTCACCACTCGTTCCTCGTGGTTCAACCCCAGCCACCCAACCCTACTTCTTAGCTGTCACGATGCACTAGTCCCTTTTCTGCAACGAAACTGGAGAAGGAGCAATCCATTGACATCCCACCGACATCTGATTTCGACGTATTTGCCGTTACTGTTTGCCCTTGTGGCGCTGATCTCATTCAGCGGCCAAACAGCCAAGGCTGAGAAACCGACGTTGGCGGTGGTCGTGATGGATCCGTTGGCGGCGCCCTTGGCGTGTGATTGCGTGCAGGGTTACGCCCAACGCAAGTACGAGGTGTTGGCAGCCAGTCTCGAAGACCAACTTGGTGTGCAGGTCGAGTTGGCATTTGCCGAAGGCCTCGAAAGCGGGTTGCGACAAACCGAGGGCAAGGCCGATCTAGTTATCGGCAAGGACTCGGTCGTTCGCTTCGACGCCAAGACACTCAAGTTGCCGCTTGTCCCCGTCGCCGCTCTGACCGGCACCGATGGCAAGACCACACAGTTCGGTCTGTTCGTTGTACCAAAGGACGACCCTGCGCAGTCGACCGGCGATCTCAAGGGTTACACGATTCTGTTTGGCCCAGTTGAGGCCGACGAAAAGCACGTTGCGGCGATCGCGGCGCTCAAAAAAGCCGGCGTGCCGCTACCCAAAAAGCCGGAGATGCGCTCAGCGTGCAGTGACGGGGCGCTCGAAATCCTCGAAGAGGATTTTCCCGGCGGCGGCGCGGCCGTGATCTCCAGCTATGCCAAGCCGCTGCTGGAAGGTTGCGGCACCATCGACCCGGGCGAACTGAGGGCGATCGGCAAGACCGACCCCGTGCCGTTCGTCGTCGCTTTCGTCCGCAGCGATCTCGACAAGACTCTGAAAAAGGGAATCACCAAGTTGCTGCTGTCTGTCGGTGACGACCCCGAACTGAAAACCGCGTTGGAAACGAAGTCGGGCTTCCTGCCACTTGAGAAAAAAGTAACGCCGACTAACGCCGGGGAAGACGCGAGTGCAACCAGCGACAAGCCGCGCGACGATTGGCCCTGTTTCCGCGGCCCCAATCGCGACGCCATCGTCCCCTGGCTGCCGCAGGAACTGCCCGCCAAGCCGAAGGTCGCTTGGACGACCAACCTCAGTTCGCCGGCGCTTGCGGGTGTCGTCGCCACGGACGAATTGGTGATCGTTGCCGATCGCAGTTTTGACGACAGCAACGATATCTGGCTGTGTCTCGACGCGAAGACCGGCGAAGAGAAGTGGAAGATCGAATACCAGGCCCGAGGCGATCTGGACTACGGCAACTCGCCCCGGGCCACGCCGTTGATCGACGGCGATCGCGTCTTTCTGGTCGGCGCTTTTGGTGACGTGCATTGCGTCAAGTTGGCCGATGGCGAAATCATTTGGAAGAAGAACGCTTGCATCGAGTTTGGCGTCAAGCCGCTGACCTGGGGGATGTGTCACTCGCCGATCATCGTCGACGGCAAACTGATCCTCGGCCCCGGCGCGCCCGAGGCGTCGGTCGTGGCCCTCGATCCGAAAAACGGCGATACCATTTGGAAGACGCCGGGGCGGGCGGCGGCCTACGCTTCATTCGTCGATGCCAAGCTCGGTGGCGTGCGACAACTTGTCGGTTACGACTCGACCACCGCCGGCGGCTGGGACATCGCCACCGGCAAGCGGCTCTGGGAACTGGTGCCCGAAGAAGAGGGCGACTTCAACGTGCCCACGCCGATCGTGATCGGCAAACAGTTGTACCTGACTAGCGAGAACAACGGGTCGCGGCTGTACGACTTCGACGATCAAGGCAAGATCGTCACCCAGCACACGGCCCATCATTGGGATCTCGCCCCCGATACGGCCACGCCGGTTGTCGTCGAAAATCGGATCTACGGCTGCTGGGGCGGCGAGATGTTTTGCCTCGACGCGGCGGACAACCTGGAAACGCTCTGGACCGGCGAAGACGACGGTTACATCGATCACGTATCACTGTTCGCTGGGTCGGGCCGCATCCTTGTCGCCTCGGCCGAGGGCGAACTGTTGCTCGTCGCCGAAAAAACCGACGGCTACGAACTGATCTCGCGAGCCAAGTTGTTCGATGGCTCCGAGGTCCTCTCGCATCCAGCGCTCGTCGGCAAACAGCTTTTCATCCGCGACGGCGTCTCCATCCGTTGCGTTTTGCTGGATGAAGAGCCGTGTGTGACCGAGGCTGACAAACCAGAAGATGCGAAGCCCGACGAAGAGCCGTGCATCACCGACGAGAGCAAAGCGACCGATTTCAAACAGCCGCGGCGGATGTGGGCTAGTTCGTATCTTTGGGCCAAAGCGCCCGAGTTGGTGGTCGAAGAATGGCTGACCGACAAGCCCGACACCAAGGGCAAGTACGTGTTGATCGAGTTCTGGGCGACCTGGTGTCCGCCCTGCCGTCGCTCGTTGCCCTTGCTCAACGGTTTTCACGAAAAATTCGGCGACGAACTCGTTGTGATCGGCATCTCGCACGAGACAGCTAAGGACGTGTTGGCGCTGAATGACAAGTATCCCGACTCCGCGAAGATCAGGTTCTACAGCGCCATCGACACGAAGGCCCGCATGAAAAAGAAGCTCGGCGTATGGGGCATCCCCCACGCCATTCTGCTGGAGCCAGACGGCTACGTGATTTGGGAGGGGTTTCCGCTGCTCAAGGACTACGAGTTGACGGAAGACATCATCAATCGCGCCCTGGAAATCGGCCGCAAACTCAAAGCGGAGAAGGGGTGAGGCGTGAGGAAGGGCCACCGCTTGCGGCTTAGAGCCTGTCTTCAAATCCTGTACGATGGGTTTTCTAACCCGTCGCGACCAACGAAACTTGAGCGGAATCGACGGATCTGGAGATCCATCGTACATCGAGAGACGCCTCGGCTGCGATTTGAAGACAGGCTCTTAGCTGGAGATTGCTGCTATTCAAAAGTCACTTCCACGGAGGTGTAGGGGTTCGGGTAGACGGTAGTCCAGACCTCGGCTTCGAGATCTGGTTTGCAGCCCGCTTGCCCTAACACCACGCCATCTAACTTCTTGCCGCGCATCTCGGGCGCGATCGGGAAAAAGTAGGTGTAGTTGGCGTTTCGGTTCGACGGCCCGTATTCGAACACAACAGCGGGAAACGACACCGCTCGTTGCGTGGCCCCGATCCATTCATCTCCACATCGCAACGCCGCGAATGCACCGTTCGCACCATGTTCGCCGTTGAGCGCCGCGCAGAGGTAGCTTCCTGCGGCGTGTCTCCAAAACCATCAGGTCCGCCCCAGAGCCCCAGTCGGCAGTCGAACGACTTGGCCAACTCCGCCACCCGACCGAATCCATCCGGGAACTGACTCTTGAATCGCTCGGTATCCATTCGCCCGTAGTAGTTCTGGCTGTCGATCGTGCCTGCGTCGAAGGCGTAGATACCCAGCCGCATTCCATACTCGTCATGCAGCCACTTGAAAAACTGGAGATTGGTCAGTGTTTGCGCTTCAGTTGGGCCTTCGTTTGTATTGTTGATCCAGGAGAAATACTGGGGAATCGACGGCGTCTTCTCGGTGATCGTCCCGTACTTTGCGGCCGGGTCTGTCGTCTCGGCGGCGACAACGACCGCGGTCATGAAAAGGCACGTCAACACGATCATCGTGAATGTTATGAATAGACGATTGCTGAACATATCAAGCTTCTTCCTGTGGAGGTGGTATCCGACGAACCACAAATGGCCGTGGCGTCAAGCGTGAAATTCTCAAGCCAATGATAACAGTGGCATCACCAGTTCGCCAGCAGAAGCGGCAATCCATCGGCACGGAGTGTGGTGGCGACGCCATTTTTTCAAGAGAACTGCGAAGTCGGGATATCGCGTCATTCCCGCGCAGGCGGGAATCCAGAAAATCAACGCAAACGGCTGGATTCCCGCCTGCGCGGGAATGACAGTTTCGCTTGCGGACGCATGGTACTGTTGACCGGCAACAATCAACCAACCAGCAGCGGCTCCGATCGCGAGTAGGCGGCGGCTTTGCGCTTGGCGTCGATGTCGGCGTAAACCAGATCGACCTGGTCGCCGGTCAACCCGATCGCGGCGCCGATGTTATCGACGGGCAGGCCGTTGTTTTTGCCGAACAGGCAGGCATCCATCTTGTCGTACGAGAGCGAGAAGAAGAACTCTTCCTGCGACTGTTCGAGCGAATAGGTGTCGGTCGTCGGCGGCCGACTGCAGATCTCTTCCGGCACGCCGAGGTGCCGAGCCAGTTGATAGACCTGCGTTTTGTAGAGATGGGCGATCGGCTTGAAGTCGGCCGAGCCGTCGCCGTTTTTCACGTAAAAGCCTTGATCGTATTCGAGCAGATTCGGCGTACCGGCAACCGCGTATCGCAGCCGGTCGGCATGATAGTACTCCATCATCTTGCGAATCCGCTGTTTGAAGTTCGTGGCAGCCACCACCTGCTGATAGACATCCAGCGGCATTCGCTTGCGGTGCATCTCGCCGTCCGGCGTTCGGATGACGACCGAGAAGATGCGGTAGACGTTCTTTCGAAACAGGCTTGGTAGCACGATCTTCATTTTGCAGGTCGGGCCGAACTGAGGGAAAACCTTGCGAATCGCTTCGTCGCGTCGGCGATAGCAACCGGCCGCCGCCAGCGAGTCGGTGATGTCTTCGACCACGCTCTCGACGCCCAAGTGATCGGCGAGCAGTCGACCCAACTGTAGGCTGTCGGGCGATGAGTCGCGCTCCGGCATGAAGACGCCGAACACCCGTTGTGGCCCCAATGCTCTGACGCACAATGCTGCTGTCACGCTGCTGTCGATTCCGCCCGAGAGCCCCACGACGACACCCTTGCGCTTCAGGTCGCGACCGACCTGCTGACGTATGCTGCCAATGATGCGTTCGGTTTCCGCCACGGCGTCGAGTGTAAGATCGTCAAGCGAGAAGGGGGAATAGGTCGTGGTCATTGTTCGTTCCTCGAACGTATTGTTTGTTGTTCGGTTCAGTTCACCCTCCCTCCGGGAGGGTCGGACGCGGTAGCGGCCGGGGAGGGTGAGTTGAGTCGCGCTCGCTCACGCTTCGGGTTCTGGTTTTCAAACGCAGGCTGTCTGCCGAGCCTCTTCGAGCATCTGTTTCAGTTGTAATCGGTCTACTTTGCCGTTACTGGTTTTCGGCAAAGAGGGCAGGATCTCGATCGATTGCGGGACCATGAAATCTTCGAGTCGTTGGGCGCAGTGCCGCAGTGCGTCGCGTTCGTTGATCTGCTCGCCGTCGCGCAGCGTGACGAAACCGCAGATCGACTGGCCGAGCACTTCGTCGGCCACACCCAGTACGGCGGCTTCTGAAATTGCCGGGTGACAACAGAGCGTGTTTTCGACTTCCTTGGGGCTCACCTTTTCGCCGCGACTCTTGATGATGTCGTCCTTGCGACCGACAAAGTAGAGATAACCCTCGGCGTCTGTCCGAAACATGTCGCCGGTGTACAACACTTGTTCGCCGGGCAGCCAACCGGGCTTGAGCGCCTGGGCCGTCTCCTCGGGGCGTTCCCAGTAACCGGGCATCACGTTCGAACCTCGCACGACTAATTCGCCCGTGCTGCCGTCTTCGAGTCTTTGGCCGTCGTCGTTGACCAGAAAGACCTCGGTATTCGGCATCGCCCGCCCAACCGAACCGGGACGTTCGTCGATTTCTTCGGGCGGTAGGTACGCGACGCGTTTGCACTCGGTCAATCCGTACATCGAAAAGACCTGTACGTGCGGCACAAGCTTTCGAAATCGGGCGATGTGATCGACGGGCAGGGCCGCGCCCGTGTTCGAAACGTAGCGCAGGTCGCTCAGGTCGTATCGAGTTAGGTCGGTCCTGAGCAGAAAGGCCAGCATGGTTGGCACGAGCGGGAAGCCCGTGACGCGTTCGCTCACCAGCTTTTTCATCACGGCGTGCGGATAGGCAAACGATCGCTCGAGAATCGCGGTGCTGCCGAACTTCACGCTCATCAACACCTGGTAAAGGCCGTAGTCGAAGGCCAGGGGCAACACGCTGAGGATCACGTCCTCGGCGGTGTTGCGTAGGTAGGTGGTGATCGATGTGGCAGCGGCAACCATGTTGCGATGCGTGAGCATCACGCCCTTGGGATTGCCCGTCGAACCGGACGTGTAGACCAACGCGGCTAGATCGACGTCGATAGCACGCTTGGCCGGCGGCGTCGTCTTCGAGGAAAACTGGTTAAGCAACCCGTCGAAGTCGAGCGACGTCGCTTTGCCAAACCTTGCGGATTCGATCGGCTTGCCGATGGTGATCGCCATCTTCAGGTGCGGTGTCTCTTCCGTCGACTCAGTCAGGTCCGTCCATTTGCCTGGTGGTGCAATCAACGCAGCCGCACGGCAGTCATTGAGTATGTACGCGAGCTTTTCGCACTTGGTGGTTGGGTTGATGACCAGGAACACACCGCCCGCTTTGAGCGCGGCAAAGAGCGACACGACGGTTTCGACGGAGTTCTCCAGGTGAATCGCTACCCGGTCGCCCCGACAAACGCCGTGATCGATCAGCGCGTGCGCAAGTTGATTCGCCGCCGCATCGAGTTCGGCATAGGTCACGCGGCGCTTGCCGCAGACGATCGCTGTCTTCTGCGGAAACCGTTCTGCCGAATTTTCGAGGAAAGTTTCGAGTTGCATGGTTGCTATCTCAGTAGCCGCCGAAGGCGGCGGTATCACAGTCGCCTACGGCTTGCCGTTAAACGAGGACGCCGTTTCCGAGTCATCCCTCAAACCTCACCCCTCCCGTTCACACGCCAACTGGTTGCTTCGACGAAATGAAGTTCGCCAAGTTGCTGATCGAGTCGAGGTTTTCGGGCACGAGTTCTTCGTCGTCAATCTCGATGTCGTAAGTGCTTTCGATATGTGTGCTCAATTCAAGCACGCCGGTCGAATCAACGATTCCCTCTTCCACCAAGGAAGCATCGTCGGCGAAAGCCACTTCGTCGCCGAAAAGGAAGTTCTCGCGGATGAACTCGCGAAGTGCGTCTTTCAGTTCGTTCATGGTTGGTCTTTCTATCCGGGTATCAAAACGGGTTGTGTTGAGTTGATTTCTGGCGCGATAACCGGCATTGCCTTCACGCTGCATGCACCGGTTGGTGTTTTGTTCGATGCCGCCGGTCGAATGAAGTGTTCGACGAGCAGTTGCGTTGAGAGCACGCCGACAAGCGACATGTTGTCTTTCACGCCGATCGCTCGGCCGTGTCGCGCTTTCTTCACGAGCGCGGCGACCGCCTTGTCGTCGAACAGCCCTGCCTCACGAATTCGATCGGGCGAAAACAGTTCGTCGATGTATTTGCAGCGAGCCGAACCGGTTTCCGGATCAAAGAAGCAGGCGGCATCGGGGGCGCGATACGGCTGTTTCGTTCGCTGGATGATTTGTGGTGGGATCAATTTGGCCGTCGCCCGCTTGAGCAGGTACTTTTCGTTGATGCCCCGCATCTTCAGGCGTGGCGGGATGCGGGCGGCAAACTCGGCCAAACGGTGATCGAGGAAGGGGAACCGCCCCTCCACGCCATGGGCTGCCGTCATTCGGTCGCCCTGCGACGAAAGAATGTAGCCGGGCATCAGGATCGTTGTTTCCAAATACTGCGCTTGGCACATCGGCGACCAATTGAAGAACTCAGCGGGCAGTCGCGCGGCGAGATCGTTCTCAATGCTGTGACCGCCGAATTCGGCGCGCAGGTCGGCTGAGAAGAATCGCTTCGCCCGACTAGTCAAATCCCAACGCGGCAGATGCGAGAAGAACGGGCTGCCAAGATCTTCAGGCCGCGCTTTGAAGAACGCCGCCAGGTATGCCGGCCCCTGCGATTTCAGTTGGGGCATGTACGGATACAGCCGCGCGAGCAACGACGATCGAAATGCCGATTCAGGGTTGCGCGCGATGAAGCGACGGACTTTGGCTTCTTTGAAAATGCCGTAGCCGCCCAGCATCTCGTCGGCGCCTTCACCCGTGAGTACGACCTTGAATCCCGCGTCGCGCACCAACTTCGAAAGCAGAAACAACGGGGCGGGGGCCGTACGCAAGATCGGCTTCTCGGTGTGCCGAATCACGTCGGGTAGCGCTCGGGCGATTTCGTCGCCATCGCAACGGATCGACTGATGATCCGTATTCAAATGGTCAACCAACCGCTGCTGATGCTGGCTTTCGTCGAACTCGCCGTCGGCAAACGTCACCGAAAAAGTCCGCAGCTGATTTTGTGTGTTTTGGCGGACGAGGGCGGTGGTCACCGAGGAGTCGAGGCCGCCGCTGAGGTACGCCCCGACCGGCACATCCGAGCGTAATCGTAGTCGGGTCGCGTCGCTGAGCAATTCGAGCAGTTCCTCCGCCAACTCAGCCGCGTCGCCATCGGTTTTTTCCGTCGGGTAGGTCGGCTGCCAGTAGGCGTAGGTTTTGGTCTGGCCGTCGGCAATCACCAGATTGTGCCCGGGCGGTAGTTCCTTGACGCCCTGAAACACGGTTTGCGGTGCAACCGGCGCCCAAAGCGTGAATACTTGATTCAGCCCTGCCGAGTCGATCGCCCGCGGCACATCGCCGTGGGCGAACAACGACTTCACTTCAGAGGCAAACAGAAATGCGCCGCCGGCAGTCGTGTGAAAAAGCGGACGGATGCCAAAGCGATCGCGCGACAGAAACAGCCGCTGCCGTCGCCGATCCCAAACGGCGAAGGCCCACTGGCCGTTGAAACGCTCGACGCAGTGTTCTCCCCACTGGGCGTAAGCGTGCAGGATGACTTCGGTATCGGACTGCGTGGCGAACCGGTGCCCAAGATTTGTGAGTTCTTGCCGCAGTTCGATGTAGTTGAAGATCTCGCCGTTGAAGGTGACGACCAGGGCGCCGTCTTCGCTGACCATCGTTTGATGTCCGTGGCCCAGGTCGATGATACTCAACCGCGCGTGACCCAGCCCGACGCGGCCATCGATGACGACGCCGCGACGATCGGGGCCGCGATGCCGGATCTCTTCCGCCATCCGCCGCACACGATCGGGGTCGGCCGACCTACCGTCGAGTCGAATTACACCGGCGATGCCGCACACGTTGCCGCCACCCCTCGTATTGCCACCCGCGTTTGACGATCGGGCGATTGGAAACTACGGTTTGACAGCGTTTTCCAATCGCACCGGCGAGCCCAATACGCTTCGACTCGCATGAAAAACAATACGTTGTAGATTTGGCGGGCGTCCGCAAAGATGTCGACGAAGCGAAGAGCACAACCGAGCAGCAAGCCGACCAACAATCGATTGGTCAGGTTGTATCGGTTCGCGCGGTCACAGGGGCTGGCTAGAGCGTTTTATCGGTTTTTGCATCGCCTCTCTGAGTGTGCCGCGTTTCGTCCGTGGCTGCGTTTCACCGTCGTCGAAGTGTATCGGGCACGGGTTGTAGATCTCAAACAAGGCGGCGCTGTTCCTCGATCGTTGGAAATCCGCAAGGCGACCGTCGAGGACGAGCCGGCCATCGCCGCCTACTTCGAGGACGAGTACCTGGTTCGTGAGCGGTTTCGACGCGGCGACACCTGCATGATTACTTTGGCCAAAGAAAAGGTGTGCGCCGCCGTCTGGTTCTGCTCAGGCCCCAATCAGTACGTCGAAGATTGGGGGGCTCTCAGAAGCGTCTTCCGCACGGAGACAGGCTCGGCCTGGTCGTTCAACGGCAAGGGTACGCGGATGGGCGCCTGGGGAGCCTTGATGACTCGCTTCCCCGGTTTGCTGGCAGAAGAAGGCAATCAAGAGGTCTACACGTTGATCGACTTCGACAACCTGCCGTCGATCGAAGCACACCGTTCGCTCGGTTACCAAAGGGCCGGGCTGTTCGCCTGCTTCAGCGCACTGGGTATTACGTTGCGACTCTTCCGACCCGATGCCGGCAAGTGGCAGTTCGGCAGCGGCCACATCGGGCAGGTTCGATTTGGTGGCAAGCGGCGCGAGTCAATCGGTTTTATCGCCCGGTCCTTGCGTCTAACGCCCGTTCGTAGTCGCGGTGAGTGACTACGCCCCCCCGACCGGTTACTCGGTCTTCTCGATCACCCGTTCGTTCAAGGGTTGAATCGGTCGATTATTGCCCGAGTAGATGTCGGTGTAGGCGGCGATTTGCTCGGCCGACATCGCGATCGGCGTTGTCATCACCAACCATTTTACACCCTCGCTGCACGGCGGCGTGGTGAGCGAGCCGGGATAGGTGTAGTACGTTTGTTCTGCCGGCAATAGATCTGCCAATGTCATGCGGTCTTCGTGTTTTTGTTCGGCGCCCGCCTCCTTGGGTAGATGCTTCCATGCGGGGTCGAATGCCGCGTTGGCTTCGCCCGGCTGAATCATCACACCCACCACCGCCAATTCGCCTGCTGCCGACTTGTGGACAAGATGCATTTCGATCGCTGCCGGCTCGCCGTCGATGGTGTGCTCGCTGGGAGCGTGGAAATGGAACTGCGCCAGTTGGTACGTTTCGCCGTCGACTTCGATGTAACTGCCCGGATCGCAATTGACCTGGATCGTGTGACCGTTGTTGATGATGTTGACCCGCGTCGACTCGTAGTGGAACTCGATTGGTTCAAGTGCTATGGCGGTCGCGTCAGCGATGTCGATGGGTGACTGTTCCTTGCCGTCTTTTGCCGCGGCCCAGGCAGGATCCAAACTGCCCCAATGCTCCGGGCCGGTTTTGCCTTCGTAACTCCAATGTGGCGCATCGCCGTGATTGTCGTTGGATGCGACTTCCTTCTTCTTGTCACCGTCGTCGGTTGATTTCGGTTGTGAACAGCCGACGGTCAACGACAACGTGATACCGAACAACAGAGACCATTTCAGAGCGTTCATGTCTACGGTTCCCGGTTTGCGTGGTGGGTTAGCATCGTGCGGGAAATAAGTGTCGGGTGTTGGGTGAGCGGCACGGCGCTAGCCGCCGGTTTTCGAAGACAAAGCGTCGATTCACCGGGCCGGTGGCTAGCGCCATTCCGCTCACTAATTTCCCGCACGACGCTTAGGCGTCCCGCTGCCGACCGCCATTGTGTAGCCCATTTAACCGTCGATCCCTGTCTCGGTAAAGTAGTGCGCACTGAATGCGGCTTCTTATGGTCGAGTATGTCGCGACCGACATGCCGCCCACCATGAACGAATTAGAACCAGCTTCACAATCGGCGAGCGGGGGACGTGAGTCCCCTGATTCGACATGGAAAACCGGAGGCTCGCCGATTTTAAACTGCTTCTAATGGCAACGGGGCTTTTGGTGATGGGACGACCATCACCCTTCTACTTTCTCGAGGATCAATTATGTTGATTCGAATCTCTCTGGTGGCAGTGGTTTTCTCAGCCGTATTTTCGTCCCTTGCCGTCGGCCAGCACCCGACTTGGCGGTGGCAGACGAACAATCGATCGCAGTTCACGGTTCCGCAAAATCGCACGTCGCGGACGCCCGCGCGAACAACTGTCAAGCCAACGCCCACGCGGATTGTGAAACCGCCAGCACCGCGGCCACAGGACTTTCAAAGGCTGATTCATGGAATGATCCAACACTCGCAGCAGCAAGCGCGACGGGCGCCCACACACTA
>Ga0180435_10005994_pt1 | contig 11698 bp, 11 predicted proteins | sample SS_ome_3_FD_132467 | JGI IMG/M metagenome (GOLD analysis project Ga0180435, IMG submission 132467) | Hypersaline lake sediment archaeal communities from the Salton Sea, California, USA - SS_3_S_1 metaG | ecosystem: Environmental > Aquatic > Non-marine Saline and Alkaline > Hypersaline >...
CACCGACTACGTCAAGCGCGTGATCGGCCTGCCGGGCGACAAGGTCCAGATGCGTCAGGGCATGCTCTACATCAATGGCGAAGTTGCGCCGCAGGTACCCGACGGAACCTTCGAGGAAATCCTCGCGCCGCAAGGCAGCTTCCGCACGGTGCCGAAATGCGCCAACGCGCCGGTCGGGCAGGGCGGGACCTGCGTGAAAGAAAAGTTGATCGAAACGCTGCCGGGTGGCCACGAGCATTCCGTACTCAACGTGCGCGCGTTCCCGGGCATTCCCGACAACACCGACGTCTACACCGTGCCCGAAGGCCATTTCTTCTTCATGGGTGACAACCGCGACAACTCGACCGACAGCCGCGTCAGCCAACGCGCCGGCGGCGTCGGCATGGTGCCCTATGAATACCTGCTCGGCCGGGTCGACCGGGTGATGTTCTCCTCCGCCGGCGAGCGGCTGGTCTATTTCTGGACCTGGCGCGGGGACCGCTACTTCAAGAAGGTCGAATGAAGCTCTCGGCCGAGCTCAAGTCCTTCGCGGGGCGGATCGGACACGAGTTCGCCCGCCCCGAACTCCTGATCCGCGCGCTCACTCACGGCTCGTTCTCGTCCGAAACCCGCCCCGACAATCAGCGCCTGGAGTTTCTCGGCGACCGGGTGCTTGGACTGGTGATGGCCGAAGCGATGCTCGCGGCTGACAAACACGCCACCGAGGGCCAGCTGGCCCCCCGTTTCAACGCACTGGTGCGCAAGGAAACCTGCGCCGACGTCGCCCGCGAGGTGGATATCGGCGCGGTACTGAAGCTTGGTCGCTCCGAGATGCTGTCGGGCGGGCGGCGCAAACAGGCGCTGCTCGGCGATGCGATGGAGGCGGTGATCGCCGCGGTCTACCTCGATGGTGGTTTCGAGGCGGCGCGCGACATGGTGCTGCGCCTCTGGGGCGCGCGGATCGACACGGTTGAAGCCGACGCGCGCGATCCGAAGACAAGCCTGCAGGAATGGGCACAGGCGCGCGGGTTGCAGCCGCCACGCTATGCCGAACTCAACCGCGAGGGCCCCGACCATGCCCCGGAGTTCACCATCGAGGCACGGTTGGAAAACGGCGAGGCCGAGACCGCCAAGGCAACGTCCAAGCGGGCGGCCGAACAGGCGGCGGCCAAGGCGCTCCTGGCGCGATTGGAGGCGTCATGAGCGGCACCCCCGTGCAGAAGTTCGACATCACCGCAGAGGAGATCGACCGGCTGGTGGCGCTGTTCTACGAACGCATCCGCGCCCATCCGATACTCGGCCCGATCTTCGCCCGCGCCATCGCCCCCGAGGACGGCCCGGAATGGCGCGCGCACGAGGCCCGGATCGCGGCGTTCTGGCGCAATGCCATCGGGATGGACCGCAGCTACGACGGCAATCCGATGCAAGTGCACCGGGCCAACCGCGACGTGCATCCGGGCATGTTCTCGCCCTGGCTCGAGCTGTTCCATGCCACCGCCGAGGAAGTTCTGAGCCCTGAGAAGGCCGGAGCCATGTCGGCGCTTGCCGAGCGGATCGGCCAGAGCCTGCGCTACGGCGTCACCATGCGCGACGAGGTCAAGGGCGCTCCGCCGGTGCTGCGCTGACGGGCACCACACCGCCTCTGGCAGTGTCCCGCGATTTCGTCTAAGCCCCCTGCATGAGCACAAGAGCCGGATTTGTCGCCCTGATCGGCGAGCCCAACGCGGGAAAATCGACGCTGACGAATTATCTCGTCGGGGCGAAGGTCTCGATCGTCACCCACAAGGTCCAGACCACCCGCGCGCGCATTCGCGGCGTGGCGATCGAGGGTGAGAGCCAGCTCGTTCTTGTCGACACCCCCGGCCTGTTCCGGCCCCGCCGCCGGCTCGATCGGGCGATGGTCGCCGCCGCCTGGGCAGGGGTGAGCGATGCCGACGTGGTGGTGCTCCTGATCGAGGCGCACCGGGGCATCACCGAGGGGGTCGAGCGCATTCTCGAGGGCCTCGCGGAACTGCCGAAGAACCGCACCGTGGCACTCGCGATCAACAAGATCGACAAGGTGAAATCCGAGGTGCTGCTCGGCCTGACCAAGGAGATGAACGCACACTATCCCTTCGCGGAAACCTTCATGATCTCGGCCGAGAAGGGCTACGGCGTGGCCGATCTCAAGACATGGCTGGCCGAACGCATGCCCGAGGGGCCGTGGCTCTACCCCGAAGACCAGATCGCCGATCTGCCGCTCAGGATGATCGCTGCCGAGATCACCCGCGAGAAGCTGACGTTGCGGCTGCACCAGGAACTGCCCTACCAGCTCACCGTCGAGACCGAGAACTGGGAGGAACGCAAGGACGGCTCGGCGCGGATCGACCAGATCATCTACGTCGCCCGCGACGGCCACAAGGGCATCGTTCTGGGCAAGAGGGGCGAGACGATCAAGGCAGTGAGCCAATCGGCGCGGGCCGAACTCGAGGAGTTTCTCGGCCGCAAGGTGCACCTGTTCCTGCAAGTGAAGGTGCGGCCGGGCTGGCTCGAAGAAGCCGAGCGCTATTCCGAGATGGGCCTGAATTTCAAGGACGGCAACACGTGAGTCGACTGGCCTCCGGTATCTGGGTCGGCGCTTACCTCGCCCGTCTCCAGGCCGAGGGCATTCCCGTCTACGTGGTGGCGCGGGGCGACGAAACGGCGGGCGCGGTGCTGGTCAAGCTCGCCACGCTCGACGGACGGGCGCGTGCCTTTCATCGCGTCGTCGATCTTCTGTCCGGCACCCGGCGATGGGATATTCTGGCCGAGGGCGACGAGGCGGAGGTGGACGCCACGATCCGGAAGCAACGCGGGTTCGATCCCGATCTCTGGGTGATCGAGGTCGAAGACGCCCGCGGGCGGCACATGCTCGATGAGCCGGGGCTGGCGGACTGACCCCCGAATCCGGTGTGCACAACCCGTACACAACCTGTGCACAGGGCGTGCATACAGATCGCGTCGCTTGCACGGCATGGCCAACGGGCCAATACTCCGCGAAAAGGGGCGAGAGCAGATGGACTGGCGCGACGAGGGCACGCTTCTCAGCGTTCGCAAGCACGGCGAGACCTCGGCGATCATCGAGGTATTCACCGCCAGCCACGGGCGGCATGCGGGCGTGGTGCGCGGCGGCACCAGCCGCAAGATCGCGCCGGTTCTGCAACCTGGCGCGCAGCTCGATGTGGCCTGGCGCGCGCGGCTCGAGGAACACCTCGGCAGTTTCACCGTGGAACCTCTCAAGAGCCGTGCCGCGGCTGTGATGGGCGACCGCGCCGCGCTCGCGGGCCTGAACGCCATGACGGCCCTTCTCGCCTTTGCCCTGCCCGAACGCGAGCCGCATCCGCGGCTCTATGAGCGCAGTGTGGCGATGTTCGATCTGCTCGGAAAAACCGATGCCTGGCCGGTGGCCTATCTGCAATGGGAGCGGGCGCTGCTGGAGGAGCTCGGCTTTGGTCTCGATCTGACGGAATGTGCCGTGACCGGCGCGCGCGAGGATCTGGTGTTCGTCTCGCCGAAATCCGGCCGGGCGGTGAGTGCGGATGGGGCAGGCGCCTGGGCCGACCGGCTTCTGCCGCTGCCGGCGGAACTCCTCGGCGTGGTCACCGGCGATCTCGCCGGGCTCGCCGACGGGTTGCGCACGACCGGGCATTTCCTCGTGCACGGCCTTGCCCATTCGCTGGGCGACAAGCCGCTGCCCGAGGCCCGGGCGCGGCTGGTCGACATGCTCTCGCGGGCTCAGGCGTCCTGAAGCGCGAGCAGAGCTGCGGTGAGCGTCGACAGGGCGCCGGCATTGTCGTCGTCGCTCCCTGGCAGCACGGTCATGCCGAGGTAGGCGCCGTAGACGAGCCGCGGGAAATCCGGGTTTGTCAGGCCCAGGGCACGCAGGATATCGGCGATGTAGGCGTGGCGGGCACGATCGATCTCGGCAACCGCCTGCGCCGCCGCCGGGTTGGACTGTGCCCAGGCCCGCATCGCCCGTTCCACGCCAGCCCCGCCATGCGCCTCGTCTTCCGGCGCAAGGATGTCGGCGAGACGCTGCAATTTTTGTGTCGGTGATCCGTCAGCGGCACGGGCGGCAAGAATGGCAGCCTGTGCGGCAGTGCTCCAATGCGCGATGATCTGCCTGAGGAAGTCCGGCAGATCCTTGAAATGCCAGTAAAAACTTCCCTTCGTTGTGCCCAGCCCGCGGGCGAGGGGCTCGGCGCCCAAAGAATCCGGTCCGGTCGCGACCAGGGCACGGAATCCGGCGCTGATCCAGTCATCCGGGCTGAGGCGCGGGCGTTTCGCTGGCATGATCACAATCCCGTACTTTTGCGTATGCAAAGGCTATGCTGCGACGCAGAGAGTCGCAAGGTAATTCAGGAACACCGGGGATTTGAGGGGATTGTCGGAAACGAGACGGTGAGAGGCTGGACATCGACCCAAGCGGGACTCGTTACGGCTGCTTCCTTCCGGATCTGACCGGGTTGGCGAGGCACTTGCCCGAGCCAACCTCTCGAGGCGGGATATAGGGGAGGTGGTGGCATTGCGCAAGTCAGAGCGCGAGGTGGAATTCCTGAAACCCGGCTGGCGTGCGCTGCCCCGGGCTGAGCGCGCACCCGATCATCTCGTCGATCACTTCGCAGGCGCGGGGTGACGACAAAACGGTGGCTTGGGCCCCGCGCACCGGGGCGAATCGCCAGTTCGCGGTCGGTGGCGCATCGTAGGGGCCAGCGGCAAACAGATAATCGCCGATCACGCTGCGAACGCCGACGGAAAGGTCGATGATCCGGTGCTGGTCGCGCGGCAGCGGGTAACGGCCGCCACCGGCCACCCGGAACGAATGGGTCAGCAGGAGAATTCCGTCGCTGTCGCGCACCGGGGTGCCGGCGATGCGCAGATCCCGCACCCGGGACGCTGTCGGATCGAGCCGGCGCCCGACCGGATCGAATCGGGGCGGCGCCGACAGGTCGATCTCGTAGTCGCAACCGGCGACGCTTTCGAAGCTGTAGGCGGGGCTCTGGATGGCGATCAACGGTTTGGTAGGTTGCCCGGGCGCGAAGGTGTTGAACACGCTCGCCGCGCGTTCGAGCCAGGCCAGGAGATCGACGCCGGTTAGCCGGATGGCGCGCAGGGTGTTGGGGTATTGGTAGAGATCGGCGAGGGCATTGGCGCTGATCGGCCCCGGTGCAATGTCGGTGAAGAACTCTGGCCCGCCGAGGCCGCCCACCTTGAACGGAGATGCCGAGGCGACGAGTGGGAGATCGTCAGGCAGATCCTCGCCTTGCCGCGTGGTGCCGAACCAGAGCATCGCGCGGTGGATCAGATCGAGTGAGGGCGACGGCGCGACGGTGGCGAAATAGCTGTGCAACCGACGCCGGGTCTCGCCGACCGGGCGGTCCGACGCATCCAGCATCCGGGTATGCAGCGGCGCAAACATCTGGACGATCCGCGGATCGGGCTTGGTCTCGGGCGGCGTCCGGGCGGGGCGCGTCTCATCCCGGGAGACCGGACGGGCCTGACTGCGCGCGGCCCTGATCCGCCAGGTGCCCTGCCGGGTGCGGGCGAGGGTGAGGTCGATCACCCCCAGGTGCGACCCCCAGAATCCCGGGGCGACAACCGGGAGCCCGTGGATTGTGCCATCAGCGGGGATGACTGGCGGGGCCCAGGGGCCGGGGCCGGGAAAGACCTGGTGCGCATGCCCGGCAACGATCGCATCGATGCCCGGCAGGCGGGCGAGGGGGACGACGGCGTTCTCCATCTCGGGGGTGAACTCGGCTGGCCCGATACCCGAATGGGCCAGCACCACGATGAGATCGGCGCCGAGCGCCCGCAGTTGCGGCACCATGATCCGGGCGGTTGCCACGATATCGCGTGTTTCGGCGGTGTACGGGCCTTCTAGCAGGCCGGTGATCGAGCCGGGCGGCAACATGCCGAGCAGGCCCACCCTGATCGAATGCGCCCGCCCGTCGCGATCAATGACCCGCTGGTCGAGGAGCGAAAACGGTAGCGTGAAGGGCAGCGGACGTGGGCCGTTGGCAGGGCCGCAGACTGACAGGTTCGAAGCCACCACCGGAAACGGCGCGCCGCGCAACACCTCGCCCAGGAACTCGACGCCGCGGTCGAAGTCGTGGTTGCCGAGGGTGATGGCATCGTAGCCCAGCAGACGCATGGCCGTGATCATCGGGTGCGGCCCTGAGCGTGCCCTGCGTGCGCTCAGATGATCCTGCGCAATCGTCTCGCCCATCGCGCTTCCATGCAGGAAATCGCCGTTGTCGAGCAGGATTGCGTTCACCGCCTCTTGGCGCGCGGCATGGATCAGTGTGGCGGTGTGGGCAAGGCCGCTGGCGCGGGTTGGCCGGCCCGAGGCATAGTCGAAGGGCAGAAGGTGCATGTGCAGATCGCTCGTCGCCATGATGCGCAGGTCGACGAGCGGCCCGGTGAGTCCGGCCTGATCTGCAGCGGGAGGTGCCATTCCCCTGCGCCCTTTCGCTTCGTCCGGGGTGCCCCGGTTGTTTCCCCGATCTGCATGCCGCGGGGGAGAGGAAACCATAGGGCACAACTTAAAGTAGAGCAAGGGCGAGCGGAATCGCGCATCGCGCAGTGGTGGCTAAGTGTTTGACACCCTGCACGCGAACCGCAAAACCGGTGGCGGCGGCGAGGGAGGCGAAGTGTGAAGGCGGCGGACAGGGTCAATTTCGGCGGCGGCGGCCTGGATCGGCAGGCTTGCCGGCGTCCGCATGCCGGCGAACTCCTGAAATCGGATGCGGCCCGGGTGCTGGCGTTGTGGCGCGGCAGACCGCTCGTTACCGGCGGGCGCGATGCGGTGAAACTCGCCTTCGTGGCCCCGGACCACCCGCTGCTCGCCGATCATGGCGGTGAACTCGTGTTCCTCGGTGCGGCCAATGGACAATTGCTGTTTGCCCGGGACGTTTCGGGCTGGAACCCGAACAGCACGACCGCACGCGATGCCGGGCCGGGCCGGGCTGGGGATGACGAGCCCATCGGCCCGATCTCCGGTCTGCCGGACGACGCGCGGTTTGCCGATCTGCGCCGCCTCATCACCGGGCTCGATCCCCTCGATGCCGAGATCGCGGTGACGGCAAAGGGCATTCTGGAATGGCACCGCACCCACCAGTTCTGCGCTGCCTGCGGCGCTCCATCCGAGTTGGCCGAGGGCGGCTGGCAACGGCGCTGCCTGGCCTGCGAGCGGCGTCACTTCCCGCGGACCGACCCGGTGGTGATCATGCTGGTGACGCGGGGCAACGCGGTGCTGGTGGGCCGCTCGCCGGGCTGGCCCGAAGGCTTCTATTCCCTGCTTGCCGGGTTCATGGAGCCCGGCGAAACGGTGTCTGCCGCGGTCCGGCGCGAGGTGGCGGAGGAAACCCACGTTCAAGTGGGCAAGGTGCGCATGCTGGCCAGCCAGCCCTGGCCGTTCCCGGCGTCATTGATGATCGGTTGCTTGGCGATGGCCGACAGCGCAGAGATCACCCTCGACCCCGCCGAACTCGATGACGCGCTGTGGCTCAGCCGCGAAGAGATGCTGAGCGTGTTCGCGGGCACCCACCCGACGGTCTCAACCCCACGGAAAGGTGCGATTGCGCATTTCATTCTGAAGATGTGGCTTGCGGACCGGCTTGATTGAGGCGAGGATTGCCGCGAGGCAAACTCCGGACAGAAGTGAACGGGCAATGAAACTGGCCACGCGAGAAGATATCGACGCGCCGATCGAGGCGGTTTTTGAGCAGTTGTCGGATTACGACGGGTTTGAACGGGCCGCCCTGCGCCGCGGCGCCGACGTGCGGCGCACCGATTCCAAGCCGGACACCGGCGTCGGCATGACCTGGCGGGTGGAGTTCAAATACCGCGGCAAGCAGCGCAAGCTGAACCTCGAGATCACCGAACACGACCGGCCCGATCGCATTCGGATCGATGGCAAGTCGCCCTCGGTCGACATGGTGATCGAAATCGACCTTGTCGCCATGTCGCGCAGCCGGACCCGGATGAACCTGTCGCTCGACGCGCGGCCGCGCACGATCCCGGCCCGGCTGGTGATCCAGTCGCTCAAGCTCGCGCGGCAGAACGTGTTGAAGCGGTTCCGCAAGCGGATCGGCGAATTCGCCGCCGACGTCGAGGCGCGCGCCAAGGCCGGCTAGATCCAGCTAGGAAATGCCCGGCGCGTGTGCATGCCGGCGCGGATCGGCCGGGTAGACCCCGAGGATATCGAGGTTGTGGGTGAAGTATTCGAGCTCTTCGAGCGCGAGCTGCACCGGCCGGTCGTCCGGGTGGCCCTCGATATCGGCATAGAACCGCGTGGCGGTGAAGCTGCCGTCGATCATGTAGCTCTCGAGCTTGGTCATGTTCACGCCGTTGGTGGCGAAGCCGCCCATCGCCTTGTAGAGCGCGGCCGGGATGTTGCGCACCTCGAAAACGAAGGTGGTCATCATGACGTCGTCGCCGCGGCGCGTCATGTCGAGGTCGCGGCCCATGATCACGAAGCGGGTGGTGTTGTGGCCGTGGTCCTCGATATCGCGCGCGAGCACGTCGAGGCCGTAGATCTCGGCGGCGAGTTCGGAGGCCAGAACGCCCTCCCCCGGGGTTTTCAGGCGCGCGAGATCGGCTGCTGCTCCGGCGCTGTCGGCGGCGGCATGGCCGACGATCCCATGCGCCTTGAGGAACTGCGCCGATTGCGGAAGGAGCACGAGATGCGCGCGCACGGTGTTGATCTGGTCGAGCCGGCTGCCATGCAGGCCAAGCAGGCTGATGCGCACGCGCAGGAAGGATTCGTCGAGGATATGCAAGCCGCTCTCGGGCAACAGCCTGTGGATATCGGCCACGCGCCCGTAGGTCGAGTTTTCGACCGGCAGCATGGCGAGGTCGGCTTCGCCCTCGCGCACGGCGGCGATCACGTCTTCGAAGGTGTGGCAAGGCAGCGCCGCCATGTCGGGCCGCGCCTCGTGACACGCCTGGTGCGAATAGGCGCCGGGCTCCCCCTGGAAGGCGATTTTGCCGGTCATTTGGTGCTGCGCTCCTCAGGCATGGGCCGTGCCGTCAAGGGAAATTGGGGGGCAAGGCATTTCGTCGCGCCTCATATCGCTTGAAACGGGACAAGGGAAGCGGATAGAAGGCGTGGAACTCAGGGAATCTACGGACCGCGACATGTTCAACACAACCAACTTGATGAAGTTTGGCGCCAGCGCCATCGCCGCTCTTCTCATCCTTATGTTCGCCAACTGGGGTGCCAGCGCGCTCTACAAAGTGGCGGATGATGCCCACGGCGGTCACGGCGATGAGGAGCACGCCGTCGTGCGCGGCTACAACATCGCGCCCGATCATGGCGATGACGATGCCGAGGAAGAGGAAGAAGTGGTCGTCGCCTTCGCCGACATCTACGCCGCAGCCGACTCCGGCAAGGGCGAGCGGGTGTATGGCAAGTGCAAAGCCTGCCACAAGCTCGAAGAGGGCGCCCATGCCACCGGGCCGTCGCTCTACGGCATCGTTGGTGCGCCGATCGCCGGGGTTGACGGCTTCGGCTACTCGGATGCGCTCACCGCGCTCGCCGGCACCGACTGGACGCCGGAAGAGCTCGATGCCTGGCTGGCCGACCCGAAGGGCTACGCCCCGGGCAACAAGATGACCTTCTCGGGGCTCAAGAAGATCGAGGACCGGGCCAACCTGATTGCCTATCTCGCCACGATCGGCGGCTGATCGGCGCAATCGGAAAGCATTCAAGCGGCCGTCCCAGCATCGGGGCGGCCGTTTTGCTTGCCCATGGCAAGACCTCACGCGGCTGTTCACGAATTCTCGCCTTGAACACCGGCCGCGCGGCGCTTTAGCTTGGCCGTAACCGGATTTCCGCGCAATCACGCCGCTCAGACGGAGGAGACACGATGCAGCCTTCCACCCCGCGTGCCCGGGCGTTCGCCCGCACCGAAAGACTGCCCACGCCTGCGTTTCGCGCCTTTGCCCTGGCTGGCCTATTGCTCGCAGCGACCGCGCTCGGGGCCACGGCCCAGTCGACCACCGTCACCCATGCCTATTCGAACTTCGGCGAGGTGAAATACCCCGCAGATTTCGCGCATCTGGACTACGTCAATCCCGATGCGCCAAAGGGGGGCGAGATCTCGATCTCGTCGTTCGGTACATTTGACAGCTTCAACCAGTATGCCCGCGACGGTGTGACGGCTTCGCTGAACACGATCGGGGGCGAATCCCTGCTGACCAGCACCGCCGATGATGCCTATGGCAGCTACTGCTTCCTGTGCACGACGATGGAGTACCCGAACGACATCAAGTGGGTGACCTTTACCCTGCGCGAGGACGTCACCTTCTCGAACGGCACCCCGATGACGGCAGAAGACGTGGCGTTTTCGTTCAACCTGTTCCAGACGCAGGGCATCGCCGAGTACCGCGCGATCGTCGAGGGCTTCATCGAGAACATCGAGATCCTCGACCCATACAAGATCAAGTTCACCTTCACCGATGATGCGCCGATCCGCGAGCGGATCGGTTTTGCCGGCGGCACGCCGGTGTTCTCCAGGGCCTGGTTCGAAGAAACCGGCACCCGGCTCGACGAGGCCTCGGACGCGCCGTTCATGTCGACGGGCGCCTATGTGCTCGACAGCTACGAGACGAATTCGTGGATCGTCTACCGTTACAACCCCGACTACTGGGGCGCCGACCATCCGTTCTCGATCGGGCGCAACAACTTCGAAAAAATCCGGGTTGAGTATTTCGCTGACCCGACCGCGCAGTTCGAGGGCTTCAAGGCCGGGGAATACACCTTCCGGGTCGAGAACTTCTCGAAGAACTGGGCCACGGCCTATGACTTTCCCGGTGTCGAGAACGGCTGGGTGGTGAAGGAAGAGGTGCCGGACCGCACCGTGGGCACCGGCCAGAGCTTTGTCTTCAACCTCGACAAGCCCACCTGGCAGGACAAGCGGGTGCGCGATGCGCTGGGCATGATGTTCAACTTCGAATGGTCGAACAAGTCTTTGTTCTTCGGGCTCTATACACGGGTCGACAGCTTCTGGCCGGGTTCCGCGCTGGCGGCCTCGGGCACGCCGTCTGACGGCGAACTGGCGCTGCTGCAGCCGCTGGTGGACGAGGGCCTGCTCGACGCCAGCATCCTGACCGACGCGGCCGTGGTGCCGCCGGTGAACAACGAGGACGAGAACCGGCCCACGCGAAAGAACCGCCGTGCGGCCGCTGCTTTGCTGGACGAGGCTGGCTGGGAGGTGGGTGACGACGGCCTGCGCCGCAAGGACGGGCAGACCCTCGACGCCGTGATCCTCTCCTTCGATCCGAATTTCGACCGGATCATCAATCCGATTGTCGAGAATATGAAGTCACTCGGCATAAATGCGGTGCTCGACCGTGTCGACACCGCGCAATACATCGAGCGCCGCCGCGCGGGCGATTTCGACATCGTCAGCCATTCGTTCAGCATGGGCTTCGAGCCGGGCATCGGGCTCGAGCAATGGTTCGCCTCGAAAACCGCCGATGACAGCTCGCGCAACCTGATGCGGCTGCGCAGCGAGGCCGTGGACCGGTTGATCCCGAAAGTCGTGGAGGCCGAGACCCTCGAAGACCTCGAAACCGCCGTACATGCCTTCGACCGGGTGCTGCGCTCGATCGGCTTCATGATCCCGCAGTGGTACAAGGACAAGCACACCGTCGCCTACTACGACATGTACGAGCACCCGGAAAACATGCCGCCCTA
>Ga0180435_10005996_pt1 | contig 11696 bp, 9 predicted proteins | sample SS_ome_3_FD_132467 | JGI IMG/M metagenome (GOLD analysis project Ga0180435, IMG submission 132467) | Hypersaline lake sediment archaeal communities from the Salton Sea, California, USA - SS_3_S_1 metaG | ecosystem: Environmental > Aquatic > Non-marine Saline and Alkaline > Hypersaline > Sediment...
CACCATGCCAAAATGGGCCCCTGCAGGCCCGCTCATCACCACCACGCCCACCACCGCCAACATCAAACATCTCAACTTTTTCATCCTCACACTCCTTTCCTGAAGCATCGCCCCACCAAAAAAAGCCACGGAGCTTTGACACCTATGTGCCAAAAGCCTTCGTGGCTCGATTTTCGGGGTACTCCTCAGATAAATGGTAAACTACACACTCCTGGGATTTCAATCCCTGATTGTTTTTATTCCATATCAAAGTCTACTATCTTTGTCTACAATAAACCACCGCCCTTCAAAAAAGGCCGATTGTGTCCGCTGCTTTAGGGTAGGCCGGTAATGTTTTCCCGACGGCGGGCTTTGAGCGTCTCCACCACGGCGTAAGGAATTCGCAACTCTCCCCGGCCCACCCCTATATATATCCCCGGCTTGGCCTGACCGTGAAAGTCGGTGCCCCCCGTGGCCACGAGTTTATACCGACGAGCAAGCCCCTCGTACCTGGCCGTCTTTCGTGGACCGTGGTCGGGGTAATAGACTTCCATGCCTTGAAGCCCTTGTTCCGTTAGATCCCGCAACACCGATTCAAAAGTCTCCGGCACGGCCCTTTCCAGAGTGAATGGATGAGCCAAAACAGCCACACCGCCGGCACCCCGTATGGCGTGAATCGCCTCCGCCGGGGCAGGACGAAACCGGCCGACATAGGCCGGGCAGTCTCTGCCCAGGTACTTGATAAAGGCCTCGTTGAATGATCGGACCACGCCTTTATTCATCAATGTCACCGCAAAGTGGGGCCGCCCCGTCTGTCCCCCTCCCGAAGCGCTGAGCACCTCATCATAAGTGATGTCAACACCCAGATCATTTAAGCGTCTGACCATCTCTTGGTTTCGTTTCTCACGTCCTTCTTGGAGACGCCCCAGCAATCCGGTTAAGTCCGAATCCCCCACGGAAATCAAATACCCCAGGAGATGCATGCCTCCAGAAAGCACATCGGCACTAATCTCGACCCCCGGCACGACCTCCAAGGGCGGATGTACGACCGTATCGACGGCCTCAACGCACCCTTCGATGGTATCGTGATCGGTGATTGAAATGGCTTTAAGCCCGATTTTGGTTGCTAATTTGATGAGTTGCGGCGGCGATAGGGATCCGTCGGAAGCAGTGGAATGGGTATGCAGGTCGACACAATCGGAAATCACAAATGCACCGGCAGGAAAACGCGACAGAGTATCCGTCCAGCTATACCCCTAAGGCGTTCTCCTTGGCCTCTTCCTGCTTTTTGCATTCGATGCACTGGGTGGTCACCGGCCGGACCTTCAGACGCTTTACGGAGATATCCTCGCCACAGATCTCACACACGCCATAGGTCCCATTGTCGATACGGTCCAGGGCATCTTGTATTTTTTCAATCAGTTTTCGCTCCCTATCCCGAATGCGAAGCATAAAATTGCGATCTGATTCCAAAGCCGCCCTGTCGGTCGGATCCGGGAAGGTCGGTTTTTCATCGGTCATGCCGGATACCGTCTGACTTGCCTCAGCCAGTAGTGTCTCCAACTGCTCGTTCAAATGCTTTCGGAAAAACTCAATGTCCTTCTTTTTCATTTCTATACCTATTCGAGGGATTGCCCTTTACTGTCCGGCGCTTTTGGCTTAACAATATGGGGCTTAACGGGCCCTTACGGCAACCCAAAGGCACCCATTTTAGTAAACTCCGTTTTGATAAACCCCGTTTTGATAAACTGGGATTGTTATCATTTCGCCCCGCCTTTGTAAAGCCAAAAGTCACCCCCGTCGCCATACTTGTGAAATATGTCACCCTTTCGCACAAATCATAAATTCTGGGGCTGTCTCCTGGCTCTGGGCATTTCCTCCGTCTCCGTCCAGCTCGTGATGGTGCGGGAAATTATGTCCACCTTCAGTGGCAATGAGTTGATCATTGGTGTCGTAATCGGTTCTTGGCTTCTTTTCACCGGTTTGGGAAGCACGGTAGGCGTGAAAGTGGGCAAAAACAGCGCCCCGGACCGACTTTTGTTTTGGGGGCACGTTTTGGTCGCATTGTGCCCCTTCGCCCAAATCCTGGCCATACGGGCATTACCGCTACTCTTGGTGAGGGGGGAAATCCATGGCCTGGGGGTGGTGCTGGGCACGGCAAGTCTGACCCTTCTCCCCTACTGTCTTACAGGGGGCCTAATGATCCCGCTGGCCGGTTCCTTTCTTTCCGGCAGGCAAACCACCACGCGAGTATACATTGCAGACACCATCGGTGATATCCTCGGCGGCCTCCTGTTCAGCTTGGTGCTTGTCTACCTTTTTTCCCACTGGACCAGCCTGATTTTCCTGGCCCTGCTAAACCTGTTCGCCGCAGCGATGATGGCCGGCCGCCCACTGCGATTGACCGGACTGGCCGTGTGCGCTTTAATTGTAGTTTTGTCGCATCCCATAGACAAAACCTCCGTATCTTGGCGATTTCCAGGCCAAGAAATCATTTTGCACAAGAACACGCCGTTTGCACAACTCACCATTACCCGTTCCGGGAAACAACTCAATGTCTTTCAAGACGCCATACCCACATTTTCCACTCACGCCCTGGACATGGAGGCAACCGCCCACTTGCCACTATCGCAAGTCGATAAAGGCGCCCGCGTCTTGTTGATTGCAGGCGGCATATTCGGTACCCTGAACGAGATCATCAAACACGACCCAAAGCATGTCGATTACGTTGAATTGGATCCGGCGATCGTCTCCCTAGCGCAAAGACTGGATCAAACCATTCCCACACCTGTTGTCGATGTCCACCTGGGAGACGGCCGCTTGTTCGTCAAAAAGGCCACCCGTACCTACGATGTGGTCATCGTTGATCTCCCCGACCCGGAAAACGCCCAACTCAACCGATTCTACACCAAAGAGTTTTTTCATGAAGTCAGGTCGATCTTGTCCCCGAGCGGGGTGCTCAGCTTTACCCTCGTCGGTGCGGAAAACTATATGGAAGAAACGGGGTTGGCCTTGAACCGCTCTGTCTATTCAGCCCTGTGCCGCACATTCGATGACGTCCTGGTACTTCCCGGATCGACCCATCACTTTATGGCATCCGATGGCACATTGACACAGGACATCGAGTCCGTTTTGGCCCAGCGACATATCTCTACAAAACGCCTCATCGCCTATGATCTGCCCACGCTGACGGACCCTTGGCGAACAGACAAACTTTCCGCACTTCTAGGCGGTAACGATATTCCCCCAAACAGTGATTTGTCTCCCCGGGCGTTCGGACACCTGCTGGACATGTGGCTGAAAAAGACCCACAGCTCCCGAGGGATGCTGTATATCGGCTTTTTTGTCATAGCATTTTTCGCGTTCATCGCTTCCAGAAAAGAACCCATTCATTTTACCATCATGACCTCCGGCTACGCCGCCATGGCATTCGAACTTACCCTGATTCTTTTGTTTCAGCTCATATACGGATATGCATACCTGCGGATGTGCATCCTGATCACCCTATTTATGATCGGTTCGGTCACAGGTGCTCTCTGGTCCGGACGATGGACAAAACCCCGGAAGAAACAGATCGTCTCGGGGGACATGACACTTGTAGCCCTGGCAGCGGTGGCTTGGGTCACGGCGGTACTCAGTGTTCGATCCACCAGTGGCCCGCTTCTTTTCTGGATCCAGTACTTGCTGATTCCGCTGCTGGTCTTTCTTGTGGCCGCTGCAACGGGGTGGCAGTTTTCGGCCGCCTCCCGGGCTTGCCGCGGTAGTGGATCGGAAATCACCGGCCGACTCTACGGGGCGGATCTTGCCGGAGCGGCCTGTGGAACCATATTGACAGGCCTTCTCTTTATCCCTAGTATGGGAATTGGGGGTGTTTTGATGTCGATCATTTTTTTAAAAGGCCTGAGTCTCATCTTCATCCGCAAGTCTACGATTTCCGGATAATTCCCGGCGGCCATGCGAACTCGGATATAACCCAATGAAACCTGTTCAAACAAGTCTATCCCGCCGAGACTTCATCAGAACCAGCCTTTGCACCGCCTGCGGGACACTTCTTTTTCCGTGGCAACGGGCATGGGGGGCAGACACATTCGAGCCATCCGATTCCCACGTACAGGAGGCCTATTTCTACGAATCGCTCAAAGGGAAGTCCGTACGTTGCAATACATGCCCCCACAAATGTGTCATAGCCCCCGGGGATCGGGGTCAGTGTCGGACAAAGGTCAATATCGCCGGAAAGCTCTACACCATCTCCTACGCAAATCCGTGTACCGTCAACGTGGACCCGGTGGAGAAGAAACCCTTACTCCATTTCTATCCGGGTAGCCGCACGTTTTCCGTGGCCGTGGCGGGCTGTAACTTTCGGTGTCTCAATTGTCAAAACTGGGAGATTTCTCAAACCAGTCCGGATAAAACGCGAAATCATGATCTGCCTCCCGACCAAGTCGTTTCCATGGCTTCCCGATACGGATGCCAAGCAATCGCCTATACATACTCAGAGGCAACCACCTTTTTCGAATACATGGTTGACACCGCCGCTATTGCCAAAACAAAGGGTATCAAAAACATCTGGGTCAGCAATGCTTACATTTCCCAAGCGGCACTGGACCGTTTATGTGACGTAATCGACGGGGCGAGCGTCAATTTAAAGAGCTTCTCCGATGACGTCTATCGTACGCTTACCGGCGGCAGCCTCAAGCCGGTTCTTGAAACCTTTAAGACCCTCCATGAGCGGAAGGTATGGATGGAGATTATCAATCTGGTCGTCCCCACCTACACGGATGACCTGGACGAGATCGCCAAGATGTGCGATTGGATCGTAGACCATCTCGGGCCGTCCTACCCGCTGCATTTTTCCCGTTTTTTCCCCAAATACAGACTCAAGAGACTTCCGCCGACACCTTTGGCGGTTCTGGAAGAAGCAAAGAAGGTGGCTCACCGTGCCGGACTGGAACATGTTTACCTGGGAAACGTTCCGGGGGGATGCGATACCACCCGGTGCCCGAGCTGTAACACGCCGGTTATTGAACGGCGGGGATATCGGCTGTTGACAAACAGCCTGGCGTCAGGGAAATGCCCGTCCTGCCGGACGCCTGTAGCGGGCAGATGGGCATGAGAATTCTCCCGTATTCTTTACCACCGTCCGGGCTGCCGCGGCTCAACCGGCAAGAAGGAGCGCAAAAGGAAAACTCATGGATACACGAATGAAACGGATCTGGGTGCCCTTGCTCGTGTTTGTTTTCTTGCTGACGAGTCTTGTCGGATCGTTTGGTTCCTTTTCGGATGCCGACTTGTCGACCCGAACAGCTGCGGTAGCGGGCCGATTCTATCCGGGCGAGCCCCAAGCACTAAGAAAACAGGTGGCCCATTTGCTGGAGAAAGGGTCCGGAAAAACACTGGCGGGGGATATCCGAGCCCTTGTATTACCGCATGCCGGCTACCGGTATTCCGGTATTGTGGCGGCGGCAGGGTATAGACAGGTCGAAGACGATGTCGACCGGGTGATACTTCTTGGCCCCAGCCATCGCGTTCGTCTCAAAGGCGCCTCTATTGCCGAGGTCGCCGCCTACGAGACCCCGTTGGGGTCGGTGGCACTGGACCCACTCGCCTCGACACTCAGGCGGTCGCCTCTCTTTCACGCCACGGAAGACCCACACCGTAAAGAGCACAGCCTGGAAGTTCAACTCCCATTCCTTCAAGTGCGGCTGGGCACCTTTACCATTGTGCCCATATTAACCAATGACACCGATCCCGCCAGACTGGCTGCAACGCTGTCACCTCACGTAAACGAAGCAACCCTGATCATAGCGAGTTCGGACCTTTCCCATTATCATCCGTATACGGAAGCCGTCTCCCTCGATCGACAATGTATCCGGGCGATAACGAGCATGGACCTTTCAGGTGTCGAAACATGTGAAGCCTGCGGGAAAGAAGCCGTTCTCACCCTTATGCACTTGGCACGAATCAAGGGATGGAATGCCCGATTGATCGATTATAAGAATTCCGGGGACACCGGCGGCGGCAACGATCGCGTGGTGGGTTACGCCAGCATCGCCTTTTTAGGTGGAAAGGAGAGGCAAGCACGAATGGAGCGCAATGATTTATCCTATGAAGACAAAGTCAGCTTGCTCAAACTGGCCCGCTCGGCCATTGAGTCCAAGCTTGGTACCGGCAGGCAGGTAATTCGACCCAAATCTCCGGCGCCGGCACTTTTGGAAGACAGGGGGTGCTTTGTCACCCTGCACAAAAATGGGCGGCTTCGGGGATGCATCGGCAGCATCGAGCCGGTTTCAACACTGCTGGCCTGTATCGAAGAACATGCGGTGTCCGCTGCATTTCATGACCCCCGTTTTCCTCCCGTGACCGTGGAAGAACTTGAGTCCGTAGATATTGAAATCAGTGTCTTGACAGTGCCTGAAGATCTCGCCTTCACAAGCGGGGAAAACCTTAAGGCACAACTGGAACCGGATATCCATGGCGTTATCCTTTCGAGTGGTCTAAGAAAGTCAACCTTTCTTCCCCAGGTGTGGGAGCAACTACCGGACAAAGAGGCCTTTTTACACCACCTGTGTATAAAAGGTGGCATGGCCGGTGACGCCTGGCGAAACCCGAGCACAAAGGTCCAGGTTTATAAAGCCGAGGCCTTCGGGGAAAAGGACACCGATCTCCATACCGGTTCGACCGGAAGCTCGTGATACGCACGAAAACCGAAAAGCAGAGCAGGAGTAGACGCTAAAGAGGGAAATTAAAACCATGCGCGTGGCCATGTACTACAACAACCGGGATATTCGCATCGAAGAGATGCCGAAGCCGGAAATCGGGCCGGGAGAACTCCTTTTACGCATTGAGGCGAGCGGTATTTGCGGCAGCGACGTGATGGAATGGTACCGCATCCGGAAGGCCCCCCTGGTCCTGGGCCATGAAATCGCCGGAGAGGTGGTAGACGTGGGGCCGGAGGTGTTCAACCATAAGAAAGGCGATCGCCTGGTAGCATCCCATCATGTCCCGTGCAATACGTGCAGACATTGTCTACGAGGGCATCACACGGTTTGTGACACGTTGCGCAGGACCCATTTTGATCCGGGTGGATTTGCCGAATATGTGCGCCTACCGGCAATCAATGTGGACAGAGGCGTATATGTGATCCCCCCTGGGGTATCGTGGGAATCAGCCAGTTTCACCGAACCTTTGGCCTGTGTGTTGCGGGGTCAACGAACAGTGGCAGTGGGAATCGGGGATACCGTGGCGGTCGTAGGGAGTGGCATTGCAGGGTTGCTCCACATTCTGCTGGCCCGTGCCAGCGGCGCGACCAAGGTCATTGCCATCGATATTGAAAAAAACCGATTGTCGGAAGCAAAAAGACTGGGCGCCGACATGTCTATCCATGGAGCGGAAAATCCGGCAGACCAAATTAAGGATGCCAACGACGGACTGCTGGCGGACAAGGTCCTGGTATGCACCGGGGCGAGGTCGGCTGTTTCCCAGGCTCTGGGCCTCGTTGAGCGGGGCGGGCGGGTGCTCTTTTTTGCGCCGACCGACCCTGAGACTACGGTGCCGCTTTCCGTGAACGACGTCTTCTTCGGCAAGGACGTAACCCTTACAACCTCTTATGCCGGAAGCCCCGCCGATCACTGGATGGCTCTTGACCTGATCAGTTCCGGGCGGGTACCCGTCGATGCGTTGATTTCTCACCGGTTGCCTTTATCAGAAATAAAGCGGGGATTCGAGCTTGTATCGGAGGCCAAGGCGTGTCTAAAGGTCGTTATTGAACCTCAGAGCAGATAACATCGTTGAAAGCCAACTTCACAATGGGAGGTGTAAAAGATTATGGCCGATGCAGAGGGAATTCTAGAAGCACGATCAACATCTGAAATGGGTAAGGAACGTTACGACCAGTCAAAAAAACAGATCAAAGGCGCCGGAAATATCGGCTGGGGAATGCGAAATCGCTTGTCGCGCCTGGTGGGCACGGACGGGCGTTGCCAATTCCTCCCCATCGACCATGGCTATTTTCAAGGGCCCACGCGGTGTCTTGAACGACCCGGAGATACGGTCAAAGAAATTATCGATTATGCCGATGGTCTCTTTGTAACCCGCGGGGTACTGCGTACCTGCATATCTCCGGACATGGACACCCCGGTCATATTGCGCGTATCCGGGGGAACCAGTGTCGTTGGGCACGATCTTTCCGACGAAATTGTTACCACCTCGGTGGAAGAGATGATCCGCTTGAATGTCGCCGCCGTGGGTCTGTCGATTTTCGTCGGCAGCGACTATGAAAAACAGACCCTCGATTCTCTGGCCATGCTGGTTAACGAGTGCGAGGATTTCGGTATCCCGGTCATGGCGGTCACGGCGGTGGGCAAAGAACTCGAAAAGCGGACCGCCCGCTATCTCGCCCTGGCCTGCCGGATTGCGGCGGAATTGGGGGCCAAAATCGTAAAGACCTATTACTGCCCCGACGACTTTGAGAAGGTAACCAATGGGTGCCCGGTACCGGTCGTGATGGCGGGCGGCCCCAAATGTGAGACGGAACTGGAAGTCTTTGAGTTCGTTTACGACGGAATTCAAAAGGGTGCCATCGGCATCAATCTGGGAAGAAATGTATGGCAGCACCCTCACCCCGTGGCCATGATGAAGGCCTTAAACGACATCGTGCACAACCGGTTGACGCCGAAGCAAGCCTTTGAGTTGTTTCAAGGGCTAAAAAAGGAAACCCCGTAAGACGGCACAGTTATAACCGGCTCTCTAAAAGCGCCTGTTGTGCCAACACCAGGGGGTGACAAACCCTGATCTGGTGTTCCGGGGTCATGCGACCCATCCCTTCCATAAACTGAAGCAGGCAGCCGGTACAGCCGGTTGCAATCGTATCGGGGGCCGGGGACTTGAAATCCGTCATTCGCTTTTCCAGGATTTCCATGGAAACCGGAAAATGAGACAGGTTGAAACCGCCGCCATGGCCACAGCACCGGCCCGGGTGGGAAGCTTCCACCAATTCCACGCCGGGCACCATGGTCAGAAATTCCCGGGGGGCGTCCACAACACCTTGGCCAATGCGCAAATGACAGGGATCATGATAGGCAACCCGATTCACGGAAAGTGACCGCTGTCCGGTGGCCACCGGTGACGGTTTAAAAAGTGAGGCAACCCGGGTATCTTCGACCAAGAACCGCATCGCGTCCTTGTGCTTGTCCGCCAAGGCCTGGGCCCGTCGCCGCCAGGAAGGGCTTTTTTTAAACAAGCGTGCCAGGCCTTGCAGGTGAGATCCGCAGGAGGCACAAACCGTAAGGACTGCGTCCACACCCGCCTGTTCAAAAACCTCGATATTCTTCCGGGCCAAGGTGGCAGCCCTCGAGTCATTGCCTGACACAAAGGCGGGCAAACCACAGCATCCTTGGGCCTGGGGAACGATAACGGTCACGTCAAGTCGGCGCAAGATTTCAACAAGGGCCCACGCGGACTCCGGAAAGAGGTAATTGGCCCCACACCCCACAAAAAGCCCCACCCGAGTTTGGGTCGGCTTCTCCGGCTTATTCTTGCCAAACGCTTCAATGAAGGATTCTTCAGCAAGGGCCGGTATCGTCTTTCTTTGGGTGAAAAACCGCAACGGGAAACGAATGTGTAGTCCACTACTCTGGGGAATATGCCTGCAAACCAAGGCCTGCAGCAGGGTACCGCCTTTGGACACAAGCCTTTTCGACAGTATCGCTTCCCAGTCTCCCTGAGCAAACAAGTCACCGGTCATGGATCCCCCGTGGGCCCGAAACAATCGGCTGCGACCGGCTTGCAGGATGGATACCGTGTCGACACTATTGGCACAGACCCGGGCACAGGCACCACAGAGAAGACATCGTGAAAGGATCTCTTTTAAACGTCTGGTCCCGTGGGCGCTACGGCGTAGCGTTTCAAGAAGGGCCAGTCGGCCGCGGGGGGCATCGGACTCCCGAAAGCTTGCCTGATAGACTGGGCATACGGCCATGCATCGGCCGCACCGTATGCAACTTCGGGAACGAGCCTTATCGCTCATGAGGTGAAGCGGCCGGTGGGTCCATAAACATCTTTCCCGGATTCAAAATGCCTTTGGGATCAAAGGCGGCTTTAATCCGTCTCATCAAAGCGATCTCTTCGTCACCCAGTTCCATCGGCACGTAAGCGGCCTTCGTGATACCGACACCATGCTCTCCCGAGATGGTCCCCCCCAGTTTTAGGGTATGACGAAAGAGTTCCTCCACCGCTGCTTCCGCCTTATCCAGCTCGGACCTGTCATTTTTATCCAACATGATGTTGAAATGGATGTTGCCGTCTCCGGCATGACCGAAAGTCACCATTTGAAGACCGGTACGCCTTCTCAAGTCGTCGATCCAGGCCACCATTTCCGGTATCCGGCTGCGAGGCACTACGATGTCTTCATTAATCTTGTCGGGACCTAAACGGAAAAGTGCCGGGGATATCGATTTTCTCGCCTTCCAAAGGGTTGCCGCCTCTTGCGAGGACGTTGCTACGGTGATCTTTCGGACCCCCCTATTACCGCATATGGCCTTGATGTGGCGGATAGCCATCTCCACCCCGGTGGCACTTCCGTCGACATCAATCAACAGCATGGCCTCGGCATCCGTGGGCAAGCCCATTTCCAGGTAGGCTTCCGTGCACACCAGTGCGGCATGATCCATATATTCAACTGTTCGCGGAATCACACCGGAACACATGATCTCAGAAACAGACCGAGCCGCATCGTCCATATCATCGAAAACGGCACACACGGTTCGGATAACCTCAGGAAGCGGTAACAGCTTTAAAATGATTTTCGTAATGATCCCGAGTGTGCCTTCGGAACCCACGATGAGCCGGGTGAGATCATACCCCACCACCCCTTTCGCCGTGCGAACCCCGGTCGATATAACCGCACCACTGGGAAGTACCACCTCCAAGCCGAGAACGTAGTCCCGCGTGACACCATACTTGACAGCCCGCGGCCCACCCGCGCCCTCGGCAACATTGCCGCCCAACGTACTATAGGCGGCGCTAGAGGGGTCGGGTGGATAAAAAAGCCCTTGAGCCTCTACCACTTCCTGAAATTGACCGGTAACCACGCCCGGCTCGACCTCGGCAACCAGATTTAACCGGTCGACGGACACGATGCGATTAAAGCGACTCAACACCATAACCATCCCGCCCCGGACGGCAAGGGCGCCGCCGGTCATGCCGGTCCCCGCCCCCCTGGGAATCACCGGCACCCCGTGGGCATGGGCCAAGGCCATCACGGACGCCACATGTCGGGTATTCTCCGGAAAAACCACCAGATCCGGACAATAATACCGGGTCGTGGCATCATAGGCATAACATGCCAGGTCCTCCCGGGTGGTGGTCACATTGTCTTTACCCACGATTTTTTGGATCTTACCGACCAGTGCTTTCAAAGCCTATCCCCGTCTTCGGCACAAACTGATGCCCTAAGCAAAACTAATTTTGTCAATCGATCTTATCAAGAGAATTGTTACCACTAAACGAGGGGTTCCGCAACCGCATGAGTGCTCACATCAGCACGTAGCTGCGCATCGGGCAGAGATTGCACGCTGGGCGGGATTTAAAGCAGAGCGCTAGGAGTCTGTCGGAGAACTCCCGGCTTCGCTCTGGGTGATCGTTTTTGAGCATTTCTAAGTTCGCTTCGCTGAAACGCCAAAACTCGGCTAACCGCCTCAAACAGTTGGCGTTTCTTGACG
>Ga0180435_10005998_pt1 | contig 11694 bp, 8 predicted proteins | sample SS_ome_3_FD_132467 | JGI IMG/M metagenome (GOLD analysis project Ga0180435, IMG submission 132467) | Hypersaline lake sediment archaeal communities from the Salton Sea, California, USA - SS_3_S_1 metaG | ecosystem: Environmental > Aquatic > Non-marine Saline and Alkaline > Hypersaline > Sediment...
GGGCCTTTCGGATCACTTCATCTGGCCGATCTCGGCGCTGACGTCATCAAGATCGAGAATAGGCAAACGGGAGGCGACGTATCGCGTTCAGTTCCCCCGCACGCGATCGATGGGGACAGTCTCTACTTCCAGTCACTCAACCGGAATAAGCGGAGCATTACACTGAATCTGAAGCATCCTGAGGGGCAGCGAGTATTCCGCGAGCTCGTTCGCGTGTCGGATGGGGTGTTCTGCAATCTGCGTGGCGACCTGCCAGAAAAGCTGGGGTTGACGTATCAGACGCTCAAGAACGTCAATCGGCGGATCGTGTGCTGCGCGCTGACCGGATTTGGGCTTGAAGGGCCTCGACGTGATGAGCCGGGATATGATTATCTCTTCCAGGCGTATGCGGGATGGATGAGCCTGACGGGTGATCCATCGACTCCTCCGGCGAAGAGTGGCCTATCCATGGTTGATTTCTCAGCGGGTCCGGTGGCCATGGTGGGGCTGTTGGCAGGCCTTCTGTATGCGCGGCAGACTGGGGTGGGATGCGATGTTGACGTGAGTCTCCTGGATACAGCGATTAGCATGTTGAACTACACGGCCGTATGGGCGCTGAACAGCGACTATGAGCCCCAACGGGTTGCAGACTCTGCGCACCAGTCGCTCTATCCCGCGCAGGTGTTCGAAACCCAGGATGGTTACGTTGTCATATGCTGCTTCAAAGAGAAATTCTGGGCTGAGTTGACGCGCGTTCTGGGTGCGCCGGAACTGGCGGAAGATCTGCGATATCAGAGCTTTGCCTCGCGCTATGAACATCGTGACGTACTGATCGCTGATCTAAAGGCGCGTTTCCGCACCCGGTCGACTGCGGAGTGGCTGAGCAGATTGCGGGGACGGGTGCCCTGCGCACCGGTCAACAACGTCAGCGAGGCACTCGAAGACGAACAGGTTCTTGCACGAGAGATGATCGTGCCTATCGAACACCCTCAGTTTGGGACGATCCGTGAGGTCCGTACAGCCATTCGGGTTGTTGGTGGAAAGCAACATCGCCGGCCAATGCCGTCACTGGGCGCTGACACAACGGCAGTTCTGGAGGATCTTCTGGGATACGATGAAGGTGAGGTGACTAGGCTGCGGGAAATCGGGGCAGTCTGACATCCGTCTGGCCAAGTTCGTGAAATACGGTGCAATGTTTGCAATTTGAAAGTGGCGATGTCATCAGCACGAATCCAGCGCGATGTCGTGACTGCTACAGGTGTGTGCGCAAGTGCCCTGTGAAGGCTGTACGAGTCTCAAACGGGCAGGCTCAGGTCGTTCCGGATCTGTGCATTCAATGCGCCACGTACGTGAGTGCCCGCAGGACGCGAAGCAGGTTCGTGGAGATCTTGCACGTGTGAAGAGTGTCGTGGCTTCCGATCGCCGGGTTGTGGCCAGCGTCGCTCCTTCTGCTCCCGCATTCTTCGATATGCTCTGTTTCTCCCAGATGGAGGAGGCTCTGGCGCGGCTCGGAGTCCACGCTGCAGGGGAGACTGCCTTCGGTGCTGAGATGGTGGGACAGGCACATGGTGATTTGGTGAACCGGGAGCCCGACCGCTGGCCAATTCTAGCTTCGTCATGCCCGGTTGTCGTCAATTTGGTGGAGATGTACTATCCCGATCTGATCGCGCATCTTTCCCCAATTGTATCGCCCATGATTGCGCACGGTCGGTTTTTGCGCCAGGTGTACGGCGAGGGCATATTCGTTGTCTTCATTGGTCCGTGTGTGGCGAAGAAGGGAGAAATCGATATACCGGGGGTCGCCGGTGTGATTGATGCGGCGCTGACATTCCCGGAGCTAAAAGAATGGTTGGCAGATGCAGGTGTCGCGTTTCCGATGCCAGAGTGGGAGACTGATGACAGCAGCACCACAACGGAATCCAGCGAAGATGTCCACGCCAGGCTGTTCCCTGTAGAGGGCGGTCTGGTTGGAACCGCGGATATGGACACGGATATGCTATCCAGCCATGTGCTTACTGGTTCGGGGATTGAGGCGTGCATGAATGTCCTGGAGGGCGTCCGGTCTGGAGCGCTTGAGGCGTGTTTGGTCGAGTTGATGGCGTGCCCGGGAGGGTGCATCAACGGTCCTGTGTTGGCCGATCTTTCGAGTATTGCGCTCAGCCGGCAGCGTGTGATGCAATACGCGGCACGGCGTCAGCCACAGCCGCTGCCCACTCGCGCTGAGTGGCCAGATCTGGGGCGTGGTTACAGCGATCGAAGTGTTTCTGGTACTGAATTCACAGAAGAGCAGCTCACGCAGGCGCTGCATCGTGTCAATAAGTACTCACCCGAGGACGAGTTGAATTGTGGTGCGTGCGGGTATGATTCGTGTCGTGAGAAGGCGGTTGCAACACTGTGCGGCATGGCTGAAGCCACGATGTGCATACCCTATATGCGGTCCAGGGCTGAGTCGCTGACCAATGTTGTGATGGATGTTACCCCCAACCCAATTGTGATTGTGGACAAGGCACTGCACATCCAAGGCATGTCTCATTCAGCTGAAGAGACATTTGGTGTAAACGTGATGGCAGCCCGCGGCAAGTCATTGCGAGCAATCGTGCCGGTGGGCGGTGAGAATCTCATGGTGGCCATTATGCGAGACGTCACGGAGTCGGTACGAGCGCGGGAAATGTCGACGCATATCCGCGCGGAGACGTTGGCCCGTTCACAGGAGGTTATCTCCAAGCAAATGCGCGTCGCGCACGAGATCGCGAGCCTGTTGGGTGAGACGACGGCCGAGACGAAAGTTCTCCTGACGCAACTGGGGCGTCTGATGGAAGAATCGAACGATGACTCGCCAACAGGTTGAGATTGCGTGGGAGAGTCTCTCGAAGCGAGGCGAGGAATCGTGTGGCGACTGGGTCATTGTCCGCTCCGCCCCGGACAGCCTGTATGTCACACTGTCCGATGGGCTGGGGAGTGGTGTGAAGGCGAATATCCTGGCCACACTGACGGCAGAGATTGCGTCGTCGATGCTTCTGCGTGGTGCTGTCATTGACGATGTGATCGAGACACTTGTGGAGACGCTGCCAGAATGTCAGGTTCGACATTTGGCTTATGCGACGATTGCCGTGCTGCAGGTGTTCCGCGGACGGACTGCCTATCTTGTCGAATACGACAGTCCCTCACTTATCCTGGTGCGCGATGGAGCGGTGCTTGAGCTGCCAGCGCATGAGCGTGAAGTGGCGGGGCGGACTATTCGTGAGTATCACTTCGACCTTGAGTTGGGCGATACGATGGTCATAGTCAGCGATGGCTACGTGCACGCGGGTGTCGGTGGGCTTCTGGCGCAAGGAGTGCTGCGGGGTGGACGGTATCTCAAGGAGATTCAGCGGCGTCGTGACATTTGGGGGTAAGAAGATGGCTGAGAAGGTCGGTTGGGGCATTTTGGGACCTGGACGGATTGCTGCGAAGTTTGCGGAAGACCTCAAGAATGTGCAAGATGCTCAGCTTGTTGGCGTTGCCTCGCGCTCGCGTGAGAGAGCAACAGAATTCGCCGCCAAGCATGGTGTAATTCGCGCTCATTGGGGGTACGATACGTTGATTGCCGACCCCGGTGTTGACATCGTGTACGTGTCAACGCCGCATCCTTTTCACTATGAGCATGTGATCGCGTGCTTGGAGGGCGGCAAGGCAGTGTTATGTGAGAAACCACTTGGCATCAATGCGAACCAGGTACTTGGTATGGTAGATTATGTCCGTGAACGGGGTCTCTTTCTCATGGAAGGCATGTGGACTCGTTTTCTTCCTGTGACGGAGAAAGTGCAGGAGTGGCTGCGGTGGGGGGTTATCGGCAAGACGCGCATGCTCAGCGCGCGCATGGGGTTTCGGACGGAATGGAATCCCGCGGGTCGTCTGCTGAACCCCAAGTTGGCCGGTGGGGCGCTTCTCGATGTAGGGGTCTACCTGGTGGCCTATGCCTCGATGGTTTTCGGGGGAATACCCGAGTCAATTCGGGCGTTCGGACACATCGGCGAGACTGGAGTCGATGAGCAGACGGGCATGGTTTTTGGCTACGAGGATGGCGCCATTGCTATGCTTGTGTGTGGTATTCGGACGCAGATGGCCAGTGATGCCGAGATCTATGGGGAAAAGGGTTTAATTCGCGTAAATTCGTTTTCTCACGCGTCGCACGCCGACCTTTTTGTCAATGGCCTGCGCCCGGTAGAGTTCGGTGCGCCCGCGGGTTTTCGGTTTGAAGCTGCGGAAGCTATGCGTTGTCTGCGCGCTGGACAGATGGAGAGCCGCGCGCTGCCGCTGGATGAGTCCGTCGCGATCGCAAAGACAATGGATCGTGTCAGAGAGCAGATCGGGCTGCAGTATCCTATGGAGACGGCGCGCGACTCGTGAGTATCTGAATCAACTATGATGGATCGACGACGCGTCCGAGAAAGAGTATCGAACCGCTTTCGATGTCACGTATGAAGAAAATGAACGGCCGGTCGAGCGTCATCTGGACGGGCTTGCCGGGCGCGATGGAGAGTTCCTTCATCACGACCGCGGTGGCTGCTGCCGCCTCGGTTCCTGATTCATCTACCAGGACGAAGGCCTTGTGAAGCACGTCGCTGATGCTTAGCGCTCTATCCCCGGTCATTCCCGAGAAATCCGCGGCGTCGGAGAACGCATCAGGCATGCCCATATCAGCCAGTGTCGTAGCCAGGCTCAGGTCTGCCGCGAACTCGAATCGCGGCATTCCCAAGTCTACCGGCCGGGGCGTCATGCTCTGGAGAATGTCCTCAACGAACGCGACATCCAATCCGGCTTCTACCTGTGCAAACTGTGACTCTCGTGGCAGCAGGACAACCATCTCCAGCTCACCCCCGTCGTAGGGGATGCTGACTGCCTGGTAGTTCTCATTTTCGGCGTAGGGATACGATTCCGAGATGTGCATCATCGACACTGTGGTATCACTGCCGTCAAGCAGATGGAATGGGGCATCGGCCGTTTGGTGTTCAGCGAAAGGGTATCTCCAGGCGGCGTTGAAGTAGATCGCATTGGTGAGCACCAGGCGTGTCGAGGGGTCCAGTACACCTTCAGGGATTAGATCGACAATCCGCTCTTCAGTCGAATCGCTGACCCACGCGTTGATCGTCTGCCGTGCGGCTTCAACATTGGCCTCGAAGTCCACAATCCGCAGCCCGGCGCCGTAGTTCCTGGCCAGTGTGTCCAGGTATTCCGCCAGGAACGTGTAATTTTGCTGTCCCCAGATGGCGTTGGCTATCCTGAGACGGAAGCCGCCCTCATCCTGGCCTTGGGCATCAGCGCCACGGCTCGTCAACGTCTGATCCAGCCAGTTGAAGGCAGGGTGCAGATTGTCCTGGGGCAGCGTATAGTGAAGCGTGCTGGCCATCTGCTGTTCGGTCTCACCGCGTGCGCCTGCATACGTCATGGCCAGAGCCGCCGAAATACTGTAGGGGGAGTAGAAGATGTTGTTGCTGTCGTCACGAATGTGTTGGTAGAGCTCGAAGGCGAACGCCGCATTCCCGTCGGTCAGCGCGTCACGTGTGTCATCCGGGACAGTATGGACGAACTCACGGGGTTTTGACGAAGACTGGGCGACTGAATCCACTGTCTGCGGCGAAGCACAGCCGATCAGGCTGGCCATCACGATGAGCGCCAGCGCGATGATGTGTGCAAGCCCTTGCTTGCTCTTGTACATAATAGAAACCTCCTCTGCGTTGCGATTCTGTCTTATAGACGACAGACGCTCCAAAATGGTTCCATTTAACTCAAGCAGACTGCCGCCCTCGGAGGTGGCCGCGCCACTGGTGCAGCGGTGGCTCATGGTAGAGGTGCGTGCACTAATCGTACTGGGCAAAGTACTGTGCCCCTGGCTCGGCAGTGCTCAAGGACAAGTGACCGGCACGCTTACGAAGGATGTGTCTGTTGCGCTGTTCTCCCACTGGGCCCCGCTCGCCAGCTCCCAAAGCCCCAGGTGCACGACATACTCGCCAGGAGGAACGGGAGTGAAGTAGCGCGCGTCGCGCAGCTGCTCGGACGGTTGCCACAGCCAGAAAGGGCGCATCCCAAGCAGGGGGTAGCCATCGGCCTGGGAGACAGGCGCTGCGGCTGCGTCGGCCAGCAGGTGTGCGAAGACCGTGACGTCGTTGCGGGGAGGCGTTTCAACTTTCCAATTGGCGGTGATCGATACGCGACCATCGCGATCGCATCCCGTGTTGAGGTTCAACAAGTAGATTTTCTCATTCGCCTGTGGATTAGTGAAGGCGCTGGATAGCGAACTGCTGTCTGCCAGCAGAGCTCCTCCGGCCTCTTCCAGAGAGATACTGTGTGGCCCGTAGCGTGCAACAAAGACCGTCCCCGCCGCCCGGGTTGCTTCGGCCAGTTCCTGCCAGCCGAGTTCTGGTCCCCACAGGAGAACGTCGTATGAATCTGGCTTATCCTTGGTCAGCAGACCCGATGCTGCCGCACGCGCTGGAAGGTCGAGTTCGGTGTGTACGGAGACAAGCCCTTCGGCAGTCACACGCTGTGGCAGCGGCGTGACCCCTTCAAAGCCAAGTGGGTAGATACGTGTATGGGGCGTCAATCTCATCGGCATATTCACGAAGAGCAGTGGAACCCGTTCCGATCCGCGTGCGCTGTTCTGCCCAATGCACGCCGCGGCTTCCGCGGCAGCCCAGATCGGCTCTCCGGCTATTGAGTACAGGTTCATTCCACGGCGTACGAATAGAATCGCCGGTATTAGTGCCGTCGCCACGGCCAGCAGTGCGGCAAAGCGGACAATCCGTGCACAAGACTGCCTGACGATAGCTGCGATATCTTCAAGCACAGTTAGAACAGTGATTGTCCAGAGCATCGCTGTGCCGCATGCGATCATGTAGAGAAAGCGGGGGGCCAGGGTGAACCAGTCAGCCGTCATTGATACGGTTGGAGGCAACGCGAAGAGAAAGATCCATCCCAGGCTGAGCAGACAGGCATCGGGCTGGCGACACAGACCGCGCCAGATCAAGAACCCGGCCATTGGAATTGCGATCAGCAGCAGGGATGCAACAGAACTGAGCGATGTTGCGCTGGAGAGGACTTGAGCCAACGGGGCAGCGGGATATATCAGCCCCTGGAGAATATAGCCGAGATTGTGCAATAGATCGTCGGGCGTCAGCCCGAAGCCGGTGATTCCAGATCCTCTCATCAACTTCCAGAAAAGAACGGTGCCTGTGAAACTAATGATCGGCAGAAGCCCCCACCAGCTTGCGCGTGTTGACCAACGCTGGCGCCACCATCCGATTATCTCCAGCACGACGATTGTGGGCGCCACCATCAGGCCAGCCTCATAAGTAAGTGGTGCGAGCGTCATCAAAAGGAGCGCCAACAGCAGATCGCCCGAATTACTGCGCGAACGCGCCCTGTCGTAGGCCAGGATCGCACCGGCCGCCATAGCGCTGACGAGTGGATTGTAGATAGCTCCCGGCCAGGCAACGGCCTGGCGAGAGAACGGGAATACGGTGAAGATAGCGGCTGCAAGCGCCGCTGCCGTGGCGTTTGGTTCGGCCGCTCTGACTCCTTGTCGGGGCTTGATCCAGGTGCTCGTCAGCAGGCCTGCCAGCCAGGAGGCCAGGACATGCGCGATCACGTTTAGCAGGTGCAGGCCCGCCGGGTGCAGTCCACCAAAAACGATGCCCCAGATGCGCCACAGCGAGTACCAGAGTGGGCGATAGTACCCATATGGGCTGGCAGCGGTCCAGATCTCTGCCCAGGTAATCGACTGGAGCCACGGAATCTGGAGTAGATCGTCGGAAAAAAGCGGGAGTGTCAGTGCGTCGTGATACAGGACGAGGGTCAGAGCCAGCGCGGTCAGAAGACCGGCTATTCCAGGGCGAGATAGTGCGTGGACGTAGCGTTTCATCGGATAGAAGTGTATCACAGGGTGGGTGAAGTGCAAGAACGGGACAACAGATCGCCACTATTGCCAGCCCTAAGCAGCTGTCTATAATATATGGGTGGGCACTTTTGGTGTGTTTTCTGCAGTAGCCAGATCGTGAAAGGAGTTTGGAGACGGTGACGAAACAGACGATCTATTATCGAGCGGGCGGGGGAGTCGTAGTGCACAACGATACCGTTCTGCTTCTCCAGAGGCCGTCTCGTGGTGAGGTGCGGCTTCCGAAGGGACACGTTGAGCCGAATGAGAACGTTGAGACGACAGCGCTGCGCGAGACCGCGGAGGAAAGTGGCTATACTGGGTTAGCAATCGTGGGAGACCTGGGTTCACAGGTCGTTGAGTTTGACACCGGCGACCGGCACGTGGTGCGCACCGAACGTTTCTTTGTAATGAGTCTTGGAGACGAATCGATCGACGCCGGCGGTTCTCCAGCTATGTCAGCCCACTCTGAGGAGCAGTTTGTGTCGGAGTGGGTAGGGTGGGACGATGCGCTGGTTATGCTGACGTTCTTCCACGAGCGGGAGTGGGTGCGTCGGGCTCGGAGATTCCTTGAGACGGAGTCGCCTATGTACCGAACGCGGTGTTTTGAGGAGTGACTGGCGTGCATCAGGATTTGCACAATGGGCTGATTCGTATATTATAGCTCTGTGAGTGATTGGTGAGCGCTATGGAACACCCCAGAGAAGGGATTTTGTGGATGGAGGACCGATAGTGGTGATACGACCAAGCCCTCCCGCTAAGCAGGGCGCAAGCGTGGCTGATCAGGGACTTCACGGCCTCCTGAACGGACTTGGAGATTCCGAGACTGGGGCTGACGAATCTGCGGGTAGTGATATCTGCCCAGAAGGGTCCGACAGCGCAGGTACCAATGTGCTGACGCAGGTTCTGGAGCAGATGTGCCAGGCTTTGCGTGCGCCTGCAGGATCGATCATGCTGCGGGAGTCCGATGGCGCGTTGTTGATCGGCTTCACGACTATAGGTGCCGGTGTCTCCGCAAAGGAAATCCGTGGGGAACGCTTGGCGCCGGGTCTCGGAATCGCTGGCTGGGTCGCCGACTCCTGTGTTCCGACGCTTGTCCCCAGTGTCAAGAGCGACCCGCGCTGGTACGACGGCATCGATGCGATCAGTGGTTTCGACACCCGCTCACTGTGTTGCGTGCCGCTGATGGCCGAAGATCGTGTTGTGGGTGCGATTGAGATCGTCAGTGATCGCGAGGATGCCTTCACTGATGACGATCTTAGTTTGCTGCTGGCCATCTCGCCGATTGCTGCACTGGCTCTTGAGAACTCTCGACTGCATATCGTCGCGCGTGACCGCGTGCGGGAACTGACCAGACTCCACGATGAGCTGCGCCTGCTGCTCGCGGAGCGGGAGACGACACAGGAACGACTGATCCACGCCGAGAAGCTTTCGGCCCTGGGACGCCTGACAGGTTCGATCGCTCACGAAGTCAACAATCCGCTTCAGGCAGTACAGGGCTGTCTTGAGCTGCTTGAGGAGGAATTTGCCGGGGACGGTCGAGCGGACCGCCTGGAGAGGTACCTGGCCACGGCAAGAAATGAGACCACGCGCATCGTGCGGATTATGCAGCGACTAAGAGATTTCTACAGTCCTGTGCGCGGTGGCATGGTTTCGGTGAGCGTGGGCGAGGTGATCGACAGTGCACTGGTAGCGGTGCGCGATCAGATGCGCCAACAGGGTATTTCGGTTATCTGTGACTACAGTGCGACGACGGCGATCGCCGTCCGAGCTAATGCAGACCAGCTCAGACAGGTGTTTCTCAACCTCGTTTCGAATGCAGTCGAAGCTATGCCCACGGGCGGCGTGCTGCATATTGAGACCTTTGCCGACACTCTGACGGACAACGAACCAGCAGCCTTGCCCAGTCAGGCGATCCGGATTGAGTTTCGCGATGAAGGCCAAGGTATGAGCCCAGAGGTGCTGGCTAACATATTCGAGCCGTTCTTCACGACGAAGCCGAATGGCGCCGGTCTGGGTCTGTCGATTAGCTATGGGATTATCCAGTCACACGGTGGGTGGCTTGCAGCGGAGAGTGAGGTCGGTGTTGGAAGCGTCTTTTCCGTCTGGCTGCCAGCAATCGGCGCTGAGGGATAGATGGCCTGTCGATGGCTGACCTGCGCGTATCGTAGTTGCACGAGGATATAGGTGGGGTGTTAGTGTGAACGAAATCGGCAAGATATTGGTGGTAGATGACGATCCGGGAGTGAGGTTCTTTCTGGAAGAGATAATCTCCCGGGACGGGCATCAGGTCAGGGCCGTCGCGAGCGGCGAGGAAGCGCTCGAGTGTGTCGGCGCCGAGACGTTTGACCTGGCTCTGGTCGATCTCGTTATGCGTGGCATGGACGGGATGACATTGGTGAAAGTGCTGCGAACGCGATGTCCGGATACGTCGGTCGTAGTGCTGACGGCACATGCATCAGTTGAGACGGCGGTGACTGCCCTGCGTCAGGGGGCTCACGACTATCTGTTCAAGCCGTGCAGTAGTTCCGAGCTTCGGGCGAGCATCCAGAGTGGGTTGTCGAAGCGTCAGCAGAAGCTTTCCAACTCAGCGCAAGTTGAGCCCGTTTCGCGGGAGTCTTCTGATGACGGGGCGCCGCTGGGGTCGGCATTTTCCGCCCCTATAGCAGAGCCCTCCGATACGGAAGATCACGAAACTGAGATGGACCACGTGCTCAATCATGGTGGCCTCGTGGTCGATTCAATGCGACATGAGGCGAGATTGGATGGTCAAGTGATCGAGTTGAGCCCGACCGAGTTTGGTCTGCTGCGCTACTTGATGGATGAATCGCCTCGAGTCGTCTCTCCACTCGAGCTTGTGCGAGAGATCCAGGGGTATGATTGCGAACCCTGGGGAGCTCGAGACACGATGCGCTATCACATATACCGCATTCGTCGGAAGATCGAGCAGGCCACCGGGCAAACGGAGATTATCCGGACGGTGCGGGGAGTGGGCTATACGATTTCTTAGCCATCACCAAGGTTGCAGATTATTGTTTTCATAGCGGAGTTTGTTACTTGAGGCGCTCAGCCCCAAAGGGCTGAGCGCTTTTCTGTGTATCGTACTGCAACGGAATTGCCACACTGCTGCAACATAACTCTAACGCCGGGTGTTGGGACAACATGGTATAGTAATACTGTCTTGGCACAGTAATTGATCTGTGATATCAGTGAAAAAGGAACAGATGGCGTATGATGGGAGCGAATATTCTGATCGCCGTGGGCAAATCCGACGCTGGACAGAGCACGCGGGATATGCTTGATCGCCTTGGTTATACTGTCATGGATTGTGGCCTGGCGGGCGATTGCATTCCGGGTCGGGCGCGGGAAATGAAGCTGGACCTGGTGTTGATTGATCTCGACCTTGGCCGGACGATTGCCATTGAGGCGGGCAAGCGTATCCGAACGGAGCTGGCCCTGCCTCTAATCTACGTAGCGTCCCAAGGTGACAAGGCCGATCTTCGCTGCGCGAGCGAAACAGATGCGCAAGGGTACCTGGTCAGGCCATTCGAAGAAGCTGAGCTCTGTATTGCGATCGAAACGGCGCTGCAGCGCCACAAAGTCTCCAGTATCCTGCGCGAGAATGAGCGATGGCAGTCTGTGGTTCTCAATGGCATCGGTGATGCGGTAATTGCAACCGACGAAGATAGCCACGTGACGTTCATGAACAGCGCAGCTGAGAAGATGACTGGGTGGTGCGAGGGTCCTGCTCTGGGCCACAGTATTCGAGCGGTGCTTGGCGACATCTGGGATCAGTCTGGGGA